>RCNE010001680.1_pt1 | contig 11955 bp, 7 predicted proteins | sample 2041361 | NCBI WGS metagenome assembly RCNE01 (sample SAMN09708229, study PRJNA481090) | Marine sediment metagenome, whole genome shotgun sequencing project.
GAAGGCATCACGACCGAACTGGCCCTTGGCCAGGTTGCCTGATGTCTGCGGTTTGGGCAAGTAGGTCTCAATGTTGGCCTTGTCACAGTCGAGGATATCTTCACCCCGGTAATAACCCCGATCAGCAACTGCCGTAAGTTCTTCGGTGGCTATGACTGACTTGGCTTGCTTGGCCATGTTCGCCAGTTGACGTCGGTCGCTACCGTTGTTGGTAACCTCATGCGCAACAATCAAATGATGCTTTGTATCCACGGCAGTTTGTACGTTGTAACCAACGACGCCTGTACCCCGTGTCTTCATTGAGCGAGCATCCGGATCTGTCAGGGATATCTGTTTGTCCGGTGCATTAAGCATCTGGGCTTCGAGCTTTTTTAGGCGTGCCATCTCCTTGCGCATAACTGCGATCTTGTCTTCCAACCGCTGGGTCTTATTCTCAGCTGGCTCTGCCTGATCCGCTTCAGCCAACTGTTGCATGTAACGATCAATACTGGCATCCACTTCAGCCAGTCGCCGCTTCATTTTGGCACGGGTGAAGTTGCGATCGCGGCTGTTCACAGCCTTGAACTTGCTGCCATCGATAGCCACAAAGGCATTAGCAAACAGGTTGAACTTGCGGCACAGCATCACGAACTCGCGACACACCAGGCGGATCGCAACACCGTTGTCCTTGCGAAAGTCGGCGATGGTCTTGAAGTCCGGTGCCAAACGCCCAGTCAACCACATCAGCTCAACATTGCGTTGTGCTTCGATTTCCAGACGGCGGCTTGATTGCACACGGTTGAGATAACCATATACAAACAGCTTGAGCATGGTGGACGGATGGTAGGCCGGACGTCCGGTATCGTTGGGCTGAGTCTTAAAACCCAGACCGGACAAATCCAGATCATCAAGAAAGACATCAATCACGCGAACCGCGCTGTCTTCTGCTACGTAGTCATCGAGTCGTTCGGGAAATAAGGTGGCTTGAAAGCGATCCTCGCCCTGGATAAATCCACTCATTCTGTGAGTCCTTCAGCGGGTGCGTATCATTATATCGTGAGTGGAGTTTTCACACACCCTCGGCCGCTTGCAGTCTTTCAGCTCACTAAAGTTTTCATTTGGTGAACGACTGCTTTGCGCTCAGGAGCGGCCTGTCGCGTGATGGGATAGTGATAGGCTGCAAGCGGCCAGATGGAGTCCTTCAACAATAAGAGTAATCGGGCCTAATCGGCTGAGTGGGCATTTTTTTGTTTACCCCTCTGGCCGGTGTTGCCCCTGCGCGGTATTTACTGTTGTGTGCGAATACACCATGAACCCGGGTTAGATTCACTCGAGGTTTAGGCACTAGTGAGACCAGCCTGGGAATTAAATCCAATGGCTCAAATATGACGTGCGTGGTGCCCTTGCGCCAGAGCGTTTTCAACTCGTAGCGTACCCTGCCGTTTCGGGTCAGTGACAGGCGTTTGGTCGAGGGTGTGGCACATCCTTTATACATATAACTGACGATGGATTTCTGGCAATATAGATTGATTATTAACAGTGTACGTAATGCCTGCCCATGAATGACTATAAAGAAACATTTGATGCCCGTGGCCAAGAATACAATGCGGCGCACTCCATATGTCCGAGAGCACGGGAGTCTGAAAGACTGGCTATTTTGAGGCGCCTGAGTTGCGAGCCAGGGAACACCATCATTGATGCACCTGCAGGTGGCGGTTATGTCGCTGATGGGCTGGCGGCGAAATATGGGGGAAGCGTCGAAATCATTTGCGTTGAACCATCGGCAATTTTTGCCAAACCGCTTAGGGGTCATTACCGGACACTGATAAATTCACTTGATCAAGTAGATCTGCCAGATAACTCGGTAGACGGTATTGTCAGCCTCGCAGGTCTGCATCATATACACGACAGGCGACCGGTTTATCATGAGTGGCTTCGCCTGCTTAAACCGGGAGGGTGTGTCGTGGTAGGCGATGTCAGCGCTGGTACCGGCACTGGAGCGTTTCTCAATACATTTGTTAACCAGCACACACCGAGTGGCCATGAGGGCATATTCATTGAGGAAGATGAGTTTCGCTCGCAACTGGCGGACACCGGGTTCAATGTTTGTGAGGAACGATTGGATGATGTGCCCTGGCAGTTCCCGGATCAGGACACCATGGGCAGATTTTGTAAAAAACTGTTTTCTATTGTCACTGCCGATACGGCAGAAACAGTTGCGGCACTAAAGGAATATATCGGGATTAGTGTTGGTCCTGAAAAAGCTATTCAGCTGGCTTGGCAATTGCGATACGCAGTGGCGATCGCGGACTAACATCCCGTACATTTAGAGACATGGGTGTCCACGTACTTCGGCTACTTCGGCCAGCCAGCCTTTGATGATCGATTGTCGTGTAACGCCAACCCGTCGTGCTATTTCAGTACGACAATTTCCACGCGTCGGTTAAGGGCGCGGCCCTCGGCCGTTTCATTGGGCTCTGCGGGCGAGTCCTCACCGTATGAAATGGTTGCCATGCGGTCCAGCGCCACGCTCTGCGCATGCAAGTGACGCCGAACGGATTCCGCGCGTTGCAAACCGAGTTGCTGGTTGTACTGCGCCGACCCGGTTGAATCGGTGTGCCCCTGAATTTCCAGGTACACGTTTTGGTTGCCAGCCTTCAGATCGCCGGCCAGCTTGCTGAGCCCTGATTGTGCACCGCCAGACAATGTCGACTTGTTCGTATCGAAATTTATTTCATCATTAGTGAGCACAACCGTGTAGAGGAACTTGCCCTGTGCAAGAACGCCTGCGGCAGTCGCACGTTCTAGTGCCTGGCGGCTGGTTTCCGTCAGTTCGCTTAGTCTCTCATTCTGTTCATCAAGGCGAGTGTTCTGTTCATCAAGGCGAGTATCCAGCCTGGCCGCACTTTCGTTGACATAGCTCTTAGTGGCACAGCCAGACGCCGAGACTATCACGACCGCCAGCAACATTGCTCTACTTAAATACATAGCCCCATCCTTTGCAAATTACGAGTGTTGAGAGATTTTTATTTCAATCGTTAATTATCCGCTTAAAAGATGTAAGACTCTTGTTAAATTGATTAAATTTACTTAAACATCGAACCAAAGAGCGTGGATAGGGAGACGTGACGATATCTTGGTTCTGGCACGTCATTGTGCCTTTTACAGAGTCAATAGATGATATAAGCCTTTATAGGCAGGGTTAGACAGGGTTAGACAGGGTTAGGACACCCATGTTTTTTAGCGATTAGAGACAATGGTCTGCACGCCACTTCCTGGGGCTTGCGCCCGCCCAGGTCCGGAATGCACGGGAAAAAACATTTGGATCTGAATAGTTCATTGCTGCTGCAATTTCCATTACCGGAAGCGTGGTGTTTTGAAGTAACTGTTTCGCCAGTTCGAACCGGGTCTGATTGACGAGACGACGCAGGCTGGTCCCTTCGGCCGTCAGACGCTTTCGAAGCGTTCGTTCATGAATGCCGAATAAGGCTGCCACCGAACGTGATGACGAACCACCACTCAATATCGCCTGGTGTAATACAGCATTGACTTCATCTGTAAAATTATATCTCTCACCTATCATACCCTGGCGGAGGGAAATGCTGATGGCATCGTGAAGCGCCGCATCGGAATTCTCGATTGGATGCTCAAGCCAGGATGATGTGAAGGCAACGCCGGAAACTTCGGCATCGAATTGGACATTGGAACCAAACAGGTGATGATAATAGTGTACGTCAGTCGGCCGGGAATGTGAGAATTGAACCAGAAGAGGATTCCAGCACGTTCCGCAAACCTGTTGAATTATTCTGTATGCCATCGCAATCGCAGCATCGTAAAGCATTGCAGAAGCAGGAATATTGTTTTTATAAATTGAATACCCCAGAAGCATGCTGGAGCGTTCAGGTTCAAGTAAAACAGGAACTGCGCCACGGTCATCCAGATGCATGTGTAGCATCAATTCCTGCAAGGCCACACCAACGGTGGGCGCGTTCAGCATGAGAGTTCCGAACATGCTCAAGTCCGACAATGAAAATCGCTCACCCACAAGCAAGCCCAGATGCTGGCAATTCGTAAACTCCCTGCCTGCCTCGAACAATCGTCCAAGTGCCTCGAAAGGGAGGCGATTTTCGGGATTGCTGAATAGGCTGAGCTTCACTCCGGCCCGTGCAAAAACACGGCGAGGTGACACTCCCATCTCAGTCAGGACTACTGGTAACGAGGCCACAGGTCCTACACGAACATCACCGGCTTCGCTGGCGATGACCGGACGGTTTGGTGGCAAAGCTGATTGTGTCATGAGGACGTTCTTATGTATGGGGCTGTGAACAGGCCTCAAATTAAGATCTGAGCGTATCGGTGTATATATAAAGAGTCAATACCAACAGGGCCGTTTTTGCAAGGTTTTCTTTCTGGATAGGTTTTATACTTATGGGTTGTTCAGGGTGCCAATTCCGGATACTTTTTTCCGTAGACTGGTAATTGGATCTGATCATAGTGGGCGTGATTCTAGAGAATAATTCAGACGAAGAGGATGAAAGGAATGTTTAATTTCCGAGGGTATTGTAAATGCGCGATAGGCAAGCGCGGTGAGGTTATGTCAAGTATTGTTGTTTCAGTTGCGCTGATGGCTCTTGTAACGACCAGTGCCATCGCTGTGGAAACTACGGGAACCGCCGGTTCACCGGGTGCCACCAGTACGATCACCGGCAAGCAACTTCCGGCTCCTGCTCCGGAATATGGTGGCGAGATTAAGAATGATGCTCTGAGCTCTAAAGCATGGTGGCCACCACAAACAGTGCCGCCAAAAGAGGCCCCAAACATCTTGCTGATCATTACTGATGATGCGGGCTTCGGCGTACCCAGTACATTCGGTGGTGTTATTCCGACCCCAGGCATGGACCGGATTGCAAATGAGGGCCTGCGCTTTAACAACATTCATTCCACCGCACTTTGTTCACCAACACGCGCAGCATTGATCACCGGACGTAACCACCATTCGGCAGGCTTTGGCGTTATCGCAGAACAGGCAACCGGATTCCCCGGATACAACAGCATCATTGCCCAGGATAAAGCGACGATCGGCAGGATTTTGCTCGATAACGGATATGCCACGTCCTGGTTCGGCAAGGATCACAATACACCTTCTTATGCCGCCAGCCAGGTCGGACCATTCGACCAATGGCCGACCGGTATGGGTTTTGAATATTTTTATGGTTTTGTTGGTGGCGATGCCAACCAGTGGCAGCCCAACCTGTTCCGCAACACCACGCAAATCTATCCTTTCGACGGAGATCCAGAATGGAACCTCGTGACCGGGATGGCGGATGATGCGATCAAGTACCTCAACCAAATGAACCAGATCGATCCGAACAAGAAATTCTTTGTGAAGTACGCGCCAGGTGCCACTCATGCGCCGCATCACCCAAGCAAGGAATGGGTTAAAAAAATTCATGATATGCACCTGTTCGATGAAGGATGGAACAAGCTGCAAGAGGAAATCTTTGAAAACCAGAAACGTCTTGGTGTGATTCCTGCTGACACTGAACTGGCACCGTGGCCGACGGACGTCCTGAAAAACTGGGACGATTTGACCGCAGACGAGCAAAAGCTGTTTATCAGGCAGGTAGAAGTGTTTGCGGCTTATGCGGCATACAGCGATCACGAAATCGGCCGTGTTATACAGACCATCGAAGACATGGGTAAACTGGACAACACACTCATTCTTTACATCAATGGCGATAATGGCACCAGTGCCGAGGGCGGGCCTCTGGGTACGCCCAACGAGGTTGCATTTTTCAATGGCGTGAACATGATGCCCGTCGCAGAGCAAATGAAGTGGTACGACGAGTGGGGTACTGAACAAACCTACAACCACATGTCGGCTGGCTGGTCCTGGGCATTTGACTCGCCGTTCACCTGGTTCAAGCAGAATGCTTCGAAACTCGGCGGCATCCGTCAGAACATGGCCGTTTCCTGGCCCGCGCAGATCAAGGATAAGGGTGGTTTGCGAGAACAATTCATGCACATCATCGACGTGGTACCAACCCTGCTTGAGGTATCCGGTATCCCGGCGCCTGAATACGTGAACGGCATTGAGCAGGCGCCCATCGAGGGCACGAGCTTCGCCTACACCTTCGACGCAGCCAATGCAAAAGCACCTTCCAAACACAAGACTCAGTATTTTGAAATGATGGGTCAGTGGGCTCTCTACAATGAAGGCTGGCTGCTGAGTACCAAGGTGAATCGTGCGCCGTGGGAGGCGTTCGGGGCAGCGAATCCTGACCCACTCAATAACCAGATTCTAGAGCTATACAACCTGACGACGGACTTTAGTCAGTCCAAAAACATCGCCGACGCAAACCCGGGTAAGGTCAAGGAAATGAAGAAGATGTTCATAGAGGAGGCCAAGAAATACCATGTCTTTCCAATGGATGCTTCAGTTGCCGGTCGCCTGGCTGCGCCGCGCCCTAACATTACCGCTGGTCGCTCGGAGTTTGTGTACACACTGCCGATGACCGGGTTGCCGCAGGGCGATTCGCCCGGAATTCTGAATAGTTCCTATACCATTACGGCGGAGATTGAAGTCCCCGAAGGCGGAGCTGATGGAATGATTCTGACTTCCGGAGGACGTTTCGGAGGTTACGGCTTCTACCTGTTGAAAAGTAAGCCGGTGTTTTTGTGGAATCTGATCAATATGGAACGGATCAAATGGGAAGGAACTGAAGCGCTTACCCCTGGGAAACATACTGTGGAGTTCGACTTCAAATATGACGGTCTCGGTGCTGCTACGCTTGCGTTTAACGACATGAGCGGTTTAGGCCGTTCAGGTACAGGAACGCTGAAAGTGGATGGCAAGGAATTACAAACCCAGGTGATGAAGAAGACCATGCCGATGATCCTTCAATGGGACGAAGCCTTCGACATTGGCTCCGACACGCTGACAGGTGTAAACGACGCAGATTATCTGCCGCCTTTTCCTCTTACGGCAAAACTCGACAAGCTGACCATCAAGGTCGACCGCCCGCAACTGTCACCAGAGGACATCAAGAAATTGCGAGCAGCTCAACGGAACAACAAATCTAGCGAGTAGCTTAACCAGGTTGAAGGGGTCAGAGTGAGTTTTTGCTCTGGCCCCGATCACAATACCCTGCGACTACCTGTCGCGGTCTTTGAATTGGTGGAGGCGGCGGGCCATCCCTTAAGAGTTTCACGATATTTGGCAATCTAGTTCATGCTCATTGCGACTCAAGCATCTTCGGCCTCAACGCCGGCCTCTTCGAGAAATTCCGAGTTGATTTCCTCGAAGAGTGCGATGAATTCTTGCGTGAGTTTGTGGCTCGGCGCGAAATTAATTAGTGGCATCGCGGCATTGTGAGATTCACGCATCCTGACTGAACTGCTCAACATGGTATCAAGAACCGGTAGCGCCTCTTCGCGTAACTCATTGACGATCTTTTTCGGAAAGTTTGCGTTACTGCGGAACTGGTTCACCACGATACCCTCGACGCGCAACTTATCGTTATGGTCACTACGCGTTTCGGCAACATTCTCCATAAGGGTATACAGCGCCCGGCGAGAAAAATCATCGCAGTCAAACGGAATGATACAGCGGTCCGCTGCAATAAGGGCCGACAGGGTATAAAAATTGAATGCCGGTGGGGTGTCGATATATACCATGTCATAGTCATCAGACAGGCTTGTAAGAAAGTCACGAAGTTTGAAAATCTTGTGTCTGGTTTCGAGCTTATGTTGGATTTCGGTGAGTTCGGCATCGGCCACGACCAGGTCGAGATTGGGATAGGGAGTCCTGGAGACGAAATCAACAGCAGGATCTGTCACGAGTTTAAATGCGAGGCTTTGCGCGTAATAATCGGCTATTGAGCGTTCGCCTGAACCGGCGTCCTCGCCAAGGAGATACTGGCTGGAATTCGCCTGCGAATCGAGGTCAATGAGCAGAGTGCGAAATCCGTATTCCGCGCTGAGCGCGGCCAGATTAACCGCAATTGAGGATTTTCCGACGCCACCTTTTTGATTGAATATCACCCTGATCATGGTGAACTCCTTCCTGTTTTCGGGCTAAATTGAGACAAGACCATACTACCGGCGCGATGAAAGGCTCCGGCTGAATTTCAACATGATATTCTGATCCTATCACGTCACTTCGGCAACCTTTCTTGCGTTTTGAAATCATCAGCAGATTTGCTCTACAAGTGAGTATAAAAAGTGCTGAACGAAATAATAGCGCGGATCTGACAGCGATTAGCGATTCTCGAGTCGGCTGAAGTCAAAAAGCCCGTATTCGACCGGTGCACTCTGTTGATATGCCGCGTGGAAAACATCACTTTGTTTCCAGAATTCCGCACTGGTCCGCCGTACCCCGTAGCTGTCAAGCAAGCTTGAGTAGTCGTCCTCGTTGCGCATCGTGGAGAGCAGGCCAACGAATTGATCCAGGTCTGATTCATTAACAGTCAGGAAAACGTTTGGATAAGTACCAAGGAAACCCGGGACCACCGTCAGCGTGTCTTCTTCCGGAACACGGGATTTTTTCTCACCAAACATGGAAGTGATATTTAGATGCGCGTTATTGCGAACCAGTGAAACATAGCTATTATCCGACTGGCCACGGATTTCGACGAACGCGATCTGCGGCAACAGTGTCACTGATTGTCCTTTAAGGTTTTCCAGCGGGGCAAGCGTATCGCTAATGGAGGCATTCGCAAGAGAGTCCAGGTCATGCGTTGTTGGCAAGACCGGCCTGAGCCGTTTGTGCAGCAACCCGAATAGTTCAATTTTTTCATCGTTGGTCTTATATTCGATCGCCGGAACCATGCGGTTCTCAAAACGTGGCAGCGTCATATACTGCACAATTTTCTTGTCCGCATCGCGATACCAGTACGCTCGTTCACGGTCGCGTGCGTTCTGCGGTAGCATCATCAGGAACGCTGTTTCGCCCTCCATGCGCAGAAAATCCATGTATACGCGGGTCAGCATTTGATGGCCAACATTTCCAAACACGTCGTAGCCTGCTACCAGCAGGTAATGTACTCTCTCAAGCAAAGCATAGCCTACCAGCCATGCCGTTTTCGGCGGCTTGCCGACCAGGCCTTTCTCGACCGTAGCACTGTCGAAATGACGGAAAACCGTGAGTGTGGCGTTATCATTCCTGCCGTCACCATCCCAGATCATATCCAGGGAAACCGAGTCCGGTTCCGTATAGTGCTCACTCAGGTATTGGTCTGCTGCGGTGAGCATAGCTGTCTGTTGCTTCGCATACCTGTGCCAATGTGTGATAGGTGTGTAGATATCCTCCGCACCAGCGGGCAATTCCAGGTCTTCCAACTGAGCGGTGAAGAAGTCTTCGAGAACATCGATTTTTACATCATCGGGATCGATGAAGAATACCCAGAAATGATCGTTGATGACATTAAGGGCAACCTGTCCGCGGCACACGGGTCCCTTGATAAATGACATGATTGTGTTTTGCGCCTCGTCGAGCATGAATCGATAACGTGAGTGCACCGGCATATCGGTAAACGTTTTGAACGGGTTAGATGCATATTCAGCTGCGTAAGATGGCAACTCAGTGATCGTGTAATCTGCGTCGACAAACCAAGCCTGCCAGTTATTCATCCGTGTTTTTGTCAACGCGTATGGCATATGGGTCTTCGCGACGATGGTCCCCAGTTCCTCGGTGATCCGGTAGTAGACACGGTTTACGCCGGGGTCGTCATAGGGGCGGCGCATTGCGATCAGGTCGATCGGCTCACCGGGTGGCGTTGCCGAACGTACGATCCTAAAGAACCTGCGCTGGTCAAGATCAGGGAAGTAAACATGTGTCAGGAAAAGGTGCTCGTAGATATAGCGTGCCGCCAATTGAACCTTCAGGGAGTCATTGTTGAGAAATGTCTCCCAGGCCTGTACCTGTTCGAGAAACCCGGCAGGCAACGGCGGGCGTGCAGTGTATTTTGCACCCTGTTCCAACCACTGCAGCAGTGTCTCCTGCTCTCCAGCCTCAATGTCTGGTAATGCGTAGGGCATGCCCCCAAGCGGGTTCCTGTGAGCATAGTCATCGAATGACCCGGGTTTAGCGCAATACTGCTTGCGACTGAGACTGAGATCGAAGCTGTCCGGCAGCAACTTGGTTTCCGGCAGCGGATTCTCTTGCTTGAGTTTGAGAATCCGGTACATCACACCGGCTTCCCGATTGGCCTCAACGGTATCCCCGTGCTCGTTAAGCACCGGTTGAAAGCCCAGTTCACGCCACTCTGGAACAGTCTGCGCATCTTCAAACAAACGTGTCGGTTGAGCCATCTTGAGCCGGGACTGCCGATATATAACCTGATTGGAAGCACCACGTTCGATGCCCTCTATTGAACTCATCTTCAACTGACACGGTGCGTCGTAACAGCCGTGGCAAACGACGCAGCGTTGTTCGATTACCGGTTTGACGTCGGTCCAGTAGTCCACATTGCCCGTTGCTACCGTTTCAACCACCCGCTGATGTGGTACGGGTGCGCCGTAAGTCTGTTCAAGCCTGGTTCCGGTATAAGTTGCACAGCCACCAATAATTAGAACTGCAACAATCCAGCCAACTCTTCGATCAATCATTTTTCTTTTCCCTAATCCACCGATTATTCATGCTCAAAAATCCTGATCGAATTTCTGCCAGTATTCTTTTGCTGACCGATCTATCATAACCGCTTCGGTTCATTTTTTTTGGGGGCTATTGTCCAGTGCGACACACGCCCGTTCTTACTCAACGAGTTCGAACAGGACTCAATGGTACTTCTTGACCCCCGCCAGAATTGCGATCGGAAGCTTGTTCTCCCTTGTCGGGACGATGCAGTTGTAGATTGTTGCGTAGCTGCACAGGGGATTGATAACCAGGTTGAAATCGACAAGAATTTCGTCACCCTCCCGAGGTTCATCGATGATCAGGTAACGCCCTCCGCCATAGCTGTACTTGCCGGTGGTTTTGTCGGTGAAGGGTATAAACAGCACATTGGATCCATCGCCTTCAAGCGCATGTTTGTATGCAGTGAGTTCCAGCGCAGTACCGTCTATTTCAAACTGCAATTTGGCATATCGGTACTGCTTCTTGAACCGCTGGCGCGCAGTGATGAGTTCTAACTGTTCTGGTGTTTCAAATCTTGCGATTTTTGCAGTTAACGCAAACTTCGGGTTTGCTTCGAACCTGTCCAGTGTTTTGAATTCTCTGCGTCTTTGAGTGTTGGGGTCAAAGACCAATGCAGTGACCGCATCCTCAGATGGATAGAATTCGACTGTAAACCGCCCGGTTCTCAATTTGTCACCGGCGGACAGGAAAGAACCTGATGGTATATTTTTGTCTTCCCTGGTTAAACTGACATCTCTATTAAGCCCCGTCCACTTCCATTGGCCTTCGCTCTTGATCAGTGAAAATGCAGATTGACCTGCCTGTTCAAGCGACCATTCAAGCTGTCCATCTTTTTCAGCAAAATAAACAGTATTGGTCTCACTGATTTCAAATCTCGAAGTGCCGGCAAGCGGTGATGTTGGGCTGTTTTTAAACTCGCTGTCTTCTTTGGCCCAGTACTCATGAACGGACTTTAGCCATTCTTCCTGGTTCCCGGTTGCGATGTTGTTGGCACTGATTTCGAATGTAAGGAACAGGCTTGCGGCAAGTAGATAAAAACCGAGCCTGAAAACTCTGAAAATCATCATGGCAAATAATCCCGGTAAGCGAATTCGCATTGTACTCCTGGAGTTGAAATAAGCACACAGAAGTCAGGCAAAGTGATAATTGATAATTTGTACGCTCCAATTTTTCGGCCAGCCAGACTTTGATGATCGATAGGGAAGGTCAGGACATCCATGAATGGCACTAAGTTAAGGGTGTTCATCAATCTGTTGATAGTGCGATTCAGGACACCCATAACTTTTCGTTCAAACCGGTTGGTGGGTAACAAGTTACCCACCCTACAGACACATCCGAAA
>RCNE010001682.1_pt1 | contig 11948 bp, 8 predicted proteins | sample 2041361 | NCBI WGS metagenome assembly RCNE01 (sample SAMN09708229, study PRJNA481090) | Marine sediment metagenome, whole genome shotgun sequencing project.
GAAATCAAAACTCTTATGGATTTTTCTGACAGCGAGGGAATTCTAAAAGCAGCCGAGAAGTGTAATGGTAGTGGGGATTGTCGGAAAACGGAAAAAATGGCCGGCGCCATGTGTCCAAGCTATCATGCCACTAGAGAGGAAAAGCACACCACACGAGGAAGGGCCAATGCACTTCGCGAATACCTGACAACTTCCCAAGAGCCGAACCGATTCAACCGAAAGGAGTTAAAAGAGGTTTTTGATCTTTGTTTAAGTTGCAAAGCTTGTGCAAGTGAGTGCCCCAGTAATGTAGATATTGCGACTTTGAAAGCTGAATTTCTGTACCAATATCAAGAAACGAATGGGTATTCATTTCGAAGTAAGCTCTTCGCTCATAATGCCAACTTAAACCGGTTGGGAAGTAAAGTATCTGGGCTGACCAATGCCATATATTCCTCGGGACTCTTAAGTAGTTTATTAAAAAAATCGGCAGGGGTTGCGGCCAAAAGAAGTTTACCTAGAGTGTCAAATTTTAATTTCGATAGCCATTTACAAAAATTTAGAAGTCAATTTTCTATAACAAATTCAAAGGTGGTTTTGTATATCGATGAGTTTACGAATTACCTAGATGTTGATTTGGGAAAAGATGCCATTGAAGTACTTACGCGATTGGGCTATGATATTGAACTCTATTACGCGGAAAGCGGACGAACCTATCTATCAAAAGGATTCTTAAAGCAGGCTAAAAGGCTGGCGCTAAAGAATATTCCAAAATTGAAGGTGTTTGCAGACCGGGGGGTCCCCGTTATTGGCTTAGAGCCTTCTGCGATATTGACATTTAGAGATGAATACAAAAGACTTACGGATAATAAATCCGCAACAGCGGTAATTGCTAAAAATTGCTTTTTAATCGAGGAATTTATAGCGAACGAAATTGAAAAGGGGGTCATTGCAAAGAGCAGTTTTACGAAAGAGCACAAGACGGTCAAGATTCACAATCATTGTCACCAAAAGGCCTTAAGCAATCAAAAAGTGACCTTTGATATGTTGAATCTGCCTGAAAATTATTCGGTTTCCATTATAAGTTCAGGTTGTTGTGGTATGGCCGGTTCTTTCGGTTATGAAAATGAACATTATGAGGTAAGTATGCAGATTGGCGAGCTCAAACTATTTCCTTCCATACGAAAATCAGATGAAGATGTGATCATAGCGGCCAATGGCACCAGTTGTAGGCATCAAATTCACGATGGCACTAAAAGAGCGGCCTTACATCCTATTTCTATTTTAAAAAGCGCCTTGCTCTAGCGTTTATCTACTTTTTAGCTTTTAATTTTACCTGAATAACAAAACTTTTGGTGCGAGTCGTTCATTAATAACAAGTCAACGTATCATTTAGAAAAAGTGAATTTAGCGTATCGCTTTCGTTTCAATATAATCGAAACATTACCCATGCCGTTGTTTTGGCAGGCTGTGATTTAAGATTTACCTTTGTCTTTTATTCTTTATACATCAATAATGGCAGGAAATACCTTTGGAACCCTATTTAAATTAACAACTTTCGGAGAATCTCATGGAGTGGCTATTGGCGGTGTTTTGGATGGATGTCCAGCTGGAATAACATTGGACTTGGAAGCCATTCAAAAAGAACTTGATAGAAGGAGGCCGGGTCAATCCGCCATTGTTACGCAAAGAAAAGAACCAGATACGGTTGAATTTTTTTCGGGGATCTTCGAAGGAAAAACCACAGGAACGCCCATTGGCTTTGCAATCCGAAATACCAATCAAAAGTCTAAAGATTACGCCCATATCAAAGACTCCTATCGTCCTTCACACGCAGATTATGTATATGACCAGAAGTACGGCTTTCGAGATTATCGAGGAGGTGGGCGTAGCTCCGCTCGTGAAACCGCAAGTAGAGTAGTGGCTGGGGCTATCGCTAAGCAAATGCTTTCGGTAGTTAAAATCAACGCTTTCGTTTCACAAGTGGGTGACCTTCGATTGGAAAAGGATTATCGTGAATTGGACTTGTCCTTAACGGAATCTAACCCTGTACGTTGTCCAGATCCTGAAATGGCTCATAAAATGGAAGCCTATATCAAAGAAGTTCGTAAAGAAGGCGATACGATTGGAGGAATCATTACGTGTGTAGCTCAAAATGTGCCCATTGGTCTTGGTGAACCGGTTTTTGATAAACTACATGCGGAGTTAGGTAGGGCCATGCTTTCGATAAATGCTGTCAAAGGTTTTGAGTACGGTAGCGGATTTGAAGGAGTGAAAATGAAAGGCAGTGCCCATAATGATCAATTCAATTCAGATGGCTCCACAAAAACCAACTATAGTGGTGGTATTCAAGGTGGTATAAGTAATGGCATGGATATTTACTTTAATATAGCATTTAAGCCTGTAGCCACCGTAATTCAGGCTTATGAAACTATTGATAAAGAGGGTAATTTGATACAAACCCAAGGCAAGGGTCGGCATGACCCATGCGTAGTACCGCGTGCAGTTCCAATTGTGGAAGCGATGGCTGCGTTAGTTTTGGCAGATTATATGCTTCTGAACCGGACTATTAAATCTTAACTATTTTAGCCCTCAAGCATGTCAAATAGCCTAGTAGTGTTAACTTTGACCAGACCTGCATGGGTAATTCTCTATTCCTTTTTGTCTTTAAGGCATTGTATTTCATGCTTCCAATTTCGTATTTTAAACTTCCGATTTCATACCTCGTATTTTAATATTATCTTACTTCCCTAAACTAACTTTGATTTATGAAGAAGCTTGAATTGCATTGGCAAATAATGATTGGTATGGTACTGGGGCTGCTTTTTGGTTTCGGAATGACTTACCTAGACTGGGGCAAGGAATTTGTCACGAATTGGATTGCTCCTTTTGGCACCATTTTCATCAAACTACTTAAACTTATTGCCGTACCGCTTATTCTGGCATCCTTGATAAAAGGAATATCGGATTTAAAGGATATTTCAAAGTTTCGAAATATTGGTTTGCGCACTATCGGTATTTACATAGGTACTACCACGGTTGCCATTATATTAGGTCTTGTTTTGGTAAATCTTATAGAACCTGGGATTGGTATTTCTGAAGAGACTATCGATAAGCTCACATCCACTTTTGCCAATGATGAGGGCGTTACCGCTAAACTTGAAGAAGCTTCCCGTCAAAAAGAAAGCGGGCCGTTGAAATTTTTAGAAGATATGGTGCCTGATAATGCCGTCAACGCCCTTGGTAATAATCAGCTCATGCTTCAGGTTATTTTCTTTACTATTTTTATGGGGATTTCAATGTTGTTGATTGGGGAGGAAAAAGGCAAGCCTTTGAAGAATTTCTTTGATTCTCTTAATGATGTGGTCTTGAAAATGGTTGATTTGATCATGCTTACGGCGCCCTTTGCTGTTTTTGCCCTCCTAGCGAATGTGGTGGTTTCGTCCAGCGATCCTGAAATTCTATTGGCCTTGCTTAAATATGCCGGAGTGGTTGTTTTAGGGCTCTTGTTGATGATTGTTTTCTACTGTATATTAGTATATGTTTTCGCCAAAAAGAACCCATTTTGGTTCTTGAAGGAACTTAGCCCCGCGCAATTACTCGCATTTTCGACAAGTTCAAGCGCTGCTACGCTACCTGTAACAATGGAAAGGGTGGAAGAGCATATTGGCGTGGATAAGGAAGTGTCTAGTTTTGTACTTCCAGTCGGAGCCACGGTAAATATGGATGGTACAAGTCTTTATCAGGGTATTGCAGCCGTCTTTATTGCGCAGGCCTTAAGTTTCGACCTTCCCTTAAGCGGGCAGCTTACTATTGTATTGACAGCCCTTTTGGCATCTATAGGAACTGCGGCCGTACCAGGAGCGGGAATGGTCATGTTGGTCATTGTATTAGAATCCGTAGGTTTTCCACCAGATAAATACGCCATTGGTTTAGCCTTGATTTTCGCCGTGGATAGGCCTTTAGATATGTTAAGGACCGTGGTTAACGTAACCGGAGATGCTACGGTAGCGACAATAGTGGCTAAATCAGTAGGAAAGTTACATGATAACCCAATAGCTAAAAACTGGGACGACCATTACGATGAAGTAAAATAATATATAAAGTGTTTAAAAGAATTAGCATACCACGCCTAATAAAGGGGTATACTTTTTCTAATACTTTTGATTTGATTCCTAATCAGAACAAACTCAATCGAAATGATGCGTTTGCGATTAGGTTAGGAGGCCATAGGGGAAGAGGTTTTACCAATTTACGCACAGCGTAGCAACACCAATAAAACACTGGATTTTATCCTGAATAATTTAAAGTAAAAATCAGGTGTTAAAATCGCATAAAAATGAAAATAGCAAAGCGTTTTATAAAAGTTTTGCTACCACTAATCGCACTAATTTTCTGCATGTTTTATTTCTTTCAAGAAAAATTGATTTTCATTAGCAGTAGGCTTCCTCAAAATCATGAATATGAGTTTGCCATGGATTTTGAGGAACTCCATTTAACGGCGAATGATGGGGCGGTTTTGAACGGATTACATTTTAAGGCCGCAAATTCGAAAGGGGTAATTCTGTATTGCCATGGAAACGCGGGAGAGTTGGATGTTTGGGGACCATGGGGTGAATTGCTGGCCAATCGCTATTCGTATGACGTGGTAGTTTGGGATTATCGTGGTTACGGAAAGAGCACTGGTAAGCGAAGACAACAACTCATGCTTGATGATGGAAGGCTATTTTATGCCTATTGCGAAGGTCTCTTTAAGGAAGAGTTTATTACAGTATATGGCAGGTCTCTAGGTGGCTTTTTTGCAACCCACCTCGCCAAACAAACCCAACCGAAACAGTTGATATTAGAATCTACACCGGTTAGTTTGTTAGAGGTAGCAAACGAAGCATATCCGCTTGTTCCCGCCGATTGGCTACTGAAATTCCGATTTCAGAATTTGGAAAATATCACCAAAATTAGTGTCCCTACCTATTTGATTCATGGAACAAAAGACGATTTGATTCCTTTTGAACATGGGCAACGCTTATTTGAGCTCTCAAAAGCACAAAAGAAGCAATTCTATCGCATAGATGGAGGTAACCACAATGACTTACGCAATTTTGAGGATGCGTTTTTTGGTGCTTTGGACGAACTGTTGAAATGAGTTGTCACAGATAGGATAGGTATTCAAAAGTAAGTAATGAAGCCATTGAGGTATAGGTCAGACAACTGCTAGGTTACCAAAATCAATCCAATTTCCTATTAAAATTGCTGCTGCTGGGCAATTCAAAACCTTCGAGTTCGAAATACGAAATAGCTGCTAAAAGATGATCGAATATATCGGCCATGATGTACTCGTAGTTGGCCCAACGTTTATCGCTGCTAAAAGCATAGATTTCAATAGGAATACCTTGGGAAGTAGGGTGTAATTGGCGTACCATGATCATCATTTCTTCATTGACCCCGGAATGATTGTTCAGGTAGGTATCGATGTATTTTCTGAAAACGCCAATGTTCGTTAGATTTCTTCCATTGATTAGAAGTGATTTATCTATATTGTTTTTGGTATTATAGCTCGTGATATCCGAACTTTTTTTATCGAGATAGTCTGAAAGCAATTCTATTTCCTTAAGCGCTTCGATGCGACCAATGTCTAAAAAATGAATGCTTTCCTGTTTAATGAGTAGGGCTCTTTTAATACGCCTCCCACCCGAATCGGTCATGCCACGCCAGTTCTTAAAAGAATCGGATATCAGGGCATAGGTTGGAATTGTGGTTATTGTATTATCGAAATTCTGAACTTTTACAGTGGCTAGGTTGATTTCAATAACATCGCCATCCGCACCATATTTTTCAAAGGTAATCCAATCACCGATGCGCACCATGTCATTGATGGATACCTGTATACTGGCTACAAAACCTAATATGGTATCCTTAAAAACAAGTATAATTACTGCAGAGGCAGTACCTAAGGCCGTAAAGAATTTCCATAGTTCAATTCCGGTAATAATTGAAAAGGCATAAAAAATTCCAATAGCCCATGCAAATATCATAAACACCTGTATGTAGCTGTCTATTGGTTTGTCTTTAAAATTGGGTAAGGTTTTAAGGTAGTCCTTAATGGTATGCAACAGGCTTCTTACAACCCATAAAAACAGAAAAATTCCTAATACCTCAAGACCTTTCAATACAAAAGATTCGGTCTCCGGAAAATCTATGAAAACATAGGGAACAACCATAAAACCAATTGCCAGAGGAAAAATATGGGCAATATTTCTTGGGGCCTTATTTCGTATTAGTAAATCATCAAAATTGGTTTTGGAGTTCAAAGATAGTTTTGTGAATATTCCGATCAATATTTTTCTTAAAAAAAAATCAGCTAAAAAAAGCGCGACTAAAGCGCTAACAAATAGCACGGCCATATTGATAAGTGCAGCCAAATCATCTGAAAGTCCAGAATGAACGAGGTAATCGTAGAGTAAATGTGTTAGTTGTTCCATAGTGTGTGTCAATCCAAGAATTTAGCCTTTAATTCTGGTGTGGGAATCATACATTGATCCTTTTTACCATACCATTTGTACCGATTTCGTGCCGTATAATCATATACGATATTGCGTAAACTACTGGGAATCAAATTCAATAGCTTTGAAAAAGTACGATATCCTTTTAAATGTCTTCCAATCTGCAAAGCGGCATCCGATTTGATGTAGTAAGCCACCCCGGGTTCAATTAAAATAACGGAATCAATAGTTTTGGCGTCGATTGCTCTTTCGGAAATCAACTGTTGCCCGATTTCGCTTTGTAAGGAAGCATAGCGAAAAACGTCATTCTTATCCCTATTGATGACAAATTGAACAAAGCCATTGCATAGGTTACAAACCCCGTCAAAAAGGATTATTTTTTTACCATTTTCCACCATACAAAGATACAACAGCCAACACTGAAGCCGACAACTTTATAAGGTATTTAGGAAACTAGTCAAATCGGTTTCTTTGTTAATATGTAGTTTTTTCTTTAAGCGATACTTGGACTTTAAAACACTATCGGGCAGTACATTCAACATGGCAGCGATTTCTTTAGTGGATAGGTTCATGCGAAGAAAAGCAGCCAAACGAATCTCTTTCTCTGTGATATCTTCGTAAATGGCCTTTAGCTTATTGTCAAAATCATTGTGCACATCAGCGAAATAGCTTTTAAAAACTTCCCAATCTTTGTCCTCGGCATTTTGCTTTTTAAGTAACATGACAATACGCCTAAACTCGACCTTAAACTTTTCAGGAGAACTTTTCAGGCCTTCCAGGTTTTCTCTAAGTTCTTGAATGAAGGTATTCTTCTGCACCAAATGCAGGGTTTGACTGGTCAACTCTTTCTTTTTATGGGCTATTTCTTGTATGTAGATTTCTTCTTGCTTCTCGCGTTCCATATTATTTTTCTTCATACGTTGGCGAAAACCAAAGAAAAACAGCCCCGATACGGCTAGGGCAGAGGCCATGCCACCGGCATATAAGCCTTTGGTCAAATTATCGACCTTAGCTTTTTCATTTAGGGTTTTGATTTCTTCTTGTTGTAAAGCTATTTCTGCTTCTTTTTTTTCGGTCTTGTATTTAATATCAAGTTCATTTATCTGTTCTATTTTTTCCTTTTTGAAAACTGAGTCGTATTTCTGAAAATGAATTTTTCTATTTTCATAAGCACTCTTATATTGACCAAGAGCGGCATATGCCTTTGAAATGTTCAAATAATCACCGACATTTCTGGTATTCGTTCCGGTCTGCTTTGAAATTTGGGTAGCATCTAAAAAATAATCTAAAGCTTGAGAATAATTTTGCTCCTTCATGCTGATTTTCCCCAAATTTCTAGTGGTTAGACCAACCATTTGTGGTTCACCAAACTCACGACTAACGCCGAGTGATTGCTTATAGTACCTTTTTGATAACTCTAGGCTATCCAAATCGAAATAGAGCGAACCAATTGAATTAAGGCCTTTGGCGATAAATCTTTTATCATCTACGCTTTCCCAATGTTTTAATACCAATTTATATTGAGTTAGTGCCTTATCGTATTCCTTTGCATCTTGGTAATTGCTTGCTAAATTACCTCGCATCATTTGAAGTTCACGGGTCAAACCCTCTTCTAAGCATATTTCCTCTGCTTTAAGATAGTATTCAGTAGATATTTCTAAATTACCCAATTCCCATTGTAATACCCCTAAGTTGGCATAACTGGCCATAAGTTGGAACCCGGTGATATTGAGCTCTTCTTTTAGCTTTAAAGATCTCAGATGACTTTCGCTCGCTTTTTCTAATTTGCCAAGATATTTTTGAACTATTCCCAGATAGTTTAAATTTTTACTTAAGGGCTTCTTAAGATTAAATTCCTCATATATGATAGTGGATTTTAATAAAGATTTCTCCGAAAGCTTGTAATCGGAAACATTATAAAAATAGATACCTTCCGCCATAAAGGCCTGTGCTTGAATGGCCTTGGGCATTTTATTGCTTGATTCGATTAAAAGCGTGTCGAGATATACTTTGGCCTGTTCAGGATTATCACGAACAAATAAATTGAAAAGCTTGTACAAAGAATTTAACCGAACAGAATCGTGTTGTGAAGGAAGTAACTGTTTAATACTGTCGATTTTCTGCTCATTTTGACTACAAACAGCAGTTGCATAAAAAACAAAGAGAACGATTAGGTATTTCATAGGAATATATTATTTGAATTTTGCCTTTCAACAAGGTAGTAAAATAAGGTACTAAAAGTAAGAGCAGGACAACAGTGAAAAAAGTATTGTCCATAGAAAGTCCATACTATTTTGATTAATAAAATGTTTTGTCATGCCTGATAAGCTTCTATTCTATTGACTTAAGGAGATTTTAATGTTTTTAAAAAAAAGCAGTCGTCCATGAGTTATTATGTTAAAATCTATACTACCTGTCCATACTTTGTCCATGCCCAAAATTAGTTGAGGGCTTGATTTGCTTCTAGTTTCGGGGTGTTGAATCTTTTAAAACCAAAGAAATTATGAAAACAAAACAATCCATTTTTAAGTATGTATGTGTAATTGGGCTTGGCCTTTTATTGAGTATGAGTTGTAGTAAGGATGAAAACCCGAGAACTCCTGACCCTGATAATAATCCTGATCCAGAGGAAACTGATTTAACCTTTGCTGCCGTTGTAGCCGATGGGAGAGGTTTTGAAGAAGTACCTCAATCTCGAACCGATGAAACTATCAAAGAGGAAGAAGTAGACCCGCAAGATTATGAGGTAGAAGACGAGAATGGTGCTACTCAAACTCAAAGATTTATTTGCTCATCAAGAACCGTTAATGTTTTAGATGGAACGGGTGATTTTCAAACCCTTGGTGGTGCCGCAAGTGAGATATATCCTGGTGCTTTATTACAAGGTAAAAGCATAAACAATGTAAAACCCGAGGCAATCCCTTTAAAAAGAGCTGGCGGTAGCATTTCATATTCCTTAAACGATGGCAATCTACAATCTGCTCAGGACTTGGAGGAAATGAGCGAATCACAAGTACGACTAGCTATGAATACCATTATTTCTGGTAGTTCTGGTGTCGTACCTGCTGATTTCGATTTAACCTTTGAAAATGTCTTTTCAGAAGAGCAAATAGCCTTAAATATGGGTCTTTCCTATGAAGGGTATGGTGTTAAGGCAGAAGGAAGATTATCGTTTAGTACGGAAAAGACCTATAATAGAATTCTGGTAAAGTTGAATCAAAAGTACTATGATGTAAGTTATGATTTTCCAACAGGTTATGATGATGTTTTTGACGAAAGTGTTAGCCCTGAAGATTTGGAAAAGTATGTTCAGCCAGATAACCCTGCAACCTATATAAAAAAGGTCACCTATGGCCGTATTTTCTATATGTTAATTGAATCTACTTCATCACTTACCGAAATGAATGCGAAAGTAGAAACCTCCTATGAAGGGTTTAAGAATACAGTTGAAGCGGATTTAGAAGTTGACACTATGAATAAGATGGAGAATCTAAAGGTTAAGGTAATTGCTTATGGTGGCGATAGTTCAAATACATTTTCAAGTTTGGGCGAGACAAGTGTTGAAGCCTTAGCAGATATGTTAGCAGCAAGTACAGACATAAAAACAGGCTTGCCTTTGTCTTATGAGATTTACTCTTTAGAAGAGCCTTCTAAACAAGTTGGCACTAATATTTCTACAGAAATGGAAATTGTAGAATGTGAATTAAAGGGTTTTTTGCCGCCAGAAAATTATAAGGTATTTGTAGATTTATTTGATGATGGTATTGGCGCAGCTACACAAATAGCGGGTGCATTTGCAGCAGTTTATAATGGTGCAGGTACCAAGTATGTAATTTATAACGGAATACAGGGCATTGTATCAGAGCCATATGATATAAAAGACGCTAATGGGCCAATGGGCGCAACCAGTTTTGATGGAGTTGGAGCTGCTTTACGTGCATTTAATACACAAATATATGTCTTCAATAAAGCAGGTACCGCATATGAGGTGATTAAATATAATACTGCTATTACTAGTGCCCCTGAGGCGCCATTTGGCAACTACAATAAAGATGACATAAGCGGTTTGAATAAAATATATTTTCCAAACGATGAGTTTACTTCAAATCAAGATCCCGCTGTGCCTTCACCAATTAATGTCTATGGAGCGCCTCAAGGATGCAGTGAATACCCGTTTTTAGGAGATGGAATCAAAGCAGCAGTGCGACGTAATCACATTGTGAATCATACTTACTTTTCTTTCCTTGGCACTTCTTTGAAAGCTTTTTTGACAACGAGCTACTATTATTCTGCATCATCTAATGGTTCAAAGTTTAGTCGTTTGGAATATTACAATCCAGAAGATAGTACTTCTCATGATCAATTCAGATGTTGGAAGCCAGAAGGAGATGTTAGTGAATCTAGAGGCGCAGTTGAAGCAGCATGTAAAATTCAAATCAATTCAAGTGAAATTCTATTATACTTTACTCCAGATGGTCGAATGACTGTGAGAGACTTAGAATTTGAAGAAGAAGGTCCCTGGGCTTTATAGTATTATTTTGAATTGCAGCACCTTATAACTTTAAGGGAAGTAAAGCAGTCGGCATCTAAAGTTGGTAGATTCAACAACTTGGGTGTCGGCTGTTATTACTTCAATATCGTATACGATATATTCTAAGTAGTTGATAATCAAATTAATTAGAATCTCATTTCTTGCGTGTGACCAACTCCAGCTGATCTACACTCACATTAGTGGTAAACATCCCATAATTCACGACCGCCTTACCTTTTTCTAGCCTGTCAATACTGCCAACTGCCTTTCCGTCCGTCATGCGAACTTGGTCACTAATCTTAAAAACAGGTCTTGGCTTGTGCTGCTCTTTGATGCTAGTTTTTTTCTGCAACTCCTCCTTTTTCTCACTACTTAATTCCATTGCTTTATCGGCGTGCTCAGCCCTTGGTAAATACATACGCCTTGCACGAGATTAGCAGCGTCAAGCGTGTTCGTGTCACCTTCACCAAAGTAATGCGTGCCCAAGGCCTTGCCCAGCGTGTCATAAGACACTCCATTTTGCGAGTATATACCCAAAAAGCCTCGACCATTAGTCGTGGATTGCGGAGCTCCTTTTAACACGAAATACTGCTGCCCTTGATTATGTGTGGGCAACGTGTTTCCTAAATCGGCATAGCCCTCCGTCACTGGGCCAGTGGATACTTTTACCTTATTACCATCTAATTCATCTGCTAGGGCCAGATACTTGAAGGCAAAAACATAGCTATTTTCAGGAATGGTAGAAAGGTCATTCGAAACTGTACTATCGCTATAGGTTTGATAGTCATTTGCGTTGAACCCTTGTTCATACAAAATATCGGTAGTGCCGGTTTTGCTAATACCGCTCAGCTGTAATGATAATTCCAAGTATTCGTTTTCGGTGATGGGTATCCAATTACCTGAGTTAGCTTCTTGGTAAGCCACTTTTGAAGCCGTAA
>RCNE010001683.1_pt1 | contig 11946 bp, 8 predicted proteins | sample 2041361 | NCBI WGS metagenome assembly RCNE01 (sample SAMN09708229, study PRJNA481090) | Marine sediment metagenome, whole genome shotgun sequencing project.
CTAAGGTAAAAATCTCGCATAATGATCTGCCATCAGCCTTAGGCCTTGCTCCTTTGATTGCTCCTGAAGAAGAAGCAGAATATCCGATCATATGTTTTGGTTTAGAGGTTGATGCTGTTTATCGCGATCCTTTATCAAATACCTTGCTCACCTTTGCACTTAAAAAGCTACATCATGGCATCACGGTAGCCTTTAAAAAGACGTTTTATACTTTTTCTCATGAGCACACCACTTTCAAACCGGAGCATTTTCATGTGCTGGGTAGAAAGGCCATCACCAAGGCAGTAAGGAAAGTCGATAAACGACTGGCAAAGGTGAGTGATAATTTTGATTTGTTGTTACACGTTACTCCGACCAACTCACACGCTGCTTGGGAGGAATTTGAGGACAGTCACTTCAAAACTATTCCCGAGTTTCATTACCGTCCTCGTACCGCTGATCCAGCGATACTCAAGCGATTACTATTTCAGGCTCCCATTGAGAAGATAGAAGATCCTGCGCTGGCAAATATTTTTTCCAGTAAGCGTGATGAGTTGGATAAACAGATTTCCTTGCTGGCTGCACGCGGCCTGCCAGAATTCCTGCCTGGCAGTATCCAGCTATATGGCATGGTTGAAGAATCCTTATTAAAGCTAGCTGAAACAATACTATCTCATCCTGTTGATGGAAAAAAACAAGATGACAAGTCTATGCTTAATGCAGAAGAACTTGCAGAATATGCTCGGGCAGAGGTTAAATATTATCAAGATAAAGACCCCGGTCTTACCTGCTCTGTAGAAGTACGAGATGACATAGCCGGGATACTGGTTTCGCACGGAAATTTCCTGATTGGCTCAGATGCCATGACTAGAAAAAACAGGTTGAATGCAATCCTTAGCCATGAGATTGGGACACACGTTGTTACCCACTATAACGGACGCCAACAGCCTTTCCAGCAGTTATATGCAGGTATGGCTGGGTATGAAGAACTTCAAGAAGGCTTGGCAGTGCTATCAGAATATCTGGTTGGAGAATTGGATATCAGTCGTATGCGGTTACTGGCTGGTCGGGTGATTGCAGCAAACAGTGTCATCAAAGGCGATGATTTCATTGAGACTTTTAATGTATTGTCGCAACAATACGACTTCATACCCTATACAGCATATTTGATTTCACTGCGAGTTCATCGCGGCGGTGGTTATGTTAAAGACATGGTGTATTTGCGTGGCTTCTCCCATTTACTGGATTACCTTAAAACAGGTGATGATTTTGATATTTTATTTACTGGAAAGGTATCCCTGAAGTACCTGCCATTAATTAAAGAATTACGCTGGCGTGAAGTGATCAAACCGGTTGCATTACAACCACGATATCTGGAGCAGCAAGATTGTCAAAATCGTCTAGAACAATTAATTGAAGAGCCTACGATTGAAAGCATTTTAAGAGGTTTATAGTTATGAAAATAGCATTTTTAGTCAATAAAATTGCAACCGAATCACCACATTATACAACGGCAATGCTAGCCTATGCTGCAACCAGATTGGGTCATCAGGCCTGGTATATAAATGTTGGTGATTTTGCTTATGATCCGGATGAAAACATTCATGCCTTCGCTTCACGGGCTCCTGATGTAGATTTTGAAAATAGTGAAGCTTACATTAAAGCTATTCAGAGTGATCAGGTGATAGCTGAGTATATTAATTTCGGCGATCTTGATGTATTAATGCTGCGCAACAATCCCGCAGACGATGCGTTGATTCGCCCTTGGGCTCGCCATTCTGGAATTGATTTTGGACGTTTTGCCGCAAAGAGTGGTGTATTGGTATTGAATGATCCAGAAGGTTTGGCTAATTCCGATAACAAATTGTATTTGCAGCAGTTTCCTAAATCGGTTCGTCCCAGATGCTTGATTACCCGAGACCGCAAACAGATCGAAGAGTTTGCCAGGAATGAGGGTACTGTGGTGATTAAACCGCTGTTTGGCTCTGGGGGCAGGAATGTGTTTTTGCTGCGCCCTGAAGACGCACCTAATATGCATCAAATGATCGAAACCGTCGCAAGAGATGATTATATTATTGCCCAGGAATATCTACCCGAAGCCAAAAAAGGTGATACCCGTTTATTCCTTATGAATGGAGAAATATTGGAATGCGATGGCAAGATTGCAGCTCTGCGCAGAGTTCGTCCTGATACCGATTCAGACATGCGCAGCAATATGACAGCAGGTGCAGGACCAGCCAAGGCAATAATTGATGATAAAATGTTGGGTATAGTCGAAGCCATTGCTCCTCACATAAAACATGATGGTATGTTTCTGGTTGGGCTAGATATTGTTGGCAGAAAATTAATGGAAATCAATGTATTCACCCCTGGGGGCTTGCATAGTGCAGAACGTTTTGAACAGGTTGATTTTAGTAAAACAATCATTCTGGATATTGAGCGTAAGGTCAAAATGAAAAATAACAGCAAGTTTGCGATGAGGAATCGGGAGCTGGCTACCTTGTGAGGACTATTCAGGAGTAACGATATGGCTATCATGTTACCCGTGACGACTCCTCCGAATGCCCTGTTACATGATACCGGGATGGTTGCGCAAAGGGAGATGATGCGGATCGATTTTCGCCTGAATTTGCTAGTCACTTTCGTTATTATACTTCTGTTTTACTTTGGTGTAGCTGGCTAAACCCCTTATATAGAAAGAGACCTTTGCAAAAGATATAACAATACTTGAGTGATTATTATGAATGAAGAACTTTTGGATCCAATTATCATCAGTGAACAGCAATTTGATAAGGCGAGTGCTTATATGGAACACTTGCAAAAAGGGCTGGTCGATTTTCTTAAAGAGCCAAGTCGCATAAATATTGTGAATTTTCCTATTGAACTTGATGACGGCTCTGTTGAAACTTTTCGTTGTTATCGAGTGGTACATAATCGGGTGTTTGGGCCGGGAAAAGGAGGCGTACGTTATCATCCTGATGTTAGTGAAGCTGAGATTGTGTCACTGGCCAAACTGATGACATGGAAATGCGCGCTAGTGAAAATTCCCTTTGGTGGAGCAAAAGGAGGGGTAATCTGTAATCCGAAAGAACTTAGCAATAATGAACTACGCCGTATTACCCGCCGTTTTACTTCAGGTTTTTTTAATGTAATTGGCCCACACACTGACATTCTTGCCCCTGATATGTATACCAATGAACAAACCATGGCCTGGATATATGATACTTATGATGTCCTTAACCCCGGTGAGAACAATCGTCCTGTGGTTACCGGTAAACCGATAGAATTAGGCGGATCATACGGTCGTAAAGAAGCTACAGGGCAGGGCTGTTTATACGTAACCGAACGCTTCCTTTCAAAAGAGTTGATCCCAGAGATCAATGTAATCGCTGGCGCACGTGTTGCTATTCAGGGTTTTGGAAATGTAGGCAGTGTCGCGGCAGAGGCCTTCAGCAGGAAAGGTGCGAAAATTATAGCTCTTAGTGATAGCAGTGGCTGCATCTATTCAGAAACTGGACTTAATCTGGATGCGGTTAAGAAATTCAAGAAGGAACATGGTTCTTTGGTGGGTATGCCGGATACCCAAACCTTGACCAATGAGGCGCTTATTGAACTGGATTGCGATATCCTTATTCCTGCGGCGATAAGTAATCAGATTCACGCGCATAATGCGAACGACATTAAAGCTAGGCTTATTGTAGAAGCTGCTAATAACCCCACTACACCAAGCGCTGATAAAATCCTTCAAGAAAAAGGCATTTATGTAATACCAGATATTATGGCAAATGCAGGTGGTGTGACGGTTAGTTATTATGAATGGGTACAGAACCTGTCTAATGAGCAATGGGAACTTGATGTTGTTAATGAAAAGCTCAAGAAAAAAATGATTCAGAGTGTTGATATGGTGTTTAAGCGCTGGCAAGCATTTGTGGTTGGAGGAGAAGTAACAACGGATGCCGAATCAGGCAAACAAATTGACTGTCCAGATTTTAGAACAGTGGCTTTGTTGACTGCCATCGAAAGAGTGGCCAAGGCAACGTTACTTCGGGGAATTTGGCCATAAGCGCAAAGAGAAAAGAAGGTAAGGCTGAGGATAACATAACATGGCGTAAATTCGTGGCATGGCTACACCGGCTTTATGAGCAAAAGAAAACGCAGCCCTATTGGACTGCGCTACTACGTGACACGTTGGTGGCTGGCCGCGCGGTAGGGATGAATTTTGAAACAGATTAATTAACTGAGTTACAGAATAACGTTTTAGTTGTGCGGCGCTAAGGAAGAATAGCGAAGTTAGCGTATTCAAATAATTACATGAGCTGCTGTGAAACGCTGATAGGTATTAGGTTTTTCTACAGGCTCGTTAGCAATATAAGGGTTTTAATACATGATTTATTATTTTGCCTATGGCTCTAATCTTCATCCAATAAGATTAATGGAACGTGTGCCTTCAGCCGAATTAATAGGCGTGGCAAAACATTCTAATCATAAGCTTCACTTTCATAAAAAGAGCAATGATGGTTCTAGTAAATGCAATATGTTTGATTCTGAAACCGAATCAGATTTCATTTATGGGGCAATTTATCAATTAAAACAAGAGGATAAAAGCGAGTTAGATCGTTTTGAAGGAAAAGGATATGGATATATAGATAATCAAATAATGCTAAATCACAATGAAAACGATTACACTTGTTTTACATATCTAGCTCAACAGTCTCATATTGTTGGCAATCTAAAACCATATCACTGGTATAAAAAATTAGTTATATTAGGTGCGCAATATTTAAAGTTTCCAGTCTCGTATATCTCTTCTATTGAAGCAAGAGAGTCAATGGAAGACCCTGACCCAACAAGAAGAAAGGAAATGGAAGAATTAATTGAGCGCATCATCAAATACCGCTAACAATGGGCTGCATCGGGATTTTGTTTCGCTACGCTTCAAAAATCTCGTGAGCTGGGTCGTTAGGTAAACAAAAATTGGAGATATTATGTTTGGGGATGAATAGACATCAGAATACTATGATGTAATGGAGTTCTATTATTGGGAACCTCAACATTTAGGGAAAATTAAGAATATTGACAGCCGATACAACAATGAAAAGAAAGCGCTAGAGCATATTCAGGAAATGGAAGTTTCTTTAAACCATATTTTTTAATATTTTCTTTCGCCTTGCTCCTGTTCTAGGTTAATGGAATTGCACATATTGCTAATGCAGATTTATTCAATTCAGGTTTAGTGAAAATTATAATTTTAAATACTACTCCAGTACTAACACTATTAAATCCAATAACTATGACTACCCCCCCACCTTTATAGGGATTTTTACTGCCACTGCGTCTTCCCTGCAGCTAGTCTTTTCCCAAAGTTGTTGTGTCACTAGCTCTCGGTTCAGATTTTAGTCGATCCTGCCCATCTTTCTGACCAACAAAGCTGTTGCCCCCTAGATCGAATTCAGAGGATCTCAGATTATCCTGATTAGGATTGACCACCTTAAGCTTGAAGATAGTAATCAACAAACCAGACGATTCAGGTGCCCGAGTTTTCTGGCTTAATCCACCCCAAATCTTCGAAAATAACAAAACAGCTGGGTATTAAAAATAAGGAAAGCAACGTTGCCGTGAATAACCCAAAAGTCAAGCTGGCAACAATCGGAATTAGCAATTGTGCCTGGGTGCTGGTTTCCATCAATAAGGGCAGTAAGCCCGCAATGGTAGTCAACGAGGTCAGGATGATTGCGCGGAAACGATCATGCGCGGCCTGTACTACCGCTTGCGTAATTGTCATCTCTGTCTGCCAGTGATTCTTGATAAAGGTAACCAGCAGGATGCTGTCATTAACCACAACCCCCATCAGCGTTGCCAGTCCAACCAGACTGGGCATGGAAAGTTCGAGCCCTAAAAACAAATGTCCCCAAACCACACCAATTAGCCCCATCGGGATAGCCAGCATAACGGCAAGCGGTTGCAGATAGCTACGGAATTGAAATGAGAGGATCAGGAATACACCAAACAGACCAATCAGCACATTACGTTGCAGTGAGGCCATGGTGACGGCATTCGCTGAATTCTGCCCGGCAAATGAAAAACTTAATTGCGGGTATTTCTTTTTGAGTCTGGGAAGAAACTTCTTTTTGGTCATTCCCATGATTTCTTTGGCATTGGCTATTTTTGTATCCAGAGTGCCTTGAACAGTTACCGTGCGGATGCCATTAATCCGGTGCAATCTGGCATAACCTCTAACTTGTTGAATAGTTGCCACACTGGAGAGTGTAATGCGCCTGCCATCCGGAAGACGAATCGTGAGTGCCTTAATATCCTCCAGGCTATTTCGGTCTTTTGCCGCAAGCCGAACCGTGACATCGTAGGTATTTTCTCCCTTTACAACATCCAGTTTAGTAACACCATGTATGGCAGCACGTATTTCGCGGGAAATACTTTGCGCATTGATGCCCAGCGTGCTTGCCCCTTCGAGCAATTGAATCTGATATTCTGGTTTTCCGGGACGGAAATCATCAGAAAGATCCAGCACCCCTTTAAAGCCTCTTAACCATTGTTGAAGTTCTAAAGAAGCCTTTTCTAACATCGCTGTCTGCTTACTGTGCAGGCGGATATCAATGGCTTTCCCCGCTACGCCGCGTTCCTTGTCGGTAAATTTCAAAGCGATCACATCGGGATGCTCGCCACTTAGCTTACGCCATCGTGCCAGAAGTTCAGGGATGTTTCCGCTGCGTTCACCTGCTGAAAGCAGATCAGCACTGATCGTTGCAACATGCGCCCCACTCTCAAAAGCACTAACATTGGTGTTATACAGAACGGTGGTGCTTTGAACGAGTCGCTGGTCGTTGATTTGCTGTTTTGAAAACTCATCATCCGTTTGTTTCAGGGCCGACACTAATTTTCCTACAATCGCCTCAGTCTGATTTAGTGGGGTGCCCTGTGGCAATAGAATTCTTGCCTGTATGGTGTCGCTCTCCAATTGTGGAAAGGCGCGGTATTTGAGAATGCCCGCGGGAATAGTAGCAAAAGAAATCATCAACAAAGCGATGATTATGCCAAAAGTCAGATACGGCAATTTGACAGAGGCGCTAATCATACGGCCAAAGATTTTATCGCGTACGAAATTAAAGCCATTATCAACCCATTGATGAATTATTGAGGGACGGGTTTTATGTGCATGTTTCATCGAATGGTACATATGGGCTGGCAGAATCAGGAACGCTTCGATCAGACTAATCGCCAGTGCAATAAGTAACACAGCGGGTATGTATTCAAGTACTGCACCCATTTTTCCAGAAAGAAATGCGAGAGGGCCCACTATCATAGCGGTGGTAATAAAGGATGACAGTACCCCAGGCAGAACCTGCTTGGTGCCCTCAATGGCGGCTTCCATCGCGTCTTTTCCCTGTCGTACCCGGGTTGCGATATTTTCGGCAATCACAATCGCATCATCCATGATTAGACCAAGCGCTACCAGCAAGGCAACCATGGTCATCATATTGATGGTGTAACCCAGAAGTTGCATGAAGAAAATAGCTCCGAGAAATGATACCGGGAGTCCCATAGTGACCCAGAAACTGTAGCGGAAGCTAAAAAATGCCCACATACTGAGGAAAACCAGTAGCAAGCCCTGAAGACCATTTTCCACAAGAATACGTAGCCGGTCCTTGATGTTGGAAGTTACATTCTGGCTGATTTCCAGTTTGATCCCTTTGGGGGCCATTTTACGCTCGCGCTTAAGGTTTTCTTCAATCGCATCAAAAACGCGTAGCGAGTCTTCCGTATATGTTTTGGAAATCTCCAGCAAGGCGGCGCGTTTATCGTTGAAGATTATTTTTTCTTCGGGTTTATCGAAAATTCTGCGAATCGTTGCGATATCACCCAGTTTTATATCCGCACCGCTTGCACCCGAATGGACGGTGAGGTTTTTAAACTCGGCGATAGACTGACGCTCACCGGAGAAACGTATCAACACATCATTATCAGGGGTACTCATCACACCTGCGGGTACATCGATACTCTGGCTTTCAATGATGGCTGCAATATCTGCGACCCCCAGGCTATAACGCCTGAGGTTAAATGCAGAAATCTCAATGCTGATATCCTCATCAGAAAAACCCTTCAGATCAACCTGGGCAATCCGTTTATCACGTTTAATCCGTGATTTGATCTTTTCCGCATAGGCTTTTAACTGCGCTGCTGGAATGTCCGCCGTGATCATAATGCTAGCGACTGTTGCGACTCTCTCAGCTATTTCGATGGATGCACTCTCTACCCGATCAGGAAAAGTGGATATCGAGTCATAGCGTGTTTTGATGTCATTGAAGAAAGCATCCATCGATGTATCTTCACGCCTTTCTATCGTCACCAAAGCAACATTTTCACGCGCATCACAACGAACTTCTTTTATCCCCGAGACACTATCCATGGCATCCTCGACACGCTGACAAATGTCACTTTCTACATCAGCGGGGGTAGCTCCAGAATACGGAATACGAATATTCACCTCTGTTGCAGGTATCAACGGAAAGGTGTCGCGTTGTAATTTGGGTAATGCAACCAGGCCTAATAACATCAAACCTATCATCAGCAAATTGGCTGCTGTAGGGTGGCTGACAAAATAGCGGATCATTATAGGCTTTCCTTCTGTTCCTTTTTATCCTTCACCTTGCCAGATGCTTTGGGAGCAGGCGCCTTACCAGACACTTCCATCATCAACATGCCACGTGTCTTTTTATCCATGACGGGTTCCAGCAGCATATTCTGTATCGCAGGTATCAAATCAGAAACAACGATCTTCTCATCCGCTTTTATACCCTCGGATAACACCGCATACCGTCCTTGCGAAAAGGCCACCTTAACTTTGCGAATATCAAGCCGGTTTTCTTCGTTTAGAACATAAACCTTAGCTTCGTGAAGGGCAGACACTGGCACAATAATCTGTTTTCCTTCAGGTCTTCCGCGCAACTCCACCTCGACAAAAGTATTTCTCGACAATGGCGGACGCTGACCCGGTTGAGCTTTACCATAAGGATCATCAACACTGACTATCACACCCAGAGTTTGTGTCTGACGGTCGATTTGCCCCGCAACGCGCTCAACTTTAGCCTTCCATTCGATAATGTGAGTACTTGCACGTAAACGCACAACAACACTCAACCCTAATGCCCCCGGAAAACTTGCGCCTTGATTGCTGGCAATCAGCGGGCGTAACTGACCGATGGGAAAACGCGCTTCAATTTCGGTTTTGTCTGTGGCATCAGCGCTAAACAACAATTGACCTTTATTGGCAAAACGCGCTTCATGCACATCGATATTAACGATTCTTACATTAAACGGAGCCACTATTCTGGTTCTGGCAAGATCCAGCTCTAACATTTGTTTCTGGACGTTTAAAACCTGTTTTTCCGCCGCATTAATTGAAAGGGTATTCTGCAAATTCTGTATGCTTGAATCCGCTTTAATGAGATTGCGTTCTGCAACCTCCATGGTACTTGCAGATAACACGCCCTTTTTTACCAAAGTTTGCTGGCGAAGCAGTTCCTTTCTTAAAGAATTCCGATTACGCTGCTCAATCGCCAGCGATCGTTTGGTGGTATCAGCTTTCACTCTGGATGTATTCAGTTGTGCATTGTTCTGGCTTAATGCTAGCTTGTAATCACTGGCATCTATTTTTAATAGCTCTGTGCCTTTTGCGATGATCTTACCTTCTTTTAAATCATCCGCTGTCCACACAACCCGTCCCGACACCTCGGCAACCGCATCCCAGCTTCGCGTGGGCGCAGTAGAGCCATAGCCAATCGCCATCGGACTAACCTCTTGATATAAAGGCTTTATAGTACGCACCTTGGTCGCTGCTTCCACAGCCTCAATTTTCTGTGGGGGCTTTTTCATCTTAGGGGCAACGACAACAATTGCAGCAATACCAATGCCCAGGGGAATAAGAATCAGCAAACGATTCAGCCATTTTTTAAAATGCATTAAATCACTCTCGTAGAAATCATAAACTTATTGATTAGTATAGATGATGGTAATAGCTGTGCTATGAGCTATATCAATTTTTCCGTAGCTTGCAGACTCGAACTGAAACTAAGCTTTAGTAGCTAAATCAAAATGTAAAAAGTACACACCCACCTTATGGTGCACTTCTTTATTCTTGAATTTACTCTGAACCAAATGGTACTTACTTAAGCAAAAAGCATTCTAATAGTTGATAAAAAGGGGTGGTCCTTGATAGGTTAATCCCACTATCGGAGACCATACTAGATTTTTATTAATAACAAACTCGCTAAACTACGGTATCGAAACATTCAATTTAGTTACTGAACTCACCCATCTATATGTAGTGGTTTACCTAGGCTACAGTAACATGTCTACGTTAATATTCCTTGTTCTAGGGCTAGTTATTATAATCTATTCTAACGAACAAGTTCACCGGTGGGATTGGAGTGAAGCGAAATTCCCATCTATGTACAGCGTCTTGTTAAGTATTTGGTGAGACTAAATAACTGATTACGATATAGCGCATTAATTTGCCTGTAGTAACCAAAATTACAAACCAGAACAAACGAATGCGTAAAACGCCAGCAATAAGGGTGAGTGGATCACCAATGATAGGAACCCATGCAAAACAGAGAGAGAATAAGCCGTATTTTACAAAATACTGCTCTGCTCGAACAAATTCCTTTTCTGAAATCTTTAGCCATTTTTTAATAACCTCTAGGCTAGCCCAATAGCCCAAGGCATAATTCGTAAGAGATCCCAGCACATTTCCAGTTGTTGCGATTGCAACTAATGCTGCAGGCGATAAACCGTTTAGCAACAAAGCGCTTAAAACAACTTCAGAACTTAAAGGTAAAATTGTCGCTGCTAAAAATGATGAAACAAAAAGACCGAAATAGCCCAGTTCTGAAAAATAATCCATAATTTATGATACTTAACGAGCCAGTAAAAAACCATCAAATGTCAATGAAACCAAACTAAACTTAAGTATTCCTAAGCAAAATCTAGTTGAAAATAATAAGAGCAAGAAGAGTGTTGAAACTAAACAACTTAAAACGCACTTCGGTATTGGATATGAATATCGTAAAACTATGCAGGAACAGTTACAAAGACCTGAGCGGGTTGTTCGTCCAGAAAAAATACAACGACCTGAACGTATAGAGCACCCAGAAAGAATAAGTCGACCAGAAAGAACTAATCGCCCCGGTAAATCAGGTCGTCGTAAATGACCTAAATACAAGAATTATAAAGGATTAAAATTCCAGGATGCTCGCATATGCTCTGGCGCAGGAATCACAAGCGTATTGCATCCATTTCAGAAGCATCCCAAGAAGGAGTTGCCTATTTAAACTGGAAGCTTAATTCACAGGTTTCCATTATGAGATACGGTGTTGCTGGTTTTTCTGATTGTAGTCCTAATAATGGGGTTGCTATTCAAATTAGTATTGAACACTGAAAAAGTTGTTCTTTGCTCACTGCCACGGCATCCATATCGGAACAAAATAAAAAATAATTGTTTGGATAATTATACGAAGACCATTATGTGTCTATTAACTTATGACTTAGTAGGCACTAATTAAGGATTTCTTGAAATATCTATTAATCGATTTACTAGACAATGTTTTTTACAACGTTAAAGAATAAATATGTGTACTTCATCGGACTTTGTTCATATAAAAAATTTGGGCTAAACTTGATTCTCGACGGTTTGGAAAATACATCAATAAAATATATAACTAAGTCGAATTAAACGATTAATAATATATGGACAACTACATTTAAAATTGTCCATTATTTTTAGTATTTATTCCATTTTTTGCCAACCAAAAAATGGAAAATAGCCAGCCGAAGCGCAGCGAAGTCAACGTTGGAACGTAGTGACGACGACCCGTAGGGCGAATGAGCTGAGCGAAGCGAAACAACATCTTTCACAGAAAGATGACCCGCAGGGTAAGGCGAAGCCGCATCAAT
>RCNE010001686.1_pt1 | contig 11938 bp, 8 predicted proteins | sample 2041361 | NCBI WGS metagenome assembly RCNE01 (sample SAMN09708229, study PRJNA481090) | Marine sediment metagenome, whole genome shotgun sequencing project.
TCGGAATACGGCTGTTGGTTGACCCGGGCTGGTTCTCAAAGTACTGTATATAAATACAGTATCGGGAATCAGCATGAGCAGCGTACAGCACAAGGGCCGAGGAGCATTGAGCGCAACTGAGGGTCGCTTTGCGAAGCAAAAAATCGAGTACTTCGCCGACCAAGTTGAGTCCCCGGATAAGTCTCCGGAGACTGTGCTCAAGGCAATGCGCGCCGACAAGATCATCAGCACAAACAACTCGCCGGACGTGCCGTTCGATCGATCTATTAACCCTTATCTGGGCTGTGAGCATGGCTGCATCTATTGCTATGCAAGGCCGAGCCATAGTTATCTGGACTTGTCGCCTGGTCTCGATTTCGAAACAAAGATTTTCTACAAACCCAATGCCGCAGCGCGTTTGCTAAATTCATGGCAAAAGCCGAGCTACGAGGTTAAGCCGATTACTATCGGCGCCAATACGGACCCCTACCAGCCAGCCGAAAAAAGTCTGCAGCTGACGCGCCGGTTGTTAGAGCTTTTTGTCGAGTATCGGCACCCTGTCAATATCATCACCAAAAGCCATCTGATTTGTCGCGACATCGATCTTTTGGAACACCTGGCGAATGACAATCTGTGCTCAGTTGCAATCAGCATTCCTACAATGAACTCGGACCTGAAACGCATCATGGAGCCGCGGGTGCCTGCGGCCAGCACGCGACTCAAGGCAGCGAGTGCACTGGCGCAAGCAGGCGTTCCGGTTAGCGTGCTAGTCGCACCGGTCATACCAATGATCAACGATGCGGAAATTGAGGCAATACTCGAAGCGGCGGCGGATGCTGGCATAACGCAAGCCCACTACATCTTTTTACGGCTGCCACATGAACTCAAGGAATTGTTTGAGCAATGGTTGCAAACACACTATCCCGAGCGTGCGAAACACGTCATGAGCCTGATTCAGCAAGCCAGCGGCGGCAAGAAGTACGATCACCGCTATGGCCGACGGCAAACCGGCCAAGGCCCTTATGCCAGCATGCTGGCGTCCAGATTCTCTAAGGCCGCCAAACACTTACGCTTGCACGACGAGTCCTACCAACAAACTCTCGATTGCACGCGTTTCCTGCATCCTGCCAATCGCCAGCTCGGGCTCGGCTTCTAGAGCCAATCGACCCGGCAGTGCTACCGTCAATCAACAGCAATCGGTATAGTGGCTATGGCTTGGCGATACCATGATTTGAGAACTAATAGGGCCATGTTCGGTCTTAAGTTAGTACGAGGTAAACCGACCTCAGGCCTGGCCCCGGAAGCGCACTACAGCATGAATAATAACAACACGTATGTAGCACTGGTTTCGCTTTTCTTGACGCCCTGCGTGCTGCTCGCAGAAGAAGATATCCCGGCATCGCAGGATATCGACGACGGCTTCGAGCAAACCGTTCCCGTTGCGGACGAAGTGACGGCCGACACGCCGCCAACAGCAAGCGACGTGCCTAATGAAGAAGACCTTCTAAACGAATTCAATCGTTACCGCGACCTGATTAGCGCGGGCACGCTCGATGAAGCTGACATAGCGGCGAAGCGAATAGTCGAAATGGCGATCAAGGTTTACGGGCCGAAATCAAGGGAAACTGCCAGTGCGCTCAATAACCTTGGCATCGTGCAGCACCGCAATGAACAATATGATGCCGCGATCCAGAATTTTACGGCTGCCGTGGAAATTATCGAGTCTGCTGAAGATCGACTCAACAGCGCATTGGTCAATCCGCTAAAGGGACTTGGCGCAGCGCAATTGAACATCGGTCGGCCGGACCAGGCGCGAGCAACGTTGGACCGTGCGGCGCACATAACCCAGGTCAATAACGGACCGCACAATATTGGGCAAGTCGAGATACTCGAAACGATGGCGGAAGCGCAGATCCGCATGAACGACATGAAGAGCGCTCGCAAAACTCTTGATCGAATCCATATTCTAAACGTTAAATATTTTGAGGAGGATCCGCTCGGATTGTTGCCATCGCTCATGAGCCGGGCCGAGTGGCAACATCGAGCCGGTTTTTATGCCGAGGAACGAGTCACTTACCGGCGCGCTATTCGCATTATTGAATCAAGCCAAGGCAAGAATTCGCCAATGTTGGTCGATCCGCTGCGCAGACTGGGCGAGACGTTCTACTTCGTAGACATGAGTATGGCTACGCCATCGCAACAGGGCTTAGTCTCGACCGGCGAAGGCTATTTCAGGCGTTCCTCGCGTATAGCCGAACGGTCGGCCGATATGAATTGGCACGATTCAACACGCAGCCGAGTTGCAATGGCCGACTATTACAATTTTACTGAGGCCCATAACAGGGCGCGGAAAATCTATAAAACAACCTGGGAATACCTTTCGGAAAACGAAGAACGACTGGAAACCAGAGCCGAGTTGTTCTCGAATCCAACACCAATTCAGGTCAACGAGTTACCGACATTTGCAGGCGGTGGAGGTGGCAATGGTTCGGACGATGAAGAACTCCTGGCTGGCAAGATCGTTGTTGAATACGACGTGTCGGCAAAAGGTCGAATCCGCAATATGAAAACTGGGGCACATCCACCTGAGTTCACCGATATGCAACGTATGGTGCACCGAGAAGTCCGCAGCCGCTATTTTCGCCCGCGGCTGGCCGAAGGTGAACCTGTCGCCTCGCAGGGTCTCCTCTTCGAGCATGAATTTAATTATTTCCAATCGGACCTCGATGCGATAAAAGAATCACTCGCAGCGGCCGAGAAAGGCAAGTGAAAGCAGTTCAGGGAGTTTGCAGCGGCCGGCCTTGGAAGCATTACTTCGGAGATTCAAGGCCTGGATATATTCCACTATGCTGAGAGTTACTACTAGCCAAACGTCCATCGTAATCTGTAGTATTCGTTCATGACTGTCATTAAGAAGAAACAACCTAAGCCCAGAAGGCCAAGTCGCAAACAAGCTGAGGAAGCTGTCCGCACTTTATTGCTTTGGGCCGGTGAAGATACGCGCCGCGAAGGATTAATCGATACGCCAAAACGCGTCGCCAAGGCGTATGAAGATTGGTTCAGCGGTTATCGGGAAAACCCAGTTGACTACTTGCAACGCACTTTTCAGGAAGTCGAAGGCTACGATGAAATGATCGTGTTGCGCGATATCACGTATGAGTCGCATTGCGAACACCATATGGCTCCGATCATCGGCAAAGTACATGTCGGCTATTTGCCGAAAAATAAAGTTGTTGGTATTAGCAAGATTGCCCGAGTTGTCGAAGCGTTCGCGCGGCGCTTTCAGGTGCAGGAAAAAATGACGGCACAGATCGCAAATTGTATACAAGATGTGTTGCAGCCCAAAGGTGTTGCCGTTGTCGTTGAAGGCAAACATCAATGCATGACCACCAGAGGCATTCACAAATCCGATGTGTCTATGGTTACCAGTCAAATGGTTGGCACGTTTCGCAAAGATGCTCGAACGCGCTCCGAGTTTCTCCGGATGATAGAGGCGCAACGCTAAGTCGCCGCTTTGCTAAGAACGACCCTGTCCACACTGGCCGCACTGGCCGCACTACTGACTCTGATCGTCTTTTACCTGTTGCTGTGGCCGGTTGCGGTGGACCCAGTCGCTTGGCAGGCGCCCGTCGACCGCGGCTTCGTTGACCCATTTGCGGCAAACGATCAGCTGAAAACAGCGAGCGGTATTCACCTCGGAGACTTTGAGGGACCAGAAGATGCCACCGTCGGTGCCGACCAACACATCTACGTGACAACTCACAATGGCGTCATCTTAAGAATCCGTAATCGTGGCATCAGCGAATTTGCTGACGTCGGTGGTCGTCCACTCGGTATCGTCGCGGATTCTGATGGCTCGCTGTTGATCGCGAATGCGTACTCCGGCATTCAGCGTGTATCGCCGCGCGGCAAAGTTTCGAGTGTGCTGGCTGAAATCAATGGTGAAGCACTGACTTACGCAAATAGCCTGGCCGTAGCACCGAACGGCATCATTTATTTTAGTCATTCCAGTAGCAAGTTCGGCGCAAGAGAATTCGGTGGCACCTACGAGGCCGCATTACTCGATCTTATCGAACACGGTGGTCATGGCCGCGTATATGCGTATGACCCAAAGTCCGGCGCAATCAATGCCATCATGAGTGACCTGAATTTCGCGAACGGTGTCGCTATCAGTGAGGACGGCAGCTATCTTCTCGTCGCTGAAACCGGCAGCTATAAAATTCTCAAACATTGGATCACCGGCAACAACGCGGGCACGACTGATGTCCTTCTGGAAAATCTGCCGGCGTTTCCTGACAATATCAAGCGTGGCGAAAATGACCGTTTTTGGATCGGTTTCGCCTCACCGCGAAACCGCGCAATGGACAAGCTATCCGACCAGCCGCTGTTGCGAAAAATCGTGCAACGCCTGCCAGCATCATTGCGGCCCAGCGCTCAGCCCTATTCACAGGTAATAGCGATCAATGGTGACGGCCAGGTGCTAATGAACATGCGAGATCTGCAAGCACGGTTTCCGACATTGACCGGCGTTCTCGAAACTCACGACACCTTATATCTGACCACTCTGTTCGGTAATCAGCTGCCGCGTCTCGTCAAACGCGATCTTTGACATTCTAATTCAAGCCCAGCGCCGCAGCTCCTTGCTTGAATGTAATGTCGACCGGGATGCGGGCCTCAGTCAGACGTTGAAGATCAGCCTGTAAATCTGCCTTGATAATGCCGCGCTCCTTACCAAGCGCAACCGCTCCGGCATAGTCACCGTCGCCTTGCAAAGTCAGCAAGAGACGCGACAAATCAGCCATTGCCGATTGCATCCGTTCGAAGTCAATGCGGTAGCGACCCGTTGCAGCATCGCGAATAAATGCACCTTCATCGAGAAAGAAATTAAACCGCACCATGTTGGCCTTGCCATGTGCACTTGACGCGCCGAATCGAATGGAACGGAAGACACTCGCCATGAACGTCACGTAGTAGTCGCGCAAATCGACGTCGCCGAGTTCGCTCGCCTTGTGCAATTCGGTGATCATGTAGAGACCAAGAACGTCCGCCTTGCCCTCTTCTATACTGGAAGTTTCATCAAGTAGTGCTTCACCAACCGTGCCGCGGCCATCGATCGTATTTTTGATACCAAGACCGTGTGCAACTTCATGGAACATTGTATTAGCAAAAAACGCATCAAACGTTACGTGGCTGCGCTGCGATTCATCGACCAGTGTGTCGGCGATCGGCTCAAGAATTTTGTCAAACTTGGCTTGCATGGCATTCTTCAGTTGTAAGCGGCGCGTACCGCGCGCCAACTGGACTTCGGGATCATTCGGTAGATTGATCGCGATCGTCTTGCTGGCCGCATTGCTATCGCCAGCATAGTAGACAACATCGTAAGCGTTAAGATCGGAATCGGTACCAGGAGTTTCCCACTTGTATTCGTCCGCGACCGGGAGCCCTTCCTGCAACGCAGGCAAGAAGTCAGCAAAGCGGCTCAAACGATCACTCCACGCCAGGTCTTTAATCAATACGTAGGATTCATACGAAGTTCGGTAGCCAAACAACGCATCTTCGTAGTTTTCGATCGGTCCGATTACGACGTCGATTTGATTGTCACGCACGTCCATCCAATACATGTCGCTAACCTGATACTCGTCGCTGATGAGTGCAGCCGCACGAAGTTTCAGGTAGTTCGCGAAATCCGTGCTCTTCGCAAGTGCAGCCGCCTCGCGCAACAGGTCTGCTGCAGCCTTTAGCTCGCTGGCAAACTCAACATGGTAGGGAACCAGTGTTAGCGCTCCCTCAGCATCGCGCCGGATAAATGAGTACGCACCCGTCTTGCCCGGCAAATAAGCTGCGTCGAATTCTTCTTTGCTCATGTCGCGAGGATAGAAGTTCGCACCGGGTGGCCGCGCGCCGATCCCTGCCATAAACGGCTTGTCATCTTCGAGCCGATCCCATGGGCCGTAGTTCAGTTCCGCGAAGCGACGCGTGCGATCATCCGCAATTGTCGTCAGCCAGGCTTGGTAATCGTCGCCGTAGGATTGCCTCCAGAAGAGGTCGTCCATGATTTTTGACGCGTCGATCAGCAATTTGATCATCTCAAGTTGCTCGCCGTTCAATTCGCTTAAATCTGCGGTGAGCGTGAACTCCGCGTAGATTTCCGGGCGTGGCTCGACGATTTCGAGCGCTTGAAAAGTGGGCTCTTCAGGTGCCTGTTTAACACAGGACACAAGAAATAGGCTGATGAAAAATAGGCCGGTCTGGCGCAAGAGCTTATCGGAATTCACGGCTTCCCCCTGAAGCTTCGATCAATCTGGCATTATCGCACAAGGTCACAAATCAACGAGCTGAATGTCGCCCGTTTGCAGCGAATTTCCCAAGAACTGGCCACCAACGCGCGCAAATCGAGTCGCGCCGTCCGTCGCAAGGAGTTTCAGGGCTCCCGCTTTGTCGCCGCCTCTCAAACTGCCAGTCGACGTGAGTACCTGCTCAACCACGGCTGCCGTTGTAATCGCTGAATCAACCACTTCAACACCTTGGCCTGCAATGGCGGAAATGGTATCTCGCAGTAACGGGAAGTGGGTGCAGCCAAGGATAATGCTGTCCGCTGCAAATTCGCTGGCGGCCGCCTCGGCCAGATAACGCCGCACGATGGCGTCGGCGATGGAACCGCTTGTCCAGCCCTCTTCCGCCAGCGACACCAGTAATTCGCAAGCCTGCTCGCGAACTTTCGCATCAGCATCGAGTCGCGCTATCGCTTTGCGGTACGCGCCCAGTCTGACCGTCGCCTCGGTCGCCAGAACCAGATGTGATCCGCCAGGTCGCGCGCTAACGGCAGCGCTTGCGCCCGGCTCGACTACACCAAGTACTGCAATGGGATGCATTTGTTCGCGGAGGATGTCCAGCGCAACTGCCGACGCTGTATTGCAGGCGACGACCAGCAGCTTGATGCCGTTTTCTTGCAGTTTGCGCGTCGCCTGTACCGCATAGCGGGCGATTGATGTCGGACTCTTCGTCCCATAGGGCAAACGCGCCGTATCCCCCAGATAGACCAGATTTTCCTGCGGCAACGCCTCACGGATCGCCTTGAGCACGGTCAGACCGCCAACGCCGGAGTCGAACACGCCGATCGGCAGTTCCTTGTCATTGTGATCTGTCATCAGCACATTGTGCCCAAAGAAGCGGTTCTGTGGAATAATTCTGCCTGGACTTTTAGCAAACAGGCCTCATTCGGCGTGCAAAAACTCATTTACGGCATCGGCATATTCTTCGCACTCCTGATTATCGTCGGCTTCGCCCTGCCGCGAACCCATCAGGTTGAGGTCTCGATTGAAATCGATGCTCAGCCGGCCACAATATTCGCGCTGGTCAATGATTTTCGGCGATTCTCGGCATGGTCGCCCTGGACCGATACCGATCCCAACGCCCGCGTCCTATTTTCTGGCGCCAATCGTGGCAAGGACGCGCTAATGACCTGGGACGGAGCCATTCGCGGCAGCGGCAGTCAGCTGATAAGTGAGAGCCGACCTTATGAACACGTAGCCATCATCAGCAATCCCGGTGAAGCTGGCGAGGCACGCTCCTGGTTCAGTCTGACGCCCGGCGTCGGCACTACGCAGATCACCTGGGGATTCGAAGCAGACTATGGATTCAATATCGTTGGGCGATATTTCGCCGCGATGCTCGGCGGTATCGTGGCACGTGACTATCATGACGGCCTGGTCAATTTGAAAGAACTCGCGGAAGGCCTGCCGACGGCGGACTTCAGCAACTTAGTGATCGAGCACATTGTGGTCGAGGCCGAGCAGATTGCTTACCTGCCGGCGACATCACAACCGGCACCGGATGCGATATCGGCGGCATTGGGCAAAGCGTATTTTCAGATACTTGGCTTTATCGACGAGCATCAGCTAACGGCTGCTGGCGCACCGCTGGCAATAACAAAAACCTTTAGCGGCGCAGAATTGCGCTTTGATGCGGCCATTCCGGTACGCGGCGTGGATGAGGGTACGCCGCGAGACAACGCGGGGGTCAAAATCGCTCAGACTTTTGCAGGGCCTGTTATCCGTGTCATTCACAAAGGTTCATACAGAAACTTAACGATGACACACCGCAAGATATCGGCCTATTTGGCCGCACTGGATATCGAGCGCGATGGCCCGTCATGGGAATCCTATGTCAGCGACCCTGGCAAGGTCGCTGAAGTCGATCTATTAACTCACGTTTTCTACCCGATCCGGGTTGATTAGACGGACTTCACCAGGAAGGGCGGAACCCGCACTTCGTCAGTCTCAGCCAATGCCAATGCCAGGTTCGTCTGGGTGTCGTCCTGCAATTGCACGACTTCGCGAAACAGAGTCACGATAGAGGCCGCACATTCGCTCGCCTCGTCGACTGACATTTTACGCACCGAGGCACAAATCGGTCCCTCGCCACTGAACGGAGTCACACCGTGCATTTGCCGTCTTACGTCGGCGAACAACTTTTTGGTTGCGATTGGTAATTCATCTTCATTGATTTCTACGAGATTATCCTCGTAGGCCTTCATAAGTCTTTGTTTTATATGACCATGCCCAGCCAGCACTGTGAGTGCGGCTTGAAAGCGATCGACGTGGTTCGTCATTGCCACTCCAGCGTTTATTCTTGTAGTGCCGCTGCTTGCCTCTCATTTTGGCCTCACGGCGGCTTGTACGCTTTTTGTTGTTATTTAGAGTTTGCTACGTCCTGTAGCCATGCCCCCTGCAGAGCCGAAAATCCCTCTACTACTCCCTATCTATCAAGTTGTTGCGCAGGTTTTTTATAGCAGACACTCGGCAACCTGCGCAAGCACAATTGAGAATTGCCAACCATGAGTCAAACCTGGCGACTGATCTCAATCCGCCATTGCTCATCGCCCAATGACGTTTCGTCGCTATGCAGCGGATCTGTCTGCTCGACTACCCAGGACGTGGCCAACGTCTCGCTCATAAGGTAGTCGCGATGTTGTTCGACCGCAGACTCGGCGCCGGGAGAACCGGAAATCCCCAGCGTAATTCGGTCCGATACCGCAAGCCCCGCTTGCTTGCGAGCATCCTGCACCGAACGAACAATAGCTCTGGCCAGGCCTTCGCTAATAAGTTCCTCATTAAGCGTCGTATCCAGCGCGGCCAGAAAACCGGCGTCCTCTGCACACGCATAGCCGTCGGCGGAACTCGTTTCGATCAGGACATCTTCCCCTTCGAAACTAATGATCTGCCCATCGACCTCAATCTCGAATGTGCTGCCAGCCGCTGCGGCACTGGCAATTGCCGCACCGTCTGCGGCATCGAGCGCTTTGCGAATCGCAGGGATCAATTTGCCGTACTGCTTGCCTATGCGCGGTAGATTGGGTTTGATCCGGTAGCTAACAAGATCGGCATCGCGAGCGATAAACTCTATCGCCTTGACGTTAAGCTCCTCGAGCACCTGATCCTGATGCGAGTCCAAAGACTTCGTCGCCGCATCACTTGGCGCGCGCACCAACAACCTTGCGAGAGGTTGTTGCGTTCGAACTCCGGATTGCACGCGTGCTGACCGGCCAAGACCGACGACCTTCTGCACCACGTCAACGTCATACAAGAGTTCGTCATTCTGCCAACTCGGATCGGCGGTCGGCCAACTCATCATGTGCACTGATTCCGGTGCGTCGGCATCAACATTCCGGACAAGATTCTGATAAACATTCTCGGCGAGAAATGGAATGAACGGCGCCATTAACTTGTGAGCTGTATTGAGACACTCATACAAAGTCAGGTAGGCAGCTTGCGTGTCTCTCGCATCTGTCGACTTCCAGAATCGTCGCCGATTGCGGCGTACATACCAATTACTCAATTGGTCGACAAATAATTCCAGTGCTTCACCAGCCGTCTTCGCATCAAAATTTTCGAGCGACTCGGTAACGGTCGTTGTGGTCTTGTGCAATAAGGCTAACGCCCAGCGATCGATCTCTGGTCGCTGCTCGGGTGGAATGTCATCGCTGAGGTCAACATCGTCAAGTCGCGCGTACAGCACGAAAAAACTATAGGTATTCCAGAATGTGTTGATGAATTGCCGCGTAACGTCAGCGACTATCTCAACCGACACTCTCTTCAGCGCATCGGGCGCAAGGCGTGCGAGGAAATACCATCTAAGGGCATCCGCGCCAGCGGTATCGAAAACGTCGTAGGGGTTGATGATGTTACCCACTGACTTCGACATCTTTTTACCGTCTTTATCAACGATCAAATTCAGGCAAATAACATTCTTGTATGCAACGCTGTCCGACACCAGCGTTGAAATCGCGTGCAGGGTATAGAACCAGCCGCGTGTTTGGTCGATCGCTTCGCAAATATAGTCGGCCGGGAAGTGTTTTTCGAACTTGTCGTGGTTCTCAAACGGATAGTGCCATTGCGCGTACGACATAGCACCGGAATCGAACCAGCAGTCGATTACTTCAGGAACCCGCTGCCAGGTCTTGCCATCTTTTTCGAAAGTGATCTCATCAACCGCCGGCCGATGTAAGTCCAGATTACTGAGTTCGCGGCCAGTGAGATCTTCAAGCTCGCCAACGGAACCTATGCAATGATACTCGCCCTCACCATCGGTCCAGACAGGCAACGGCGTTCCCCAGAATCGTTCGCGCGACAACGCCCAGTCGACGTTATTTTCGAGCCAGTTGCCAAATCGGCCATCCTTGATGTGCTCCGGCACCCAATTGATCGTCTGGTTAAGCTCCGCCATGCGATCACGAAACTTCGAGGTGCGGATGTACCAGGCGTTCTTGGCATAGTAGAGAATAGGATCGCCGGTACGCCAGCCGAATGGGTAGCTATGTAAATAGCGCTCGGAGCGGAACATCATGCCGCGCTCTTTCAATAAACGGATGAGTGGCTTGTCAGCGTCCTTGAAGAACAATCCTTTGACCGGCTCCACTTCGTCGATGAAATGCCCGTCCAAACCGACGCCATGCAAAACTGGCAGGTCGTTTGCCTGACCCAGCGCCAGATCATCAACACCGTAGGCTGGTGCCGTGTGCACAATGCCGGTACCACTTTCGGTACTGACAAACTCTGCGGCAAATACCTGAAACGCGTTCGGCGCATCAACACTAAGATAGTCAAACAGCTGTTCGTAGCGAGCGCCGACGAGCTTGCTGCCCTTCACCGTCTTTTGTACAGAGTGTTCGATATCACGAAACACTGCTTCCCTGAGCGCCTCGGCAACAATTAATGTCTGGCCGTCAGATTCACAATAGCTGTAGTCAATATCGTTGCCAACCGCCAGCGCCAGGTTTGACGGCAAGGTCCACGGCGTCGTTGTCCAAACGAGGAAGTAGGTATCGTCTGCGCCCTGCATCTTGAAACGTACCGTGATGGACGGATCTTCGACGTCTTTGTAACCTTGCGCCAACTCGTGCGACGACAAGGTCGCGCCGATGCGCGGATCGTAAGGAACAACCTTGTAGCCACGGTAGATCAAGTCTTTGTCCCAGATCTTATGCAGCAAGCTCCAAACCGATTCGATGTAAGTGTTATCAAGCGTGTAATAAGCCTCGTCGAGATTCACCCAGAAGCCCATACGCTCTGTCATCTTTTCCCAGTCGTCGATATAGCGCATGACCGAGTCGCGACAGCGCTTGGTGAATTCAGCTACACCAACTTTGCTTTCAATCTCGCTCTTGTCAAAAATACCAAGTTCTTTCTCGACTTCGTGCTCGACCGGCAGACCATGGGTATCCCAACCCGCCTTTCGCGGCACGTGAAATCCCTGCATGGTTTTATAGCGCGGAAAAATATCTTTAAAGCTTCTGGCCAGCACGTGATGAATGCCCGGCTTACCATTCGCGGTTGGCGGTCCCTCACTGAAACTAAAGTGCGGATTGCCCTCTGTTTGATCCAGCGTTTTTTGAAAAACATCACGCTCACGCCAAAACTCCAGCACCTCTTTCTCGAGTGCCGGCCCATCGTATCGACCT
>RCNE010001687.1_pt1 | contig 11936 bp, 8 predicted proteins | sample 2041361 | NCBI WGS metagenome assembly RCNE01 (sample SAMN09708229, study PRJNA481090) | Marine sediment metagenome, whole genome shotgun sequencing project.
GATCGATCCCCAATATGCGCTTGCTTTGGCTCAACTGCCGGCTTCGTTCTGCGCCAGTACGTCTTCACTAATATCCGCGTTGCTGTAGACATCCTGCACGTCATCGAGATCCTCAAGCATCTCAAGCATCTTGATCATTGATCCTGCTTCCTTCGCTTCGAGCGCTGCACTCGTTGAGGCTCGCATGGTGACCTCCGCCGTCTCGGCAGTCAGACCGGCCTCACGAATGGCGTCGCGGACGGTCTCGAACTCGCCCGGGTCAGTCAGAACTTCGACCGAGCCGTCGTCGTCGACGATCACGTCCTCGGCGCCGGCCTCGATCGCCGCCTCCATTACGGCGTCCTCGTCGCTACCTTCCGGGAACAGCAGCTGCCCGACCTGGTTGAACAGGTAGCCAACCGAGCCATCCGCACCCAGGTTGCCGCCAAACTTGGCGAATGCATGCCGTACGTCCGCGACCGTGCGGTTCCGGTTGTCCGTCAGGCAGGCCACCATGACCGCCGTGCCCCCTGGACCGTATCCTTCATAGCGAATCTCCAGGTAGTCGGCCCCCTCGGTCTCGCCGGCACCGCGCTTGACTGCCCGCTCGATATTGTCCTTCGGCATGCTCTGGGACTTCGCCTTGTCGACCGCGAGGCGCAGCCGCGGGTTGGCCTCCAGATCGCTGCCGCCCATTCCCGCCGCTATCGTGATCTCACGAATCAGCTTGGTGAATAATTTGCCGCGCTTTTTATCCTGCGCACCTTTGCGGTGCTGGATATTCGCCCACTTACTGTGACCCGCCATTAAAACCTGCTTTTCATGCCCATGAAAACTGCGGGTATGATAACGGGTATTACCTCGACAGGCACACTGGAGCAGCTTCGAGAATGTCGGCTACTGGCGCAGAAAAATCCGGGACCGGAGATCGCTCCGACGGTGTCGTTGCAAGCGTACGAAGTTATCTTCGATGCCTGCCTGAAAAACCGGGCCTTGAGAGCGCATTAGAGGAAGGCCGGCAGATTGCCGACATCGTGGCGCCGCTCGGGCTACCGCAGGAATTGCAGGCTGCCGTGCACGCATACCCCTTATGCCGCGACGGATTTATCGAAGCTAATTCGATAAAAAACAATGAATTGTCTGATGTTTCTCAATTCATTATAGGACTGGAGGAACTGAATCAGTTTTCGCTGCCGGCCCACTGGCGGCCGGGTGAAGCCCTCGCTGTGCAGCAGTCCGAGGCGTTGCGCAAGATGCTGCTCGCTGTGGTCTCTGATGTGCGGCTCGTACTCGTTCGTATCGCCGAACAACTGTATCGACTGCGCGCAGCCAAAGAGGCATCGCGGGAAACGCAAACTGCGCTGGCGCTGGAAGCACGGGAAATCTACGCCGCGCTCGCCAATCGTCTCGGCGTCTGGCAGCTCAAGTGGGAGCTGGAGGACCTGGCGTTCCGCTACCTTGAGCCTGAGAACTACCTTGAAATCGCGCGTACGCTGAAGGAGAAGCGTGTCGAGCGCGAGGACTTCATCGATCGCGTCCAGCAGATCCTGCAGAAGGAACTGGACGCACAGGACATCACCGGCACGATCTCCGGACGCCCGAAACACATCTATAGCATCTGGCGAAAGATGCAGAAGAAGGATCGCGGCATTGAGTCGTTGTATGACATTCGAGCCGTACGCATTCTCGTCGACGACATCAGCGACTGCTACGCCGCTCTCGGCATCGTGCACAATCTCTGGTCATACATTCCGGGCGAATTTGACGACTACATCGCCAATCCCAAGGAAAACAACTACCAGTCACTGCATACGACGGTCGTTGGTCCGGAAGGAAAGACTGTCGAGGTACAGATACGTACCCATGACATGCACCAGTACGCCGAGCTCGGTGTTGCCGCTCACTGGCGTTACAAGGAAGGCGGTGCAGCGCCGGCAGCATTCGACCAGAAAATCCAGTTCCTAAGGCAACTGCTGGAACCTGCGAATGACGGCGCCGACCTGCTCGACCAGATTCGGGACGACTTTTTTGAAGACCGCGTCTATGCCATCAGTCCTAAGGGCGATGTCGTGGAGCTGCCCGCCAATGCGACTCCGCTGGATTTTGCGTACCACGTACATACGCAGGTCGGGCACCGCTGCCGTGGCGCCAAGATCAACGGACGCATCGTGCCGCTGACCCATCACATCGAGAACGGTGAACAGGTAGAGATCATCACCGGCAGCCAGGCGAAGCCGAGCCGGGACTGGCTGAGTCCGAAACTCGGCTATCTCGCAGGCGCAAGAGCGCGGTCCAAGGTCCGCAACTGGTTCCGGCACCAGGACCGCGATCAGCACCAGCGGCAGGGCCGCGAAATACTGGATCGCGAACTTACGCGGCTTGGGGTGCGGGACGTCGCTACCGACAGCATCGCGAAACAGCTCAAATTGAAGGACACCGAGGCGTTGTGCGTCACGCTCGGCGCCGGCGACCTGACCTCGGCCTCAATTGCTACGGCACTGCAGAACCTGCGTGGCAAGGAGCTGCCGGAGCGCATTCGCACACGTCGCGGCTCCAGAAAGAAACCTGCCCCGTCAGATTCTGTCGACGTCAGCGGTATCGGCGATCTGATGTCCAATTTCGCGCGCTGCTGTCGGCCGGTACCGCCAGAGTCCATTGTCGGCTACATCACACAGGGGCGCGGCGTCACGATTCATCGGCAGGACTGCGGTAACTTCCTGGGCTTAAACCGTCGATACCCGGAGCGCATAGTCGAAATAAGCTGGGGCCGCCAGGAATCCGGCGCCTACCCCGTCGACCTGACGCTGCACGCTTATGATCGTAGCGGCCTGATCCGGGACATCACGTCGGTACTTGCGGATGACCACGCCAACGTGCTCAACCTCACGAGTCACACGGACAAGAAAAGCATGCAAGTCGTCATGCAAATCAGCATCGAGATTAGCGACCTGCCGACCCTGAGTACCGCCATCACTCGGCTGGAACAACTACCGAACGTCGTGTCGGTGAGACGACGCAGCTGACGTAGTTCCAGTGGGACATTACTGAACAAGACGCTTCTGCCGCTATTGCCCAAAGCCGCCGCTCGAACGACGGCAATCCATTCATCCTGAGGACCGGGTTCCGGCCAGCAGCAGTTTTTGCAGGCCAAATGAATGGCTTCGCGGAATGACCGGATCGATCAGCGTCGCTCTGCCAGTTCACGCTCGACCCGTTTCACCTGGTCGCCGTCGAGTCGATAAAAGATGATCGCGACGGCGCTCAGCACAGCCAATATGGCAGGAAAAACACTGAACATCAGTCGAATACCAGCCAACGATGTCGAACTCTGAAGCTCGTTGGACACGAAACCGAAAAGAAACAGCACGTAGCCCGATAATCCGGCGCCCACGGCGAGGCCGAGTTTCTGCGCGAACTGTGCACCTGAGAAAATCAGCGCCGTCGTGCGTCTCCCCGTTTTCCATTCGCCGTAGTCAGCGCAATCCGCATACATCGACCACACCAGGGCAGGCGTCGGCCCGACAATGAATGTACCCAGCGACCCAACTGCGACCATCAGCCAGTATTGTTCCGGCGGAATGAAATAGAACGCCGACATTGCAACAGCGTTGCCCAATGTCAGCGCAATCATCAAGTGACGCTTGTCGAATCTTTTGCACAAAAACTGGGTCATCATGACGCCCCCAATCAGCGCAAAGGTGCTCAACGACAAGAAAACAGCGGTCTTGTCAAAAATAAGGAATAGCGGCGTTCCATCGTCGCCGACGTAATATTTGAAGTAAAAAATAGTCGCCCCGCCGCGCATCGCGACATTCGTCAGGGCAAAAATTCCGGAGAAGAACAGAGCGATCCACGGGCCGTTCCCGAGCAAAGTGCGCAAGTCCGATCGGACATCGGAACTCGCCTGGTCTGGATGCACGCGTTCTTTCGTCGTCGCGAAACACATCCAGAACAACAGTATGGATATGACTGCAAAAATCATCATCGTCAGGCGGAAACCGACTGCCTCGTTACCGTCACCGAGCAGGTTCTTAAGCGGTGTTACGAATGTGGCAATCAGCCAACCCGCTGAAAAGGCGCAGATGAAACGGTAACTCGCGACCTTGGTGCGCTCCGCAGAAGATGGGGATATCACGCCCATCAATGCCGAATACGGCACATTGATTACGGTATAGATCAGCATCATTAGCGTATAGGTCGCGTACGCATAAACGAGTTTGCCGGCAGCCGAAAAGTCGGGCGAAACAAACATGGCGTAGCCACAAAGCCCGTACGGAATTGCAGCCCAAAGCAGGTAGGGTCGAAATTTGCCCCAGCGCGAATTGGTGCGGTCTGCAATCAGGCCCATGACCGGATCGCTGATTGCGTCGACGATTTTCGTTACGAGGAACATGGTACCGACAGCGGCCGGCGCCAGGCCGAACACATCGGTGTAGTAGTACAGCAGGAAAAGATTGAATACCTGGAAGAAAAAGTTCGAGGCCGTATCGCCAAGGCCGTAGCCGAGTTTCTCCTGAAACTTGAGCGGAGTGGTAGCTGCCTGCACGTTTTTCAGTTCCCTTTGACTGGTTTTCTTTCGGTGTAGATCTTCTCTGCGTAGAACTGTAGTACCTCAGCGGCCACCCTCAACAAGGACGGTCATTCAGGTCATGGGAAACCGGGCAAATCAAAACTCTGCCAACCGCCATGAACAATCAGTCGTTGCCGGGCAATCTCTGATAGTCGAATAGCTGCACGTCTTCGTTGCCGCCTTTCATTGAGCGGGCGGTCTCAAGCGTTGCGAGCGATGCCGGGTCATTCTTTAAATAGGCAGAAAAGAATAAAAGTTCCCAGTTGTCGCGATCTTCCCAGGAACCCTGCTCAAAAATATGCGGCTGGTCGACGAGCTCTACGACATAGGTTGGCCCGGACAGTTGTTTAGTGGCCGGCAGGATAAACGATGCCAACGTGGCCTCGTCCTTCGTGCCGAAAAAGCAGATCATCGGCACGGTTACCCGATTCAGGTCGCCATTATTGGGGCCGAACGCAAAAAACTCGTTGCCATCGTAGTTGCCACCGACCCAGGGTGCTGCGAGCACACCGGCTTTGATCCGCTTGTCGCTGACAGTCGCCGTATTCCCCTGAAACGGCCCTCCCGCGACCGCGAGTGCAGTGAAACCGCCGAAACTGTGACCGGTGATTCCGATATTGTCAGTGTCGATATGCGCACCAAATGTCTCGCTCTCAAGGAGTGAGTCCACGACGGCTTTCGTAAGCAAGGGCCTCAGAAACGCAACGTGATGATTTGGATTGTCCGCATTAGCAGTACGATCGTCCCCATAGGTGATGACTGCAACGATATACCCGTGGCTGGCAAGATTGTGTGCGTGTTTCACGTCGTAAATGCCGTGCGCCGACGAGCCGTGCGCAAGAATGATCAGTGGATAGCGTTCGTCGGGATCAGCAAAGCTGGGAGTCTCGCCCGCAGCGAGCATGTCTTCGAAAATACCGTAATTGGCGTCGTGATAGGGAAACGCATAACTGTTTTGCTGCTGTTTTTCGCTTGATGGATAGGTCAGGAACGTCACGACCGGCAAGCTCTGACCGCTGGCCGGGCCGTACAGCGCGCGCTCGTCGGGAACCGGCACATCAATAACCCATGCCGATTCCGGGTGTTTCAGGATGTCAGCTATAAAGCGCGGGTGCTCTGCCCCGTCGGCACGACCCAGCAAGTACTCGTGCATCGCATCATCGCCGATGTCCGCATACTCGGATGCCACCTCCATATTCGTCGAGCCGACCGAATACGGGCCTATTCCGGGCGGCTCTATTTCGGTCGGAACAGACCGCTCTGCGCTGCAGCCAAATGCGGCACAGCACAGCAGGAGTAACCAGGCAGACCTGAATCCGTTCACCGTGCGCACGCGATACTCATGATCAATTCCAAATGGACAATTCCCCGTAAGTGCTTTTGGACCGGGCATGCTTTTGACTGTCCACCTTGATCGATGGCAGCCGATCAACCATGCAATGGGCTAACGGCCGATTGCGCACAACAAGCGACCGCTCAGGAATGCCTGACTGGCAAAACTAGGCAGCTCCCGTCGCGGCGGTCTTGCCTTTGACGATATCGGTTGCCAGCGCCATCATCGACGTCAAGTCGCCCAGATTCGCAGGCACAACAAACGTGTTGCCCGTCTGCGCGAGTTTGCCGAATTCGCCAATGTACTGCTCCGCGATCCGAAGTTGCATGGCCTCGGGACCGCCCTGGTCGATGACCGCATTGGCGACTTGACGCAGACCTTCGGCGGTCGCTGTCGCGACCGCGAGAATTGCTTCGGCTTCACCCTGCGCTTCGTTGATCTGCTGCATCTTGGCTGCTTCCGACTGCTTGATGACGCGCTGCTTCTCGCCCTCTGCCTCGTTGATGTTGGCGTCACGCACACCCTCCGAAGTGAGGATCACGGCACGCTTCTCACGCTCCGCGCGCATCTGCTTCTCCATCGCAGTCAGAACATCGTGCGGCGGGTTGATGTTCTTGATCTCGTAACGAAGCACCTTGACGCCCCAAGGGTCACTGGCCTTATCCAGTTCGGCAACCACGTTCTGGTTGATAGTGCCACGCTCCTCGAAAGTACGGTCGAGGTCGATCTTGCCAATTTCGCTACGTAGCGTCGTCTGCGCGAGCTGAGAAATAGCGAACATATAGTTGCCGATACCGTAAGACGCGCGGCCAGGATCGAGCACCTGCATGTACAGGACGCCGTCAACGCCGACCTGAACATTGTCCTTGGTGATGCAGACTTGTTCCGCAATATCCGCCGCCTGCTCTTTCAGCGTGTGCTTGTAGGCAATGCGCTCCAGAAACGGTATGAGAATATGAAAACCCGCATTGAGCGTTTTGCTGTACTTGCCGAGGCGTTCAATAACGTAACCATTCTGCTGCGGCACCACGACTGCTGTCTTGAGCAGGATGACGATCACTACAAATACGACCGCCAACGAGACGATAAGGGATTCCATATCTACTTCCTTTGCTAAGTGTTACTCAGCTTTAATACGTAGCGTGAGGCCATCGACTTCGACGACGGTGGCGCGCGTGCCGGCGGCGATTGGCTTGTCACCGATATTCCGTGCGGTCCACTTGGTGCCGCGGTAATCCAGGCGCGTTTCAGCTCCGGGTGCCAGTTCTGACTGAACGTCTACGTCGTTGCCGGCCAATGTCCCGTGAAAACCGATCGCGCCACCACGAATTTTCTCATACAGACTTTTGCGAAAGGTGAAGAACGAGATAAGTGACAAAGCCGCAAAAGCTATCCACTGCGCCCACTCCGGCATTACGATGCCCAATAGACCTGCCAGGCCGACCAGCGCCGCCGAGATGCCCAGGAACACGAGAAAGAACTGCGCATCGATCGCAAACAGCTCGGCGCCCAGCAAGACTGCGCCAATAATCATCCATCCCCACCAGGTCATCGCCACGCTCCCATTGTTGCAAGCCCCAACTATATCGCGAATTCGGTTACTATCCACAGCGCCGAAGACGAAAAAAAACAAAAGGGGTGCGGCATGCAGGAGATCGTTGACTGGCTAAACGGGATCATCTGGAGCAATGCTCTGATCTTTCTGTGCCTGGGGACCGGCTTGTTCTTTTCGATTCTCACGCGCTTCGTACAGGTGCGCCTTTTCAAGGAAATGATTCACCTGCTGTTCTCCAGCAAGGAATCGGAACGCGGTATCTCCTCTTTCCAGGCACTCTCGGTGTCGCTTTCCGGTCGCGTTGGCACCGGCAATATCGCAGGCGTCGCGGCGGCGATAGGCTTCGGTGGACCCGGCGCCGTCTTCTGGATGTGGATCGTCGCATTCCTCGGCGCCTCAACGGCGTACGTCGAATCGGCGCTCGGGCAGATCTACAAAGAAGTAGACGAAGGCCAGTATCGTGGCGGCCCGGCTTACTACATCGAGAAAGCCATGGGGCAGAAGTGGTATGCCTGGATCTTCGCGATCACAACGATTATCGCCACCGGTCTGTTGCTGCCCGGTGTGCAGTCAAACAGTATCGGTAATGCCGCGGAGCTCGCGTTTGGTGGTGAGACTCTGATCAATTTCTTCGGCGACAGTATCAGTGCGACGAAGATGGCGACGGCAGTCATCGTCGTAACCGTTCTGGGCTTCATCATCTTCGGCGGTGTAAAACGCATCGCGCATTTCACGCAGATCGTCGTGCCATTTATGGCGCTCAGTTATATCGTCATGGCCCTTGGGGTTATTGGATATCACATTGCCGAGTTGCCGAATATCGTTGCGCTGATTTTCAAAGATGCTTTCACACCGATGGCCGGCGTCGGCGCGGCAATTGGCTGGGGCGTAAAACGTGGCGTCTACTCCAACGAAGCCGGCCAGGGAACGGGCCCCCACGCAGCAGCAGCGTCTGAAGTTGAGCACCCGGCGCAGCAGGGTCTCGTGCAGGCCTTTTCCGTTTACGTAGATACTCTGTTCGTCTGCTCGGCCACCGCGTTCATGATCCTGATTACCAATCAGTATTACGTGACCGGGGTCGAAGTCGTTGTCAGTGGCGGGACACTCGCCACGGATATTCAGGCGAACAGCCCTGCGTTTACGCAATATGCGCTGGAGTCGGTGCTTGGTGGCTTCGGTAAGACCTTCGTCGCCATCGCGCTGTTCTTCTTCGCATTTACGACACTGCTGGCGTATTACTACATCGCGGAGACCAACGTGGCCTACATCCGCCGGACAATTCGCTTCCGCGGTGAACTCATTGTTCTGAAGCTCGCGCTAATGGCGTCCGTCTTCTACGGTACCGTTCGCTCGGCGGACCTCGCCTGGGCGCTTGGCGATGTTGGCGTCGGCATCATGGCGTGGCTGAACATCATCGGCATCCTGATTCTCTTCCTCATGGGGGGACCCGCACTCCGGGCATTGAAGGACTACGAAGCCCAACGCAAGGCCGGGGTGACGAAGTACACCTTTGAACCGAGCAAACTCGGAATCAAGAACGCGGACTTCTGGGAGAAGCGTTAGCCTTGTGAGCCTGGCGGCAGGAAGTGTCACCGGTTCGGAACAACAGCAGCCTGACGGCTGCCGCTGCGCTTCGTGGGCGAGGGCCCGCTCCTACAGGTGGTTCCGGAAATCTCCGGTGGAAAACCCCAGCTACCCGATTGTCGCGGGCAAGGGCCCATTCCTGCAGGTGGTTCCAGTAATTTCGAGTCGAGAACAATAGCCGCCGAAAGCCGGGCTCAAAAAGTCTATTTGTTCGGGAAGTTTAGCGCGCGGTTGTCAACGGCCAACGCCGCCTCATGAACAGCTTCCGCCAAACTGGGGTGTGCATGAATCGTGCGCTGCAGATCTTCCGTACTCGCTGAGAACTCCAGTGCGAGCACAGCCTCGGAAATGAGCTCACCGGCCATCGGCCCAACGATGTGCACACCAAGAATTTCGTCGTCGTCCTGCGAAGAAATTATCTTCACCATGCCGGCCGTCTGCTCCATGGCTTTGGCACGACCACTCGCCATGAACGGAAAAGACCCGGTCTTGTAGGCCTTGCCGCTGGCCTTGACCTCCTCCTCCGTCTTGCCCGTCCAGGCAATTTCAGGAGCGGTATAGAGCACTGACGGTATGACATCGTAGTTCATCTCGGCAATCTCACCGGCAATCAGGTCTGCGGCCATAACGCCTTCTTCCGATCCCTTGTGTGCCAGCATCGGGCCGCGCACACAGTCACCGACCGCGTACACGCCTTTCACGCGCGTCCGGCAGCTCTCGTCAACAACGATGAAGCCGCGCTCATCAAGCTGGATACCGGCGTCCTCTGAAAAAAGATTGTCGGTATGCGGACGACGACCAACGGCAACGATGAGCTTGTCGACTTCGATCGACTGCGAGCCACTGGCATCAGCGTAGCTAACCGTTACGCCGTTCTTGCCAGCTACCGCCTTACCGACCTTCGCGCCGAGCTTGATATCGAGCCCCTGCTTCTTGAACTCCTGCGCAGCTACCTTGGCTACATCGCGATCGGCCATGAACAGTAAATCTTCCATGGCCTCCAGAATCGTGACTTTTGAACCTAATCTTGCCCAGACGCTGCCGAGCTCGAGGCCAATGACGCCCGCGCCAACGACGCCAAGGCGTTCGGGCACAGACTCCAGTTCCAGTGAGTCCCAGGAGTCGATGATCTGATCGCCGTCGAAAGGCGCTATGCCCAGTTCGATCGGCGATGATCCGGAAGCCAGCACGACATGCCCGGCCTCGATAACTTCGACATCGCCGGACACGGGTGTGAACTCTACTTTGCGACCTGCCAGTAGCTTGCCATGCCCGACCAGGCCCTCGACCTTGTTGGCTTTGAACAGACCGGCAATACCACCTGTCAGCTGCCGGACGATACTCGCACGGCGTTTCTGCATCGTGGCGATGTCCATCGCGACCTCGCCTGTCTGAATGCCGTGTTTCTTGAACTCGTGCTGCGCCCGGTGATACAGCTCGGAGGACTCAAGCAGCGCTTTGGACGGTATGCAGCCTGCATTAAGGCAGGTACCGCCGAACGCATACTTACCATCCCTGTTCTGCCACTCATCGATACACGCAACAGTCTTTCCATGCTGCGCCGCTCGTATCGCTGCGATATAACCGGCCGGTCCTGCGCCGATGACCACGACATCGAAACTTCTGCTCATTGTTTAGTAACCCTGGTTTTTGCCAATTGTGTTTGTCGACTCAAGTCAGACCTGCAGCAGCAGGCGGCTTGGATCCTCAAGCTGCTCTTTTATCGCGACGAGGAACTGCACGGCTTCCTTGCCATCGATAATTCGATGGTCGTAAGTAACCGCAAGATACATCATGGGGCGTGCCACGATTTCGCCGTCAACAACCATCGGACGTTGCTGTATGGAGTGCATGCCAAGAATCGCGCTTTGCGGCTGATTTAGAATAGGCGTAGACATCATCGAACCGAAGATGCCGCCGTTGGTTATCGTGAACGTGCCACCGGTAAGATCGTCCATGCTGATCGTGCCGTCCTGCGCCCTTTTCGCAACGGCGTTCAGCTCAGTCTCGAAGTCAGCAAAACTCATCTGGTCCACGTCACGGATCACCGGCACCATTAGTCCGCGATCACTGGAGACGGCGATGCCAATATCGTAGTAGTTGTGATAGACGATATCGCTGTCTTCGACAGACGCATTGACGGCCGGGAATCTCTTCAGCGCTTCCACCGCAGCCATCGTGAAGAACGACATGAACCCGAGACGAACGCCGTGTTTCTTTTCGAACGCGTCGCGATAGCGACTACGCAATGCCATCACCTCTGTCAGGTCGACCTCATTGAATGTCGTCAGCATCGCAGCGGTTCGCTGCGCATCAATGAGTCGCTCCGCGATACGTGCACGCAGGCGCGTCATCGGCACTCGCTGTTCCGTTCTCGCCGGCCCTTCGACAACCGCCTCGCCGTAGGCATCCGACGCCGAATCGCCGGGCGTCACGTTACCGCTGTCATCTGCCTTCAGGAAAGCCATCACGTCCGCTTTTGTCAGACGCCCGTCCTTACCGGTGCCCGTCACCATCGTGGCATCGAGATCGTGTTCATCGAGTAAGCGACGAACTGCCGGGCTGGTCTTGACCGGGCCACTGCTCGCCTGCGGCGCGGGCTCCGCCGGTTTCTCCTTCGCTTCTACCGGGGCTGGCGCTGCAGCTGCGGCAACCTCGCCCTCCTCGAGGATCGCAATCACGTCGCCGGCTACGACAGTCGCGCCGTCTTCGACAACGATGCGGGTAATCGTGCCTGATGCCGGCGCGGGAACTTCCAGCACGACCTTGTCGGTCTCGAGGTCGACAAGGTTCTCGTCGCGCGCAACGGTTTCGCCCGCCTTCTTGTGCCAGCCCACCAGGGTTGCGTCGGATACTGACTCCGGCAGCGGTGGCACCTTGATCTCAATTGTCATTTTGTCTTCCGTTTGGTTTTC
>RCNE010001688.1_pt1 | contig 11935 bp, 7 predicted proteins | sample 2041361 | NCBI WGS metagenome assembly RCNE01 (sample SAMN09708229, study PRJNA481090) | Marine sediment metagenome, whole genome shotgun sequencing project.
CTCTGAATCCACCACAGCCTGCCGTTGCGCCAGTCGCTCCATTCGTAGGTCACCATGAGCTGTCCGACGATTCGTCCGGCGGACTCGGCTATCCAGTAACGGCCCTTGCCTGGGTCGGCCAGCAGCGCCTCGACGCCCGGGCCAATAATATCGGGGTCCAGCGTCCGGCCCTCAGTTTCCTCTGCCATGAACGAGTTATTGCTGGCGATTATTGCAGCGTCGCTCATTGCGGCATTGCGGATTGATATTCCCATAATGTGATATTCCGAGGGTTGGGCTTGCTGAGCAGCTTGATCGTGGATTTCGTGCAGTTTGCTGCTTTAGGTTATCGTTACGGTGTGCCCGAAGCCATTATTTACATCAACCCCGATCATTCGATGAGCCTGCAGCTGCAGATTCGTCAGAAGCTGGTGGATGGCATCATTAACGGTGTGTTTCCGCCGGGCATGAAATTGCCCTCCAGCCGCAAACTGGCGCGCGAGCTCAGCGTGGCCCGCAATACTGTCGTTGCAGCCTACCAGCAGCTTATCGCCGACGGATACCTGATCAGCCGTCAGCGCAGCGGCATATTCGTGAACGAGGAAATGCTGCAGTCGCGGGTTGCTGTAGGGAGTGAGCGACTGGTTCCTGACCGCGCCAAATCCGATGCGCGCGAACTGCCGAACTGGAGTCATTATCCGTTTCCATTCATCGACGGTAAGTTTGATTCGACGCTGTTCCCGCTCGCCGAATGGCGGGAAGCGAGTCGTTTGTCATTAAGCGTAGCGGATGTTGTGGACTGGTCGACCGGCAGCGGCGATGCCGATGACCCGCAACTGATCGAGGAAATCCGGACCAAGATATTGACGCGGCGGGGCATCCAGGCAACCTCTGATCAGATCCTCATAACGATGGGCACGCAGAATGGCTTGTACCTGGTCAGCCAGTTGCTGCTGAAGAACTCAAAAACGCTTGCTCTCGAAGAACCGGGCAATACGGTCATGCGAGAGTTGGGGCAGCAATCCGGTGCGAAGGTCGTGCCACAGTCGGTCGACGAGTTCGGTATGACGGTCGACCAGCAGCTCGACGACGTCGATGCGGTTTACGTGACGCCCAGTCACCAGATACCGACGGCAGTGGCGATGCCGCTGCAGCGCCGCCGCGAGCTGATGCGGGCGGCAAGGACCAGCGATTTCGTTGTCATCGAAGATGACTACGAGTGCGAAACCAATTACATGGATCACCCGCTGCCGGCGCTTCGCAGCATGGACACCGATGGTCGCGTCATCTATGTAGCCGGTTTCTCGAAGGTGCTGGCACCGGGAATCCGCCTGGGGTTTATTGTCGCTAACGCGGAGATTATTCAGCAGGCACGACGCTTGCGGGGCCAGGTGCTGCAGCACCCGCCACTGAATAATCAGCGAGCGGCGGCACTGTTCCTGTCGATGGGACACTACGACGCTCTGATGCTGAGACTCGGCCGCATACTCCGCGAACGCCGCCTGACCTTGCGCAATGCCCTCAATAACATTCGCGGTATTCCGCTCGAGATTTCGCCGGAAGTCGGGGGCACGACTTACTGGGTGCGAGCGCCAGACGATTTCGATGTTGATAACCTGGCGATCGAGGCGGAGCGCCATGGAATCCTGATTGAGTCGGTTCGACATTACTATGCCCAGCGAGAAAACGCCGAGAACTGCTTTCGTATGGGCGTAACCAGCCTGGTCACCGACAAAATACGTCCCGGCGTCGAGCGCCTGGTGGAATTGATACGCGAACTCGTCAAGGGGCAGGTCGAGCAGCTGTCAACGTCGTCAGGTGAGTGGTTGACCGGCGACGAGTTGCAGCGCGCCATGGCCGGTGCGACCGTGCTGTACCGCGAGGTGTACGGTTGGCCCTGCACGATCACCTACAACCCCGATGGCTCAATGGGGGGTCGGCGCGGCTTCGCCAACGAAGACCAGGACACGGGCCGCTGGCGTATCGAGGGCGATCGTTTTTTCCGCAGATGGGATCGGTGGGTCTACGGCGAGGAAAAGGGCTACTTTATCGTCATCGATAAGGACAAGATCAAATGGTTCAACGACGATCGCCAGATCGTCGATTCCGCTTACATTCAGCTGGCCGCCGGCAGGAAACTGAACGCCACGGCGTCACTGTCCGATCTGGACCCAAGCGCCAACTGAAACTGGACCTGTTCAGTTGGCCTCAATGCGCCTACGGTGGAAATGTCTCTGCAGGGGGTGCGGATGGGTACGTTTTCAATCGCCGGGCTACAGCTCGATGGGCCAAATGGCGATAACGTCGAACACATGATTGCAGAGATCGACGCCGTGATGTGTCGATTCCCCTGGCTCGATATGGTTCTCTGCCCCGAACTTGCCTGCGGCACGAATAAGGCTGGCGCCGAGCCTATGCCAGGGCCGCGAGAACAAAGATTCCAGGAAGTTGCGCGAAAACACGCGATCTGGCTGATACCGGGCTCGATGTTCGAGTCAGACGGCGATCGGCTATTTAATACGGCACCTGTGATCTCGCCCTCCGGTGAGGTTATCGCCCGCTATCGCAAGCAGTACCCCTGGTTGCCCTACGAGACTGACGTGTCCGGCGGTGATCTTTTCACGGTCTTCGACGTGCCCGAGGTCGGGCGCTTCGGCGTGAATATCTGCTACGACATGTGGTTTCCGGAGAGCGTACGGGCATTGGTGTGGCAGGGTGCGGAGGTGATTTTGCACCCGACGCTGACCAGCACGATTGATCGCAGCGTCGAAACGGCGATGATCCGGGCCCACGCCGCGCAGAATCAATGTTATTTCGTCGATGTGAATCTCGCCGACCCGGTCGGTATGGGCGAGAGTTTCATTGCGGGCCCGGGTGGTGAGGTGATTTATCACGCTGGAAAAGGTAGAGAAATCATACCGATAAAGCTGGATCTTGATTATCTACGTGATGTTAGAGAGAGCGGTTGGCAGAATCTCGGTCAGCCGTTGAAAAGTTATCGCGATGCTGAAATGCGATTTCCACAGTACGTTGACGGCAGTCGCTCTGAATCGCTGGATGCGTTGGGCGCCCTGCGCATGCCGACAAGACGACAATAGGGTGAAATGGCCAAACTGGACCGAATATAGAAATTAATCTGGACCTAAGACGCGCAAAGGGCGTGTGTCAGGTTTTATTTAATCGCTGGCTTGCTCTGAGAGCAGGGGGAGAAAAATGAAGACCACGAAGACGTTTAACAGGAAAGCACTGGTTGCCGCTATTAGTGGTGTGCTGGCCAGTACATCGCCGGTAGCGCTCGCGCAATCCGGAGATAGTGGGGGCGACGCCCTTGAAGAAATCATGGTGACGGCCACGCGCCGCGAGACCAGCGTCCAGGATATTCCCTACAATATTTCTGCAATGTCCGGCGACTATCTCGAGCTGCAAAATGCCGTGAACCAGTATGACGTGCTCCGAGCCATGCATGGCGTTACGGTTATTGATCGCGGCTATAGAAACGCCGGCACTGTTAACAGCATCGTGATTCGTGGCTTGAATGTCGATAACGGCATTAATGGTGACATCATGCTGAACGCCGTGCCGACCGTTGCGACGTATTACGACAACTCGCCCGGATTTGCGAATTTCCTGATCAAGGATATTGAGCGGGTAGAGGTATTGCGCGGACCGCAGGGCACGCTCTACGGCTCGGGTTCGCTGGGCGGAACCGTACGCTACATTGGCAACCGGCCCAACCCCGAAGGATTCGATGCAGATCTGGGGGTCGACTATAGCCAGACGTCCGGTTCAGGAGGCAACAATATTGGCCTGGACGCGATGGTCAATATTCCGTTGGGTGACAACACGGCGCTGCGTGCAACCTATAGTCGCATCGACAACGACGGCGTCATTGACTACATCAACGCTTATCAACTCAATGGCTTTCGCGAGCCTTTGGTAAACGTCGACGGGAACTGCGTTGACCCGCGAGCAGCGACCGATGATCAGGTGTTATTTAACGTTGGCTGCTTCCAGGAGGTCGAGGATGCCGATACCGTCGTTATTGATTATGCCAAGGTCGCCTTACGCGGCGAACTGAGTGACACTTTTACCTATCAGCTGAGCTACCAGTACCAGGAAGATGAGATCGGCGCGCGGCGCTCAATAACGCGCGGCGATAACAATCAGCCGACGGACTCGGACCTGTACTTTTCCTACGGCGATGATGACAGTGGACAGACCCTGCTCGAGCCCTCGGAAAGGGATGTCGCGATGGCCAGTCTTGATCTCGAATGGGATCTGGGCTTCGCGACGTTCACGTCGACCACCTCGTCCTACGATCACGAAGGCATTGGCGAAAGCGACAACGGCGCCCTATGGGCCAGCGGCGGCGAAGTCGACGGCACCAGCAGAGACTGGAATACGAACTATTACGGCGGCCAATGGCCACGTCCGGCGCAGCGTGCCGAGCGCGGTTACGATGACGAGATTTTCACTCAGGAATTCCGGCTGGTCTCGAACGAAACCGATGGCAACGTCGACTGGATCGTCGGTGGGTTCTACATGGACCAGGACAACAGTGTCTACCAGCTCAGCTGGAACCCGGGCATGAACTTGTTCAAGAATGCCTGTCGCGCTACCGGTGATCCGATTTGCGAGATTAACGGGTTCTTTGGCGGCTTCTACCCACGATTTTATGAGGGCGACCTTAGCGAAATTGATTTCGAATACATCCGTGATACAGCCTACGAAGAGAAAGCCATCTATGGTGAACTGACCTATCACTTTTCAGATACGTTTCGTCTGACAGGCGGATTGCGCTGGTTCGACAACGAGACCGTGAATGACACGATTCTTGGCTTCCCGCTCGCGCCGGGATCAACCTCGCCGGCAGCGCCGCAGTCAACCGATAAGGATGACGATGTGCTCGTCAAGATCAACGCGTCCTGGGACCTGAACGACAACAGCATGCTCTACGGCACGTATTCCGAAGGTTACCGTCATGGCGGCGCGCAGTCTGTTCCGAGCGCGGCTAACGGCGACCCATTTGGCGAGATCAACGCGGAAGCCCTTCGGACCTTTGAGTCTGATTCGGTCAAGAACTACGAAATCGGCATCAAGGGCGGCAAGGATAATTTCCGCTATACGGCATCGTTGTTCCGCGTGGACTGGGATGACCCGCAGCTGAACTACACGTCGAACATCGGCTTCTATCTCGCCGGCAATGGCGATAAAGCCTCGACCGAGGGTATCGAGCTCGAGCTCGAAGGCTTCCTGGATGAAACCGTGCATTACCGAATCGGTTACACCTACGTCAACGCGGAACTGGACGCCGATTTCATCAGCCCTCAAAACCTCAACGTGCTTGGCCCGAAAGGTGCGAGCTTGCCGGGGTCACCGGAGAATACGCTGAGTTTTAACGTCGACAATCGATGGGAAGTTAATGGCAACATGGACTTTGTCGCTGGGATGAACGTGTATTACCAGAGTGACTCCGAGAATTACATCGGCAGAGATTCTCAATTCTCAGATAGTTTCGGCGCATTCTCTCTCATAGGCCTGACGGCAACGCTGGCCACCGACACGTGGAGTGCTACGCTCTATGCCAGGAATGTGGGTGATGAGGGGGCGCCGACCGGCAGTTTCCCAGAGGGATACTGGAGCTACGATACTGGCAACTTCGAGAACTGGTATGGCAATGGCAATCGGCGTTTCATCGTGCAGCCACGTACTGTCGGCCTGAAGTTCGGCTACCGGTTCTAAGTGACAATGTAGCTTGCCCGATCTTAGTTCGCGGCCCGAGAAAACCCGGCACAAGTGCCGGGTTTTTTTGTTCGCTTCGTATCTAGTATGTTATCGACCATGACGCCAGTTAAACCAGAACAATTCGATGCCGCGACTGCAAGGAAGCTTGAGGGCCGCATCTGGGACTTGATCGGGCAGAAGAACTTACAGGAGGCGGTCACGCAATGTGAACGCCTTAATCGGCAGTTTCCCGACTTTGCTCCCGGATGGCATACGGCGAGCCAACTCGCAGCGATGCTTAAAAGACCAACGATCGCCCTCGCGGCCATCGAACGAGCTTTGGCAATAGAGCCGAACAATGCGGCCTGGTTGTTACAAAAGGGGCTCTGCCTGACCGCGTTGGGACAGATGGAGCAAGTAGCTGCCGTGGTTGAGAAGCTATCCGCACACCGTATGAAGTCGGTCTATCAATGCTCTTCTTTGGGAATGCTACTAACTCGGCTGGGTCGGCGCGAAGAGGCGGTCGAGCATTACGAGAGGGCAGCCGAGCTAAGCCCGAAAGTGGCCAAGCACTATTATAATATCGCGAGTCTGCAACGCTCGCTCGGCAGCATCGAGGCGGCAGAACGCAACTTCGACAAAGCGATCAGCCTGGATCCCACGGACTACGAAGCCTGGAAAATTCGTTCCGAGTTGCGCCGACAGACGCCCGACAATAATCACGTTGAAGCCCTGGAGCGACTATTAGCGAATGGCGTCGATGACAAACGCGGCAAAGCTCACATCTGCTATGCCTTTGCGAAGGAACTGGAGGATCTTGGCGAGGCGGCACGCTCGTTTCACTACCTGAAAATGGGCGCGGATTCGCGCCGCAGCCTGATGCAATACGATGTGCAGCGTGACCTGGACACAATGGAAGCGATCCGACAAGCCTACGACCGTAACCAGTTCGATGGCGCCATTGACGGGGCGAGCAATTCGGAAGCGATCTTCATACTGGGCATGCCGCGAACAGGCACGACGCTGGTGGAGCGCATTCTATCCAGCCACAGTGATGTTTTCGCGGCGGGTGAGTTGAATAACTTCGCTGTGCAGATGATGGGTATGGTCAAGTCCCAGGTCGGTGGCAAGGGCCCTTCTCGTGACGAACTCGTCAAGAAGAGCGCCGGGATTGACTTCAAAAAGCTGGGTAAGGCATACGTGGACAGTACTCGTCCATTTACCGGTCATACGGCGCGTTTTATCGACAAGCTGCCGCTGAATTATTTGTACGTCGGTTTGATTCATCTCGCCTTGCCCAATGCCAGGATCATCAATCTGCAACGAAATCCGGTGGATACCTGTTACTCAGTTTATAAACAGCTTTTTCTGGATGCCTATCCCTTTTCATACGACCTGACGGAACTCGCACATTACTATGTTGCCTACCACCGACTGATGGAGCACTGGCGTGCGGTGCTACCAGGCGTCGTATACACGCTCAGGTACGAGCAATTGGTCGATAATCCCGAGGAAGAAACACGTAAACTCCTCGATCATTGTGATCTTTCGTGGCAGCCGCAGTGCCTCAGGTTCTACGAAAACAAAGAAGCCTCGACGACCGCCAGTACCGTGCAGATCAGGCAGCCTGTTTACAAGACTTCGGTTGGCAAGTGGCTTGACTATGAAGAGCAGTTGCAGCCGGTCATCGAGATCTTGCACGACGCCGGCATTGATACCGGCACGTAGGAAAGAGACGCGAACAATCCGTGAACACGAGCAGTGCAACAGACCTGGAAGCGCAGGCGCAGAATTTGATCCGCGACGGAAAACTGCGCGAAGCCGCGAGCCTTTGTGACCAGTTGAATCAGCAGTTCCCCGAGTACGGGTCCGGATGGTATACGACGAGCAGGCTGGCTTTGATGGTCGAAGAACCGTTGGTCGGGATGCAGGCGATCCAGCGGGCACTCGAACTTATCCCTGACCAGCCCGAGTGGTTATTGCAGCGGATAGAGTGCATCGGCAAAGCCGGTGACCTGGAGGTTGCAACCTCGCTCGCGCAGCAACTCGCAAACCATGCTTTTGACACACCGATGCACGCCGCGCGGTTCGGCATGGTGCTGAGTAACCTTGGGCTATTTGAAGACGCAAAACGACATTACCAGCGTGCGTGTGACTTAAGCCCTGACGACAGTCAGCACTATGTCAATCTGGCAACCGTATTACATTCGCTTGGCGAGGCCGACGCCGCTCAGCGGACGCTGGACCAATGTCTGCAACTAAACCCCGACGAACCGAATGCGCATTTGCTACGCGCGAGCCTGCGTATCAGTTCCGATGAAGATAATAACGTCGCGGCGTTGGAAGCGGCGTACTCACGTTCTGCAGATCGCCCAAAGGATCGAGTGCGTCTAAGTTACGCGCTCGCCAAGGAATTGGAAGATCTTGGGGATTACACACGCTCATTTGAATTTCTTGCCGAAGGTAACGCTTTGCGGCGTCAGGGACTGGAATATGACCTGCGGCACGATCTGGACACGATTTACGCGATCAGAGATGTCTACGGGGCTGAGCAATTCAAGCGCGATGTTGTCGGTCATATCAATGCAGAGCCGATTTTCGTCATCGGCCTGCCAAGAACCGGCGTTGTGCTCGTCGAGCGCGTGCTCGCGAGCCATTCGGTGGTTACAACTTATGGCGAATTGATGACGCTGCCACAGAAAGTCGTCGATCACTGTATGCGACTGCCTGATATGCCTGCCGCATCTGCGGCAGAGCTCGCGAGCAAGTCGCTGAGCGTTGATTATGCCGCGCTGGGTGAGGACTATCTCTCGGCAGCGCGACCGGCGACTGGTGCCGTGGCGCACTTTATTGACGCGCAGCCGCTCAACTTCATGTACATGGGCTTTGTGCGTCTGGCGCTGCCGAAAGCCAAGATTATTTTGTTGCAGCGGGACCCGATGGATACTTGTTATGCCATTTTCAAAACGCTGTTTGAGAAAGGGTATCCATACTCTAACGACCTTGAAGAACTGGCGCATTATTTCGTTGCGTACCGCAAGTTGAGCGATCACTGGCTGCAGGTGATTCCTGACGCGATTCACGTCGTCAATTTTGAGCAGCTGTTGTCGGACCCACGACCAGTGATTGAAGATCTGCTCGAGTATTGCAGCCTGTCGTTTGAGGAATCCTGCATCGGCTATTTTGATTCATCGGCAGTTGCTACAACTCCCGGTGCCGAGCAAACGAAACGAGCGTTTTCCCGTGCCGCTGTTGGTAACTGGAAAAATTACACAAAACAGTTGCAGCCCGTGGCTGACATTCTTGAGAAGGCCGGGCTGTTAGAGCAGTAAAACTACAGCAACCAGAGGATTGTTATGAATGAGACGGTGACGCCAGCGAAAAAACGGCGCTTTCCGGTCGCGAAATCGGACGGTGAGATCGCCCGCGTGCTGCTCGCATTCCTCGCGACGGCCGGCATTTTCTACGTCAATATCATGCCGGCGATCGTGGACGGGCTGATCGAAGGCCTTGGATTCAGCAATCAGGAAGCCGGTTTCGTCGGCGCGTCCAATACTTACGGCGCGGCTTTGGGTGCTTTCACTGTTGTGTTCTTCGTCAAAACGCTTGAGTGGCGCAAGACAGCATACGCGCTGCTGATTGGCCTGATCACCATCGACCTGATATCAATGACCCTGACGTCTGCGAACGCGCTCATCGCACTACGTGCTTTGCACGGCTTCATCGGCGGGGCGCTTGTGGGCATCGGTTTTGCCGTCATGTCGAGAACAACGGAAGTCAGTCGTTCCTTCGGTTACCTTTTGACCATTCAGTTCGGTCTTGGGGGACTCGGTATCATCTATCTGCCGTCGCTCGTGCCTATATTCGGCACCAAGGCGTTGTTCCTGTCATTGGTGGCGTTCAGCGTTGTGACCCTGTTGATGCTGCCGTTTCTCGGCGACTATCCGCCGGGTCAGGCCCATCCGGAGCGCAAAGCCGGCAAGATTCGGTACCTGCCAGCTGCGGCAGCGCTGTTCGCGACGTTCCTGTTTCAAGCGGCCAATATGGCCGTCTATGCCTACGCGATTGGTATCGGCAAGTTCGCCGGGCTGTCGCCCGATTTTGTCAGTAACTCGCTGGGCGTTTCAGCATGGATTGCCATCGCCGGATCCGTTCTGGTGATATTGCTGTCGACTCGCTACGGCCGGCTGAAGCCGGTCGGAATTGCCATTTTGGTGACCGCCGCGGCTACCTGGGCGCTGCACTACAGTAACGTGAACCCGGATAGCTGGGTTACTTCAGTGTACTGGTTGGCCAACCTGGTTATCGCGATCGCCTGGGCGTTCACTATTTCGTATTTGTTGGGTATGAACGCCGAGTTCGATACCACCGGACAAATGGCCGCGCTCGGTGGATTCGCATCAAAGATGGGCCTGGCGTCAGGACCGGCCGTGGCGGCACTGGTCGTCGGCGAAAACAACTACGGCCTCGTTATTACGGTTGCAACAATGATGCTGGTGCTCTGCTTTGTAGTTGCGATCAGGCCTTCGCAGATTCTCGACGCGGCGGCGCGCAAGTAATAAGGCGAATGCCTCCCTCGGTAATCTCTTATGACAAGCGGGTGCCGATACCGGGTATCGTGCGCCGTGTGATGCGCAACCTCTTTGCCCCGATTCTGCTCGTTCTATTGACGCCGATCAGCGCTGCGTCGGAACGCCTGCCATTATTCCAGGATGAGTCGATTATCAAGGCGGTCTTGACGGCGCCTATTGCGCAGGCGTATGCGCAGCGCGAGCAGGACGTTCGCCTCTATATTCCTGGCAAATGGGTGTATGCCGACGCGGACGGTGAGAATCATCGGCTCGACCTGTCTATTCGCACGCGCGGGCTGTTTCGGCGCCAGTATTGTGACCTTGCACCGCTGCAGTTGAATTTCAAGAAAAAACAAGTCAAGGACACGCTGTTTGCCGGGCAGAACAAACTGAAAATCGTGGCACCGTGTAAGCACGGTGCGCAATGGCAGCAAAAGGTCGTGCTCGAATATCTCGCGTATCGGACTTTTCAGATTTTGACCGACACGAGTTTCAGCACGCGACTGATCCGCTTGAGCTATGTCGATAGCGATGAGAAGCAGGAGCCGTGGACGGATCTCGTATTCGTCATCGAGGATGATGACGATATGGCGGATCGGCTGGGGCTCGTCAAACTGGGTGTCGTTTCTAATCAGTTTGATCAGTTGGACAGGCCGGCGACCGCGTTGGCCGAGCTGTTTCAGCTATTGATTGCAAACAACGATTTCTCGATGCTGCAGGGCCCTGAGGGCGATGAGTGCTGTCACAATTCGGAGATTCTGGCGCCCGAGGGAAATGCCGATTCGCGCATACCGGTGCCGTTCGATTTCGATATTTCCGGCCTCGTCAACGCCAAGTACGCGGCGCCTCCGTCGCATATCCCTATTCGCTTTGTGCGGACACGCTATTACCGTGGCTTATGTCACCCTCCGGGCATCCTCGAAGACGCAATGGCGCAAGTGCAGTCAAAACGCGCGGAGGTTCTGGCGCTTTACGCCAACACTCCACTGCTTGAACCACGAACCAAAGAAACGACGTTTCTTTACATTCAAGAGTTCTTCGAACTGCTCGATGACCCGAAACGCGTGCAAAAAGAAATCGCCGGGCGTTGCCGTGGCGAGGATGAACTCGCCGAGATGCTGTCTACGGATTAGGCGTCAGCCTGTCCGAGTCGCGCTGCGACTCCTGTAATCTGTCCATTTTCTTGCTCCTTCGGAGCATCTTCTTTCTCATGGCGTGCTGCGATTCCAGGCCATCGCCAAAGCCACAAACGCCTAATGCGGCATAGTTAAAGAACACGGTCAGGATTACGGCGATTTCAATGGACTTGATGCCGGCGGCAATGCCGACACCAATAGACGACAGAATAAACAAGGTATCGAACGTGTCGTTCAGCGCGCGGCGAAAGCGTACGCCGGCGACGATTCCTGCCAGGCTGAAGGCCAATGCCAGGCTGTGCTGGACCATCGTGACGATACCGGCGACAACCGCCGGCAGTACGAGCGTCGTAACATCGATGGAGTGGTCGTAAACGGTATCGGTATGGATGGCGCGATAGACCCAGGAAACCGGCAGCATGAGTAACAGGGTTGAAACCATCGCGATCAGCAAACCGACAGCGCCACGCAGCCATGCCGGCGTGCCGAGTAGGCGGGCTCGCGTTGTTGCCGTGACGATTTCTT
>RCNE010001689.1_pt1 | contig 11932 bp, 6 predicted proteins | sample 2041361 | NCBI WGS metagenome assembly RCNE01 (sample SAMN09708229, study PRJNA481090) | Marine sediment metagenome, whole genome shotgun sequencing project.
TCATCAAGGTTGTGCGTTCGCTCACCAGCTTGGGTCTCAAAGAAGCGAAGGCAGTTGTCGATGACGCACCGAGCGCAGTGCTCGAAGCTGTCGACAAAGACGCTGCTGAAGCCGCTAAGGCACAGCTTGAAGAAGCTGGCGCCTCAGTGGAACTCAAGTAGCACTACTCGCTCAGTAGTTGGAAGGGGCGGGTCATGTGACCCGCCCCTTCTGCGTTGCCTTGGCAAAACAACCATGGCCAGGTAGCGAGGAATGGATACCTTTTGAACCTTGAATCGGGGCGAAGATCGCGGTATTCTGCACCTCACCAGTTGAAGAGTACGTTCCCGCGACGCCGTGTTTGCATCGCCAGGGTAGCTGTGTGCTACTCTGGTCTTTCGTCGTCCCATCCCTGGCCCAGTTTCTGACTGGTCCGTCGCCCATAAATTGAAGAGGAGTCTCCCTTGGCTCGTGCGCGCACAGACCGCCTTTCCTTCGCCAAGATTCCAGAGGTTCATGATCTCCCGAATCTGCTAGCTGTCCAACACGACTCTTTTTCATGGTTCTTGGAGCATGGCCTCAAGCAGATATTTAGTGAAGTCTCTCCAATTGAAGACTTCACCGGCAACCTTGCTCTCGAATTGACCGATCACCGTTTCGGAGACGCTCCGCTCTCCATTGCTGAGGCAAAAGAGCAGGATTCCAACTACTCGAAACCGCTCTTTGTAACCGCACGGTTCCTCAACCGTGAGACCGGTGAAATCAAGGAACAGCAGGTCTTCCTCGGCGACTTCCCGATGATGACCCCCAATGGAACGTTCGTCATCAACGGCACCGAGCGTGTCGTCGTAAGCCAGCTCGTTCGTTCTCCTGGTGTCTACTTCGACCTCACCATCGACAAGACCTCGGACCGCGACATCTACGCGGCCAAGGTGATCCCGGGACGGGGCGCCTGGCTCGAATTCGACGTTGACAAGAAGGACACTGTTGGTGTTCGTGTCGACCGCAAGCGTCGTCAGTACGTAACCACCTTCCTCCGGGCGCTCGGATTCGGTGAGACCGACGAAGAGCTCTTGGAGCTGTTTGGCGACTCAGAGCTGATCCGCAACACGTTGGAGAAGGACCCGGCCACGACCAAGGACGAAGCCCTCCTCGACCTGTATCGCAAGCTGCGTCCCGGTGAGTTGACCACTATCGAGTCCGCTCGTGGTTTGATCAACAACCTCTTCTACAACCCGAAGCGCTACGACCTGACCAGGGTCGGGCGCTACAAGGTCGACCTGAAATTTGGTCGCAAGCCGGTCGACCTCGAGGGATACGACGCAGACGAGCATGGACTGCTCAGCCACGAAGACATGATGGCAACCATCAAGTACCTTGTGAACCTGCGTCTGGGAACCCCTGGCCACCGTATCGACGACATCGACAACTTCACCAACCGTCGCGTCCGAACCGTTGGCGAGCTCATCCAGAACCAGATCCGCGTTGGTCTTACTCGCCTCGAAAGAGTCGTCCGTGAGCGCATGACGACACAGGATCCCGAGGCGATCACGCCGCAGAGCCTGATCAACATCAGGCCGGTCGTTGCCTCCATCAAGGAGTTCTTCGGAACCAGCCAACTGAGCCAGTTCATGGATCAGCCCAACCCGTTGGCCAGCCTCACCCACCGGCGCCGTCTCTCGGCTCTCGGTCCAGGTGGTTTGTCCCGCGAGCGTGCCGGTTTCGAGGTACGTGACGTTCACCCATCGCACTACGGCCGCATGTGCCCGATTGAGACCCCTGAAGGTCCAAATATTGGTCTCATTGGGTCGCTGGCTACCTATGCCAAGGTCAACCGTTACGGGTTCATTGAGACTCCGTACCGCCGTGTCACCAAGGGCAAGGTAACCAAACGTATCGACTACCTGACTGCTGCGGCGGAAGAGGACCACATCATTGCGCAGGCCAACGCGGTCCTGAACGACGATGGAACGTTCGAGAAAGATCGTGTCCTCGTCCGCAAGACGGGTGGCGAAGTCGATCAGGTCTCTGGCGACCAAGTCGACTACATGGATGTCTCTCCGAAGCAGCTGATCTCAGTCTCGACTTCGTTGATTCCCTTCCTTGAGCACGACGATGCAAACCGTGCCCTCATGGGATCGAACATGCAGCGCCAGGCAGTGCCACTGCTCCAAGCCGATGCTCCACTTGTCGGTACCGGTGTCGAAGAGCGTGCTGCACATGACTCTGGCGATGTGATCCTCAGCCCCGTCGATGGGACCGTCGTCGAGGTAACAGGCGACTACATCACAGTCAAGGAGAACAGCTCCAACAAGAAGCACACCTTGAAGCTCAGCAAGTTCGAGCGGTCCAACCAGGGTACCTGCATCAACCAGAAGGCTCGTGTCGCTGAGGGTGAGAAGGTCAAGGCAGGATCGCTGCTCGCCGACGGCCCGTCCACCGATGAGGGCGAACTCGCTCTCGGGCGCAACCTTCTCGTGGCATTCATGCCGTGGGAGGGCTACAACTATGAGGACGCCATCATCCTGTCGGAGCGGTTGGTCAAGCACGACCTGCTTACCTCCATCCACATTGAGGAGCACGAGATCGATGCTCGTGACACCAAGCTTGGTTCGGAGGAGATCACCAGGGATATTCCCAATGTCGCAGAAGAGTCGCTTCATGACCTCGACGATCGCGGCATCATCCGGATTGGCGCTGACGTCGGCCCCGGCGACTATCTCGTTGGCAAGGTAACGCCAAAGGGTGAAACCGAGCTGACACCCGAAGAGCGACTTCTGCGAGCCATCTTCGGTGAGAAGGCACGCGAGGTTCGCGATGTCTCACTCAAGGTTCCTCACGGTGAGAGCGGCAAAGCGATTGCTGTCAAAGAATTCCGCCGTGACGACGGTTTCGATCTTCCCCCAGGGATGAACGAATTGGTGCGGGTCTACGTTGCCAAGCAGCGCAAGATCTCAGCAGGTGACAAACTTGCCGGCCGACACGGAAACAAGGGCGTCATCGCCAAGATTCTTCCTGAAGAAGACATGCCATTCCTCGAGGACGGCACCCCGGTCGACATCATCTTGTCGCCGCTCGGTGTTCCTTCCCGGATGAACCTAGGCCAGGTGCTCGAGACTCACCTGGGTTGGGCAGCATCACGAGGCTGGGCCCCGTTTGACGATCTCCCCAGCCCGGCACACGCTGGTGCGGATGCATGGCAGACCGTTGCTACCCCCGTCTTCGACGGCGCCGGTGAGAAGGAAATCGTAAAACTGCTTGAGAATGCGCATTCGACTGATGACGGACTCAAGCTCGTCGACGGCACTGGGAAGGCAACGCTGTACAACGGCCGCACCGGTGAGAAGTTCGACTCAAAGGTGACAGTCGGATACATCTACATTCTGAAGCTGATTCACCTTGTTGACGACAAGATCCACGCCCGGTCAACCGGCCCGTACTCCATGATCACCCAGCAGCCGCTCGGTGGTAAGGCGCAGTTCGGTGGCCAGCGATTCGGTGAGATGGAGGTCTGGGCCCTCGAGGCTTACGGTGCGGCTTATGCGCTCCAGGAACTCTTGACCATCAAGTCCGATGACGTCAAGGGCAGGGTCAAGGTCTATGAGGCAATCGTCAAGGGCGAGAACATCCCTGAACCGGGTATCCCTGAGTCATTCAAGGTGCTCATGAAAGAGATGCAGAGCCTATGCCTCAACGTTGAGATGCTCTCAGCAGGTGAGGAAGTAGAACTCAAGGAACTCGAAGAAGACGTGTTCCGTACCGCCGCCTCCCTAGGCATCGACATCTCCCGTCCGGAACGGGCCGAGGTCGAGGTCGTGGTCTAATGGCGATCGAGTTCACACAGATTTCGGGTATAAAAGTTGGAAGGCGGGCACTACGTGGCTGACTTGTTCGATGAATTAAGAATCTCCCTCGCCAGCTCCGACCAGATTCGTTCTTGGTCGTTCGGCGAGGTCAAAAAGCCAGAGACAATCAACTACCGCACGCTCAAGCCAGAAAAAGATGGCTTGTTCGACGAGCGTATCTTTGGTCCCACCCGGGACTGGGAGTGCTACTGCGGCAAGTACAAGAGGGTCCGCTTCCGCGGGATCACTTGCGAGCGTTGTGGTGTCGAAGTCACTCGTGCCAAGGTGCGTCGTGAGCGCATGGGTCACATCGAGTTGGCCGCACCAGTTACTCACATCTGGTTCTTCAAGGGTGTTCCCAGCCGTCTCGGTTATCTCCTCGACATGTCTCCAAAGGACCTCGAGAAGGTCATCTACTTTGCGGCATATCTCATCACGTCAATCGATGATGAGAAGCGACACGCCGACCTGTCGGAGTTGGAAGAGGCCACGACCCACGAGCTCGAACTCATCCGCGAAGAGTTCGGCGAGTGGAAGGAAGGCCGTCTCTCTCAACTCGAGGCCGAGCTGAAGCAGATGGAAGATGCCGACGCACCGACCGGTGAGATCTCGTCACGTCGTCGCGATGTTGAGCGTGAGATCAAGGACCGCGACGAGCGCGCCGCGGTCGAAGAGGAGCTCCTCAAGGAAGCTTTCGACACCTTCAAGACGCTCAAGCCAAAGCAGCTCATCGAGTCCGAGCAGTTGTGGCGTGAGATCATCGACCGTTACGGCGATTACTACAGCGGCGGCATGGGTGCCGAGTGGGTGAAGGATCTCATCGTCCGGACTGATCTCGACAACGAGATGGAACTGTTGCGGGCCGATCTTGATGCCAAGTCGCAACAGCGTCGCCAGCGGGCCATGAAGCGGCTCAAGGTGGTCAGCCCGTTTGCGGGTGGCAAGAACGACCCTGCCTGCATGATCCTCGAGGCCGTTCCGGTTATTCCACCGGATCTGCGCCCGATGGTCCAGCTCGACGGTGGCCGTTTTGCGACCTCCGATCTCAACGATCTATATCGCCGGGTGATCAACCGCAACAACCGTCTCAAGAGACTGTTGGACCTTGGTGCACCCGAGATCATCGTCAACAACGAAAAGCGCATGCTCCAAGAGGCAGTAGATGCCTTGTTCGACAACGGTCGGCGTGGTCGTGCGGTGACCGGTCCGGGTAGTCGTCCGCTCAAGTCGCTTTCTGACATGTTGAAGGGCAAGCAAGGCCGGTTCCGTCAGAACCTGCTTGGAAAGCGCGTTGACTACTCCGGCCGTTCGGTCATTGTGGTTGGACCGCAGCTTCGTCTTCACCAGTGTGGTTTGCCGCGCATGATGGCTCTCGAGCTGTTCAAGCCGTTTGTAATGAAGCGTCTGGTCGACCTTGACCATGCGCAGAACATCAAGGCTGCCAAGCGGATGGTGGAGCGACGTCGTCCCCAGGTTTGGGACGTGCTTTCTGAGGTCGTGCAGGAACACCCTGTCTTCCTCAACCGGGCACCTACATTGCACCGTCTCGGCATCCAGGCGTTCGAGCCTGTGCTTGTCGAAGGCAAGGCCATCCAGATTCACCCGCTCGTGTGTGAGGCGTTCAACGCCGACTTCGACGGTGACCAGATGGCTGTGCACCTCCCGCTGTCCGCCGAGGCCCAGGCTGAGGCCAGGGTGCTGATGCTGTCGACGAACAACATGTTGTCGCCGGCATCGGGACGTCCCATTGTGACCCCGTCTCAGGACATGGTCATCGGTATGTTCTACTTGTCGGAGGCTGTTGATGGTGGCAAGGGCGAGGATCGCACTTTCACCGACATCGACGAGGCCGCCATGGCATACGAACTCGGCGACATCCTGATCCATACCAAGATCAAGATGCGCGTTGGCAAGTTGGCTGGTGACCCGGATCGTCACGCCGCCCTGAAGACCGCCATCGGCCATCTCCTCACCGAGGAGCCCGTTGATGGTGATGCTCTCTTCGATACGACGTATGGTCGGGCGCTGCTCAACACGGCGTTCCCCGAGTCGTTCCCGTATATCAATTCCGCAGTAATCAAGTCCGACATCCGGACGTTGATTGCTGAGGTAATCAACGACTACGACAAGCCGGATGTCGCTAACACACTTGACATGATTAAGAGTCTTGGCTTCAGTTTCGCAACGAAGGCTGGTCTTACCATCGGCCTCGAGGACGTAAAAACTCCACCGGAGAAGCAGGCGATTCTCGACAGCTATGAGAAGCGTGCCGCCAAGGTTGAGTCGTTGTACCTCAAGGGTGTCATCACCGACGATGAGCGCCGTCAGGAGCTTATCGAGATCTGGACCGAGGCTACAGATGAGGTCAAGGACGCCATGCAGGCGACCCTTGAGGCCGAGAAGTTCAATCCAATCGACATGATGGTCCGCTCCGGTGCTCGTGGAAACATGATGCAGCTGCGGCAGATCGCCGGTATGCGTGGTCTGGTGGCCAACCCGAAGGGTGACATCATTCCGCAGCCGATCAAGTCGAACTTCCGTGAGGGTCTATCGGTTCTTGAGTACTTCATCTCGACGCACGGTGCTCGCAAGGGTCTTGCTGACACTGCGCTGCGTACTGCTGACTCTGGGTATCTGACTCGTCGACTGGTGGATGTCTCGCAAGAGATCATCATCCATGATGACGAGACGGACGACACCGGTCTGTCGATCAAGATCCGCGAGGATGGCAAGCCCATCCGCAACTTGCGCAACCGGATCTTTGGCCGCATCCTCGCTGAGGACGCCAAGGTCGGTCGTAAGTTGGTCGAGACCGAGTATGGCGTGAAGCTGCGGGCAGGCGAGGTCGTTGACCGGTATGCCCTGCAGGCAATTTCCGACGCAGCCGAACTTGAAGAGGTTCGGGTGCGCTCACCGCTTACCGACCAGTCTCGCTACGGCATCAGCAAGGCCTCGTACGGCTTGAGCCTGGCGACCGGCCTCATGGTCGAGTCCGGCGAAGCCGTCGGCATCATGGCTGCCCAGTCGATTGGTGAGCCGGGTACCCAGCTCACGATGCGTACGTTCCACACCGGCGGTGTCGCTGGTGAGGACATCACGCACGGTCTACCTCGCGTGGTCGAGCTGTTTGAGGCTCGTACTCCAAAGGGCAAGGCCATTTTGGCTGAGCATGGTGGCGTGGTTCAGCTTCTGGATGACGAAGAGGGTCGCCGTATTCTTGTCGCCGACAAGGAGACCGAGACTGAGTATCCGCTGCCAAGGCGAGCTCGGATTCGGGTTGCGGAAGGCGACATCATCGAGCCGGGAAGCCAGCTCACCGAAGGGCCTCTGGACCCCAAGGAAGTGCTGGAGATTCGCGGGGTGCGTGCCTCCCAGCGGTACCTGGTCGATCAGGTGCAGGAGGTGTATCGCAGCCAAGGCGTAGATATCCACGACAAGCACATCGAGCTGATTGTTCGTCAGATGCTGCGCAAGGTTCGTGTTGTCAATTCTGGTGACTCGCACTTCCTGCCTGCCGAGCTCATCGACGAGCAGGAGTTCCGTGATGTGAACCGCTCGCTCGTCGAGGAAGGCAAGCATCCGGCTGAGGGTCGTCCCGAACTGATGGGTATCACCAAGGCGTCACTTGCTACTGATTCGTGGCTGTCGGCGGCGTCGTTCCAGGAGACGACTCGGGTTCTTACCGAGGCGTCACTGCAGGGCAAGTCGGATTTCATGCGGGGTCTGAAAGAGAATGTCATCATCGGCAAGCTCATTCCCGCCGGAACCGGCAGCACCCGGTACCAGTCGATCCAGCCTTCGTTGCCCGATGCGACGGTGGTCTCTGCGCTTGGTCTCTTCGGAGATGCGGCTCCAGAGAGTGCTTCCGAAGAGGATGCACTGCCTGCCGATCCAGCCCAGTGGCTGGCCAGCCTCGGTGCCCAGCCGGGCGATGCGGACGCAGACGAGTAGCACAAGTCGATCTAACAGAAGAAGGCCCCCACCTGGGGGCCTTCTTCTCGTTTGTCTCTATTGCAGCCGGGCGCCGTCTCCGGCTAGCCCGTCAATCTGCTGTTTGATGAATCGGCGGTCCATTTCTGAAACGGCGAGCTCGGCCGCTCGTTCGTAGGCCTGCTGCGCCGCTTCTCGGCGTCCAAGTCGGCGTAGCGTTGACCCGCGGGCCGCGTGCATCAAGTGATAGCCGTCGAGGTCGGGGGCGATAGCATCAAGTGCGACAAGCGCTGCATCTCCGCCTTCGCTTTCGCCTATGGCGATCGCTCGATTGAGTGCAACCACGGGCGTCGGCAGCCGCGAGAACAGATGGTCGTAGAGGGTCGCGATCTGCGGCCAGTCAGTTTCTGCAAACGAAGCAGCATCGCAGTGCACGGCCTGTATGGCCGCCTGGATCTGAAATGGTCCCGGCTGATCACGGCGAATACAGGACCGCACGATTGCATGTCCTTCTTCGATCATCGTGCGGTCCCACTTGGTCCGGTCCTGGTCACGCAAGACAACTACGGCACCGTCAGCGGTGCGGGCGGGGAGACGCGATTCGTTGAGCAGCATGAGGGCGAGTAGCCCCGCTGCTTCGGGTTCGTCTGGCATGAGAGCCACCAGAGCGCGGGCGAGGCGTATTGCTTCGTTGCGCAACTGTGCCCGCTCCAGATCATCACCACCGGTGTTGTACACGAGGTACAGCACCGACAGGACTGATTGAAGACGCTGCGGCAGGTCGGCCTCTGCCGGAACCCGATAGGGGATCTTGGCGGCCTTGATTTTGTACTTGGCCCGGACCAGACGTTTCGCCATCGCTGACTCGCTCACCAGGAAGGAGCGGGCTACCTCCGCGACGCTGAGCCCCCCTAGTAGGCGAAGGGTCAGAGCGACCTGGTGGTCCTGACGCAGCGCGGGGTGGCAGCAGGTAAAGATGAGCCGGAGTCGATCGTCGCCCACCGGTCCGTCCTCTTCTAAGTCGTCGGCATCCAGATGGTGCGCCGCGGGTAGCGCACCGAGCTGTTCATGAAGTTCTCGGCCACGGGTCGAGCGGCGCACGGCATCAATGGCGCGGCGTCGTGCGGTCGTCACGATCCACCCCGCCGGGTTGGGGGGAATACCGTCACGCAGCCACCGGTCGCTTGCGATGACGAAGGCGTCCTGGACGGCGTCTTCGGCGACTGTGATGTCACCGAAGACGCGGACCAGGGTTGCGACGGCTTGGCCGGACACCTCGCGGAAGACCCGCTCGATAGTGGTCGCCTCCCGGGGGGCGGCGACGCTTCTCCTAGGCACCCGGCATGTTGTCGGCGACCTTCCCGGTAGCGCCGAACGGACGGACTTCGATCGGAGAACCGATGCAATCAACGACCTTGCTGGCCCAGGCCAACGCGGCATCGAGGTCGGCAGCGTCGATGATGTAGAACCCGGCAATGTGCTCTTTCGCCTCAACGAACGGCCCGTCTGTCATGACCGTATCGCCCTCGTTTGACCGAACGACAGTCGCCGCGTCTGCATCTGCGAGTCGGCCACTGAACACGAACGTCCCGCTCTCCTCCATCTCGGCTTCCAGAGCAATGATCCGCCCCATCATTTCTTGCATCATCTCGGGCGTCATCGACTGTGCGTGGGCCTCGGCGGGGGCGTCATCGCTTGCGGCGGTGTGCACGGACAAAAGGTACCGGCTCATGAATGCTCCTTATCGTTGGTGCGGGTCGTTCCCGCGTTCACCCTACCTACGAACAGAAAGGGCTGACGAGGACACCCGAGCCAAAGAATTCTTCAGAAATCTTGGTCCCCATGTTGGGTTGCCGCGTTGGAGTCCTATTGGCTGAGACCCCACCATTGCACCGCCCGGGTCAGCAAAGTGGCCGCCTGGTCTCGGAAAACAGGTTCGCGGGGGCAGTAGCGATCTGTGGTGTCGTGGCAGCCTTTGGTGATCCCAATGGCAGCGATAGCGTTGATATCTGCCTCGAAGATGCTGTTCTCATCGTCGCTGAACTGATCGATAGGAGAGGAGGGGATTCCGAGGGATCGGGTCAGCAGTGCGGCGAACTGTCCTCGGGTCACTGGATCGTCGGGACAGGCGGTGGCTGGGCCGCAGCCACGCAGTATGCCCGCTTCGGCAAGCCGGTTCAGAGACGGTTCTGCCCAATGGTCGGTGTCATCGGTGAAGTGGTCGACGGCGGTGGGCGCCGGGTCCAGGATCCTGTCAAGGAGCGCGGCAGTCTCGGCCCGGCTCAAGTTGCGATCGGGGCAGTACAACTCTGTGTCACAGCCGAAGATGTATTCGTGCTGGAACATCCACTCGATGTCGCTCTCATGCTGGTTGCCGTCGTCGTCCCTGAAACGATTGGGGCACCCCACACGACCGTCGGCGCTTATCGCAAGATCGTCGATGCGCAGAGTGAGGTCTCGATCATTGGGAATGATCGAACCGCCGAAATACACATTGAGCCAGAACGTGCGGATATCGAGCGTTTCCTCGGTCGCCCTTCTGAAGCTAAGGCCGTCCTGAGCGAAGGCGAGATCGTTGTCCACCCAACCCTGGAGGACACCATCGGCGCTACCGGGCGTGTTGAGAGCGACATGACCCTCCACGCAGTACCACTGGTCCTGATCGAGGACACCATCACTATCCCACAACATGAACTCACCGCAGGTACGTGGTTGATCGAGGTGATAGGTGTAGTACCCGAGCTGGATCTGGTCCGATTCGAGGTCACCGAATCCGGCCGGCTCGAACAGCATACGGGCCGACCACCCCGGGTACGTTTCCGTCGAAGGGTTGCAGCCGCGGGCAGTGAAGTTGGGCATTCCGGCGAAACCGGGCAGCTTGCCACTGGTGATTGGCTCGAAATCATCAAGTCTGATCCGATAGCGGAACCAGGCCTCATCAACATCATCGGGCAGCTTCCATAGTGGTCCGGTGCCCCTTCGCTCTCCGGGCGGGATATTGACCCGGAGCCCGTCCTCCTGATATCCGCGGATTAGGGAGGTGTTCTTGTCGTCGGCGAAGCGCCAGTCGATCCAGGTGTCGTGCCAGTCTTCGGACTCGAACTGCTCGAACAGGGGGAGCGTCGGGGGAGGAACCGTTGTGGTCGTGGTTGTCGTACTCACCGGCGGTTCTTCTTGAGCGGCGACCATCGCAGGTGCAACGAGCGCGGACAGCACAATCAAGATGGCGAGTATTCGAGTAAGTCTTGGCACGTGCGGGGAGAGTAATGAAGCTTGGGGACTAACTCTGAACCAAGCACGACATGTGGGGCGCCTGTCGCACGTACAATTGAAGGTATGAAGATGTACGCCATGTGCCGCAACTGCGGACAAACCCTGGCCGGGAGCCACGGTTTGTGCCGACTGTGCCTTATGCGCCGGCCACCGCAGCGGCGCATCCAGACAAAGCAATCACCAAAGGCCCAACGCTGATGCTGCGCTTCTCCGTACTCAGGGTCCCGATAGCCGTCCATTGGTCGTTTGCGTTTATTGGCATCCTTGTCATCGGTCAGTTTGAGCCGCCGGAGGTTGTTGGTTTTGTGGTCGGCGTCTTCGTGGCGGTGCTATCGCACGAGATGGGCCATGCTCTTACCGCTCGTCGTTTCGGGGCCAAGGCGGTCACCATCACCCTGTTTGGCCTGGGCGGGCTCACGCAATACCCGGCCGACACCCCGCTGACGCCGGGGCGTCGCTTCCTCATTGCCGCTAGCGGATCGGCGGTCGGGATGACCCTCGGTGGCATCTTCTTTCTGACCAAGAACACCGACTTTGCCGTGAGCATGTTTCCCTTCGGTCGTGCGGTGATGTGGGGCATCATCGTGGCCGGGCTGCTGTGGGGAGCGCTGAACTGGCTACCTATCCTTCCGCTCGATGGCGGCAACATGGCCTGGCATCTGCTTGAGATTGTCTCGCCAAGATATGCCCTGCGGATTGCCAAGGTGCTCACTGCGGTTACCGCGGCGATCGTCGCCTACTTTGCGGTTACCGCTTGGGACAACACTTTTGGGGCAGTATTTCTTGCGGTGATCGCCATGCAGGGTCTACGCATCCCCGAACGAAACGCGACGGTTCGGCCTCGGCCAACCCCAACCGATGCGGCATCACTTCTGTCGATATTCGATGATGGGCCGGAAGTCTGA
>RCNE010001690.1_pt1 | contig 11930 bp, 10 predicted proteins | sample 2041361 | NCBI WGS metagenome assembly RCNE01 (sample SAMN09708229, study PRJNA481090) | Marine sediment metagenome, whole genome shotgun sequencing project.
GCGCCTTCCGGCAAAACTCCTTCCGGTACTTCCGTCAGCTTCAGGTGCCGCCCTTCGACTTTGGTGGCAAACGGGATGCTCATCGCAGCGGTCACCACGACCTGGGAATCCGGCGCCGCGTCCGCCTTCGAAACGAGCTGGTTGCTTACCCAGGTGTTCGCAACCCAGGCCGCACCGACGGCCATCATCAGCGACAGGAAAATGAGTATGAGACCTCTACGTTTGACCATGATTCAGGCTCCTGGAAAGATGATTGCTGTCGGCTGGATCGACGTAATCGCCGACTGTTACAAAATAGTTGTCCCAGGCCCACTGCATGTGACTTTTCGTGATTCGCCTGGGCTCACCCGAGTACACAGCATGGTCCACAGCCATGCCAAGCAGGTCTCTCGGATGGCAAGGCAGCAAGGGGACACGGTGCACTGCGTGCAAATGGCGAATAACGAAATCCAGGACATCGGGTTCACAGGTCGCACGAAATTCGTGACAGACGTCATTCCAGATTTGCGTATAAAGCTCCAGTGACAGCGACTTGAATTCGATCTTGTAGCCGATGCGGCGCAAGAACGCTTCGTCGGCAAGTTCGAGCGGATGAATGTTGGTAGAAAAGATCAGTACAACGTCGAATGGAACCGAGAAGTGTTTGCCGTATCCGAGGTCGAGATAGTCTCGCTTCTCTTCCAGCGGCACGATCCAGCGATTGAACAGCGCTTTCGGCGTTATACGCTGCCGTCCCATGTCATCGATAATGAAGATGCCGTTGTTCGCCTTTAGCTGCAACGGGGCCTCATAAAGGCGCGTCGCAGGATCATGACGAATTTCCAGCATGTCGGCTGACAGTTCTCCACCGGTAATGGCAACCGGACGCTCGCAGACCTGGAATCGCGGGTCGTGGCCCCGATCGAGCATGATTCGCTCATCGCCGCTGTCGTACGAAACGACTTTGTGGAGTTGATGATCAAAGACCTGCACCACCATATCGTCGATAGCGATGGCATGTGGGACAAGCGTCAGGTCGTAAAAAAGGCGCGACAGCTTCTGCGAAATATAGGTCTTGCCGGTACCGGCCGAACCGTAAATGAATATCGCGCGACCCGAATTCAACGATGGCCCGAGCCTGTCGAGTATGTCGGGCTCCATGACAACGTCAGCGAATGCTGCGCGCATCGCGCCCTTCGCTACGCTGCGCCCGTGAATGGTCTGGGCCCTGACGACGCGCGCATAGTGTTTCAACGGCACCGGTGCGGGTCCGACGTAACCGCTGCGCATCATTGCGTCCAGCGCGCCGACTCGGCCGACTTCCGTCAGGGAATAGGACAGCGCTTCTTGATGGCCCGCGCGGGGCTTCACTTCAACCCGCGCTTCGCTGCGCATGAAATTAAGAACTCGCTCGATAATAGAGCCGGCCAGGGCCAGGAGATCGCTCATCTCGGCGATGCTCAGCGCACCGCGGTCAAGGATCTGCTTTGCAATTAGGTCTGCAACAAAAGCCTCGGACAGACCTGTTTCCTGTAATTGCGTTGGCCGCGGCGCGAGCTTGCTTATCTTCGCCTGGCCAATATGGTCGAGACGGACGTCGGAACTCGAAAATCCTGAAAATGCCATCGGTATTACCCTAAGATCTGGCTGAAATAGCCGAGGTGCCACAATGCGTAATAGGTGCCGCAGGCAATCGCCGGCGCATAAGGAAATACAGACTTCCAGGCCTTGTCGTCTGATGTCGTTCTGATCATTGGACTCTCGGTCGGTCCGTCAGGGCCTATTATTTGTGCGATTTGTGCGATTTGCGCCACCAATATCGGCTCGATCAGGCGCCAGGCGATAAACAAAATGCCAAGCACACCGCCAAAGCAAAGGGTCGCGACCCCGGCGATCAGCGCGCCTTTCGCACCGAGCAAAGCGCCTACGACCCCGAGGAGCTTGACGTCACCCGCGCTGGTGCCGCTCAAAAAGTAAAGTGGAAATAGCATTGCCATTCCAAGCACCAGGCCCAGGAAGCAATTCAGGAGCCCCGGCAGTCCGGCCAACAAGCCGTTGAACAGGAACGCCAGCAGCAATGCCGGCAATAGAACACTATTCGGGATGCGATGCTCCAGAATGTCGGTAATCGCGCACAGGGTCACGACGATAAGCACTGACACCGTAACTGCGGATACTAAGCTCTCGTCGATCGGCATATCTTCTGGCCACGAATTGGAGGACTTGAAAATGGTTGGCGGGTAATCGCTACCCGCCAACCCCTACGTAGACTTGGCTCTACTACACTCCGCCAATTGCTACTCTCAAATTTTCAATAACAGTTCCTACCTGTCCACCCAGAGCCGTGAAAGCCGCTACAACAGCTGCAGCAACCAACGCACCGGCGACAGCGTATTCAACCGTCGTCAGTCCATCTTCGTCGCGTAAGAACTTCATGATTGAGTCTTTCATCTTTATTTCTCCAATTGGTTTCAGTTATTTTTCCGACTTTCGAAAGTCAACAACAACGTTCGACATCTCTGGCACTCTTTTTTGCTAATGCTTGTTTGAATGCGAGCACCAGACAAACTTCCCGTTGTCGACAACTACGCTAGCCGCCCGGCGTTCTCTTCGATAGAAGTCTGTTGCAAAGGAGGCGAAGTATTTTGCGATGGGCAGCGCGCAGACTGCTGCGCGGAGCGCACACCGGTTTGGCACCGGAACATTTTACATAATGAACAAGCGTCAGTTTCTTTAGTCTTGTCAGAGACTTGGCACTGTTTTGCAAGCGATTGTCAGGGCTTTATCGAGCCTTTTCCGACAACCATTGCTTTGGCGCGAGCGGCGGTCGCATACTGAATGTGTCTGTAGAAGGATAATAAAAATAATGAACAACAGACTGCGGCTGTTATGGGTCGATCTGACCGTGTCGGTCAAACACGGCGAGCTCCCCACGGCGATCTCCGAATTTTGCGATATCGAGATATGTTCGGACGCGCGTCAGCTCAATCAAGCCGTTGAAAGAGGCTCGATAGATTGCGTTTGCTTTGATCTTGACTATCCGGATCATGGTGGACTCAACCTGCTGCGCAAAACGAAGATGCGCTTTCCGCAATTGCCGATTCTCTTACTGACACTGCAACATTCAGAGTCTCTCGCCGTATGGGCGTTTCGCAGTCGCGTGCTTGATTTCCTGGTAAAGCCCGTATCTCGCGGGGAATTCCATCGTTGCTTACAGACTATGCGATACGTGAAAAAAGTATCGGTAGATCAACGGTGCCGGGTACAGGGTGACAACATCGCACCGATTCCGCCGGAAATTCCCCTTACGATGCGAACCGATGACGTCGGGTTGTTGCCTGCGCTTTACTACGTAAAACAAAATTTTCGATTCAAGGTTCGAAACGAAGCGGTGTCAAAATTGTGCGACATGAGTCCTTTTCGTTTCAGCCGGTCTTTTCACGAAACGTACGGCATCACCTTTCAGGACTATGTCATGCGCTACCGTATTCTCGATTCCTGCAGACTGTTGCAGGATCCGAATTCCAATATCACGGATGTGGCCTACGCCGTCGGTTTCAACGACGCATCGTATTTCTCGCGGACATTTCGCCGCTATATCGGGATGACCCCGTCGAGCTACTTTTCCGCGTGTGAGGGTGAGGGGGTCGGCGCTGCCGATCCGAACTTCTTGCGGGCAGCTCTGAACTTGCCGGATGACAAAGCGGCCATTGGTGTTGTGCGGATTCCCGGCTGATAATCAACCGGGTGCTTGGCGTGTCAAGCGATGGACTACACATGTTGCAATCACAGGGCGAAAATATGAGGGCGTTTCGATTAACAATCCTCGCCGTCGCTACGGTCTTTGTTGTCGGCTGCGCGGCCACGGTGCCGGACACGGCACGAGTACGAGACGCCGAATTACCCGACTATAAAGTGGGCAACCACCGGGTCGAGGAAGCGATTGATCTGCACATCGAACCCCGCATCCGGAATCTGCGCCTGAATGTAAGGCCGCGCTCGGACGAGCAGGCTTACAACCCGATACCCGTCGTCGTGGGGCCCTCGCTTGAAAAAGCGTTGCTGTCGATGAGCCGACAGCACTTTGCGAATATCACAACGGTCACAGAACCTGGCGGCAATCCTACTTTGAGCTACCGGTTATTGACTTACAAACCCGACTTGTCCGTGGTGCCCGGTTTTTTCACCAATCGGTTGAATGTCTCGGCGCGGCTGGCACTACAGGTCTCGATCCATGCCGCGAATGGAGAACAACTATTCTCTACGACGGCAATTGGTACGAGCCACGTTTCCGATACCAAGTTTGCCGCCGGTGACGGCCTCAAGGACGGACCACGGCTACTCGAAGTAGCTACGCGCGATGCAATCATCGATGCGATGTACGATATTTCCAGCATTTTCGGTAACAGCAGCAGCGCGATTAGCGACGATGTACGGATTAGTTCAACCAGCCCGGACGCCGCCGCCGAGACGATGGATGATGTGATTCTGCATCTACGTACGTGGCACGAAGAAGAAGTCGATAATTAGGCGGGACGGAACGACATTTTCAGACCTTGCGGCTTGACGCCCGTTTTCTATAGCAGGAATTGCACATGGTCATAACTCGCAAATTAGCTTTCATCAGCCTCCTTTTTCTAAGTACGTCTGCTATCGCAGATGCAAACGACGGCGAGTACATGGGATTCAGGCTGGGCTCAACGTTTTCTGCGCCCGAAGGTGCCATCGGCAGGAATCATATAAAGGGCGCGCTTGTTTATTTTGTGGACCCTCGTCAACGGCACCAGCACATGGGCTCTTTGAGCATTTACGTGTCGCCGAAGAGCTCGATTGTCGGCAGCGTTTTCGGTGACTGGTATTTCTCAAGCAAGCGATCGGCCCAGCAGTTTTCAGATCGCTATATGCAGACGCTCGAGACGACGTACAGCAGCTGGAAGCGAAGGCGCAATTCGCTAACCAATGGTGACTATCAATTGTGGGTAGATTTGGAACAAAAGCCCCCAATTGTTGAACATTGGCCTTCGGACAAGAAATTTCGCGTCTCGGTCGCACTGGTCTTCGCACCGGAATCGACGGCGCGGAGCACCTGGATGGCCACGGTAATGAGCGAAGCAAGGACCCTGGAACCACATCGCTGAGGGATCTCGACCGCTTCTTGCTCTCGGCCCTGGCCAGTGCCACAGGTCATTCGGCCATGACCCTTTCCAGCACTTCCGGGTCACGCCAGCGTCCACCCTTCAGGCGCTGCGCATAAACCAGGGCGATGGCGAGAACCAGTGCGACAAAAGCGATCCACGACACCTTGGGGCTGAGCTCGAACACCCGGATGATGAAAAACTGAGCGACGAGCATCGCCCAGTGCAGGGATACCGAGGCGACCATCAACCAGCGCGTGTCTCCTGCGCCCCGCAGGATACCGCCGGACACGAGTACCACTGCATCGGCCATCACGTAGCTGGACAGGCCTATCATCATGAACGCAGACAGTTGCCGAATGGCGGCAAAATCACCACTCGGCGGCGCGAAAACTTCGACGAGCGGATATCGAAACGTGCTGTAAACGATCGCGAGCGTCGCGGCATAGGCCAGAGCAACAGCGAATGCGGCGGTCATGACTTCGTTTACACGCGCCATGTCTCGCGCGCCAACGAACCGACCGATCATGCTAATGACGCCGACGTTCAGCCCAATCATCGGCACGAAGGCAAGAATGTCCCAGTTGAACACGATGGCGGCCGCGGCGCCCTCGGCAATGCCATAGGACTGGAACATCAGCAAAAACAGGTTGAATGCTGCCACGTTCAGGAACAATTCCAGTCCGGACGGAAAACCGAGCCGCCAGAAGCGTCGCAGGATCTTCACGTCGAGCGAAAACGAGCGCAGCACAGCGAACCTGTCACGGTGTTCCTTACGAAAGTAGAACGCGACAAACAACACGAAAGCGAGGACCGTGGAGACGACGGTGGAGATGCCGGCACCGACGATCCCCAGTGCCGGAAACCCCAGTTTTCCGAACACCATGACGTAGCAGAGCGGAATGTTGATGATCAGGCCGAATACGTCGCAGATCATGACCACGTGAGTCCGGCCGATGCCGGCAAAGTATGACGAGACGCAGGTCTTGGCCAGAGTGACAAGCACGCCGGACATCAGGATCAGGTAGTAGGTACGCTCCAGATCGACCTGCGCCGGCTGGTGCCCCATGCCCTCGAAAATTCCGGCGACCAGAAACGTAATCAGCGTCAGAAACGGTGCGCTCATCACCGTCATGATCATTCCCTGGGTGACGACTTTCGGACATTTCTCCGCTTCGCCCGCGCCCAGGTACTGTGCGGCCAGTGCGTTTGCGTATGAGAATAGTCCGATGAAAAAACAAAACGAGAAGAACGACGCCACACCGCCACCGAGCGCCGCCGCCATGTGAGCGGGATCGATCTGCGACATGAAGTAGCGGTCGGTGAAAATCATTACTGCGAAGGAGCCCTGTGATACCACCATGGGCAGGGCAAGCCGCAGCAGCTCGACGATCGTTTGTCGATTGAAGTTACGGCGAAAAGGGCAGCATCGATCCTTGTGACGCAAAGACTAACCAGGGCAAGCAAGTTTACGCACTACGTGCTTCGAATGTAATTTGGGGTCGAAGCAAACCTATCTGCCCCGTATCTTCACGGCAATAGATGGCGAGGATTTTGACATCGTTACCGTAGTCGGGTGCCCGATCTCGCGAGCCAGGCACCCAACACATTTCAATTTACTACGGGCACTGGCTTGTAAACGTAGCCGAAGAATCGACACCGACAAGCCCGGTGTCAATCACGATAGGTGTGGCCGATTCTTCTGTGGTCGTAGCGTCACTGCCAGCAGCGGTGGTAATGGTGATCGTAGCCGTGCTGTCGGCATCGAGGCCGCAGCCCAGTGTGCCGTCACTGTCTACCTTTAGCAGTAGAACATCTATGCCGCCTGCACCAAACGAATTCGTATAGGCAGCTACGACGTAGCCGCCATCAGCAGTCGCATCAACAGCGGCGGCACCCTCGATGCCAGAACCACCGTATGCCTTTTCCCAGACCACGACACCTGTCGCATCAAGCTTCAACAACCAGGCATCGCCACCACCGGCTCCAAACGATTCAGTGGATCCGGCCACAATGTAACCGCCACCCGCTATTTGCTGAATATCGTAAAATATCTCGTTTTGCGTACCTCCGTAGGCTTTCTGCCAGATAACTCCACCTGTCTCATTGAGCTTCAGTATCCATCCATCATCCTCGCCGGCACCACCCCTCATAAGTCCAGCCACCACATACCCTGCGTCCGAAGTTTGCTCGATAGTGAAGCCATAATCATAGGAAGTGGTGCCATAGGTCTTCAGCCACTGGACACTACCATCCGAATCCACCTTCAAGATCCAGACATCAATGGACGCAGTAGCAGCAGTTGAAGCATTGCCGATAGCTACGTAACCACCATCGCTTGTCTGCTGGACGTCCACTATCGTGGAGGTATCGGTATAAACTTTCTGCCACTCCACGGCCCCGGTATCAGCTACCTTCAACAACTGGAACTCCTTGGATCCCATGGCCAGCAAATCTACCCACCCACCTGCAACGTAGCCATCGTCAGCTGTCTGACGGATCGCATTAATAAAGCTTGTAACAGTATTGTCGTAGGCCTTCTGCCAGGCCGAAGTTCCGTCTGCATTGAGCTTCAGGATCCATGCGTCGGCACCGCTGTTGAATCCACCCACCACAAACCCACCGTCCTTGGTCTGCAGGGCTTCTCTGCCTCTGTCATCGAGGGCGCTGCCGTAGGTCTTCTGCCAGTCAATGGAACCATCCACGTTGATCTTCAACACCCAGGCATCATTGTTACCGGCACCAAAAGACCGGGTCTCTCCTGAAACGATGTAGCCACCTCCCGGCAGCGCCTGCACACTGTTTGGAATATCTTTCAGCCCACCGCCATAAGTACTTGCGCGGGAAGCCAGGGGCGTTGCACTTGCCTCGGATGAGACGGCGCTTTCTCCGGCACTGTTCACGGCAGTTACGACGTAATAATGGGTCAAACCATTTGTCCGCCCCGTGTGGATGAACGGACTGGTGACGCCAGGCAGCGGCGTGCCGGCGGAGATGGTCACACCGGGAGTTGTCGCCCAGTAGAGATTGTAAGAGGTCGCATCTGCAGAAGGCGTCCAGCTGACGGTAATCTCGCCGTTGCCGGCAAGCGCGTCGATGCTGGCTGGCGATGACGGGGCGACGACCGCCGCCTCGGGCGTTGCGCTCACCTCGGCAGAAATGGCGCTTTCACCATAGCCATTAATGGCCGTCACAACATAGTAGTACGTCGTTCCATTAGTAAGACTCGGATGATCATGAGGACTGGTCACATCCGAAAAGACGCCATCGTAAACAGCCTCCGTCACCGGTGAAACAATAGACCAGTAAATATTGTAGGACGTCGCATCAACGGAAGGATCCCAGCTGACTGCCACTTCGGCATCCCCGGCTGCCGCAGACACGTTATCAGGCGACAAGGGTGGTGAACCGAAAGCCTGTGGCGTCGCATCCACCTCACTGGACGTCAGACCTTCACCGTAACTATTCACTGCTGTGACCACGTAATAATACGTTGCCCCGTTAGCAAGTCCGTCGTGAACGAAGGGACTTGTAACGTTGATGCTCGAGCCATTGGACGTTGTTGTTACGTCCGGGCTGGTGTCCCAGTAAATATTGTAGGACGTTGCACCTGGCACAGAATCCCAACTAACACTGACCTCACCATCTCCGGCTTCAGCGACAACATTGGACGGCTGCTCCGGCGGCAAGCCAGAGGCCTGCGGCGTCGCTGACACCTCTTCAGACAGGCCGCTTTCACCACAGACTTGATTTGATGTCACCGCGTAGTAGTAGGTCGTACCGTTCGCGAGACCCGTATGGGTAAATTCGCTCGCCGAAATATCCTCGATCTTGTCATTTGACGTGGCTACGCCCGGAGACGTTGACCAGTACAAATTGTATGTGGCGCCGGCGATGTCATCCCAGTCGATGGTGACTTCTTCAGAGCCCTCCGTGACGGTCAGATCAAGCGGGATCTTGTCTCCAAACAAATTACCAGTGCGTCGTGAGTCGTGCTGATAGGCAGGCCAGGCGGTTGCTGCATGCCCTTGATCCAGCACATAGATTGCATGTAGAAAGCCGTCTGACGTCCCGATATAGAGATGTCTGCCAATAGCCGGTGAAGAACGAAGAAAACCGGAATTTGACACGTTGTAGAACCAGTCGATCCCTCCAGAGGTGTCGATTGCATACAGCCTGCCAGAGGCCGAAGGAACGTACTTGGTATTGCTGCTGCCAATCGCTGGCGAAGCGGCAGTGATGCCGAAATTGCTGTACCACCTCTCTGATCCATCGGGGTTGATGGCGAACAGCCCGTCTGTAACCGACCCCGTACCCATATCTTTTTGGAAACCGATAAAGATGATGCCGTCGCGCCCTATAACCGGTGGCTTTGCGTTTGCCCGATAGCCACGAACTGTCATTGGGAACGACCATTTCAACGTACCATCAGGTTCAAGTGCATTCAGATTGTTGATGTCACTGAAGTAAATGGTTCCATCGCAGCCTATGATCGGAGGTCCCGCAGAGTCACGTCCTGATTCGTACGACCATTCCACGTAGCCATCGGGATTAATGGCATATACATTCACCGGGTCATTCTGATAATTGCTAATTCCCGACCCTACATATACGGTCCCATCGCGCCCGATAGCCGGCCGTGTTAGCGGATTCGTACCAATATCAAGACGCCAAAGGTGTTCCCCCTCGGGGTTAATCGCGAGAAGCGTGGGACTGAGGCTAACCGTGACATAAATAGTTCCATCTGCCCCTAGTGCCGCCGCATCGGAAGAACGACCCGTAATGGGTATTGCATAGTCCCATTCGGTTGATCCATCGGGATTAACCGCCGTAAACTCAAACGCGTTGTTTTCATAGTAGATAGTTCCGTCATTGGCAATAACCGGCGTCATGCAAGAACTAGTAAAACTACCTGCGTGACGTTCATGACGCCACTTCAGTGAGCCGTCCGCATTGTAGGCGTGTAACGCACCTGCTGATGTCACGTAGACTGTCCCGTCTGTTGCGATTGCAGGCGAAGAGCAAATCGGCTCACCTGTATCCACTAGCCATGCAGTCTTCCCAAAGACCTCATTTGCGTCAGAACCACCAGGAGTGTTTGTGGCCAGAATACTGGCCAGCCCAACAAGCAAAACGAGACCCAAGGCCGGCAGCCGAAACCATTTTGAATTAGTTCGAATTACGTTCTGTCTCAACGCGGGAGAGATTCGATTGGAAGTCATCACATGGACCTCTTTGATTTAGTTACATCACACTCAGATAACGCCTTTCCCCAATAGCCTTCGATTACGCCGTGCCTGGGACTGCAATAAGTACCAGGCCAGCCATGCGCCGAATCCGCACGCAGCCAGATCCAGCAGATCAAATACGCCGGTATGGAAATAGCTGTGGATATTCAGCACATCGGGGAATTCGGCAGTCACAGAAGCCGGCAGCGCCTGACCAAGCTCAAAGAGGGCGTTGATGACGCACCACAAGCCACAGGCAAAGACCGGGTGACGACCACCCAGGGCGAGCCAGGTCAGGAGGGAAAAAGCGAAAACGTGCGTTGCAGTTGGAAGCCAGCCGAGCCAGCTTGCGATAAGGGGAGGTAGCTCAAACGGCGCTGCAGGGATCTGCGCCAAAACCATCAAAGTGCCCTGAGGGCGGCTAATCCAATAGAACGCGACACCAAGCAACAACGCGGAAACCGCGAGGACAGCCGGGTGCACCAAAGAATTCCGTCGACTGCAAGAACGGAACACCACCTGGTGGCTCCCTTCTACTCTAATAGTTTACGTCTGCCCAAGTAATTTTCCTTGTTTTTTGCAGATCTGCAATACGCAGAAGTGCCTAGAGTCGCTGAAGGGATCAAAAGCAGCGATCCCCAGTGCCGGGTCGCCGTACGCGCTGTTTGCTACTATTCGCCATTCTCCCCACGACACCCCGCAGGGGAAAGGGTCTGTGACAGATATTGCGGCAGTTGTCCTCGCGGCAGGATATTCCCTGCGATTTGGCGACAGTAACAAGCTGCTTGCCCGGCTCGACGGCAAGCCCGTGCTGACCCATGTTCTTGAATGCGTCGCGTCGCTGTCATTGTCGACAAAGATTGTGGTCGTCAAACCGGGCGATGAAGAAGTAACTTCATTAATCGATACGCGTGTGTTCGACATCGTCGAAAACTCGAACGCGCGCGACGGAATGGGCAGTTCGATAGCGACAGGAATCCGGGAGTCAGGTGACGTTGACGGGGCTATCGTGGTTCTGGGTGATATGCCGTCCATCAAACGAAGTACCTACCTGGAATTGCTTGCGGCGTTTCAGGAGCACCCGGAAAAGAGCATTTTCGCGCCGCTATACGAAGAGCGTCGCGGCCATCCGGTCCTTTTTAGCCGCAGATATTTTTCTGATCTGATGGCACTGACCAACGATACTGGTGCAAAATGTGTTGTGGCAGAGAACGAATCCGCGTTCCTCGCCGTACCGACGCGGGATGCGGGCGTTCTTTCCGACATTGATGTACCGGCGGATACCACCGTCTGAAACGCTAAAACTACCACCGGGCATGGACTTTCCGCTGTGCTGGATCGGGAGTCTGTCGGACGACTTGCGGATATACTGAGGCAAGTGCGTATAGCTATGCGTTGCGCACCAACGGTTCAATGCCTATGGGAGCTCGAGGCCGGCAACGTTAATTGCACAGCGCGCTGGTTAAACGAGATACAGATACGGCCTCCGGGAGTTCAATGACAATGTCCGAGTTGTTCCAACCGATACCTGCGGAACAATTAGTCGCGTGGATATTCTCTGAACTTGATGGCCGTGATTCTGCTTTCG
>RCNE010001691.1_pt1 | contig 11930 bp, 11 predicted proteins | sample 2041361 | NCBI WGS metagenome assembly RCNE01 (sample SAMN09708229, study PRJNA481090) | Marine sediment metagenome, whole genome shotgun sequencing project.
CCTTATGTGTCTTGGCTCCTCGACCAGGACTCGAACCTGGGACCAATAGATTAACAGTCTCAAAGCCTACCTGTTTCACCAATCTATACCTACTTATACCAACCTATATTTAACACTATAAAACATGTACTTATATTGATTTTAAGTTATATTAAAACATACGAAATATAACCTGAGTTTACACCTAAGGTAGCAAATAGGTAGCAAAATATACTTTGCTACCGTAATTAGGGACGTACATGAGTAACAAAATAAAATTTACAAAACGAAAGATTGAGTCTCTGCCCGTGACCGATAAGACTGTAACTTATCACGACACTGAAACAACTGGCTTAAAACTAACTATTTCAAAAGCTGGAACATATACCTTCATGATATATCGAAAGATTAAAGGCAGACCTGAAAGAATCAAATTAGGTAACTTCCCTTCTCTTACTGTTGAGCAAGCGAGAAAGTCTGCGGATATGGTTAATGCTACTATCGCACGAGGCAATAATCCAAACGATGGTAAACGAGCAGAGAGAGCCGAATTAACCTTACAAGACCTCTTTGATGAATACCTTGAAACTCACTCAAGACCTCACAAAAAATCGTGGCGCAGTGATGAGATGAATTATAAAAATCATTTAAGCCATTGGAAAAATAAAAAACTCTCATTTATTAGTTCTGCGGACGTTAAAGGACTTCATGCAAAAATTGGCAAGAACAGTGGGCACTACCAAGCCAATAGAGTATTGGCACTTTTAAAAGTTATGTTTAACAAAGCAATTGATTGGGGGATGTACAAATTAGCAAACCCAGCACAACGAATTAAACAATATAAAGAGAAATCACGGGATAGATTTTTACAAGCTGATGAGCTACATAGCTTTTTTGAAGCAGTTTCAGCTGAAGAAAACGAAACAATCAGAGATTACATTCTGATTAGTCTTCTGACAGGAGCTAGACGATCAAATGTATTAGCCATGAAATGGGAAGAAATAAGTTTTAACAGGGCTGAATGGCGAATCCCTGATACAAAAAATGGCACACCTCACGTAATACCTTTAACTAAGCCAGTCATAGAAATTCTTGAAAACCGAAACAATTCAATTGCGAGTAATTTCGTTTTTCCTGGTACAGGAAAATCAGGTCATTTAGTTGAACCTAAAAAAGGCTGGATACGAATCAAAGAAAGAGCTGGTATTAAAGACTTACGTTTACACGACTTAAGGCGTTCACTCGGCAGTTGGCAGGCCATAACTGGCTCTAGTTTAGTCATTATAGGTAAAACCCTTGCGCATAAAGATCAAAAGACTACAGCCATATATGCTCAGCTAGATAATGACCCAGTGCGTGAATCCTTGCAAAAAGCAACTGAAGCAATCTTCAATGCTGGAAATTATAAATTAAATATTGGGGAAAATATTAATGAGCAATAGTTACAATGATTTTTATAAAAAAGGACTAATACCTAAAGCATTTATGCCAGACTGGAGATATTGGGGTCACGTACCTTCAGCCTATGCCATCGATTTAGCTGAACTGACAGTTGGTATAGAACCAACTATTTTATACTCTAAGAAAAACAAAAATAAACTAAATGAATTAAAGGTAGTTCTCAAACACCAAGACCCGAAAGACAAGGACTCAGAGATAGATGCCATAGCATCAAGAGTATCCAACTTAAATAAATCAATAAATTCAGCAGTAAAAGCCGGTGTCCTAAAAGGAAAACATAATTTTAATACTAATTGTTATAAAATTGATGTTAGTGACTATGCTGCATGGTTGAAAGAAAAAAATATAAAAAGTTCTGATGAGTTAAAAAAACACTACAAACCTACTCCTTTACCTGAAGAGCAATCAGTAAACGAAACGAAAGATAACCTAAAGTATAATCGTCAAATTATAGCTGCTCTTTTAGACAGCCTTATTGAGGCTGAAGTATTTAAAAAGGGAGATCAAGTTAAATTTGCTGAGATATTATCAACAAAATATAATTACATTACTATTAGTGATAGCTCTATAAATAAGATTTTCGCTGCAGCCAATAGATGCAAAAAGTAGAATAATTAATTGCTCAGCAAAAATATATTTCAAATATTTTTTCCGGGAAATGACTTTCAAGATATCGATGCTTAATATTTTCTTCGTATACCAATTAATACGGAGAGATTCATGCAAACATATACGCCAGAACAAGTCGCAGAAATCAAAGCACAAATAGTTGATGCTCTGGGATTATCGCGAACACCAGTTAACCTTACTCCAGATCAAACAGGTGAGGTTCTAGATACTTCGACCAACACTCTATCAGTTTGGCGTAATACTGGACGCTACAACCTTCCTTATACAAAAATATCAAGACGTGTGGCTTATCCTATCAACGGAGTCGCTAAGTTTCTTCTAAGCCGAACTATTAACCATACTGGGGAGAAGCTTTAGTGTTCTTTTTTTTGCACGACTACTCAGTTGAAACATGCTTCAGTGATGATTTTTCTGAAAGTGCCAGACAACCATTATGAAAGATGATTCATTTAATAGTGACGCTTTTTTGCAGAAAAAAATTCATCAAAGTGAAAACCAGATGGCACTGCCTTTCTGGAAAGATGATCACCGAGCAATGCCAAACCATATTGCCAGATCTGGCTTGTTTACTCCTGTAAAAAAAGGAACAAGATCATTTATAAATAATGAAATAATTTCATCAAGGTGTGATGTAGAAATCACTTATAGTGGATTAAGGCTAGATGAAAGTGATGCAGACCTTTGGATGCTTTTATTACATAAATTCCGAAACACCAGCCCAGGTGAGAAATATTTTATTAATAGGGCCGAACTTTTAACTGATTTAGGTAAGAGTAGGGGGAAGGAATCATACAAATGGTTAGAAGATTCCATGAATCGTTTACATGGGGCAATTAAAATCACATCAAAGCGATACAAAGTAAGTTGCTCCTTATTACAATTATATGCAATTGATGAAGAAACTAGCCGTTATTATTTCAAAATTGATAAATCTGTGGCCAAATTATTTTCAAATAAAGAGTTCTCTTTAATTCAATGGGATAAAAGGAAAAAACTGAAATACTCTCTATCAAAATATCTTCAGAGACTTATTGCTACCTCATCATCGATAGAACAGAATTTCCCCTACCCAGAACTAAATCAAAAACTAAGAAGATCTACAGATATAAAATATCTTAAAAGAGATCTGTTTAATCCATGTGAAGAGCTCATAGCCCAAAAAATAATTTATGATTATGACCTACAGAAACTAAAATTAAAGATATGGAGAATGAAAATATGATCGTAGTATCAATCACCTGAAATCGTAGTAACAATCACTTTTTTTTAAATTAATCGTAGTATCAATCACCAAATGGCTAAAATATCGTAGTATCAATCACCTTTTTGATAATTTTCGTAGTATCAATCACCTTTTAAAGCATGTTTGAAAAAAAATTAACTTCAATTGTGAATAACTTTCGTAGTATCAATCACTTTACGTCGAATTATCGTAGTAACAATCACTCAAAATCGTAGTAACAATCACTTTTATCGTAGTATCGATCACTAATGTCGTAGTATCAATCACCAGCCTATTTTTAACTTATTGATATAAATAGAAAAAACATTAAGTACGTTGCCCTTTACCTTTTATTACCTTTATTTACCTGCAAGAGAGAAATGCATAACTTGTATGATTAATTTAAGTCATTAGCGTTTAGCTATCTAAACTTCTATTACAGTTTGAATTTGATTTTCAATAACAGAATAAATATCTACATTCTCATCAGGAACTTCAATGCTAACTAATAAACTATACCGTACTGAACTTTGCCATCTGTCTTCAGCAGTATGATATTTCCACCATCCTCCTACAGGATAAATCGCAATTGTATTCATATCAGCTAAATCAGCAGCTGTACCAATCCAAAAATCTGAATGTAATGATCCACGAGTTCTTAGCTGGTGACCAAAGAACCAACCCTCATTATTTCCTTCAGGCCCATTATATTCTTCATTAATTGAACTAGCATTAACATAACTTTTAAAGTTATCAAGTGACTGACCTGGCCGTATAACTTGGAAGCGTAAGCCATGAGATTGATAACTATAACGTTGTCTGAAGCCTCTTCTACTTGGATTTGGCTCAATAAAGTAAGACAAAGTAATTTTTAGCTTAACTTCTGTCTCTGGAGGTAATTGTTGTAAAGCATCTACCGGCCAAGGAAGCTGATAGAGTTTCATCTCATTTAGCTTTGGGTCAGCTGAGTCACTAGCATCTTGATCCTTGTAAAAAGGTTGAATGGTATTTTGCTCTATTAATGTTAATGCATGATCCGCACTAAATTTTGCTCTTTCAATATTAGGGACACCATACCCAACCGTTCGTAATAAAGTTTTTTTAGCCACTTGTAATGTATGGGTAGCATTCAAAAGACCAAACCTTTCATACATACGAGGTGTCCAATCAGCTGAATGGACCAGTAAACCACGAATAGTCTCAGGCCAATATTCAGGGTACTCGTTCATTAATATGGCAGCTTGATGAGATATGATAGCTGTAGCTGAGCTTGTATCACCACTTGTTTCAAACAACGCTCCTGTTGTTCGACCAGAAGTTGTTAATAGAGATACAACATCAGCATTTGATACCTCCGTCTGGTCTGGGGAGACTAAACGGTTTCCCCCTTCTGCTACAAGCTCAGGTTTAATTGGAGCATGACGATTCCACCCCCAATTAACAGCAGATCTAGTTGCGGGTGACGCATCTCCTGTTTCAGCCATTGGAGTCCAGCCATTAAAATCAGGATCATCATTTGTGGTCAGTTCTGTATATGCTCCAATAGTTAGTGCATTCCAAGATTGGGCGGGGTCTTCTATCTCAGCGAGATGAATTTGATCCCAATAATTAGTTAAAGAATTAATGTTTTCATTATTTCCTGCAGAAATCACATACAGTCTCTGTAAATCACTCATGCCAAGTCCTGAAGCAGATAAATCTATTTCTGATGACCATGTAGATGGCTGGCCTCCAACAGAATCATTTTGAGATGTTATTGCTAATGAATAAACTCTATTCCAATGAGACCTTTCTGCCTCAACTTTAGCAGCAGTTCCAATAGTTATAGCTCCGTATAGCTCAGGGTCATTAGCCCCTAATGGCGGTAAGATACGAGCTGATTCAATTAGATGATTTACTTGGATTCGCTGATCGCTAATTAAGCAATCTTGTATATTTCCTAGAAGTGCTAACCCCGCTTGTTTAGAGCCATGATCATTAAAAATACCAAGAGGATTGTAAGTATCGTAAAAAGGCCAGTTTGGATTCCAAGATTCTGATAACTCTTGATCACTAGCAAGTGCAAGTAAAGGATGGTTATAATTAACCCCTGCATCAAGAATGCAAACAGCAGTATTAATATTATTTTTAATATTTATCCTACTTGCTAGATCATTAATCCATTGACCTTGCTCTTTTGGAGATGAATCCAAAAAAACATTCGGGGTTTCTTTGGCTCTTCTTAGTTCTTCTAAATTTGATATAAGTGAAAGAGAGCCTTCTAATTGAACCGCAGAAGCTCTAATTAAAGTGACATAACTGCCAAAGTAAGATTGTGATGTATTTCCTAATCTTCCTCCAATTTGTTCTGCAAGAGATCTAGCAATATCTCTTGGATCATCATCACCTAGGTCCTTTAACCAAAGCTCCCACCAGACCACATCATTTTGATTTTGGGGGTATTTATTAGGATCATCTGTCCAGAAAGAACGCAAGTCAGCAAGGCGAATTTCTGAAATACTTCCTAATAAGTTATGGTTACGAGGGACTCCCTTAATTGAATCTTTTTCTGAATTAAGATAAAGGTTTAGTTTCTGTTGAAAAGAACTTCGCCGAGATTCAGGAATAAAAACAACTGCAACTTCATTATTTTCGTGTCCTATTTGGCACGAATATAGCTTGAAGTCCCTTGTATCAAGACTTGCAAGGGGAAGCTTAACTTCTGGAAAGCTAGTAATTTGTACATATATTCCAACTTCTTCAGTAATTGTCTGAACTTCAGGATCATAACTTTCCTGATAGCTTCGAATAATCGAATCATATTGCGTTGCTAAATGTTGGCCATGTCGATTTCGATCTCTTTGCGGAACAACAGGGTTACGAAATGAATTTCTCGAAGTGTAATCTTCTGATACTGAAAAGCCCGTCAAAGTTATATGTTTTTTTTCTGAAGCCAAATTAACGTGCCCCTATTTTTGTTATATTTTTTGTTATGTTTTTGATGTATGACGACGTCTTAAGGCATTTAAAAGTAAAGACATAGTTATTTTAGAATCATTTTGCAATACAGCCTCTTTAGCCGCATCTTCACAAGAACGTGTAACATCAGCTGAACTTAAACCTTTGGCCATCGAAATTACTTCAGGCCAAATAACACCTTCCATTTCAAACATAAACAAGCGGTTCGTAATAATTTCTTTTATTTGATCCTTCTCTGGCATTTGAAAGTGAATAACATCGTCAAAACGACGAAATAAAGCTTTGTCTAATAATTCGGGGTGATTGGTAGCTCCGAGTATTAGACTTTCAGAACTATCTTGTTCTACAAATAGTAAGAATGAGTTAAGAACACGTCGGATTTCACCAACATCATTCTGAGAAGTCCGCTGTGTTCCAATAGCATCAAACTCATCAAATAAATATACAGCTCTAGTCTGCTGAATATGATCAAAAACTAAACGGAGTTTAGCCGCTGTTTCACCCATGAAACGAGTGATTAAGTTATCAAGGACAATTGTATATAACGGTAATTTTAACTCTGTTGCCAAGACAGCTGCAGACATAGTCTTTCCAGTTCCTGGCAATCCAGTAAATAATATTTTTCTTCGGGGAATTAGCCCAAATTTTGCCAGCTTATCTTTTTGACGTTGCTCAAGGATAATTTTATCTAGACGAGACCGAACATCTTCAGAAAGGACTAACTCATTTTTTCGTACAGCTGGATGGGTTAAGTCCAGTAGGCCATTTAATTCCCCTCTAGACGACTTTGGAGATAATATTGTAGGTTTCAAAGCTACACTTGAAATATTAGACTTCTGTGATTTTTCCACCATCGTTTTAATATCAGAGGCAAGCTTATTATGACCTTTTCGAGCCTCACGTGCCGCCATCTGTAGTGCAACTGAATAGAACCTCTGGTCATCTCTATCAGCATGACTTTTTAATAATGCTTTTATTTGTTCAGCGGTAGCCATGAGCTATGTATCTCTCTGTTATGAAGTATTAGAGCGTGTGAACGTAAAAATAGGATAATCAACTTATTATTATCTTCTCATAAAAACCTATATTAATCAGAATAAAGTAAGTTTCAAAGCCATTGTTTTTAATTTATCCAATGTTACTTCATTAAATTAATCCATGTAAATGAACTTAAAGAATTGAAGTTTTTCATATTATACCTACATATATGAATTGATCTCTAGAGGTGCCTAGATCGTTCTAATTATATTTGTAAGCCATTGTTAATTAATGATATATTTTATTTTTTTGGGTTTTATTATGCTACAGTATTCACATTAATATGTTGCATTTTTAGTATATCTACATTCGCGCTCTGGCAGGCTCTAAGAATAGCCTGAACAGAGCGCGAACATTAACTTAGGAGATAGTTTGCGCCCCAACTTTAACGCCACAGAAGAACTGGATGCTTTGCGTAAACGAAAAGCACTCAGTCGTAAGCGTCGATTCAAAAAGAATCGATTGGAGCGTTATCGTGCGGAGTTGATTTCCTTACGTCAATCAGGCGCAAGTTATCGAGAGTTGTCTGACTGGATTCGAACGAATAAACGTTGGCGAGTTGATCACACCGTTATTCGTCGATGGATGATTAAGTTACCAGAACTGGAGCATCAAAATGACAAGTTTTGCAAAAGCATCCACTCAAGCAAATCGTGCGATTCGTCGCTCATTAGCATTGGGAAAAGCGAGTCATAATTCTAAGGATTCTGGAAAAATTCATAGTGTCGTTACTGCTAAAACGTACCAGGCTTCTTTGAAGTTATTGGCAGAATGGGATAAAGCAAATGGTGGTAAAGGGTTAACTCTTTTAGATACTGCCCGGGCTGAAGCATATCTGTTAGAACGTGCAGAGTATGTTACTCAAAAGACCTTAGATAAAAGCCGTCAAGCACTTCAGATTCTTCCAAATGTAGGTAAACCTGAACGCATCAAGTCGCAAGTTATAAATACGGGACTTTCAACTCAAAGTCGGGCGTATAGATTAGAACAGGTTGATCACCTTGTTAGACACCAACATGACCATAATGCAATTGCTACTGAAATCTCCAAGGAGGCAGGACTTAGAGCACATGAACTATATACGATTAGACCATTAGCAGAGCAAGACATAAGCACTCATCGTAAATTCAGTGATGAGCGTTTTGAAGGTCGCTCAGCCTTTGTACCTTATTCGGTTGTTGGTAAGGGTGGATTGATTCGTGAAGTAAGACTCTCACCAGAGTTATCACAACGATTAGAAAACAAACGATTATCAGAGCCTAAAGAAGCAATTGATAGAGGAATCCACTATCAGCAGCATTATGATATTGGGGCTGGTAAAGCTTGGTCACAAAGCTTCTCAAGTGCTTCTAATCGAGAGTTTGGTTGGTCAAATGGTGCTCATGGGCTTAGACACAGTTATGCACAAGGCAGGATGAGAGAAATTCAAGGCTTAGGACATACTTACCAATCAGCGCTTGAAATTGTTTCCCAGGAAATGGGACATTTCAGAGCTGATATTACTGAGGTTTATTTACGCTAATGTTTTCAAGTAAAAAAGATGAAAAAATTAGCCGTCTCAAAGATGAAATTGTAGCGTTGCAATCGAGATTAGAATCCGAAGAATGTCTGAGGATTGATACTGGAAAGAATGCAGAAAGAGAACATACTAAATTTTTGTTGTTCAAAGAGGAAATGTTGCAGCGTGAAGAAATATTTAATACGGAGATAGCTCATCTAAGGAGAATAGTTGCTTCGGAGAAGAAAAAGAGAATCAACTCTTCTTGCGCAAACAGACGTAGGCATCTTGGAAGGAAAAAACTGAATAAATAGAGTAGTTCACTAAAAGAACTCAATATTGTTTACCGTTCATATTGTTAAAAAGAACGCGACTCTGAACTAAGAATCGGAGCTTACACCTGAAAACCCATCAGGATTTTATTAATAAACATGGAGGCATTTATATGCAATATACAGAACCCGTCATCTGGTTATGAGACACAAGCGGGAAAAGTGAAAAATGGTGCGATTCGACAGTTTTACTGTTGATTGAGTCCAACCAGACGAACACTTAAATTCGTAAAATGAGAGGCCATCGGGACGATTATCTTTTTAGATATGATGCTCTCGATCAACTAATACACCAGTTGATGTAACTAACGAGAAAAATTTTAAGTATCAAAAACAGAGCAGGAATGGTTTTGCAACCCTGCCCTGTTTTTTATTTGTTTACTTTAGAGCTAAAATTAGAGCTTTATTTGAATGAATCACACTGTTTGACCGTCGGTTAATTTTTAATATGTGTTTTATTTTAGTTACTACAGATTTTTTACAGAATAAAAAAGTCATCAGAACTTGAGCTGGAACTACTCGAACCGCTAGAACTTGAACTGTCGGAATCATTGGAGCTGTCGTTCTCACTAAGCACAGCAGTCAATATAATAGCTTCAGCTGTAAAGTCGTCTTTTTTATCGTCAGTATCGTTACCATTTTCGGATTTACCCCACGTAGCCCATACCGCTAAAAAACCTAAAGTTAAAAGAGGTAATGTTATAGGAATTACTTTGTATTCTTCTAGCACACTGAAGTGTTCTAAAACACTCATGAGTATGAGAGATGGAACTAAACAAATTCCAATAAGTACTAAGCCAATTAAACAATCAGTAGTGAATGATTGTTCCTCCTCATTCCGCTTATTTAAAAAATAAGCAGCTATACAGGTAATCACGGTAATAGCAATGATCAATATCATTTTTTGTACCTCCTGACGTGATTGGTTGAATCATTTTACCATATAACACAAATGCTAACTTTTCATTTTGTTATACAAAAATCGTAAGATTTCTCACTGTTGTTTTGGTGCTTTAAAAAAGCTAAGTACCAGGTTAAATATTATTTTTCCCAAGCACTCATAACCATTGCTCTTTTTTCTTCTCCGATTGCCTGCAAATAACATTCAGTTGTTTTAGAAGAAGTATGACCCATAAGATCACGTACTATGTGAAGTGGTGCTGGTCGATCACCAGACAACATAGCAATTCCGAAAGCATGACGTAAGCCTTTAGCTGTTGCTTGTTTTCCATTAATACCAGCATTAAGCATTACAGTCTTTACCATTCGCCACGCTGTTGTTCTACTCATTTTAAAAAGCAGTTCATTGTTTAGATCGGAATCGTTTTGTAATCGTCTCAAATCAAAAACTAAATCTATTTCATTAATCACATTATCGGGTACAGGTATTGTTCTATATTGAGGTAGCTTTTTTCTACCTCGGTTATCAACGGCTCTTTTTTTCAATGTTCTAAAAACAATTGTACGTTCAGAAAACGAAATACTTTTAGCTTTAAGTTCTAATGCTTCAGAAGGACGACAACCTGTGTAATGAAGAATTGTGCAAAAAACTCTGTTTTCTCTTTTTTCATTTACAGATGATTTTAGAAAACTATCTCTTTCATCATCGTTTAAATAAAGCCTTTCCCCTTCAGGAGAAAATAAACGCATTTCTTGTACAGTTTCGACCATGAAACAAACCTTATATGTTTTGTTTCATTTTACCCTAAAAAAATGCCCTAATAGAATGAAAAGGGCCAAATTTACGCTTGTTTCTTTGATGATATGAAACAGAATTAGCTATTGTGTTTCATTTTGATGAATCTATTTATTAGTACTTATATGTTCCTGCAACGAACTTCCAAATGTATTGACGGTAATAGCAACAATAATACCGAACAGCATGATTCCAATGACTGAGATGATGATAGCCAAAATTTTTGATGGCCTTTCAACGGGTCTAATATCACCATAACCGACTGTTAGTGCAGTAATTAGCGCCCAGTATATTGCGTCAAAGTTAGTCCAGTTTTCTTTCCTACCTACGATTAAACCCAATACAATAATTACTAACGTGAATAGCAGCAAAGTGGGAGCAGTTATAACTACTCCCCAGAAAAACTTGTATAAAAATGAGAACGTCAGATCCATATTTAATTCCTATTTAGACCTCATCCCTTTTGACCCCGAAGAATATAGCGTATAGCGTCGGTACGATGATCAAGGTAAGTATGGTCGCGAAACTTAAACCACAAATAATAACCACCGCTAAACTTTTAAAGAAAGGATCTGACAACAAAGGAATAACGCCTAACACGGTCGTCAGCACACCTAAACTTACTGGGCGAACGCGAGATACAGCTGCATCTATCACGGCAGTCATCCGAGCTTGGCCTTCGGCTATATTGGAGTCCGTTTGGTCTATCAACACTATGGCATTCTTTATTAACATGCCTGTAAGACTCAAAACTCCAAGGATTGCCATGAATTCCATTGGAGTTCCTGTTGCGACAAGACCATAAACAACACCGATAATAGCTAGTGGTACGGTCAGGTAAATGATGATTGGTTGTCTTATCGCGTTAAATAATAAAAACACGACGATAATCATCGCACCAAAGCCATAAGGCATTGTTGATGCTAAACCTGCATTTGCATCGAGTCCGTCACCATACTGACCGCGCCATTCGAGATTGTAGCCATTGGGTAAATCAATCGCTTCAACTGCAGGTTTAATTTCTGCGAATAGTTCACCGATTTCATCACCAGGAGCCGGATCAGCTTCTGCCATAATCGCTAATGAGCGGTTATAGCGCTGTAGTTTAGAGTTTTC
>RCNE010001692.1_pt1 | contig 11928 bp, 9 predicted proteins | sample 2041361 | NCBI WGS metagenome assembly RCNE01 (sample SAMN09708229, study PRJNA481090) | Marine sediment metagenome, whole genome shotgun sequencing project.
GCTGCAACACCGAAGCAGGTCTACTCCCGTGGCCAACTCCTCGAGCAGGTATGGGCATCGTCGGCCGAGTGGCAGGATGCATCCACGGTGACGGTCCACATCCGCCGCATCCGTCGCAAGATCGAACGTGACCCGAATGAGCCGCGGTGGATCGCCACGGTTTGGGGCGTCGGATATCGGTTCGAGCCATGAGGGGTGTGGTGTGGATTCTCGGGGCGGTGCTCGTCGGCCTCATCGTGTTCGAGGTATCGATGCAGCCGACGGCGTCCGACCGGGTGCTTCTCGCGCTGATCTTCGTCGCGGTGGCCGTGCTTGCGGTCGGATTGGCGGTGGTCATGCGCTGGGGCGGCCGTCGGTCGACATCGATTCGTCGTAGCGTGATGATCGTGGGCTTTGCCGGGCTCGCCATCGCAGCGGTGGCAATTGCCATCGCTGCGCAGCAGATGTTCCTCTCGCAGCACGACCTGAATCTGCTCATGGTGGTGCTTGTGTTCGCCGTGGCCACCGTGGTCGCGTTCTCCGTCTCGGTGAGCGGCGATCTCGCCCGGGATCTCGAATCGACGGCGGCGGCTGCCCAACAACTCCAGGACGGCGATCTCAGCGCTCGCACGGGTGTCGAACGCTCCGACGAGGTCGGCACGGTGGCAGCGGCGTTCGACAAGATGGCTGCCGGGCTCGAACAGCGAGACGAGGAACGATTCGCGGAGGAAGCTGCACGCCGACGGTTCTTGGCGGCGATCGGCCACGATCTGCGAACCCCGCTCGCCTCCCTGCGTGCCGCGGTTGAAGCGCTCGAAGACGGCATCGCGCCCGATCCGCAGCGTTACCTCGAATCCATGGATCGAGATGTTGCGGTGTTGAGTTCGCTCGTCGACGATCTGTTCCTGCTCTCCCGTCTCGAGGCAGCTTCGATCGAGATCGAGCATGTCCCGATCGATGTCACCGAGGCGGTGGACGAGGCGATCGAGGTGATGGCCCCAGTAGCGTCCGCTGCCAACGTGCATGTCGCACTCGATGCCGACCACCGTGTTTCCGCGATCGGTGATCCGAACGCTATCGGCCGCGTCGTGCGCAATCTGATCGACAATGCAGTTCGGTTTGCTCCCGCTGGATCGAGCGTTGTCGTGGAGGTGGGGGAGGATCAAGGGGCTGTGGTGAGCGTGACCGACGCCGGCCCCGGATTCGACCGAGCGTTCATCGACCAAGCATTCGACCAGTTCACGCGTGACGATCCCTCGAGAGAACGTTCGACCGGTGGCGCCGGCCTCGGCCTTGCAATCGCACGAGGCTTCGTCGAGGCCATGGGCGGTTCGATCTGGGCCGAGCCCGGCCCCGGTGGACGCGTCGCGTTCCGGCTGCCGGCCGCCTGACGGTCCCGGCGAATTCTGTGAACCGAACGGAGGCGTTCGCTCACCTACGGTGCGCCGATCGGACGTCGACACCGCTGGCTCGCGTCTGCGCCGTGAGTTGACGACCCAAATCAGTGGGTAGTAATGTGCACGCCTGTGCAATGCTGCACATTCGTGCAGATGACCGATATTGGCGACGACGAGCCCCGAATGGAGCTTCATGGTGTGACTGGCGAAGAACCGCAGCGACGTCACCTGGGTTGACGCCGCATGCATCTCCGACCGGTTGCCTCCGTCACCACGACAAGGAGGAATTCGAGATGATGACCCTATTGAGGCGGAAGGGGATCCTGTTTCTTGCGATCCTGCTGAGCCTTGCAATGGTCGCTACGGGATGTTCACAAGACTCCGATGATGGCGACGACACGACCACGACGACCGCTGCCGATGTCGCAACGACGGAAGCACCGGCCTCGGCGGCTCCCGCACCCTTCGATGGCGACGAGCCGGTGAAGATTGCTGTCGTTCAGAACAGCGGCGCAGGCGACTATTTCCAGCAGTGGACCAACGGCGCGAAGCAGCAGCTCGACGCCATCGGCGTTGAGTACCAGTGGTATGACGCGCAGGCCGACAACGGCAAGCAAGCCACCGACATGGAGACCGCCATCGGCTCCGGCGTAGACGGAATCATCGTTGACCACGGGCAGACCGACACGATGTGCCCGCTCATCAACGACGCCATCGACGCAGGCATCCCGGTCGTGATCTACGACATCGCCGTCCAGGACTGTGCCCCAGCGGCCGTTCAGACGCAGCAGTCGGATGCCAGCCTTGCCGACCTGTCCCTCGGGCAGATGCTCGAAGACATCGGTGGAGACCAGAACGTTGGCTACGTCAACGTCCTCGGTATTGCTCCGCTCGACCGTCGTCACGTGGTCTGGGACGAGTACCTCGTGGACTCCCCGTGGGCCCAGGAGTTCTTCGTCGGCGAGTTCACCAATGCCGTCGCAACCGACAATGCCCAGCTCGTCGATGCGGCCCTCAAGGCCAACCCGGACGTTCGTGCGATCTTCGCTCCGTATGACGAGTTGACCAAGGGCACCGTCGCCGCCATCTATGAAAACAACCTGGAAGCGGACGTATGGGCATATGGAATCGACATCTCGAATGCCGACATCGAGGTCATGACCGAAGAGGGCAGCCCGTGGAAGGCGACCGCGACGACCGACCCGAACGCGATCGGTGCCGCCGTTGCGCGGACCATGGCGCTCGAGCTGGCCGGTCAGCAGACCGACCGTCTCGTTGACTTCCCCGGTGTTCTCGTGACCCAGGCGTTCCTGGTCGAAAACAGCATCACCAACATGGTGGAGCTGCGTTCGGCACTCCCAGCGCTGAACCTCACCGAGGTGCAGTCGGTCGAGTGGATCCCGTCGATCGAGTTCTAGACGAACGAACGAGTAGGAAACCAGGGAGAGCAGTTGATGACCACCGTGATCGAGATGCGAGGCATCACCATGGCGTTCGGCGCCAATGAGGTGCTGAAAGGTATCGACCTCGAACTCGAATCCGGCAAGGTAACGGCGATGCTCGGTGCGAACGGCGCCGGCAAGTCGACCCTCATCAAGGTTCTCTCCGGCGTGTACAACGGTTACGGCGGCACCATCGATATCGGTGGTGCCGCCGTAGTCATCGATCACCCGATGACCGCGCGTAGGAACGGCATCGAGGCCGTTCATCAGAAGATTTCCGACGGTGTCGTCCCCGGCCTCAGCGTGGCTGAGAACCTCCTCTTCGACGACATCGTCAACAACGAAGTACCACGTTCACAATCGCTCCGTGGCCTCGTGCCGCGTGCGCGAAAGGTAGCGGCGGTGCTCGATTTGAACTGGTCGGACGAGGTCCTGCGCAGCGATGTGTACGACCTGCCGATCGCCGATCAGCAGCTGATACTCCTCGCTCGTGCCCTCGTCCACGAGCCCAAGTTGCTCATCCTCGACGAGCCAACATCCGCGCTGTCACAGACCGAAGCCGAGCGGCTATTCGATGTCATCCGCCGGCTTCGAGACGACGGCGTTGCCATCCTCTACGTTTCTCACCGGTTGGGCGAGATCGAACAGATCGCCGACCGACTGCTGGTGCTGCGCGACGGCGTCATCCGCAGCGATCACGTTCCGCCGATCGATTGGGCCGACGCGCTCCACGCCATGCTCGGGGAAGCCGAGGAAGATCCCCACGACCGCACCGGCGAGCTTCGTGGCACCGAGACCGTGCTCCAACTCAGCGGTGTGCGCGTCCTGCCGAAAGCGTCCACGTTCGACCTCGGAATCAGGGCTGGCGAAGTGACCGGCGTCTTCGGCCTGCTCGGATCGGGTCAGCGCGAACTCGGCCAAGGCATCTTCGGCGCTGAGCCGTTCAAGGCTGGATCGATGACGCTCAAGGGCAAACCCTTCAGCCCGAAGGCTCCCGCCGATGCGATCGACGACGACGTCTACATGGTTCCCGAAGACCGCGCGGCAAAGACGATCATCAAGGACTGGAGCATCACCGCAATCTCCACGTTCCCGTTCCTCGGTGACGTCTCTCGATTTGGACTCCTCAACAACAAAGCAGAGGACACAGTCGGCGCGTCGGTGATCAAGGACTTCGGAGTGGTCGCTCAGTCAGAGGACGACCCGGTCATCTCGCTTTCCGGCGGCAACCAACAGAAGGTTGTTGTCGGCCGCTGGCTACGCAAGCAGCCCACCGTGATGATCCTCGACGAGCCGTTCCAGGGCGTCGATGTCGGAGCGCGCCATGATCTCGCGGAGAAGACGCGCGAAGTCGCTGCTGCCGGGTCGGCGGTCATCGTGATGTCAACCGACCTTGGCGAGATCATGCAGGTCTCCGACCGGGTCATCGTGCTCGCGGACGGCAATCTGCGCCACGACGCATACCTAACAGAAACCAGTGAAGAAGAGATCCTCGAGAAACTTTCGGAGGCGACCAAGTGAGTATCAAGCAGCCACTGTCCGGGGAGGACACTGCCCCTCCGGGCGAGCCTTCGCCGGCGCTCGTCGTCGAGAGACCGAAGATGGATTGGCGCGATTGGGTGGTGAAGTACGGGTTCATCGTGATCACGGTGTTCTTCTTCGTGTTCTTCCTCGTGACGCTTCCATCGTTCCGGATGTCGTCGACGATGTTCTCGATGCTGAAATTCACGTCGGTCGTTGCGATTGCCGGTCTCGGCATCACATTCACGATGGTGGTCGGCGGCCTCGACCTCTCGGTCGGGGCTACGGCAGGCATGGCTGTGACCGTCGCCGCGATGACGATGGTCATCTACGCCCAAACCGGTCCGGTGGCAGTCTTGGCGGTACTCGGAGCAGGCGCGTTGATCGGCCTCTTCAACGCGTTCCTGATTGTTGCGCTCAAGATCCCCGACTTGCTTGCGACCCTCGCCACCATGTTCTTGATACAAGGTCTGAAACTCGTCCCGGTGGACGGCCAGTCGGTCTCTTCCGGCCTGATCCTTCGTGACGGCTCGGTTGCACCCGGCAAGTTCACCGAGGGATTCATCGAGATCAACAAGGGCTCGCTCGGCCCGATCCCCTATCCCGTGATCATGTGGGTGGTGCTCGCCATCGCAACCTGGTTCTTCCTCTCGAGGACGAAGTGGGGCAGGATCATGTACGCCGTCGGCACGAACCCGGAGGCGGCCCGTCTCGCCGGTGCTCGCGTGGGTCGATACAAGGCGCTCGCCTACATCATCTCCGGCGTCTTTGCCTCGATCGCCGGATTGATCCTCGCCTCCCGAATACGCCAGGGTGATATTTCTGCGGGTAACTCCCTGTTGCTCGATGCCGTGGCGGTGGCCCTGGTCGGCTACTCAGTTCTTGGTGCGAACAAGCCGAACGCGCTCGGTACCACGCTCGGTGCGCTGTTGATCGGCATCTTGCTGACCGGCACCACGATGATGAACTTCCCGTACTACTGGCAGGACGTCGTGAAGGGGCTCGTGCTCGTCGTGGCGCTCATCTTCTCGTTCACGCTCTCGCGGCGCAAGCAGCGCCATGTCGCAGCAGTTCCCATATGAGCGACGACGCGACGACTTCATCGCGCACCGTCTGGCTCGACCCGTCGAATCAGGAAACCGTTCTCGTCATCGAACAGCGGCTGATCCCGTTCGAGTATGTCGAAGTGCCGATCCGCACGGCGGCCGAGATGACGGTTGCGATCGCCGACATGGTGGTTCGAGGCGCCGGTTGCATCGGCGTAGCGGCTGGCTATGGAATGTACCTCGCAGCGCTCGAAGGCAGAGCGCTGACCGGCGCCGACGCCGAAGAACAGTTGCAGATTGCTGGCGCCATGCTCGAGGCAAGTCGCCCGACGGCCGTGAACCTCACGTGGGCCGTGCAACGCCAGCTCCGCGAGCTCGCGGGAATCGGCGAAGGTGAACAGCGGGTGCGACGCGCGTGTGAAGTCGCGGATGAGATTGCAGACGAAGACATCGCCTACTGCGCCTCAATCGGGCAGTACGGGCTCGACGTCGTCCGCGAGATCCACGAGCGCACCGGTACCACCGTCAACATCATGACCCACTGCAACGCCGGATGGCTGGCGTTCGTCTCCCACGGGACCGCGACCGCCCCGATGTATGCCGCGCACGCTGCCGGGATCCCGATCCACGTGTGGGTGAGCGAGACCCGTCCACGCAACCAGGGTGCCCGTCTCACCGCGTGGGAGCTCGGTCAGGCCGGGGTCCCGCACACGCTGATCGCCGACAACAGCTCCGGTCACCTGATGCAGCACGGCCTGGTCGACATGGTGATCGTCGGTAGCGACCGGACGACCGTCAACGGTGATGTTGCCAACAAGATCGGCACCTACATGAAGGCCGTTGCGGCGCGTGACAACGGGATCCCGTTCTATGCGGCGCTGCCGTCGAGCACCTTCGATCCGACAAGTCGAGACGGCGTCGCCGACATCCCAATCGAGCAACGCGATCCGACCGAGGTCACGAATGTCACGGCATGGTTCGAGGGACAGCAGATCGAGCCGCGGCTCGCTGCTCCCGGAACCGATGCCGCGAACTTCGCGTTCGACGTGACCCCGGCCAGGCTCGTGACGGGGATCATCACCGAGCGGGGAATCTGCGAAGCAAGTGAGTCCGCCATTGTGGCGCTGTATCCCGAGTTTGCGTCGGCCGTGGCCGACTGATGGACATCTAGATCTGACCGACGAAACGGGGGCATTGTGAAGAACCGCTGGAGCGACAACGAGGCGGCGGCGTTCGATGGGCCGCTGGCGGAATGCGTGTACGCATCGAGACTGCTCGGCTCCGAGCCCGCTCTCGTCCTGCACGGTGGTGGCAACAGCTCGATCAAGCGCACCGAGACCGACGTGTTCGGCGAAGATGTGGTCGCTCTCTGGGTCAAAGCCAGTGGCTGGGACCTTGCCGACATCGAAGCCCCCGGATTCGCACCCGTTCGCCTTGACGCACTTCGGCGGCTTGCGCAGCTCGAAACCCTCTCCGACACCGACATGGCGAACGAGTTGCGCACCGCGCTGCTCGACGCATCGGCGTCGACTCCCTCGGTCGAGGCGATCATTCACGCGGTGCTGCCGGCACGCGCCGTCCTGCATACGCACTCCGACGCGCTGCTCGCAATCGCCAACACGGCAGACGGGCGGGAGCGGGTCGAGGCGTTGTACGGCGACCGGGTCGTGGTGGTTCCCTATGCACGGTCCGGCTTCCGCGTTGGGCGAGCCGCAGCTGTCGAGCTGGAACAGCACTTGACGGACGACACCGTTGGCGTCGTGCTCATGAATCATGGCCTCTTCACGTTCGGGTCGAGTCCGAAGCAGGCATACGACCGCATGATCGACCTCGTGACCGAGGCCGAGGACTACCTCGACGACGCGTCAGGACGCGAGGCACCTCTCGGTTCGGTCGGCGCTCCCCCCAGTGCCGATCGAACCGCCCTCGCATCGCTGAGACTCGCAATCTCACGCGCTGCCGGCCGGCCTTTCATCATGAGCCGCCACACCGACCACGAGAGTTGGGCGTTCAGCCGCTCGGAGGATCTCGAGCGGCTCGCGTCACAGGGCCCGGCGACACCGGACCACGTCATCTGGACGAAGACGGTTCCGATGTTCGGTCGTGATGTGGAACGATTCGCTCAGGACTACCGGACCTATTTCGAGGACAACCGGGTACGTGTCGGTGAAGTGCGGATGCTTGATCCCGCTCCCCGGGTCGTCTTCGATCGTGAGTTCGGCATGCTGACGGCCGGACCAGACGTCGGCGCCGCGGACACTGCACGCGACATCTATCGGCGCACTATCTGGGTCATCGAACAGGCGACTCGCCTCGGGGGCTACACCGCACTGCCTGCGGAGGACTTCTTCGACCTCGAGTACTGGGAGTTGGAGCAGGCGAAGCTCGATCTTGTTGCGACGACCGGTGAGTTCACGGGCGAGGTCGCCGTGGTGACCGGCGCCGCATCGGGAATCGGGAGAGCCTGTGCTCTGGACCTTCTCTCCCGGGGAGCCGCCGTAGTCGGCCTCGACATCAGCCCGTCCGTTGTCGACACGTCGGACGAAGCGGCATATCTCGGTATTCCTTGCGATCTCACGTCGTTGGAGGCGACATCGAACGCCCTCGACTTCGCTGTTGAGCGGTTTGGCGGTGTCGACATGCTGGTCGCCTCGGCAGGGTTGTTCCCGGAATCGTCGCCGATTGCCGACCACGATCCGGCGGCGTGGAGAAGAGCGATGTCGGTGAACGTCGACAGCTTCGTGCAGCTCCTGTCGCTGGTGCACCCGCAGCTGCTCCTCGCCCCGAGCGGCGGTCGAGTCGCGGTCATCGGATCCAAGAACGTCGCAGCTCCCGGCCCGGGGGCCTCGGCGTATTCGGCGTCGAAGGCTGCGGCCAATCAGATCGCACGAGTCGCCGCGCTCGAATGGGCGCCGGACGGCATTCGGGTGAACTCAGTCCACCCGGACGCGGTGTTCGACACCGCGCTATGGACCGACGAGTTGCTCGCCGAACGGGCGGCCCGCTACGGGATGAGCATCGAGGAGTACAAGCGGAGAAACCTGCTGAGCACCGAGATCACGAGCGCCGACGTTGCCAGCGTGGTCGCGACCACCCTCGGCGATACGTTCTCGACGGTCACGGGGGTCCACATCCCCATCGATGGAGGAAACGACCGGGTGATTTGACGCGCGGCGGCGCCAACTCGCCTTGCGGGGTGGGGCACACGGTGATAGCCTCGTGCACGAAATTGCAAGTGATGCACAGATGTGCAGAACCTACGGAAGTCAAAGACGAAACGATCTCCAAGCGAGAGAAGGGACGGAATCATGGACTGGGGTATGCAAAGCAGAATGGCGAGGTTGATCCCGCCGTCGACCGGCAAGGCGTTCTTCCTCGCCATCGACCATGGCTACTTCTTGGGCCCAACCCGCAGCCTCGAGCGTCCCGGTGAGACGGTTGCCGATCTGACACCGATCGCCGACGCGCTCTTCGTGACGCGCGGCGTGCTTCGTTCGGCGATTCCTGCCGAGTCCACACCGAACGTCATTCTGCGTGCGAGCGGCGGCCCCAGCATCGTTGGCGGCACGCTCGAGAACGAGCGTCTCCTCGTGTCCGCGGAAGAGGCCATTCGCCTCGACGCGGCAGCCATTGGCATCTCGGTGTTCGTCGGCTCCAGCTACGAGACGCAGACGCTGAACAACCTCGCGATGGCTGTGAACGAGTACGAGCGCTACGGCATCCCGGTGATGGCCGTCACCGCGGTCGGCAAGGAACTCGAGAAGCGCGACTCCCGGTATCTCGCCCTCGCCAGTCGCATCGCCGCCGAGCTCGGCGCCCGGGTCGTCAAGACCTACTACTGCGAGGACTTCGACAAGATCACGAGCACGTGCCCGGTCCCCGTCGTCATCGCAGGCGGCCCGAAGACCGATGATGCGCTCGAGGTGCTGACGTTCGTCCGTGACGGAATCGACAAGGGTGCCGTTGGCGCGAACCTCGGTCGCAATATCTGGCAGCACTACGACCCGGTCGGGATGGCCAAGGCGCTGCGCGCCGTCATCCACGAGGACGCTGCTCCGAAGGACGCGCTCGACCTGGTTGCGGCTCCGCCGAACAAGGTCTGAATCCATGGAATTCCTAGTACGCATCGAGCAGGAAATCCCGCCGGACATCGATCCTGACCTCCTTGCCTCGGTGAAGGCAGCGGAGGGGAAGCGGGGTGCCCAGCTCGTTGCGGAAGGGAAGCTCCAGCGCATCTGGCGAATCCCGGGTCGACGGGCGGTGTACGGCCTGTACGACGTGGAAGGCCCTGATGAGCTCCACGAGGTGCTCAGTTCGTTGCCGCTGTTCCCGTGGATGGACATGGAAGTGACCGCACTGGGCAGCCACGCCCTCGATCCGGAAAGCACGTAGACGGGAGACCGATGATGGCAATTGACTACGAGATCCTGACCGCGGAGACGGTTCCTGCGTATATCGACTCGAACCCGAATCTGGCGGGCATTGTCAACACGTCGACCCTCGAGGTTGCAGAAGTCGGCGACGGCAACCTGAACCTCGTGTTCGTGTGCCGCGACGCCGACGGAAACGGCATTTGCCTCAAGCAATCGCTGCCGTATGTGCGGTTGGTGGGTGAGGCGTGGCCGTTGACGCCCGAGCGCGTGATCGCCGAAGCCCGCGGTCTCGCGGCCGCAGCGGCCGCGACGCCGCATCTCATCCCGGCGTACTACGGCGTCGATGAGGAGCAGCACGTGCTCGCGATGGAGAACCTCATGGGGTGGGAGATCTGGCGCGGCAAGCTCAACGACGGGTTCATCCATCGCGGTGTCGGCGCCATGGTGGGCGAGTACGTCGCGAACCTCGCCTTCACCACGTCGGTGTTCGCACTCGATCAGATGGAGGCCAAGGATCGCATGGTGGAGGCGGTCAACCCCGAGTTGTGCCGCATCACTGAGGATCTCGTCTTCACCGAGCCGTATATCGAGCACGACAACAACAGCTTCGTCGATGAGGTCGCTCCCGAAGTGGCCGCGCTGCGTTCCGACGAGCGCCTTCGGGCCGAAGTCGGGATGATGAAGTACAAGTTCATGACGGCCGCCGAAGCCTTGATCCATGCGGATCTCCACACCGGATCCGTGATGGTCATGACCAAGGACGATGGCAGCGGCGATGCCAGGGTGATCGATCCTGAGTTCGCGTACTACGGGCCGGTCGGATTCGACCTCGGCGCGCTCTTCGGCAACTACCTCGCTGCCAGGGCCAGGGCCGAGGTCCTCGGTCGGCCCGCCGAGTTCAAGGAATGGCTCGCCGGCATCGCTCAGGAGACCTGGGATGCGTTCGAGGCAGAGATGCGGCGCCTGTGGGCCACGCGGCCTGATGAGACGTGGACCGAGGCATTCCTCGAATCATGGCTGGCCCAGATCCAGAAGGACGCGATCGGCTTCGGCGGATGCAAGGCGAACCGGCGTGTGATCGGTCTGGCGAAGGTCTCGGATATCGAGACACTGCCGCCGGACGAGCACATCAAGGCTGCCGCGATCGTGCTGAGAACGGCCGCCGTGTGGATCAAGGACCGAAACGAACTCGCCACCGTCGCGGCGTCGAACCAGGTGTTCGACGACACGGTCACCGCCGTGGCTCGCGATGGAGTCCGCAAGCCCGACTCGGAGATTTGATGCCGACACTCAACCTTGACGCGCTCCGGCCCTCGGTGGCGTGGACCGGTGATCGAATCGAGATCATCGATCAGACGAAGCTCCCCGGCAAGTTGACCATCCTCGAACTCGCCACTGTCGACGACGTGGTGGACGCCATTTATCGATTGGCCGTCCGCGGCGCCCCAGCCATCGGGGCATGCGGCGCCCTCGGCCTCGTCGTCGGTCTCGACGAGCGCCGTCCGCGCGACTCCTCCAGCGCGCGGACGGCCCTCGCCGAACTTGCAGCCGTCATCGGCTCAGCCCGGCCCACCGCCGTGAACCTGCAGTGGGCGGTCCACCGTGTCCGTGATGTCGCCTCGACCGGCAAAACACCTACGGAGATCCGGGCCCTCGCGGCGACCGAAGCCCTGAAGATCATCGACGAGGATCGTGACGCTTGTAGTCGGATCGGCGAAGCCGGCAGGGCAGAGCTCGCTGGTCTCACGACCATCATGACCCATTGCAATACGGGACGACTGGCAACGGCAGGATGGGGGACGGCGCTCGGCGTGATCTACGCAAAAGCTGCAGCGGGGGAGCCCGTCGAGGTCCTGTCGTCTGAGACCCGGCCGCTGCTGCAAGGCGCTCGGCTCACCACGTGGGAGCTGCTCGATGCCGGTATCGACGTCACGCTGATGCCGGACGGGTCGGATGCCGCCGCGATGGCTCAAGGCAAGGTCGAAGCGGTCATCGTTGGTGCCGACCGCATCGCCGCCAATGGTGACACGGCCAACAAGATCGGAACGCTCTCGCACGCGGTGAATGCCCGCCACTTCGGCGTTCCGTTCTATGTCGCCGCTCCACTTTCGACGTTCGATACAGCCTTGGCGTCCGGTGACGGCATCGAGATCGAGTTGAGGGCGAGCGA
>RCNE010001693.1_pt1 | contig 11924 bp, 9 predicted proteins | sample 2041361 | NCBI WGS metagenome assembly RCNE01 (sample SAMN09708229, study PRJNA481090) | Marine sediment metagenome, whole genome shotgun sequencing project.
AAGTCGACGTTGTGTTCGCGGCATACTTTACCCAGGCGATGCTGGGCCTGATGCAGCGCCCAATTGGCCATCAGGTAACCTCCATCCTTGTTACTGTCCGAATAGCCAAGCATTATCTCCTGAAAATTCGCTCGCGCAACAAGTTGCTTTCGGTAAAGCGGGTGTTTGAAAAGCGCCGCCATAAAATCGGACGCCTTTTCGAGATCGTCAATCGTTTCGAACAACGGGACAACGTCCAACGGGCATACCACTTTTCCATCGCGGTATTGCCAAAGTCCAGTTTCTTTAGCAAGTACCAGCACCTCGAAAATGTTCGACAACGAGTGGGTCATGCTGATGATGAAGCTACCGACGGCGTCTTTGTCGACAGACAAAAGTGTTTTGATGGTTCGGAATGTCGACAACACGTTCGTCACGTCGTCCGAGAGTACGGCATCCTGACGCAGCAGCGGCCTTGGATTGTGTAGCTCCTGGACAAGTAACTCCACCCGGTCGCTTTCCGGCAGGTCCGCATAGTTGCTTGCCACTCCTGCTTGTCGGAAAATACTTGTGATCGCCTCCATGTGCACTTTCGAGTGCTGGCGAACATCGAGGGCGGCTAGATTGAATCCAAAAGACCTGGCCTGACGGATCAACGTACCGAGGAGTCCGCTACCAACGTCTGAAGCGATCTTCAATTCCAGAAGTGCCCGCTGGAGTGTTTCAAGGTCACGCACAAAATCGGGAGCCGCGTAGTCGGTCGCTTCGGCTCCAAAGTCATCGTTTGACTCAAGCCTGTCAGCCAGGGCCTTAACCCGATGCATCATGTAACTGACTTTGACGCGTAACGGCTCGTCGACAAAAGCCAACTCTTCCCCGGGATAAAGTGCGACCGATTGGCGGTCTGCTTCGATCGATTCCAGTAAGAAGTCCGGCACGTCGATCTGTTTCGACGAGATGCTCAGCTCTCGGCGCAAGTTTCGCAATGACTCCGAATACAGCTCGAGGGCAGTGCGTCGATGCGCTCGGAACGTCTGCCGCGTGACGGCAGCAGTAACAAACGGATTGCCGTCGCGATCACTTCCAATCCATGAGCGAAACTTCAGGACAGCGGGCACATCAATCAGAACACCGAAGTGTCGGTTAATCGCTCGTTGGATATCTTGTAGGATTACCGGTACTGTTTGCCAGATGGCGTTGCGAACGAAATACAATCCGTGTTCGACCTCGTCAGAAACACTGACCTTGCTCGAACGCAATTCATCGGTGGAGAACAACAGCCGGATTTGTAGCTGTATATCAGAGATCGCCTCCTCCCGTTCTCTTGGTGTGAGTGTTCTGTTGCGGATGTCCGACAGTGTCGAAGCGATTCGCTGTTGTTTGTAGAGAATGCTGCGACGACGTGCCTCGGTAGGATGCGCCGTAAGCGTCGGGCCAATATCAATCCGTTTCAGCAACGACACTACTTCGTCGGCCGAGAGGCCTTGTCGCTTCAGCGTCAGGACGGCTTCGTCAATCGATTCTCGTCGAGGCTTGTCAACTGTAGCGGCGGTGGCGCGCTCTCTGTTGATCCTGATTATTTCCTGTTTTTCGGACTGATTTATCAGATGAAAAAAGGACGTGTAGGTTCGCAGCAGCCAGGAAATCATTTCGAGTGGCTGGTCAGCTAGGAGTTCGGCTACTTCTTCGAGTAATTCCTGATTACCGGTATCGTCGGCGGTGGCGCAAATCCGATGTAGCGAATCGACAAGATCAAGTACATGTGGACCCGCATGTTCGGCAACGGCGTCCGCGAGCATACCGTTAAGGAGATTCATCTGGTCTACGAGCGGTGCTGCGAGTCCAGATTGAGCAGCGTCAATGAAGAGCTGCGAGCTACGAGTGTTCATAAGAAGAGGTAGACGGACGGGAGTCTCGGTTCGCAACTATCGAGCGCGAATCGGCACGGTTACTTCGGTTTGATCCCAGGCAAAATGCACCGATGTACTGGATTCGGTAGGCTCATCAAACCAGACGGTAAGTGCCTCGTAGGTTTTGACAGCTGATTTCATCGGACGTTCAAAACGAGACACGTCAAGGGCCTCGTCATAATCGTAGGCGCCCCACTGGCCAAGGCCCTTGTTAACGATTATAGTCCATTTGTCCGGTTCGGGAATTGCAAAAAGAGAATACGTTCCAGCGTCTAGGTCCACACCACCGAAGGTGACAGGCCCGCTCACAGTGAGTTCAGTTGTTTCGTTGGCCCCGAGCCGCCAAACTTGGCCGAACGGTTCCAGCGCACCAAATACGATGCGTCCCCGTTTGAGCGGCGTTCCGTAGACAATCTTCAGGTACGTGTCGGCAACCGTGGTGCGGGCAACGGCCATCGGGCTTTTTCGAGCCAGGGGAGGTGGTACGACCTTGCTAGTGTCGTATGCAACCTCGTCCATTGCGGATGCGACGGAGTTAGCGTCTGGCGATACGTCCACGCGTTGGTCGGTTCCGCAATTAACGCAGAGGGCTGTTACTAGAATCAAACTGAAGTGAGTGAAAAGACGCATACTGAATTTGGTAGGGGGTTAGGTGGTTGACACGATCAATCAGGTTTCCAACTATCCGCTGCGAGTTTATCGCGAGGGCGTAACACTATAGAAGCAAAATCAGAGCGTATCGCGCTACCGCTTGGCTTCCAGAAGGGAGGCACTGAATCGTGAGCTTAGAATCTCGACTTTTAAAATCTCAGCTTTTGAAATCTCAGCCTTTAATATCTCGGCTTAGAAACCCAACCCTTAGAAACGGACGTCATCCTTTTCGAATGATACGACGACGCTGTCCATATTGATTTCCGAGACAAGCTTGACCGTGCCGTTGGTGAAGTACTCCGCGAATCTGTCTACGGACTTTCTGACTGTATCGGGCTCGCTTGCGTAATTTAGATAATCGGCGAATTGAATTCCCTCTACGCGACGAATGTTCACAGCCTTTCGGAATCGTGAACCGCCTCCATCCGTGTGGTAGAAGTAGGACATGTACCGGATATCGAATGATTCGGGATGAATCCAGTATATAAACCGATCATCATAGTCGAGCCCACCTTTGTCTGGAGTAAATGTTACCTCAACCTTAAGGTATTCCTGCCCTTCGATTGTTTCAGACCCAAGTTGACGCGACCGGACACCAGGATCGGCCAGCGGGTAGGGCAACGACGCGAAGTAGACGACGGAGTTCACATCGACGGTTACTGATCGCGCTTTTGCCGAGTCGAGTTCAAACGGTCTTCCGTCAACACTCCTTGCGACGGCCGAATTGTCCAGTACATCGTGAATACGGGCGCCCGTCGTGTCAGCGAATGATCTTTCGTACTGGAATCGCCCATTATTCCGCTTCATGGAAAAAACGGTGTCTCGGAATTTGAATGTCACGAGGGACTCCTCAAGCAACGAGGGGCCTTGACTTGCAACCGTTCGTGCGAGAATTCTCTCGGACTCTGACCCATTCTGACAGGCAAATGACGCTATTGCAAGTAGGAGGATCGCGTACCGGGGGCCAATTGTTTTCACGTGGGCTTTTTCACTTGGAAATCAGGTCAGGAAGGGAGCGAAGGTCATTCTGGCAGTCGAGATGAGTGTTTTTAAGATACGAATCGTTACGCCGTATCGTCCACACCCGGCGATTGAAGGTTTGTCTTCAGGAAAAGCACAAATCGACCGATGCCCCTAAAACTGAACAACGGAACCCTGCGTGCGTAAATCACTGATACAATACAAATGCTTGCTTCTTGCCTCGGTTACGCTGTCGCAGATAGTTGTTGGCGAAAAAAATATCGCGGCCCAAGTAAAAGGGCATTTGTTCTAAACCGTCTTCTGTAGGAAAAGAAAGGGCTTCTGTTTCCAACGCGTCGGAAGTACGTTCGTGGCGATTAGTGCCGAGCGCGATGGTGTTGAATTCTCAGAACCGGCTCATTTAGTGGTTTGCTGTTGATATTGCCGTTAATGCCTGATCTGAACGTTTGATTTAAGGCAACTTCGATGCAGTTTTGGCCTCTGTTTTGCATCACTTTGTTATATTGCCTGAAAGTACACGTTATCCCGCACGTCGACGATGAAGTACCTGTACTAACTCCATTGGAACCAGCACAGTAAAACATCGTGACAAAGGCTGACATCGTAGACCAGATTGCATCCGCAACCGGTCTAACAAAATTAGAAACTGAAGCCGTAATTAACGGCTTCATCGCGAGCGTCAAAGGAGCGGTCGTCGAAGGTGAAACGATTCATCTTCGAGGGTTCGGCTCTTTTCAGGCGCAACATCGAGCCGCTCGGACTGCTCGCAACCCTCGGACCAACGAAGAGGTCAAGATCGGTGAGCGATTCGTCCCGGTCTTCAAGGCATCAAAGGAGTTCCGAAGCGCGGTTGACGATTCCTTGCCGGCGAAGTCCAAATAGTGGCCGACGTCAAACTCTTATTGACGCCGAATGGCAAATTCTTCTTCCTGTCTTAACTGTGGCGCCAAGCTAGTGCCTGGTGCTGAAATCTGTGATCTGTGCGGGACGTTGGTTTCTCTTGATGGGGCCAGTGTTCCGGACTGGATCGATGTAGCTAAAAAGACCGGTCCGGCTTATCGGACGATACCCGACCCGGTCAGGCCAAATCGCTCGAGCTCCGATCAGATTCTCGCATCTCGTGATGGCCAGCAAATCGAGAATAGGTCCGCAGACGCCAATTTGGGCGATGCCGTAGAATCGGATTCCCAAGAAGGTCTCCTGGCGATTGAGCCGGAGGAAGACTTTTTTGTTGAAACGGTCGACAAGGAAAATTCGGATCCCAACTACTCTTCCGTTCCCGACGACCACGACGCTGGTGGTGCCGAACCTGAACGCGATCCCGAACCCGTCGAGGTAGCTGACGCCGAAGACTTCTTCAGTTCGGAGTCGGTTGAAACCAGCCCGGAGGAGGCCTCCGAAGTCGATGTCGCAGATTCTCGTGGGGATGGAACACCAGACCCAGTTTTTGATCCGGCAGAAGTCGTTCAAGCCGAGGACTTCTTCAGTCAAGACGGATCCACTTCCGAATCTGATGAAGTTCGAGCTGCTGCCGAAGGTGAAAACCCAGAAGGGCCGTCGGAAATGGAAATAGCGAGGCAGGGCGGCTCCTTTGAGAACGCTGAAGTTGCAGAGGTCGAAGATTTCTTCAGCGGCGGAGACGATGTCGCTGAGACGGCAGCAGATGAAAGCCGAGACGAACGGCCATCCGAGATGGCTGCGGCTCGCACAGACTCGACTATCGAGAAGGCGGACGTCGTAGCTCCCGAAATCTTCTTTTCGGATGATTCGAGCGGTCAAGATTCTCCAACGGACGCGGCGTCTGATGACACATCGGGCAATTTGCCACGTGATGAACACGCCGGTTTAGCGGCGGGACCTGCCGCGGTGAGTGGAGCAGCAAAGGCAGTTTCAGAAGCGTCTGAAGCGAAGCGGGAACGCAGCAAGAAAGGTGGCAGTCGCAAACAAAAGAAGCGGAAAAAGAGACGCTCTTCGGGCACACGAGAATCTGCTTCTGAAGGTGTCGGATCTGCAGGTGGCACCAGTCCGGCGACGTCAATTGCGACCGGAACGGTTCGTCCCAAAGAAGGGTCGAAGCCTGACAAGCAGCCTGGGGTTGAACCGCCGCCTCGAACAAATACCGGAGTCCGAAGTGTCGAGCACGAGTCATTGATAGATGGCTCGAGGTCTTCCGCCGACTCACCGCAACGCCCGGAAGGCGAGAGGGTAAAGCAGACAAGAAAGTCGCGTCCGGACGTTCAGCCGCCTGTAGAGGTCGAGGAACACCATTATCGTCGTGTCGAGTCTGCCCGCCTGCCCAGACCCTCAGCGCGAAAAAATACAGATAGGCAGCACGCGCCAAGCAAGCCAGTTGCCGTTGCGCCATCCGGTCCCAATAGAAACGCAATAGTTGTGACGGCTGCTGCTGTGCTGTTAATCGGCGGTCTATTCATGATCAATGCCCTGAGCAATCAGAGCCCAGAGATGCAGGATGCACCCCGACCACAAATGACTGCAGTCAGTCCAATTGCTCCACCGCCTTTGTCTGAAGAGTTGGAAGGGGAGGCCAATCGTCTCAAAAATCAGATCGCGACGCTGTCGGGCTCAAGGAGGATATCCAAACAACGCGAGCTTATTTCGATGTATGCGCAGGAACGGCGTTTCGACTTGGCAGCCGTGGTTCAGCAGGAAATTGCACAATCTCTGAATTCTGAGGTCGAATGGGTCCGGTCTGGTAACTATTATTACGACTGGATGGAGACTCAGGCTGGCGCGACGAAGACTGATTACGCAAAACTTGCTATAGCGTCGTACCAGCGTGCGCTCGATATCAATCCAGATAATCTGGACGTCCGAACAAACATGGCCTTGGCGTATTTGTACGATCCGTCAAATCCGATGCAGGCAATCCGCAATACAAATATGGTTCTGGAAAAGGACCCGGACCATATCCTTGCGAATTTCAACCGCGGGGTAATGCTGATGCAGATCAATCGACTTGAACCCGCGGTCGCTCAGTTTGAAAGGGTCCAAAAGCTGGTCGGCGATTCCAACAGCCCTATCTATCAGCGGGCAGAGAACGCGATAAAAACGATCAGGCAGCACCGGTCGCAATAATGCCGATCCGGAACCGTCGTTTAAACTTATTCCCGTATCGTCTCGACAGAAAAGAGGAACCTTCTCGACCTATCCGCACGGGTACTCGAAGACAGGATTCTAGAAGACATGATTCTAGAAGACCCAGCGGACGAGCGTTCGTCAGCGTTTTCTTCCTACTGGCCGCATGTGTCAATGTTGGGTGTGGATCAAAGGCAGAAGCCAAGCGAACGTTATCAGTCTTTGTGGCCGCTTCTTTGGCAGAAGTCACCGACTCGTTGAGCGCGCGCTACCGGGTGGACTATCCTGATGTCAAGATCCGCTTCAACGTCGGCGCTACTTCTACTTTAGCCCGTCAGATCGAATTTGGCGCTGCTGCTGACTATTTTCTTTCCGCAGATACCGTTTGGTCTACTTATCTAGTCGATAAGATACCCGGGACGAGCGTGGCAAGGCTTCCTGTAACGAACTCGCTTGTTGTTGTTTCTGCGATTGAGGAGTACGGATCAGTTGCGGCGTTGCAGTCCGTAAAGAGGGTTGCTATTGCGGACCCATCTCACGTACCAGCCGGCCGCTATGCCAAACAGGCGCTGGAGTGTTTGGGTATTTGGTCCTCATTGAAGTCACGCGTTGTTCCAACCGCGGATGTCCGTGCTGCGTTAGCGGCAGCCGTTACAGGCTCAGTTGATGCTGCGATCGTCTATGCCACTGATATCGTATCTGTGTCGCGTGCGAACACGTATTCGTCAACCATTCCGGGCGAGTGCCAATCAACCGTTTTGATGGACATTGTTTCTGTTTCTGTTTCTGCTGGCGATGTTGCCGCCTGGAAGGACGAGTGGAGGCGTACGATTCTTTCGCATGACAACCAAGAAGTTTGGGCTGCGTTTGGTTTTCAGCCGCAGGGGAGGGAGTGACCATGCAGCCTGAAGAGTGGGGGGTCATATTTCTTTCGGTGCGCGTTGCATCAATCGCCGTTCTACTTTCATTGCCGTTAGGCATTTGGTTGGCACATGGACTTGCACGGAATACGATTCGGCTGCCGTTTCTGGTGGAAAACCTGATTCAGTTGCCGCTCGTTGTCCCTCCGGTTGTCACTGGATTTGTTCTTCTTGTTGCGCTAGGTCCGTCAAGTACAATCGGGTCCGGCCTTGAAAAGATTGGTGTATCAGTAGCGTTTACGTGGGTTGGTGCTGCAATTGCAGCAGCAATAGTTTCGTTTCCGCTCCTGGTACAGACGATCCGTGCAACGTTTGAGCAGATCGATCCGGAAATTGAACAGGCCGCGGTGGTTGATGGTGGGAGCCGGTGGGCTGTTTTCAGGTACATTACGGCGCCGCTTGCCGCCCGCGGAGTAGCTGCCGGGATAATCCTGGCTTTTGCACGGGCGGTTGGCGAGTTTGGTGCTACAATAATTATTGCCGGCAATATTCCGGGGGAAACCCGCACCATTCCGCTGGCGATCTATACGGCGGTCAATCAGGCGGACGGGGGATCGGCGGCACTGAGATTGATTATTGCGGCGGTCATTGTCTCCGTCGCTGCCCTCGTGGCCTATTCTGTGCTAACCAGACGCCTTTATCGGCACGATTGACGGCGTGCAGCCGGTGGATGAAGCGCCGATTGGGTACCACGTAGGAGACGCGCATTGGGCCGAACGCTGTGGTCCGTTTCAATTCGTTTCGATGTCGGCCCGCTCTCGTCTGCTGATCAGGCGCAGGGTTGCAGTTTCGAGTGCGTGCACTTCCTATATTTTCGAAGTCGAAACACAATCATGTTCAAGCTGCGCATCCAATGATCACTTTTACAGACGCCGAACACGAACGTATTAGAAACGCCGTTCAGAAGGCAGAGGTGAACACCTCGGGAGAGATCGTCGCCTACCTGATGGAGTCGAGCGACTATTATGGTATCGCTTACTTCAGGTCGATGCTGATCTGTTGCGTGACGGCATTGCTGATCGCATTTGCGCTTCTGATGACCAGCCAAGGATGGGAACTGGGATGGCTTGACACTTCCACTGGTATACTTTTGGTGGCTGCCTTCGGCGCCGCAGTTGGCTTGCTCCTGGTTTGGGTGTCTCCAGCAATGAAGCGATTCTTCGCTGGCAACGCGCGAATCACTCGGACGACGCGACTTCAAGCGTTTCGGGCATTCGTGGAAGCGGAGCTGTTTGCAACTCGAGACAGGACCGGGATTCTCTTATTTGTGTCGCTGCTGGAGCACAGGGTCGAAGTGATTGCCGATAAGGGCATAAACTCCGTGGTAAAACAGCATGTATGGGAGGAAGTCGTTGAACTGATCGTCAACGGAATTCGATCAACGTCACTGACAGATGGCCTTGTCGCAGGTATCACAAGGTGTGGGGAGTTGTTGCACGAGCACGGTGTAGATATCCAGGCGTCAGATACCAATGAACTCTCTGACAATCTGCGGATCAAGCGCGATCTATAGGAAGCCGAGTTCGAGCTTGGCCTCGTCGGACATCATCTCCATTGTGTAGGGCGGTTCGAACGTCATCTCCACGCGGGCGTCGGAAACCTCCTCCATGTTCGCAACCTTATTCTCAACTTGTCCCGGAAGAATTCCTGCGGCCGGGCAGTTCGGCGACGTTAGTGTCATCACAACGTGAACGCTACGGTCAGGGAATATGTTGATCTCGTAGATCAGCCCGAGGTCATACACGTTGACTGGAATTTCAGGATCGTAGATCGTCCTGATCGCATCGACAATCTTTTCCTCCAAAACAGCATTGTCGACGGCACCCGCTTCTTGGACAGAAATGGCGTGAGGATCTCCCTCTGCATTAGCCAGCTTCCGGATTTGTTTGACCATGGCTTCGAGGCCGTTCTTTCGATTCGACGACAGGTGCTCGTTCATTCCAACCCTGTCAAGGAAACTCAAGTCAGCGTTCGCGACGTCTTCACGTTTTTGGCCATTCAAGACGCGGACGAGTAATGCGATCAGTCCTTTTGTAATCAGCGCGTCGCTGTCGGCTGTCAACAAAACGTGTCCTTCGACGACTTCTGCTCGCAACCACACCTGCGATTGGCACCCCCTGATACGATACCGGTCGTTCTTGTATGCATCGTCAATCAATGGCAACGCTTTGCCAAGTTCGATCAAGTGTTCGTACTTGCCGAGCCAGTCATCAAAGAGGGCGAACTCTTCAACAATTTCTTCAGCGCGCTCCGCGATCGTAGAAAGAATCTCGCTCAAATCAACATCCCTTTCGCTTTAGTTACTGCATCGATGAACTGGTCGATGTCTTCAGAATTGTTGTATAAGGCAATCGACGCTCTGACGGTTCCTGGTAGCCCAAGTCGCTCCATTAACGGCATCGTGCAATGGTGCCCGGTGCGTACTGCAACACCAAGCTGGTCGAGAATGGAGCCAGTGTCGTAGGGGTGAACGCCATCGATATTGAACGACACGACCGACGCCTTATTAGGAGCCGTGCCGAAGATCGTAACACCACCAATGTTGTTCAGACCATCGGTACACTGATTCAGCAACTGGCTTTCATGGATTGCCACCTCGTTAAAGTCAAGCGACTCAAGAAAGCGAATGGCAGCGCCAAACCCAATTGCTCCACTGATATTCGGCGTGCCGGCTTCAAGTCGATTTGGCAATTCGGCAAACGTTGTACCCGAGAATGAAACTGTCTCGATCATGTCACCACCGCCCTGATACGGGGGCAGGGATTCAAGCAGCTCTTTCTTGCCGTAGAGGCCACCGATTCCCGTTGGCCCAAACATTTTGTGGGCAGAGAAGCAGAAGAAGTCACAGTTCAGTTTCCTGACATCGACACGCTCGTGGGCCGTTGCCTGAGCGCCATCGACGATAACGATTGCTCCGGCGCTGTGCGCCATGTCCGTCATCTGTCTTACTTCGTTCCTGATACCGAGGCTGTTCGATGTGTGTACAAACGATACTATCTTCGGCTTCTTTTCGAGTAGTACGGCAAACGCGTCAATATCAAGTTCACCAGTATCCTTGATGGGGACCACATCGAGGGTTGTACCGGATCGCCCGCACAGAAGCTGCCACGGAACAATGTTGGCGTGGTGTTCCAGTTCCGTAACCAGAATGCGGTCCGCTTGGTTTAGTCGCTGCCCGAGTGTCGATGCTAGCAGGTTGAACGATTCGGTAGTCCCTTTCGTGAATATGATTTCAGACGGACTGTCCGCGTTCAGATACGTCGCGACCGCTGCGCGCGCGCCTTCAAACTCATCCGTCGCAACCTGACTCAAGTGGTGAATACCGCGATGGACATTGCTATTTTCTTCTTCGTAGTACTTTGAAATTCGATCGATCACCGAACGCGGCTTCTGCGTCGTGGCTGCGCTATCCAGGTACGCCAGCCGTCGGTTATACACTTTGCGGCTGAGAATTGGAAAGCGTTCGCGCAACGATACAACGTCCAGACGAGCCGATTCTGACAACGCCGAATCGTTGATTCCCGTTCGGGGGAATGCTGTTGTGTCTCTGTTAATCTTGTTTGAAGTCGCGCTGGGGGTGTCCATAGTCCACTCGCATCGAGTGTTGCCAATTTTTGTCGGCTAGATTCTGTCAGCAATGAGTTGCTCGACATATTGGCGGAGCGGCTCGATACCAATACCCGCGGTTACATCACTACTGAACGCCTGCAACATCATTCGTCGTGCAGTATCCAAGCTCAGTCCTCGGGATCTCAAGTAAAAGAGGCTCTCGGGATCTATACTGCCGGTTGCAGCGCCGTGGCTGCACAACACATCATCGGCGTAAATTTCGAGTTCGGGCTTCGAATACATTCGCGCTGAGTCACTTAGCACCACGGCGCGATTTGACTGGTAGGCTCTTGTCTTTTGCGCGTCTTGTCGCACCAGTACTCGCCCGTTAAATATACCGGTGGCCTTTTCGTCGAGGATGTTCTTGTACAGCTCATTACTGACACAATTCGGCACCGCATGGTCGACGGTCGTATGATTGTCAACATGCATCGAACCATCAGCGACTACAACTCCGGTTAAGTGCGACTCACAATGTTCGCCGCTAGGGAGGAAGTGGAGGTTGTTTCGTACAACTTTTCCACCAAGGGTAATCGTTGTAGTCTTCGCGTAGCTGGATTGCTCCTGAAAAACCTTCGTCGATGTTACTGATGTCGTCGCACTGTTCTCGAGCTGTAGACGGTAGTATTCGAGGCGCGCATTTCGTGATGAATAAAGCTCCACCACCGTGTTCAAGAGGTAGTCAGTAGTCCCAACAGTTGCGGATGTCTCGATGACCGTTGCCGCTACGTTTTCGGAAACTGCGAAAAGTATGCGGGGCTGGATGAGCACAGATTGA
>RCNE010001694.1_pt1 | contig 11923 bp, 11 predicted proteins | sample 2041361 | NCBI WGS metagenome assembly RCNE01 (sample SAMN09708229, study PRJNA481090) | Marine sediment metagenome, whole genome shotgun sequencing project.
CCACAAGAAATACAAGCCGATTCGTCAAAACTAGTATCAAAACCTTTGATGATATTTGTTGCAAATCCACGACCAGACATACTCAGAATCATTTCCCCTTGAATCTCTTCACAAGCTCTCACACAACGATAACAGTTGATACACTGTGATAGATCAGATTTGATATATGGATGTGCTCTATCGGGTTCAATATCTAAATGGTCATCGCCCTTTGGGTAGCGAATATTCGGAATTCCTATTTGTGCAATCGTTTTTTGAAATTCAGTCGCTTTTTTATCTTCAGAAGGAAAGACTTTGTTCGATGGATAATCTGATAAGACCAATTCTACAATGTTCTTGCGTAGGCGTTTCATCTTATCTGTATTATGATAAATATATAAACCATCTGATGCAGGAGTATGACAAGAAGCCATCGTTCTTGTTGGGCCATCTTTTTCACGAGCCACTTCTACTGAACATACTCTACATGAACCAAAATTATCTAAGCGATCATCTTGACACATCGTAGGAATGGCATCTCTATCTTCAATTCTTCTTACGAATTCTAGAATGGTTTCGCCTTGTTTTATAGTGTGCGGTATGTTGTCTATATATCCTTGCATAATTATGTAAATAGGTCTCGACTGCGCTCGACCAGACAATTGTGTTCTATTTGTCTCCTCGAGCGGAGTCGAGAGGTTATTTTAAGAATTTCATTTAAGCTCTTCATATATTAACTATTGGGCTACCTAAAATACTCTTTTAATTCATCATCAAAATACTGTAATGCATTTTTTATAGGTAGCGGAATTCCTCCACCCAATGCACATAAAGAACCTATTTCTAAGGTTTCTATTAAATCATCAAATAACTGACGGTCAATTTTATAATCCTCATGTTGTGCCTTCTTTAACATTTCAAATCCTCTATGTGATCCAATTCTACATGGATAACACTTGCCACAAGACTCATCGGCAGTGAATTCTAATAAATGCTCTATAAATTGAATCATAGGGAAATCGGTTGGAATAGAAACAACACTTGCATGCCCTAACAAAAATTGTTGTGCAGCAAAAGACTCAAAATCTAAAGTCAATTCATCTACTTTATGGAGAGGAACAATACCACCTAATGGTCCACCAATTTGTACTGCTTTTACATCAGATTTAAATCCTTGTCCGAATGTTTCAAAAACAGTTTTTAAAGGTGTTCCCATTTCAATTTCATACATACCAGGTCGATTGAAAAAGCTATCTAACGAAACCAATTTAGTTCCGGTAGATTTTCCATTTCCTAAAGCCGCGTAAGCTGCACCTCCATTTTTTAATATCCAATGGACGTTAGTAAAAGTCTCAACATTAGAAAGTACAGTAGGTTTACCATACAAACCATATTGAGCTGGATATGGTGGACGTACACGAACTTCTGGTCGTAAGCCTTCAATAGAATTTAATAGCGCCGTTTCTTCACCACAGATATAGGCTCCTTGACCTCGAATAATTTTAAATCTAAAATTATCCAACAATCCTAAATTCTTTATTTCTTCTATGGCATGTTGAATTTTTCTGATAGAGTCTGGATATTCACCACGAATATATAGTACACCAGCATCTGCACCAACTGTAATGCCGGTCATTAACATTCCGAACAACACTTTATGTGGTTGATGTTCCATTAAATACATATCAGAATAAGCTCCAGGGTCACCTTCATCTGCATTACAAACTATATATTTTTGATCAGATTTTTCTTTTATAACTGCATCCAATTTGAAATAAAACGGGAATCCGGCACCGCCGCGACCTCTTAAGTTAGAAACTTTTAATTCTTCAATAACTTGTTGAGGTTTGTCTTTAAAATTTTCCGTTAAACCGTAAAAATTAGAAATATTATCAATTTTCGAAGTGAGTATTGGTGTTGTATTACAATCGATATGATACGTATTCTCCTGACCCTTCGACTCCGCTCGAGATGACAAAATTGAAGTCAATTCTTCTTTCGAACTGGCAGAATACGTTTTATCATTGTACATAAAAGCATTACTATGATGACAATGCCCCAAGCAAGGAGCATGGCCTATTTTATTTGCGTCTACAATTCCTTTTAAATTTTCTGTTAATTGTTTTTGTGTTCCAGCAACCATACAAGCTGTTCCGTTACATACATGAATTGTTTTACCTTGGTTTTCTGGTCGTAAAAAATCATAAAAAGAAGCAGTGCCAAAAACCACAGAGTCATCGATCATAAAGCGTTCCGCTAATTCCTGATATTCTTCTTTAGTAGCAGATTTTTTAGCTAGCTCTGCAACATTTTCAAAAAGATTATCGTCTAATTCTTTTCTATATGAAAGCGATCGGATATTTTTATTTGCCATTTTTATATTCTTAACTGCATAAAAATACTAAAATAGAAGTGATTTTTATAAAGAGCTGCGTTAAACTTTTTCGCACATAAGAACGATGTGCTTGTTGTTGAAATCTGTTGTGAAAAATAAATAGTGATTACCACCGTCTTTGAATCCTGTTTTTTTACGAATTTGTGCAACCGTTTCTGGGAAGTTTCGCGTGGTAATATTTGCTTTTTTAGACGGAATTAATTTGTTGAGTTGTTTCTTGTCATATGTAACGCAATGTTGAATTTTGAACTGTCTTCCAGGGAATTCAATTAAAGTATCTGAAGTGTACAAATGGCTGTTTGGGTGAAGCTTATGAATACCTAATTTAGTTAATTCATTGAACAAACCAGCTTTTAAAATAGCTGCATTGGGTTCGTAGAGGTAAGTTTTTGGTAAAGAGAATTCAACAGAGCTTGCTTCTTTATAGATACTTTCAAAAGTTTGCTTTTTAGTAGTTGAAATATTTATTGTTTTCAATGTAATTGCTCCTTCATATGATTTTTCCAATACAAATAATAATTCTTTAACTTCATTAGTTATAGCAACTACATGTACTTCTTTTACAAACTTTAACTCATTAATAGCACTTGTAATATCTAGCATTGGTGATACTTTAATAAGAATAGTGTCAGCATATTCAAATAAAGTATCCAAATTCTCTGGTACATTTGGTAAACAATCTTCTAGTAAGAAAACTTTGCCTTTTATATCATTTCTCCTTGAAGGGTCGATATAAATTGAATCGAAATGTTCTTTTTGAGATCTTAAGTATTCAATGCCGTCTTCCGCGAAAGCTATTATATTTTTAATACCAAGTTGCTCGTAATTGTGTTGTGCGATTTGTGATAATTCAGGACTAATTTCACAATGTGTAACGGTTTTAAATAGCTTAGAAAAATAAAATGCATCTACCCCAAACCCACCGGTAAGATCTATAATTGAATCACCCGACATTAATTTTGATTTGTACTGTGCAGTAATTTCTGATGAAGTTTGCTCAATATTGAGCTTGTTTGGGTAATACATATTATGTGTATTCAACCAAGTAGGTAATTTCTTCACACACCTTTTCTTAGCTTCAATTTGTTCAACTAATTCTAGGATAGTAATATCCTTAAAAGGACTTCCTTTAAAAATTAGTTTTGAAATATCAGAGTTTAAATGTTCGTTAATGAAATCTTGTACTTCTGTATGTAGAATTTTGGAATTCAAATTTATAAATCCTTAGTCAAAGATTTTACAATCTTATTTTCTGCTAAAAATTCTTTTAAAATTACTTTCAATGCTGTATAAACTGGTACCGCTACAATCATACCTGTAATGCCAAATACCAATCCGCCAATAATGATAACTAAAAAAATCTCTAATGGATGTGATTTTACGCTTTTCGAAAAAATAAAAGGTTGACTAAAAAAGTTATCTACCAATTGTGCAATTACATAACCAATCATTACATAAATAGTTTGTGGTAAAATGACCGTTTGAAAATCTTGATCTAAATGGTTTGTCATTGTTAATATGAGCATCAATGCACCACCAATTAATGGGCCAACGTATGGAATGAGATTCAACAACGCACATAAAAAAGCAATCACTATAGCATTATCAACACCAAAAATGAGTAGTATGATGGTGTAGAGTACAAACAAAATTGTAATCTGCGTTACTAAACCAATGAAATACCGTGATAATAAATCTTCTATTTTTTCTAAAGAATTGGTAAAACGATCTTCAGTTTTATCTGGGACAATAACCATTAAGCCATTGTGTAATAACTGACTGTCTTTCATGAAAAAGAAGACAATAAAAAGCACTGAAAATAACCCAATACTTAAACTACCAACGGCTCCAATTACGTCATTCAGTAAATTAGGAATCGCTTTAAAATTCGAGAAGATGTCAACGTTTTTTAGTTGCTCGAGAATATTGATTCCGTGGGCAGCGAAATAGTCATTTGCTTGGCTTACTAAGTTTTCAATATTATATTCTAACTGGTTGATGTCTAATAACGATAAATTTTGACCTTGTTTTATAAGCAACGGAATAAACATAGAAATCAACCCAAAAAGCATGCCCAAAAACAAGACCATTGTTGAGACTACAGCTATGGTATTTGGGAATTTCAACTTACGTTTTAAAAAGCGAATAATGGGTCTACCAATTAAAGATAGCACAGCAGCAATTATTATATAAATAATTACCGATGTTATTTGATATAAGAAATATAGAAAGAGACCAACACCCAAAATAATGGCTATTGCTCTTAAAATACCGTTGGCTATGATTTTTGAGTTCATTGGGGTAAATATAGCCTAAATTCTCAATATATAAAGTTATTGATTTTTCATAATTTGGTTGGTTCGTTGTCTAAAGGAACATAGGAATTACAAAAATAGTTACATGCTATCCGAACAAGATTAAATTAGTTAAAAGTGATTGCTTATTGTCTAAAAGATAATTAGAATGTTTTTGATCCAATCAATAACAAATGGACAGCCGAGAATGAACGTGCAGCACCAGAAATTGAAGTGCTGCAGGATGCTGTTTCACCATCAAATGGTAAAAATCCACAATTGCAAAGTAGCGTTAGAAAAGGATATGAAAAGTATTTGAAAGAATATTAGCTAATTACAAGCTTTATTCTTCCTTAATTTTTACTCATTTATCTAAGAATTGATTAGGGTATAATGAAATTAAAAACCATAAAATTAAGGCGGTTTTCCCACAGCATAATTTTAAGACTTATTCATAAAATTGCATTAAATTTTATATGTTGACCGCAGGCAAGAAAGAATTTTTTAGAAAGTATCAAGATCTGACCGAAAAAGAATATAATCTTGAATTATTGTATTCCTTAAAAAAGACCAGATATAAACTGGAAAAAATAAAGGTATATCTATCTTTTATAGTAACTTTATTTATCGTTTGTTTACTAATTCTTATTTTCAATCGTATTTTTAACTTCTATATTTAAAAACATTATTTGTTTAAAATTCACTCGTAAAATGCAATTTTACAGTTGGATATTTGCTTTGAGTCATTTGTATGGTAAAAGCAGAGTCTGCTAAAAATACTAATTGCCCTTGTTTATCTTTTGCTAAATACCGTTGTTTAACACGTTTGAATTCAGCGAATTCATTATTTTTAGGATCTTCGGGTTCCACCCAACAAACTTTATGCATGGGTAAATTTTCATAAGTACATTTTGCGCCATATTCGTGTTCTAATCGATATTGAATTACTTCATATTGTAACGCACCAACAGTACCAATAACCTTACGGCCGTTTAATTCTAAAGTAAATAACTGAGCTACACCTTCATCCATTAATTGATCTAAGCCCTTATTTAATTGTTTTGATTTCATTGGGTCAGCATTATTCACATATCTAAAATGCTCTGGTGAAAAACTAGGAACACCTTTAAAGTTGAGGATTTCACCTTCCGTTAAGGTATCGCCAATTTTAAAGTTTCCAGTATCGTGTAAACCAACAATATCGCCAGGAAAAGACTCATCTACAATTTCTTTTTTCTCAGCAAAAAATGCGTTTGGACTCGAAAATTTCATCTTTTTATTATTGCGCACATGTAAATAAGGAGCGTTGCGTTTAAAAGTACCTGAAACTATTTTTAAAAAAGCCAATCGGTCACGATGTTTCGGATCCATATTGGCATGTATTTTAAATACAAAACCAGATAATTTTTCTTCCTTCGAATCAACTAAACGCTCTTCAGCCATTTTTGGCTGCGGTGGTGGGGCAATTTCTATAAAACAATCAAGTAATTCTTTTACTCCAAAGTTATTCAAGGCAGAACCAAAAAATACAGGTTGCAATTTTCCATCAAGGTAAGCTTGACGGTCAAACTTAGGATATACTTCACGAACTAATTCTAATTCCTCACGAAGTAGGTTAGCTGCAGCTTCACCAATAATAGTATCTAATTCTGGGTTTGTGACATCGTTAAATTCAACGCCTTCAGAAACGGTTTGCTTTTTATCACCAGAAAAAAGATTTAATTTTTTGTCCCAAATATTGTAAATTCCTTTAAAATCATAACCCATACCAATAGGGAAACTCAACGGTGTAACTTTTAAACCTAATTTTTGTTCTACTTCATCTAACAAGTCAAAAGCATCTTTCCCTTCACGGTCTAACTTATTAATAAATACAATAATCGGTATGTTACGCATTCTACATACTTCAACCAATTTTTCCGTCTGCTCCTCAACACCTTTGGCAACATCAATTACTACAATTACACTATCTACAGCTGTTAAGGTTCTAAACGTGTCTTCTGCAAAATCTTTATGCCCAGGTGTATCTAGGATATTTATTTTTTTGTCTTTGTAGATAAATGCTAATACAGAAGTAGCTACGGAAATTCCCCGTTGACGTTCTATTTCCATAAAATCGGAAGTAGCTCCTTTTTTTATTTTATTATTTTTTACAGCACCCGCTTCTTGAATAGCCCCACCAAAAAGGAGTAACTTTTCCGTTAAGGTAGTTTTACCAGCATCGGGGTGAGATATGATCCCGAAAGTTCGTCTACGTGCTATTTCGTCTAAAAAGGTCATGTATTGCAATTAGGAGCGCAAATATAGAGTTTTAGAAAAACATTTATTAATAATCAAATGCCAAATTCCAAAAAATGCAATTGATATTTAGTGCTCGAAATTTATCTTATGACAGTAGCTTTAAAGCAAACATCAATAATTGGCCATTCATCTCTACCAATTTTTACTTTTGCAATCTTTTCTAACGTGTCAAAACCACTTGTAATTTCTCCAAAAACGGTATGTTCTCCATCAATGTGATGACCACCATTTTTATCTTGAATAAAATAAAATTCAAAAGGCGTGGAGCGTTTATTTGGGTTATTATCCCAATCTCTTGCTGCCGCTAATGCGCCATATTTATGTTTTCGATTTTTTCTAAATTCAGAGGGTAAGGTGTAGCTTTTGTATTTACTTCGATATCTACGTGTTTTTGAGTTTTCAGAATTACCACCTTGAACTACAAAATCTTCAACAATTCTATGCACACATGTAGTACTAAAATATCCTTGTTTTACTAAAAAAATAAAACTTGCTCTATGTAATGGCGTGTCTCTATACAATCTGACTTTTATATTCCCTAAGCGAGTTTCAAACAGCACTTCAGTTTCTGGATTTTCTTTACCGTAGACAGTTAAAAATTCTACAGTATTGTACCTATTTATAGTATCTTTCTCCTCATCTTCAGCTATCTTTTTTACCACTTTTACAGGAGTTTTTATACCAGAATTTTGCTGAGGGGCAACCGTAACGGAATTTCCTTCTTTTTTTTTACAAGCTGTAAAAAGAATCAGAATGATTAATATGGTAAGTGCAATTCGCATTAAAGAATTATATGCTGCAAATATAAAAGTATTCATAGAAATCTTTGTATTTTGGATGGCTAAATAAAAAAGTCGATATGTATAGAGTAATAGTTGTTTTTTGTTTTGTTGTTATACTGTTTTCTTGTGCTGATAAAAAGCAAATTGAGCAAAAGAATAATGTTGAATTTATTGAATCTCCTGCAGCCATAAATAGTGCACAACCTTTTCTATTTTCAGGAGAAAGAACTTTATTATCATGGATAGAAAATAAAGGAGATTCTCTCTATATATTGAAATATTCAGAGCTTACAAGTGAAAAATGGGATGCTGCTAAAACAATTATTTCTGGTAGAGGTTGGTTTGTGAATTGGGCTGATTTCCCTGCAATTACCGAGCAAAATGGAAATATTTTAAGTCATTTTTTACAGATGTCTGCTGAAGGTACGTATACGTATGATATTCGAATGAAATTATTCAATAAAAGCGATAATTCATGGAAAGATGATTTTCTTTTACATAATGATAGTACAAAATCTGAACATGGCTTTGTAACGATGTTACCATATAAAGAAGATTCTTTTTTTGTTACTTGGCTAGACGGAAGAAATACTGTTGGTGGTCACGATCATGGCGGAGCAGGAGCAATGACATTGAGATCTGGAGAAGTAAAATTGACTGGAGAAATAATAAATGAAACTGAATTGGATGCTAGAACGTGTGATTGTTGCCAAACAAGTGCTGCGATTACTAAAAATGGCCCTATTGTTATTTATAGAGATCGTTCTGATGATGAAATTAGAGATATTTATATCACTCGAAAAATTGATAGTTCTTGGTCTCAACCCAAAGCCATTTATAATGATAACTGGAAGATAAACGGTTGCCCTGTGAATGGGCCAAAAGCAGTTGCGAAAGATAATACCTTAGCAATTTCATGGTTTACTGGCGCAAACGAAATGCCAAAAGTAAAGTTAATTTTTTCTAAAGATGGAGGTGAAACATTTAGTGAACCAATTTTAATTGATGAAGTACAAACAATAGGAAGAGTAGATGTTGCTATGATAGACAAAGAGAACGTTTTGGTGAGTTGGGTAACTTCTGAGGAGTCTAAAACGATTATTAAAGCTTTGAAAGTGAGTGTTGAAGGAGAAAAAGGAATGCCAATTATTGTAGCCGAATTTGACCCGGCTAGATCAAGTGGATTTCCCCAATTAGAAATTGTGAATACTAAAGCCTTATTCGCATGGACAGCTATTGCACAAGATGATACAATTATAAAAACAGCCACTATTTCATTAACAAATTTTTAGCATTTACTTAAAAAATGAGCAAATTTTAATTTGTAAATTGCGAAGATAAATTATGATTGAAGAGCAAGTAATTTTAGTAAACGAAAACGATGAACAAATTGGCTTAATGTCAAAGTTAGAAGCACACCAAAAGGCTGTGTTACATCGTGCATTTTCAGTATTTATTTTAAATAAAAAAGGGGAATTAATGCTACAACAGCGTGCAGCTCATAAGTATCACTCACCTTTATTATGGACGAATACCTGCTGTAGCCATCAACGAGATAGTGAATCAAATATCGAAGCTGGTAAAAGACGTTTGTTTGAGGAAATGGGTTTTGTTTGCGAACTTAAAGAAATATTTTCATTTATATACAAAGCACCATTTGATAATGGTTTAACAGAACATGAACTAGACCATGTAATGGTTGGTGAATATGAAGAAAGTCCAGTTATAAATAGAGAAGAAGTAAATGATTTTAAATGGATGACTCTGGAAGCTGTAAAAAGTGATATGGAGATACAACCAGATATTTATACCGAATGGTTTAAAATTATTTTTGAAAATTTTTATAATCACCTAGAAAAAGTTACAGTATAAATGGTTACAGTAAGTAGAAAAGCACATTTTAATGCGGCACATCGATTGTTTAGAGCTGATTGGTCTGATGAAAAAAACACTGCAGTTTTTGGTAAGTGTAGTAACCCAAATTATCATGGGCATAATTACGATTTAATTGTTTCTGTTACAGGAAATATCGACCCAGAAACAGGTTTTGTAATTGATGTAAAGGTGTTAAAAGATTTGATAAAAAACGAAATTGAAGAGGCCTTTGATCATAAAAATTTGAATATTGAAGTTGCTGAATTTAAAAACTTAAACCCAACTGCTGAAAACATTGCTGTTGTTACATGGAATAAACTGCGACCACATCTAGATACTGCTTTAAAGCTTTCAGTTACATTGTACGAAACTCCACGAAATTTTGTGAGTTATACTGGGGATAATTCTAATTAATAGGTCTCCTTTTCTTTTCAGAAATAGACATTACAATACTTTTAGATTGTATTTTTGAGTTGATTAGTTCAGGATTTATTATTTCCGATAAACCTATCGCTTCAGATAATAGTTGTTTGATCTTATTTTTAGGAAATGTTTCGAAATTACTAACAGTAATATGCCGTATCAATTTCCCTTGGCCAGATAATTTTACTTCTGATTTTCTGAGTTCTGCTCCACGATTGAAACCGAAGTTCACATGATTACTATAAACTGCAATATGGCAAAACGCATCTTTCAATTTATCTGATTTAGAATATGCGATTGCAACAGCATTATAATTATCCCAAATTAATTCATTACAAGTTGGTTCAGTTTCAATTATAAAGTTTCGTAATTTTAATGCTAATTGCTGAATGTTTTTATCGTATGGTAATAAAAAATTTTGTAATTCTGGATTGATTTTCATCGTTAATAAATCTTAATAATCAAAGGTAAGCATATTTTAGTATCATTAATAAAATGATGATATTTGTACCTTATAAAGCTATAAATATATGAGTTTGAAAACTGGAGACAAAGTACCTTCTTTTACATTAAAAGATCAACATGGAAATAATTTTAATATGGATAGCCTTATCGGAAAAAAGGCATTAGTCATTTTCTTTTACCCTAAAGATTTTACTCCAGGTTGTATTAAAGAAGTATGTAGTTTTAGAGATCAGTATGAAGATTTTACTGATTTAGGAGCTGAAGTAATTGGTATAAGTGGTGATGGTGAAACTTCACATGATAAATTTGCAAAAAAATATGAATTACCCTTCACGCTACTTTCCGACGAGAATAAGAAAGTAAGAAATCTATTTGGAGTCAAAAGTTCATTAATGGGATTATTACCAGGTAGAGTTACCTATGTAATTGATAAAAACGGAAATGTTCAATTGATTTTTGAAAATCAGTTTGGTGCTGAAAAACATATAGAAGAATCACTAGCTATTTTAAAAGAGAAGATGTAATGAGTTTAGATTATCCTATAAAATTTCACCCAATACTAAAAGAAAAAATTTGGGGTGGTGAAAAATTAGTAACATTACTGCATAAAAATTCTGATAAAAAAAACATCGGAGAGAGTTGGGAAATATCCGATATTAAAGGAGATATGTCTGTAGTTTCAAATGGTGCATTAAAAGGTCGCTCATTGCAAGATCTTATGGTTGCTCACAGAGGTGATTTGTTAGGTAAAAAGGTATTTAATAAATTCAGTTATAATTTTCCATTACTTATAAAATACATAGATGCAAAAGAGGCATTGAGTATTCAATTACATCCACATGATGCACTTGCTAAAAAACGGCATGATTCGTTTGGTAAAACGGAAATGTGGTATGTAATGCAAGCAGATAAAGGTGCTAATTTAATTGTTGGTTTTAAAAAGGATAGTGATAAAGAAACATATTTAAAACATTTAAAAAAGAAAACATTACTCAAAATATTAAATGTTGATAAAGTAAAAAAGGGGGATGTTTATTTTATTCCTACGGGTAGAGTACATGCTATTGATGCTGGAGTAATGCTTGCAGAAATACAGCAAACAAGTGATATTACCTATCGCGTGTATGATTGGGATAGACAAGATAAATATGGTAATTATAGAGACTTACATACCGATGAGGCTATAGATGCGATTGATTATACTTCGCTACCAAATTATAAAACATCATATAAAAAAGAGAATAATAAAACTACCGATTTGGTAGATTGCAAATATTTTACGACTAATTATTTGCCAATTTTAGGTAAAAAAGTTGCTGTAGATCATTCCGATAAGGATTCATTTATTATTTATATGTGTGTACATGGTAGTGTTGAATTTAATTGTAACGAAAATATAACAACTGTAA
>RCNE010001696.1_pt1 | contig 11915 bp, 9 predicted proteins | sample 2041361 | NCBI WGS metagenome assembly RCNE01 (sample SAMN09708229, study PRJNA481090) | Marine sediment metagenome, whole genome shotgun sequencing project.
AAGCCGAGTCTGAGTTGGCGACCGAGTCTGCCCTGAAGGCATCGTCGCTCTACCGCGCGGCGCGCATCCATGCTGAGCTCCTCGGGAATCGAGACGATGCGATCCAGGCGCTGGAGCGGGCACGAAGCCTTCAGTCGGGCGACCCGTTGATTCTCGGCGAGCTCGCGCGCCACTACGAATCCGGGCAGCGCCTTCAAGCCCTGGTCGAAACCCTCGAAGCACTGACCGAGGCGACCGACGACGAAGCAGAAAAGCTGACCTATACGCAACGCATCGCGCGGCTCTATGAAGAGGAGCTTCGCGACGTGGATCAGGCCATCACCTGGCATGAGCGAGCCGTCGAGCTCGACCCGACCTCGCTCTCGAGCCTGCAAGCCTTGAGCTTGCTCTACCGCATTCGCGGCGCCTGGCCGAAGCTCGTCGACATGTGTCTTCAAGAAGCGCGGTACACGACCGATGATGAGCGGCGAGCGGACTCACACGCGCGCGCGGCGGAAATCTACGAGACTAGGCTCAACGCCATCGACGATGCGATCGAGCACTATCACCGCGCGCTCAACGCAATGCCGGACCACCCCACGGCATTCAAGGCTCTGGAGAGGCTGCTTTCAGACGTCCAGAAGCCAAAGGACCTGATTCAGCTCTACGAAAACGCCTTGGATCGAGCGAGCGGTTCGAGAGCGGTGTCCTACCTCCTCAAAATCGCGCAGATCTACGAGGACGCGCTCGATGAACCTGCGCTGGCTGCCCAAACCTACAAGCGGGTCTTGCAGCAGGATTCAGCGCACCTCACCGCGGTCCAAGCTTGGCAACGGTCTGCTGAACGAGCGCATCGGCCACGAGAGCTTCTGGAAGCGCTCGACTATGAAATTGAGCTCACGGTCGAGCGGGACCGATTGGTCGCGCTCTTGCACCGGGCCGGAGAGGTCCTCGACCAACACCTGGAAGACCGCGATGCGGCCATCGCCCGCTACCGCCAGGCGCTCGACAAGGACCCACGCCACGTTCCGACGCTATCGAGCCTCGGCCGTCTCTATTATGCAGCGGGGCGCTGGAACGACTTGCTCGATGTCTACGGCCAAGAGCTCAGGCTCGCTCCGAGCAAGCACCGCCGAGTAGCTCTTTTGCAGAAAATGGCGGAGATTTCCCGCGATCGATTGGGAAGCGACGACGACGCGCTCCGATATCACCGCCAGGCGATCAAGGTCGATCCTTCGCATGCACCTTCGCTTCAAGAGCTCGCACGCCAACTTCGGGAACGCGGCGATTGGGCGGATTTGGTGGACGTGCTCGAGCTCCAGCTTCGCAACTCGAGCGCCGTTCAGATCCGAGCGCGAGCAGCATTCTTGCTCGGCCAGGTCTACGAAGAGCATCTCGAGGATCGAACGAAAGCGATGACCGCGTACGAGTCCGCGATCGCCGCGGATGCGAGCTACCGGCCCGCCGTCGACGCTCTGGCACGAGTTCGTGCCGAAGAGCACGACTGGACCCATCTGCTTTCCGACCTCGAGCGCGAGCTCAAGCTCAGCGAGGAACCGACGCAACGCATCGCCTTGTTTGCGCGCAAAGCGCAGGTCTTGGAGCGTCAAGACAAACACCGCCAGGCGATTCAAGCTTGGGAGAAGGCCCTGGAGATTGACCCGAAAAATCTCGGAGCGCTGCTGGCTCTGGAGCAACTGCTCCGGCAAGTTGGCGCATGGGAATCGCTGTGCGCCGTCTACTCGACGCAAGCCAACGTGCTCGAAGATCCCAGCGGTCGAGTTGCGGCTCTTTACGAGCTCGCTCGCCTTCTGGAGCATCAGGGGCTCGGAGAGTACGACGACATCGTAGGAGCGTATCGGCGCGTCCTAGAAGTCGCTCCAACGGACTTGGGGGCGTTGCTCGAGCTCGAGCGCTTGGCCTTGGGCCGTGGGGACACCGAGCTCCTGTGCGAGGTGGACTCCGTGGTTGCTCGTTCGGCGCAGGATCCGGCTGTCGCTGCGGCACACCGCGCGCGCCTTGCCGAGCGGGTCGAAGGGCAAGAAGACACACAGGCGATCGAGCAGTTTCGCGCGGCCTCCATTGCTGACCCCTATCACATCGGCGCGGCCCGCGGACTCACTCGCGTCGCAGAAGAGACTGACGACCCGACCGCGCTGGTCGACGCGCTCCGCCGAGAAGCAGAGGCCGAGCGCGACACCAAAGCCGCTTCGGAGCTCTTCGTGCAAAGCGCACAGGTCCGCTTGGAGCGTATCGGAGACCACGACGGAGCGCGACGGGACTTCGAGCAAGCGCTCGAGCTTTGGCCCGATTCGACGGCGGCCGCCGAGGGTCTGGTGGACGTGCTCACGATCGACGCCGCCTGGTCGTCGCTGGTGGATCGGCTTTCCCAGGCCGCTTCGAGCGCGCGATCGGTAGAGCGGGCGAGCGCTCTCTGGCTGGTGGTTGCGCGGGTGCAGAGCAACGAGCTGGAGGAGCTGCCAGCCGCCATCCGCACACTGCAACGCGTATTGAAAGTCCAGCCTCGCAACCTCGATGCGTTGGACCGTCTCGCGCAGCACTTTGCAGCCAATCAGTCGTGGCACGAGGCGGCGGCCACAATGGAGCAGTTGCTCGCGGCCGCACCGGGGAACAGTCGCTTGCGAAGGGTGGTGATCGATCTTGCCCGTCTGTATCGCGAGCGTTTGAGCATGCCCGACAAGGCTCTGTGTCACGTCGAAACCGCGCTTGCGAAAGAGCCGAGTGATCCCGCGGCGCTGCAAGAGCTTTCTTTGATTCACGAGGCGCTCGGGCAGTTGCCGCAGGCGCTGGAGGTCACGCGACACCTGCTCGACACGAGCGAGGGACACGAGCAGGGAGACGCGCTCGTTCGTCTTGGCCAGCTCGAGCACGCTACCGGCAACTCGGAGAATGCGAAGGTCGTGCTCCAGCGCGCAGTCGTTCTCGAAGGGCCACTGAGCGACGCGGCGCGGACGCTCGAATCCCTTTGTGTGAGCCCGAGCGACTGGCGAGCCTACGCAGACGCTCTGCGCGAACATCGCGCCAAAGATGAGCTGGGCCGGGTGACAACTACGCTCGAGGTCGCTCGAGTCCTATCCGACCACTGCCGGGACGAGCAAGCTGCAGTCGAGGCTCTTCGAGGCGGTCTCGAAGAAGGTGTCGGAAACGCTGACCTCCGACGCGAGCTGGCCGCGCGACTCCGCGCTCGAGGCGAACAAGCCGAGGCGGTCGAACAACTCCAAGCCGTACTTGCAGAGGAGCCGATGCGCGAAGAAATCTGGAGGGAGCTGGCGATCACCTATCAAGCAGACGGTCGCGCGAGGGAAGCACGAATCGCAAGCTTGCCCCTGCTTCAGATGGGTGCGAACGACGAGAATGACGACGCGCGGATCTCCGCAGTCGAACCATGGCCCGCCAAGGTTCGACCGAGGTCGCTTCGTGGCTCCATTTTGGAACAGCTGGGTACGCCGCGTGCCGAGGACGCTACGGCGGGCGCCCTTCTCGCCGCGCTGAGCCCCGCCCTCGCCAAGCTCTACCCCCCAGACCTCCAAAGCTACGGGCTGGCGACGCGCGACCGCCTCCCGACCGAAGCGAATCATCCTCTTCGCGAGATCGCAAACCATCTCGCTGCTGCGCTCGATATTCGAAGTTTCGATTTGTTCCTCCACCGAGTCCGAAACCGAGGCATCACGATCGAGTTCGGCGCTCATCCGGCCATGCTGGTGCCGGCAACCATCATGGAGAAGGACCCGCAAACTCAGACGTTCATGCTCGCTCAGCCAATGACCCAAATCGCACGTGGCTACCATGCGATTGACAAGCTCACGCCCCGGGAGCTCGATGTCCTGCTGGCGTCGGCCGCGCGAATCGTGAAGCCAGATTTCGGCTCTGGCCTGACCAGCGAAGAGTTCTTGAACGAGCAAACGCGGAGGTTGCAGCGAGCGATTCCCCGGCGCGACCGCAAATTGGTGCGCGATGCCGCCCTGAAGTATTCGCAAGCGAAGCGAGTGAAGTTCGACCGTTGGGTCCACGCTGCCCAACGAACCGCGATTCGGGCCGCTCTGCTTCTCTGTGATGACCTCGAGCCGCTGGTTCAAGACGTGCGGAGCCGCATCGCGCCGGAGCGAGAAGCCGAGGGCGAAGCCTTCGATGGACACCCAACATACATCGATGCGCTGAAGTTTTGGGCGTCCCCGCCAGCGATGTACCTGCGGGAACACATGGGAATGATTCCTTCCCGCTGACCTCGCTGCTGGTTAGACGCTGTCGCGGGTATGCCGGTCGACCCGGTAGACCAACCAGCCAAACGCGAGCACGATGATCAGCACCATGGCGAGCCCGGAATAGAACGCGGGGCTTGTAAAGAAGGTGACGAGACCGTAGTCGCGAGTGAACTGCCGGTAGGAACCAACGACGGACAGCCGGGTCCACGCGAGCGGCCATACCGCCAATGCGATGAAGATTGTACCGACGGTGATTCGACGGGCTGCCAGATCGCGTGAAGCTCGAGAGAGAGCCAGGCCGATCCGAAATCCGAGCGACGCTGCGCCGAGCAACAGTACCCCCCCCAGCAATCCCCAGAACCAGGGAGCGCGAGCCGTGTCGACCCAGTAGAAGAGAAACCAGTCGCCATGAAATACATAGAAGTAGATCGCGGTTGGCAAAAGGACCAGGGTGACGAAAAGGGTGTAGGCAAGGAAGGTCTCCATACGCCAAACCGGGTCCGAGCTGTGCCGAAGCTCGTCGCGACCGGCGTAGGCCGAAAGCGCGCCGGTAGCAATGGCGATGAGCAGAAGGAAAAGTAGTGGCAAAGGGTTCCCTGCTGAAAGGCTACGTCCCCGGTTCGTGGACGGTCAACCAATCGAGCACCATAGTTGGAGGATGCGACGGAGCGCCTGGGTCGGTTTAGCGGGATTTGTCGGGACTTGCGTCGCGGAGGGGCAGGCGTCCGCCGACAGCCTGAGCGAGCTGACCGCCCCCTTTGCGACGGCACTTCTCGGCGGTAGCTACCTGGGCGCGCTGGGCCTCGTCTTCCTCGCCGGTCTGGCCACCTCACTGACCCCCTGCGTTTATCCCATGATCGCGGTCACGGTCAGCGTATTCGGCGCGAGGCAGGCAGAAAGCCGCGCCAAGGCTGCGATGCTCTCGAGTGCGTTTGTTCTGGGCATCGCAGCGCTCTTCACGCCGCTTGGGGTAATGTCGGCACTGACGGGAAGCGCATTCGGAAGCGCCCTAACGAGCCCCTGGGTCCTCGGGGCTCTGTCGACCTTGTTCGCGGTGATGGCGTTCAGCATGTTCGGCTTATTCGACCTCGCCCTGCCGTCGGCCTTGCAGAACCGGCTTGCACAGGCAGGCGGCTTCGGCGTGCGCGGCGCGTTCGTGCTGGGCTTCGTCAACGGGCTCATCGCCGCCCCGTGCACCGGGCCGGTTCTCGCCGTCCTGCTGACCTGGGTGGCCACGACGGGGAACGTCGCGTTTGGTGCGCTTGCCTTGTTCGTCTACGCAATCGGGATCGGAGTGCTGTTCTGGTTCGTCGGGACTTTCGCCATCACCTTGCCGAAGTCGGGACGCTGGGTCGAGTGGACGAAAAGCGCGTTTGGAATCGCGATGCTTGCTTTGGCGTTCTACTACCTGCGAGGCATCCTGCCATACCCGCGTCCGGCCGTGCGTGACGAAACGTGGCTCGCCGTGGCTCTCGGGCTGCTGGCTGGTGGTGTCATCGTCGGAGCGATTCACCTGTCGTTCAAGAGCAAGGCGTGGGGAGCACGCGTTCGCAAGACGGTCGGGGTCGCCGCCTGCGTCGCGGGCGTTCTCGGCATCGTCGGCTGGGCTGAAGCCTTGCCTCCTGGCGCGCACATCCGCTGGATCGAGAGCTTCGACGCCGGCAAGGCGCAGGCCGTCGCCGAAGGGAGGCCTATGCTCGTGGACTTCGGTGCCGATTGGTGCGGGGCCTGCCAGGAGCTCGAGCGGGACGTTCTGAGTGACCCCCGCGTCGTTTCGGAAGCGCAACGATTCGTCACGGTGAGGGTGGACCTGAGCACCGAGCAAGCAACCGACGAAAAATGGGCACTGCTCAAAGCCTACGAGCAACCCGGTCTTCCTCTCGTAGTCCTTCATCATAGCGATGGCTCGGAGGCATCTCGCATCACCGGAATGGTGGAGAGCGACGCGTTTCTGAAACTCATGGACGCCGTTCGGTGATCGGAGCTAGGCCGTGCTAACCTCCGCGCAGGAGTGACGGGAATGAGGAAAAGAAACCTTACGAGACGCCAGATGCTTGGTCACGGGGTGCGCTTGGCCGTGATCGGCTCGACGCCTGTCCTACTCAACGCTTGCACGAAGCCAGAGCTGCATTGCGAAGACGTGAGCGGGGTTCGCGAAGACGACTTGGCGCTGCGAACGCAGCTCGAGTATCGCGACGTTTCTCCACACGGCGAGAGCAAGAGCTGCGAAAGCTGCGCGTTTTACCTGGCAGGCAAGAAGAACGAATGTGGGCGATGCACCCTCGTCAAAGGTCCAATCCACCCCATGGGTTATTGCAACTCTTGGGCGGCAAAGGGCTGACCCGCGGGCAGCATGGCACTGTTCGAAGTACGAGGCCTACGAAAGGCGTTTGGGCGACAGGTCGTGCTGAACGGGCTCGACATCGACATCGTCGCGGGTGAGGTCATCACCATCATCGGAGAGTCCGGGTCGGGCAAGAGTATCTTGCTCAAAGCAATGATGGGCCTCATCGAAGTCGACGCGGGCAGCATTCGATTCGATGGTGAAGACGTCGCAGGCCAGACCGAGCAAGAGTGGACACAGACTCGCCGCCGCATCGGCATGCTGTTCCAAGAATCGGCCCTGTTCGACTCGTTCACGGTGTTCGAGAACGTCGCCTATGCCCTTCGTGAGCAAACCACGATGTCCGAGGACGAAATCGCAAGCCGAGTATCCGAAACGCTTGCCCTGGTCGCGCTCCCCGGGATTGAATCGATGTCGCCTTCCGATCTTTCCGGCGGCATGCGCAAGCGCGTCGCCCTCGCGCGAGCGGTCGCGGTTCGTCCGGAGGTCGTGTTCTATGACGAGCCCGCCGAGGGGCTCGATCCCATCAACGTCACTCGCGTGAATCGCCTGCTTCTCGGACTGCAGGAGAGGCTGCACGTGACCTCGGTGGTCGTGACCCACAATCTCAAGGCAGCGTTCGCGATTAGCGATCGCCTGGCCCTCATCCATGACGGCGTCGTGGCAGCGACCGGCGCCCCTGAAGCGTTGCTCGAATCCGAGGACCCGGTCGTGCGAGAGTTCATCGGCGACCGGATGAGGAAGGTATTGCGTGCAAGTTGAGTTCGTAGGTGCAGTCGGTGGCAACGTCACCGGCTCGAGGCATATCGTTCACACCGAGAACGCACGCATTTTGCTCGACTGCGGCCTGTTCCAGGGACGCCGTTCGGAAACCATCGAGCGTAACCGGGATTTGGGCTTCCGCGCGAGAGACATCGATGTGATGGTGCTGTCCCACGCTCACATCGATCACTCGGGGGCCCTGTCACGCCTCTATCGCCAAGGCTTTCGGGGTACGATCTACTGCACCTCCGCGACTCGGGACCTCTGCGCGGCAATGCTCGAAGACTCTGCGGAGATTCAGGCTCAGGACGCAGCCTACATCAACCGGAAAATCGAAAAGAACGGTGCGGACATGAAACTCGTCGAACCGCTCTACGATCAGAAGGACGTAGTCGGAACACTCGAGCTCATGGTGGGCGTCCCCTATCACCGACCCCAACGGATCGCCGAAGGCGTAACGCTGACCTACTACGACGCGGGGCACGTCCTCGGGAGCGCGATGGTTGCGCTCGACGTCGATGTCGTGGGCGAACAGCGACGTTTGGTATTTTCAGGCGACCTCGGGCGGCACAACATGCCAATCCTCCGCAACCCCGAGGTCCCTCCGGGTGCGTCGTGCCTGATCATGGAAAGCACCTACGGCGATCGGAACCACGACCCGATCCAGGAGATGGAGGACCGGCTCCACGAGGTGATCGCCCGAACGATCGACCGTGGCGGCAAGGTCGTCGTGCCGTCGTTCGCTCTGGAGCGTGCCCAAGAGCTGATCTACTCGCTCAAGCAGCTCAAAGACCAGGGGCGGCTCCCCGATGTTCCTGTCTACGTCGATTCGCCACTGACCGTGAAGCTGACCGACGTCTTTCGAATGCATCCGGAATGCTTCGATACTCCAACGCGCGAACGACTCCTCAAAGGCGACTCCCCGTTCGACTTCGACGGCCTTCGGTACGTATCATCGGTCGAAGATTCCAAAGCGATTGACCGAAGCGACGAGCCCTGCGTGATTATTTCGGCGAGCGGGATGTGCGAGTTCGGCCGAGTGGTCCATCATCTGGTCGCCACCATCGAAAACCGAAAAAACGCGGTGCTCATCGTCGGCTGGCAGGCACAGCACACGCTGGGACGTCGCCTCGTCGAGCAGCGAACGCGCGTTCGGATTTTCGGCGTCGAGCGGGACCGGCATGCTGAGGTCGTCGTGCTGAATGGCTTTAGCGCACATGCGGGTCAAGATGACCTTCTGGCATACGCCGAAGCGGTTCGCGAGGCAGGCCCGCTTCGGCAAATCGCTCTGGTCCACGGCGAAGATCCAGGGCGCGATACGCTGAAGTCTCTCCTCGAAGAGCGCGGCTTTCCTACGGTTCACACACCGGTTTACGGCGATCGAATCGACGTCTGAAGCCCGGAGGCCTTGACCAAGCCCAGGGTCTGCGCGCATCCTCGCGCGATTCGAAGACGGAGGAGGGGTTATGAGCAAGGGCTTGATTGGATGCGGGGTGATCGTGGTGATCGCACTGATCTTGGTTGCAACCGGGGTTGGAAGCTACAACCGCCTCGTCCAGCTTGACGAAGGCGTCGACAACGCATGGAGCCAAGTGGAGAACGTCTATCAGCGACGCGCAGATCTGATTCCGAATCTGGTGGCGACCGTGAAAGGCGCCAAGGAGTTCGAGCAAGAGACGCTCACCCAAGTGGTGGAGGCGCGCGCCAAGGTCGGACAGGTCAACTTCGAGACGGCGCCCGACGCCGCGCAGCTCGAGCAGTTCGAAGCAGCGCAGTCGAATTTGTCCTCGGCTTTGTCGCGCTTGCTAGTGGTGGTCGAGCGATACCCGGAGCTCAAAGCGACAGAGGCATTCCGTGACCTTCAAGCGCAGCTAGAAGGGACCGAGAACCGAATCAGCGTGGAACGAAAGCGCTTCAACGATGCAACCATGGACTACAACAAGACCCGTCGGCAGTTCCCTACCATCCTGCTTGCGAACATCATGGGCTTCGGCGACAAGCCCTACTTCGAGTCCACAGCAGGAGCAGACAAGCCACCCAAGGTCGAGTTCTAGCGCAAGCCGTGACCCTGCGAATCGAAACCTTCTTCTCCAAAGCCGACCGAGAAGCAATCCAGGCTGCCACGACGGCGGCGGAACGAAAGACCGCCGGCGAGCTCGTCGTGTACGTGACCGAACGATGCGACCCACACCCCGAAGTGGCTTGGAAGGGGGCGCTGGTCGGCGGGGCACTGGGCGCGCTCTGCGCCAGTCTCGCTGCGTGGCGTTTCGGGGGTTGGGGGGCGCCCGACCACCTGTGGATTCTAATCGGATTTCAGCTCGGCTTGGTGGCTGGCTGGATCGCAAGCCGGTTCGATCCAGTCGCCCGAAGGTTGATCGGGGAAGAGGCTCTGGACAGCCGCGTAGACGGCCGAGCGGCCGAGGCGTTCCTGGACGAGCAGGTGTTCGCGACGCGTGAACGCACCGGGGTGCTGATCTTCGTCGCACTGTTCGAGCATCGGGTCCTCGTGCTTGCTGACGAGGGGATCGACGAGCGAGTCGCCCACCACGCTTGGGACGAGATCACGGGCGAGCTTGCCCTTGGGATTCAGCGGGGAAGGCCGGCTCCGGCCTTGATTCACGCGGTCGAGCGCTGCGCGACTCTCTTAGAGGCCCACGGCGTCCAAGCTGCAGATGAGGAAAACCAACTTCCGAACAAGCCGAGGTTTCGCCGTGAATAAATCGCGACCAGTTCTCGCCACGCTTCTCGCGTGCGCGTTCTCCGTCGCGGCCCTCGCCCTGAACGTCCCGGAGCTCTCGGGACGAGTCAACGACTACGCGAATTTGGTCTCTCCTGCGACGGAAGCCCGCATCGATGCGCTGCTGGCACAGCTCGAACGAGACAAGGGGACGCAGGTCGCTGTGCTCACCATCGACAGCCTGGAGGGCGAGCCGCTCGAAGACTACAGCCTTCGCATTGCCGAGGCTTGGAAGCTCGGTCGCGCCGACGAAGATGACGGTGCGCTGCTTCTCATTGCCAAGAACGATCGAAAGATGCGCCTCGAGGTCGGCTACGGCCTCGAGCCTGTACTAAGTGACGTGCTTTCGCGACGAATCCTAGATCAGGTTCTGAGGCCGAGTTTCCGCGCCGGCGACTTCGACGGGGGGATCGAGCGCGCTGTCGAAGCGGTGGACGGCTTGATCCGCGGGACGAGCACCCTCCCTGCGCCGTCCGTAGTCGACACGCAGGCCGATCTTCCGCCACGGATCTTCGGACTGCTTTGGCTCTTGTTCCTGATGCCGTTTGTGTTCGTCGTGGTTGGCACAAATCCGTTCCAGTGGTTTCTGTATCTGTTTTTGATCCCGTTCGTGGGCGTCGGGGGCATCACCACGATCAGCCCTAGCGCCGGCCCATTCTTCGTCGTCGTTTGGCTCGTCGCCGCGCCAATCGTCTGGTCGTTCTTCGGCCGAAAGCGAAAAAAACAAAAACGCAGCCGTGCGCGACGGAGCTCCGGCTGGTCGGGTGGATCCTGGTCGTCTGGGGGCGGCGGCTTCTCCGGCGGCGGGGGTGGCTTCTCCGGAGGCGGTGGAAGCTTTGGAGGCGGCGGCTCTTCGAGCAGCTGGTGAGGTCTAGGGGTCGCTTTCCAAACGGCCGTGCCAGTAGACCCAGTTTGCCCAGGCCTCGGGAATCGAGCTCGCCGGGTCGACGCGGAATGCAACGACGGGCAGCCACTTGGGTTTGACCGGAGGGCGTCGCAAACGAAGGCCCGCTTGCCTGGGAGTGCAATTGCCCTTCTTCTCGTTGCAGCCGTAGCAGGCCATCACGATGTTCTCCCAGTTGGTCTTGCCGCCCTGGGATTTGGGAACCACGTGGTCGTACGTGAGTCCGCGAAGTCGATGGCGGACGCCGCAGTATTGACACCTGAAGTCATCACGCATCGCGACGTTGATTCGAGAAAACTTGATCGCGCGTTTGCGCCCGACGAGGGTTCGCAGGAGCCGAACGACGGCTGGCATCTTGATGGTGATGCTGACCGAGCGAATGTCTTCGTCGTACTCTTCGACGACCTCGACTTTGCCGTCGAAAATCATGCAGACAGCGCGTTGCCAGCTGATGATTCGGTGGGGCTGATAGCCCTGGTCTAAGACAAGGGTCCGCATTCCGTACGAGGATTCGTATAGCGCGAACGGACGAAGAAGTGAACCGGACAGCTGTTTTCGCCTCGTGATGTGCGGCGAATCACATGCTATACGCCGCCACCTAAGTCCTCGTAGCTCAGTAGGATAGAGCAGTGGTTTCCTAAACCGAAGGCCGGAGGTTCGAATCCTCCCGGGGACGCCCCGTAAAACAAAAACGGGAGGCGAACCTCCCGTTTTTGTCACGGGGCTTGGCCCCAAGGCGGTTGACGCGGTCGCTTGACCTGTACTAGTTCTGGTCGACTCAGGAGCGGCACCATCACTGGCGAAAGACGATATCCGGCACCGGTCATTGCGGTTTCGAACCCTGCTGCCACAGCGCAAGAGGGGCTCGCCAAGCAACCCAAAGCCAAACGGCGGAGCACCCTACCCGACGATCTCCTGTTTCGAAGCGACGAGGAGTCCGCGCGGCGGCTAGCCCTCAAGAGCCTG
>RCNE010001697.1_pt1 | contig 11915 bp, 7 predicted proteins | sample 2041361 | NCBI WGS metagenome assembly RCNE01 (sample SAMN09708229, study PRJNA481090) | Marine sediment metagenome, whole genome shotgun sequencing project.
ACCTTCAAGTTCTTTTAATTGCTCTTTGTAATTCCGGGTACCATTGAATTTTTCATTTGTCGCTTCGACAGCCGCATTTAACCAATCAGTAGCTTTAGCACTGTTTATTTCTTTAGTATCAGCTGAAGCAAACAGCATAGCTTCTAGAATATCATGATCATAACGACGTGAGAGACGTTTAATAATATTACTAATTACTAAGAATTCATTTGCCAATTTTTCAAGTGCTTCTCCTTTAATCGCTGGCGCACCTTCATCAACAAACAAACCTGCATCTTCCAAAGCTAGTTGTAGTAAACGTTCGTTTAACTCATCATCATCTTTTACATACTGCTCTTGCTTACCTTTCTTCACTTTATAAAGTGGAGGCTGGGCAATATATATATGTCCTCTTTCAACTAACTCATGCATTTGTCTATAGAAGAAAGTTAACAGCAGTGTACGAATATGAGACCCGTCAACATCGGCATCGGTCATGATAATTATTCTGTGATAACGTAATTTGTCTGGATCGAATTCTTCTTTACCAATGCCGCAACCCAACGCTGTAATCAAAGTACCTACTTCTGCTGAAGCGAGCATTTTATCAAAGCGAGCTTTCTCTACATTCAGTATCTTACCTTTGAGCGGTAAGATCGCCTGGAATACTCTGTCACGTCCCTGTTTTGCAGAACCCCCTGCAGAGTCCCCTTCCACCAGGTAAATTTCACATTTCTCTACGTCTTTGGAAAGACAATCTCGTAGCTTTCCTGGCAAACCGCCACCGCCAAGAACTGACTTTCGTCTAACTTTTTCGCGGGCAGCTCGGGCAGCTTCTCGCGGATGAAGTCGGGCTCTGCATGGCGGATCTAGCCATGGCCTGGTTGATCGCACAGCCCGGCGTGACCAGCGTCACGTTGCCCGCATCGCTAGTCCACCACAGCCTGTGCATGACGTCTACGACAACGACACAGGGTCCCGACACCGACTAGAGCATTCTGTGGTTCCAGCCGGGTGGCAGGGCAGGCTGCGACGGACCGATATTTGCTTGGCCAGAACCTAGCCAAGCCTGGCTGATAGGAAGGTTCCGAACCACTAGCCTCGGCTACGGTATCCGGTCGCAATTCCTGATGGCATCGCGGCGACCAACCCGTGATCGCGACACACCCAACAAGGAGCTCCACCCATGCCGGTCCCAGCCAAGTCGCCCGTAGTCGGTATCCCCATATCGACAACGTCGTACGCGGAGGTGCTCGACGCGATCACTTCACGGTCTGTTGATGGGGGAATGTCGGTGGCTGTGTGCAATGTCCACTCGGTGATGTCGGCACGAAGGGACGCGGCCCTGAAGGCCGCCATCGGCGGGGCCGAGATCGCAACCCCTGACGGCGTCCCCCTCGTTTGGGGGCTGCGCGGGACGGGTCACCCCGATCAGGAGCGGGTATACGGCCCGGAGTTGATGCGTGTTGCCCTAGTGGAATCGGCTCGCCTCGGATGGAAGCACTATCTGTACGGAAGCAGCCAAGAGACTCTGGACAAACTCACTGCCGCTATATCTGACTTCGCGCCCGACGCCGAGATTGTGGGCGCCGTGTCCCCTCCGTTCCGGGATCTCTCCCCCGAGGAAGAGCAGATCGCTCTAGATGCCATCAAGACCAGCGGGGCCGACGTTGTGTGGGTCGGTCTTGGTATGCCAAAGCAAGAACTCTGGATGCATGCGGTCAAGGACCGATTGCCTGGCGTGGCGCTGCTGGGAGTGGGAGCAGCATTCGACTTTCTGGCCGGTACGGTCGCCCAAGCACCGTCGTGGATGCAGCGCAGTGGCCTCGAGTGGCTCTATCGCCTCATCCAGGAACCTCGCCGCCTGTGGCGTCGGTATATCTGGAATAACCCAAGCTATGTTCTTCTGCTGGGTTGGCAAGTACTACGAACCAAACTGCGGCGTCGCTAAACCACCGCGGACGCAAAGACTGAGCGACAGACCCGACCTATTGGGATGCGGTGTCTACCGAGGCGCCGAGGTAGCTCCGCATCGTCTCGCGGAAAGTCCTCTCGAGATCGAACTCCGGCTCCCAACCCAGCCTACGGATTTTGGAGATATCCGGAATTACCCGATTGGTGTCCTCGTAGCCGACTCCGTAGAACTCCTCGCCGCTGATCTCGATCAGCTCGTTGGTCGGGCACTCGCCCGTTAGCTCTTCGTAGAGGTTCATCATGAGAGCCACCAGCTCACGGATCGAAATATCGTTGTTGGGATTGCCAATATTGAAGGCCTGGTTGGTTGCCCGCGGGTCCTCGAGCAACACCGAAAAGGCCCTGTTTGCGTCGTCGATGTGAGTGAACGAACGCCGCTGCTCCCCACCATCGATCAGATAGATGGAGCCGCCGGTAAGCAACGCCGACATGAAATGGGCGAAAGCCCGCGGCCCGCCCGTCGTCCCGGCCGGAACCAGGTAGTCAAATCGAGGGCCGACGAAATTGAAGGGACGGACCACCGTGTAGTCGAGCTCACCGCGCAGACCATGAGCGTGGATCACCCTCTCGAGAAGCTGTTTCGACGCCGCGTATACCCACCGCTGTCGATCCACGGGACCCACAACAAGATCGGATTCATCCTCACGATAGGAATCGCCAGATGGCTTGCCGTAGACCTCCGAAGTTGAATACTGGAAGAGGCGCTTGCCGTGGTCGACGCAGTGCTGGACCGTCTTCACGTTCTCAATGAAGTTCAGTTTGATCACGTCAAGTGGCGACTCGATGTAGATACTCGGATTGGCGTACGCAATGAGATCGGCGACAACATCGCTTTCGGCGATCAGGGACTCGAGCAGATCGCCCGACTGGGTGACATCGGCCTTGACGAACGAGAATTTTGGACCGGCGATGCCGTCCAGCTTCTCGTCGCCGATGTCTACACCCACCACCTCGTGGACATCTTCAGCTACGAGATGCTGCACAAGGTTCGACCCGATAAAACCGCTGGCCCCGAGAACGAGAATCTTCATGCGCCGCTACCTACCCTTGCCTGGCTGTTCAGTACGCGATCGCGGGCACCGTACTTCCTGGCATAACCCCCGCAAACGCTTTCCAGCGAGTATATGTGTGGTCCTCAAGTGCGCCAACCGCAGTAGGCCCATCGTACGTCATGACCAGCGACTCCCAATTCTGGGTCATCGCCCCGCTACATCTGCGGTGTGCCGGTAAAATCGCCGCAACAAGGATCGGCCACAACGCAAGTGTCGCCGGCTAATGCACCGACTAGTGGTTCCTGTTTGGGAACCACGTTTGTCTTTGAGGATGAGGATTGGTCCAATGAGCACCCAGCCGGAAATCGTGATCGCAACGACGTTGCGGGACAGAAGGGGCGGCACCGGAGTGCAAACGCAGTTCTCCACCTTTCACGATTACCTCGTCGAGACCGGATACCCGGTGCGTATTGTCTCCTCGTTCTCATCGCACGCCGCCGTTGTCAGCCCGCTGCTGGCAATCGGCTGGGCGATCAGACCCTTCAACAAAATGGCGTCATTGTGGTGGCATCGCACCTGGCATTTCCGCTTTGTACGGGCTGCGCTGCGCCGGCTGTTCAAGAACGCGCCCAATGTGATCATCTACGCCCAAGATCCCTTGGCCGCCGAAGCCGCCCTCGAAGCGCGGACCAACGATCAGCCAGTCATTCTGGCGATGCATAGCCCCCTGTCGGAAGCCGACGAATGGGTCGACCATGGCACCATCAGGACGTCCAGCCGGATGTACGCTTCGATGCAGCTTCGGGAACGAGACCTATTGCGGAACGTCGACAAGCTGGTCTTCGCTTCCGAGTTACAGCGCTCGAACGTCACGTCGATCTACCCAGATATCTCGACCACTCCGTCCATAGTGATGCCAGAGTTTGTTGACATGCCGCAGACATTGGGCGGAGTAAGCCCCCCCCGCGACGCAATCTCGGTTGGAACGCTCGAGCCACGAAAGAACCATCGGTTTCTGATTGATGTGATCGCAGCCGCACGGACGGCGGGTCATGTTTTTACTCTCACCATCGTCGGAGAAGGACCCGAACGAAGAGCTCTCGAGGCACAGACATCCCGGCTTGGCCTTCGCGACCAGATCGATTTCGCCGGCCGGGTGAACTATGACATCGGCATCGAGCTCGAAAAACATCGGATCTACCTGCACGCATCCCGACAGGAGTCATTCGGATTAGCGCCAATCGAAGCGATGGCCGTGGGCCTGCCCATCGCTATCGGCGACACCGGGGTCGCCGAACTGCTCGAAGACGGAGTCGAGGCATGGATCTGGCCCGATCTCGATCATCCGCAACTTGGTGCAGAACTGCTGATCTCACTCATGACGAATCCCGATGAGCTGAACATCGTGGCCAAACGAGGCAACGACCGCTATCACAGCTCCTTCTCGGTACAAGCAGTCGCCCCCCGACTCACCGCCTACCTAACCGAACCCCTGAAATAGCGCCCGACTTCCGAAATCGGTCGTCCAGTTCAGACAGCGATTTGGGTCTTGAGGTGGTCATACATCCGAAGCGACAGCGCCACGATCGTCAGCGTCGGAGCTGTTGCGCCGCCGGTCGGGAACACGCTGCTCCCCGCAATGTAGAGGTTGTCGATTCCGTGCACTTTGCTGTTGGCGTCGACAACACCTTGGGTTGGGTCGCTATGCATCCGTGTCGTACCGATGTGATGCCAAGTCCCGAGAACACTATTGGTCCACGGGTCCGGATCATTGATCTTGTTGTTGCTGATGCCAGGCTCCAACCGCTCCATCTCGCGCAACACGATCTCGAGTCCACGGCGATACGAACGCTCCTCGTCGGGATGCAGGGTCCACTCCAGACGAACCCGCGGGATTCCTAGGGCATCCTTGTCATTGGTGAGCACGATGCGGTTCTCCGGTCGCGGAACCTGCTCGACACTGCTCTGGATATCCAGCCAGCGCCGCGCGATCCGCGGTTGGAACTGAGCACCGACCGCGCAGGCGAAGGCACGGTCGGGGCGCTTGAGCACGGTCTTGATATCTTCCCAGCGCACTCGATTCGGACCGCCCCCGGTGTCTTGGTAGTAGGGAGAGTCACTCCACGGTGACCGACTTGCGTTGACGATCCGCCGGAGCGCGTCAAACTGCGGGGCGTCCTGTGCCAAATACCCAAATGAAAGATTGGCAAAGTAGTTGAGGAGGTGTTCCTTCTCCTGGATCTCGTCCGTGATGACGATGCGGGAGAATCGGAGCGTTCCCGCGGCTCCATGGATCCGCTTGGCCAGAGCCGGGGTGCCCACCGGCAGTCGATACCGGTCACGCATCCGAGGATGCTCTTGGAAGTAGCGTCCCACAAGATCGTGTTCGTTGCCAATCCCGTTGGTCGCAACGTCATTTGAGACCATAAGCATTCTGGCATTCTCGATGCCACCGCCAGCGAGAACATAGGCAGACGCAGCCACACGGTACGTATTGCCCCCCAGACAACCGATCTGAAGACCGTCTATGTGTGAACCGTCGGGATGGAGCTCGAGTTTGGTTACCGTTGAATTGAGATAGACCGTGACGGAGCCAGAATTCTCGGCTGCAGTCTTGTACACCTTCCCGAAACGGGTGGGAGGGCTGAACAGCACATTCGACCAGCGTGTGCCGTCTGCCGGGGGTGCGTCGTCTGGATCGTGTTCAACCTCGTCTGGATTCATTTGAGCTACCGACATGGCCTCGCTGTAGTACGGCTCCAGCTCGTCTTTGGAAAACGGCCAGCCGCTGTACGGAACCCAAGACCGCTCTTCGAAATCGAGCGGTGTGAGCGCGGCGCCGATGCCACCCCACGACAGAGTGCTACCGCCGAACACACGAAGCCGGGTCTCCTTCATCGGAAAGTACTCTTGCCCCACCACCTCGGAGTGAGCCAATTCCTGGGTTTCGGCATCAAATTCCATGCCACCAGACTCGATAAGCGCAACGCTGATCGCCGACTGCTTTGCGTATTGGATCGCAAGGGAAATGCCAGCCGGACCAGCCCCCACAATGCAGAGGTCGGCCTCAACCAAACTTCCTGCTGCTACCTGTCTTCCGTCGATGATCATGCTGGCACCCCCGAGAGCAAACTATCTACTGTGAATCCGCGACCGACTCTACATTGACTCAATCGCGCCACTTCGTGTGCACCCTAAGTTGGGCTAGCAACTGATTGGCCTCGGTTCTCGCCTCATGCTTGATGGTACGGTTTGGCGTGTTCGCCGGCATAGCCAGGCGGCGCAAGATTGGAGCACTGGGTGACCGGTGTGAGTCGCCGGACCTGGCTCGCCGGCAGCTCGATCCAATGAGATTGCGAGTTCGTGTGAGCCGGCGCGGCTACTTTTGCACCACCCACCTAGAACTGTACAAGGAGACACAAATTGGCTGAGCGGATCTTTCTGTCGGCACCGCATCTCACAGGACGCGAGATGGGCTATATCCAAGAAGCATTTGACGACAACTGGATAGGCCCGCTTGGTCCGCACGTCGAGGCATTTGAGCAGCAACTCGTTGGAATAGTTGGCCTCAAGCGAGCCCTCGCCCTCTCCTCAGGCACCGCGGCGATCCATCTGGCGCTGCGCACGCTCGGTATTGGAACAGGCGACTTGGTGCTCGCTTCCAGCTTCACCTTCATTGGCAGCGTCGCCCCGCTGCCCCTCGTAGGGGCAGAACCGTGGTTTGTCGATTCGAACGACGCGACATGGAATATGGACCCAGAGCGCCTGGCCGAAGCCATCGAGCAGGCGACGGCAGCAGGTCGCAAGCCGAAGGCCGTGATCGTTGTCGACATCGTCGGGCAGTGTGCCGACTACACGCCAATCCTTGAGATTTGTGCGGAGGCGAAGATTCCAATCATCGAGGATGCCGCCGAGGCGCTTGGAGCCACTTACAAAGGCCGCCCGGCTGGGAGCTTTGGCAAGATCAGCATCCTTTCGTTCAATGGCAACAAGATTCTGACGACATCCACCGGTGGTGCATTCCTGTCGGACGATGACGAACTTGTCGATCAAGCGTTCTTTCTCGCTACACAGGCACGGGACGACGCGGCGCACTACGAGCACTCAACTACAGGCTACAACTACCGCATGTCGAGCATTCTTGCGGCCTTCGGTCGTGCCCAGCTCGAGGCTCTGGAAGAGCGGGTCGATGTCCGCCGGGCCATCTTCAAGCGCTATGAGGCGGCGCTGGCGGGTTTACCTGGGCTGGAGTTCATGCCGGAGGCTGACTACGGGCGCGCAAACCGTTGGTTGACAGCGCTGACCATCAACCCGGCAGAATTCGGGCACGATCGAGACGATGTAATGCAACTCCTGGCGAAGAACAACATCGAATCTCGTCCCGTCTGGAAACCGATGCATATGCAGCCCGTGTTTGCCGGAGCACCTCATACGGGCGGAGCGGTGTCGGAGCGACTGTTTGCCGATGGTGTTTGTTTGCCATCTGGATCTGCACTGCTTCCCGAACAGCAGGATCGTGTCATCGAAATCGTGGCGAGTCTGGCTCCCACTCAGTAGCTCAGCAGAATCGTTGCGTCGGCTCGTCTGATTCGGGCGGATCGGCTGCAACCTAGTGGCGTCCTATTCGCCGCCGTCCGGAGTCCACTTGGACCCTATTCGGTACAACACCCTGTACATGTAGGCAAGACCAACCAGCACGCTAAACCCGTTGACAATCTGCGATACCGGGAGAGCAAACGCACCGATGGCGAAGGCTGACGTCGCGGCCAGCAAGCGCAATGGAGTGGCCAGCAATTCGATAACCGTCAGAGATCTTGCTCTTCCTGCGGCCATCATCTCGTTGACGACAAGGAACATGGAGCCCATCAGTGCGTTTGCCACAATTGAGGCGATGACGAGATTCTTTATCTCGTAGGCTGCGGGCACAACGGAATGCATGGGATTCCAGGCCCATGCACCACCAACAATGGGTGCATACAGGACTGCAGCGCCCAGCACTATCCCGATGTACAAGGTATTGACCCGCTTGGATACCGCGAGATCTTGAACCATTGCCGCCTCCATGACGCGAGGCCGAAGGGCTGACGTCAAACCGCTGGCCGCGACCAGAATCGGTTGGGCGACGATGCGGGCGGCTTCGGCATAGCCCATCGCTTCAGGACTGGCGAGGTAGGTAATGATATTGGCCGTTATGAACGCCGCAAGCGCCGGGATGACCGCCTGCATCAGAAGCCACTTTCCTTGAAGGGAAAGCTCACGGAACGTGACATGATCGGAGGCCACGGCGCCCTGCCGATCTCGGCTGATCAGGGTACGGCCGAGGGTCATGGACACCGTGTTGGCAATTGCAAGGGACCCAAACGGGATCCATGCTACAGGGACATCGAGTAGCCACATGGTGCCGAGCGAAGCAAGGGTAACGATGAACTGTGCGATGGACATCCACGCCGCATGCCACGGTCGATGCGCTATGTGGAGTGTGCGACGGAGATGATCCTGCGTCGGCGACAGGTAGGTCGCCGCCAATGCGGTGACCGTCAAGCCGATGCTTAGGTCTCGGTCGGCATAGGGGGCCGTTGTCGCGGTAGCGGCAAGGACCACCATGCTCCCGACCAGCGCAGGCCATCTGCCGATTCTCAGGCTGTCTTCGAGAATGGTGAGGCGCCGTGCCAGCGTGCGACCTACCGCGACGATCTCCGCGGGAACGTACACAAGCTGATAAGCGATGACCGCCCCCAACGTAAACGCGACAAAGAAGACTGCGTAAACGCCTCGGTCGACATCGTTGAGAAGAGTTACGGCGACCAGACCTGCGCCAAAGGTCGCTAGTGACGCAAATCCTGCGTCGACGATACCGGCCGGCAGCTTGGAACGGACACCAGGTCCGGATTCGCGCTCAAGCGTATCACCCATGACTGGCTCCACCCGACACGGGCGTACTTCTTGGCAGATCGTCCATCTGACGAGGTGGCTGCAAGGTGATGGAAGGGAGACGCCCGACGCGGTCAAGTGTCACGATGCTGATCCCCAACCCGAGGATGCCCCAAAGCCACCACGCAACCTGGGGACCTTCGAGTGTGGGATCAAAGATGGCGTTCACCAAAATTGCAGCAACTGTCACAATCATCCAAACGATGACTCCAGCCTCCACAGTTTTGCCCCGCGCCATCATCCTGCTCCTCGCCATCAAGAGCTCCGGGATCCACACCAGCCAAATAATGGCCCAAAGCATTACCCCCACAAACCCGGACCGGGCCAGGACGCCGACATGCGAATTGTGCGGATTGCGCAGTGGCACGTCCTCGTCCGTGGTGATGTTGTACCGCTCTCCCAGGTCCGGCCCAGGACCGAAGCCGGTCAAGGGGAATTCCGTCGTAACGTCGTGCAACACCCTTCCCCAGATCTCAAGTCTCCATGCGGTAGTGGACTTCTGGCGAGAACCGCCGGAATCCTGATCGATGACGCTTGAGAGATTGTTGAGAAGCTGCTCAACCGAGACATCACGACCGTCGTTGAAGAGGCCGATCTTGACGTTGCCGAGAAGGCCAACCGTCAACAGCACAACGACAGCACCGACCATCACCATCGAAATCTCGGATCGCTTGTCGCGCAGGAAGATGAGGGCGATCGCGAGCGCAACTGCAGCGGCAACAAAGCCGCCCCGATTCTTCATTCCGGCAAAAAGCAGAACAATGGTTCCCAACGCGGTCAAACCGACTCGCTGGCGCTCCGTGTACAGAACACCCTTCCGATCAACAAGCCACAGGAACCCAACGCCAGCAGCTGCCATCACCGCCATATTGCCAGTCCGGTGAGACGTGACCGGTATGTTGCTATCCGGGACCAGCGGTACGACCTTGTCGAATAGTGAATCGACGATGATGGCAATCGGGAACCATATGAGGAAGTACGGGATGGCCCGTCCGTAGATCCGCATCCACTTCGTGATGCGGCTCGGCCGCGACATTGTGAGCACGACCACCAGAATGCCGACGAACCCGTAGTACCAAAGCGCTGCGTCCCGGATCGCATCCTGTCCGTACGTTGCGACTGCACCCAAGAGCAGGAACGCGCCCCAAGACATGTAGGCAATGAGGGCCTTGAGCGCCCCAGACACTCGGCTGACGCGACCCAAACGAGGATGGGTAGACATCAAGGCAACTACGCCAAGGACGATGACGAGTTCTCCGACAAACAACGGGAGGCCTGGTACGTGCAACCAGGCGAATGCTCGGTCAAACATCAGATAACCACCGAGGGCTAGCAAGAGAGCGGTTTCCAATCTCCGCAGGGTCCTCGACTCTGACGGTTCAAATGGATTCTCATTCGCCAGGTAGTTCACAGCGGGGTCGGCATAGAACTGGCGGCTGTTTGCTGCATGCGGGTGCCGGTAGGCACGAATACCCGAGTAGGCGGCGGCGACAAACATCACGGCGACAACAATGCCGACGAATATGGCGCCGTTGTCCGACGGGGCGCTCTGCGCCAGCCACCAAATCATCGGCAGCTAGTCCCGTTCCCGGGCCGCGGTTCGACTGTCTTCATCATCGCCACCAAAGTCGATCGGGTCCCCCGGCACAGCTGCGGATTGCTGTACGCACACTACAACCTGCCCAAGGCCAGTAGAACACCTGTTGGTTATGCATTGACCCACAAGTACCCCCGAGCGCAGCGCGTACCGTGTGACCGCGACCAGAGAAGACAGACCCAATACGAGAATCTGCGTCACGCGATGCCGCATTCTGGACTAGCCACGATCGCCCGAGACCTACCACCGCTACGCTTGCCTTGTCTGGCAGGGTCAGGATTGCCCGGCAGTGGCCTCAGGTTCAGAATCGATGCCTAATACAGTGGCGAGCGGCACCGGATTTGGCGGCCGCCACAGGAAGCTTGCGAACTAGCAAAGGGGAGGAGTCCGACAGATGAGAATCATCATCTGCCACAACTACTTCCGCGAGCGCGGAGGCGAGGACCAAGTGTTCGAGGACGAACTCGAAATGCTTACGTCTCACGGTCACGACGTGACGACCTTCGTCAAGCACAACGACGAGTTTGCGGGCTTCGGCAAAACCCTGAGAATTGCGGCCGGTACTCCATGGAACCGCAGTGCCGCATCTGACCTCGGGGATCTAGTGCACACAACCAATGCACAGATCGTCCATTTCCATAATTGGCTTCCCCAAATCTCACCTGCAAGCTTCTACGCCGCACGCAAGGCAGGAGCCGCGGTAGTTCAGACGCTCCATAACTACCGATGGGCATGCCCCAAAGGCATCTTGTTTCGAGATGGCACCATCTGTGAAGACTGCCTCGGCAAGAAGGTGCCGTGGCCAGCGGTACGCCATGCGTGCTATCGCGACAGTCGGGCGGGAAGCTTCGTTGTCGGTACGACCATCGCTCTGCACAACACGATGAACACCACCAAACGAGCAATCGACGCGTTTGTGGCTCCAGGACCATTTATCAAAGACAAGATGACCGAAGCCGGTATCCCCGGCGACCGTATATACATCAAGCCAAACTTCTTGTCTGTCGACCCTGGCGCAGGAGCAGGAGACGGCGGCTACGTGATGTATCTGGGACGACTGTCACCCGAGAAGAAGATCGACACTCTGCTTGCGGCCTGGGAACACCTCGACGGCAAAGTACCGCTGAAGATCTCAGGGATCGGCCCGTTGCGATCTGATGTCGAAGCCGCGGCCAGGAAAGACCCCAGCATCGAATACCTCGGTTTTGCGTCCGACGAAGCGCTTGACGATCTACTTGGCAACGCGCGTGCGCTCGTGTTCACTTCGGGCACATACGAGGCGCAGCCCCTTACGATCCTCGAGACCTATGCCAAGGGAACCCCAGTAATCGCGGCTCGGATGGGCTCGATGCGGGAACTCATCGAAGACGGTACAACCGGATGGCACTTCAATCCCGGGGATCCGAAGGACCTCGCCGAAGTCGTCGCGAAGGCATTCGACC
>RCNE010001699.1_pt1 | contig 11913 bp, 10 predicted proteins | sample 2041361 | NCBI WGS metagenome assembly RCNE01 (sample SAMN09708229, study PRJNA481090) | Marine sediment metagenome, whole genome shotgun sequencing project.
TATACCAAAAATTGGTACAATAATCAAATTTTGTAAATTACACCCAACAATTGGCTAACCTCACTATTGATGTTAGCCAACTTATAGAGATACTAATCTAAAGGATTTTTTATACTATCAAAAGTATTTGTAGCAACATGTGTGTAAATTTCTGTTGTTTTGGTTGAGCCATGCCCTAAAAGCACCTGTATTTGTCTTATGTCGGTGCCTGATTCTAATAGATGGGTTGCAAAACTATGGCGCAATACATGTGGGGTAACGACTATTCTAATTCCAGCTCGTTCCGCAGCATCTTTTACAATTTTTAGGACACTACCTCCACTATATTTTTTTCCATTCCTTCCTTCAAAAAGAAAAATTTGTGGCCTATATTCAGAGAAGTATAGTCTTAAATCTTTAAGGGCTGTTTTTGATAATAAGGTCAATCTATCTTTATTCCCTTTTGAATTTTCAACACTAATGAGCATCCGTTTACTATCAATATCACTTATTTTCAGGTTTAGTAGTTCACCTCGGCGCAGACCTGAACCGTATAACAGTTGTACAATACACTTATGCTTGATGTTATTGGTATTGGCAATGATAGCAAGAATTTCATCCTTTGAAATAACCTTGGGCAGTTTAGATTCTTTTCTAGGCCTTTCTATTTCATAAAATCGATTAGGCATTCCTAAAACTACCTCGTAATAGAATTTTATGGCATTAATAGCCTGATTTACATATGAATTTGACCGCTTATTTTGAATTAGTTTTTGAAGAAATACTCTAATGTCACTTTCGTCAAGTTCTTGTAATTCCTTGTCATAAAAGTGATTAATGAACATTTCAAAAAAGGAGACGTAGGTTTTTACCGTGCTATTGGCGTAGCGTTTTAGCTCTAATTTTAAAAGATAGGGTTCTGGGCAAAATCTATATCCTGATATTCGCTCTCTTTTTCTGAACCACGCTACATCAAAAGATTCGTTAGTGGTATTGATCGGCTTGTTGGTTAAGAATCGATTGTAGTTAATCCAAACCACACCCTTAAATGTGTTGAAGATAATACCCAAATTTTGCTTTGTATGAGGTATATAAGCCATATTGTATTTCTTACTCCATTTAGGGTCAGGCAGTCCCTTAATTAAAGCTTGTATGAGCTTATCAGGGAAAAACTTGATACCAATCATCTTCTGATTATTAATCATAAGATGGTAAAGCGTAATCGATTTGATAGAATTCATAATGTAATTCTAGTGATGAAATATAATTTTTATAGTATATTATGTGTATAAAATACTGTTAATGAGCGATGAGAAAACTTGCCCTATCTGCGATATCATTATAAAAGGGCGAACTGATAAAATTTTTTGTTCCACGAAGTGCAAATCAATAGACCAATACGAGAAGCGTCAAGAAAATGAACAATTCTTTTTGAAAGTAGATCGGCAATTGAAAATAAACAGGAAAATTTTAAAGCGCTATAACAAATCAGGCTTTACTACCCTTCGAAATACGGTGTTGTTAAAAGAAGGCTTTGACCCTAACTTTTTCACGCACTATTGGAAAACTAAAAAGGGCGAAGTTTACCTCTTTGTATACGAATATGGCTTTCTTAGACAGAAAGAAATATCGCCCAATCAAAACGCCCGTGGCAAAGAAAAATTCATTTTAGTTACCTGGCAACCCTATATGGAAAAGCGCTAAAAAATCTAAGTCTAGGGTTTTAATCCTTCTCAATCTCTCTATAAGTATACTTACTTTTCTTCCAATCAATCATAGGCGAAGGGTAGTATTTCACATTCATGCGATCAAGAAACGGAGCTTGATTGGCTAGGCGTACTTTATAGTTTTCCCAATCGCGGTTTTCTTGGGTACTCCAACTTAATTCTGAATACCCAATGGCACGAGGGAAAGCTAGATATTCTAGTTCTTCGATAGTACTTATGGTTTCACCCCATAAAGGAGCTTCAATACCTAAAATATTTTCCATAGGTATGCCTTCATAGCTTTCAGGTGTCCATACATACGCAGTATCGGTAGGTATATAAGCTGCCCAATGCAGGCCATGTTTAGAAAGAGTGTCGTATTGCATATCTAAATAGGCTTTTTTCGCAGGTGACATGATGATTTTTAGTCCCTTTGCTATGGCCAAATCAGCGTTCTTTTTACTTCCCCAGAATTGAGGTATCGAAGAAGAATCAATATTGGCAATTGCAATTTCATCCCAACCAATCATAATTTTACCATGCTTTTGAACAATTTTTTCAACTTTCTCTACAAAATAGATGTAGTCATTCTTTTTGGTGACATGGCTTTCGTCACCACCAATATGAAAATAAGGGCCAGGGGTGATCGCTGAAATCTCGCGTACAACATCATCAACAAAAGCATACACGGTATCTTTTCGGGTATCAAAAGTACTCTTGCCTACTTGTGTGCCTTCATACAACTCAGGCTTTATACCATTGCCATTTAAAAAAGGGTAAGAGACTGAGGCCGCATTGGTATGACCCGGCATATCTACCTCAGGTATGATCATGATATGACGCTCAGCGGCATAGGCTATAATAGCTGCGTATTCTTCTTGGGTGTAGAAACCACCGCTTTCACCACCAACTTCTGTACTACCACCAATTTCAGTAAGCAATGGCCAAGATTTGATTTCGATGCGCCAACCTTGATCATCAGTCAAATGTAAATGCAAGACATTGTATTTGTAATAGGCGAGCAGATCAATGTATTTTTTAACATCATCAACACTAAAGAAATGACGAGCTACATCTAACATAGAACCCCGATACGAAAATTGCGGGTTATCAATGATTTTCCCGGTGGGGATCGTCCAAATTTTAGAAGTGGACAAGGTATCATTACTGGTTTCTGGTATAATTTGTCGTAAGGTTTGAATGCCTCTAAAAGCACCTGCAGCCGTATTCGAATTTAGAATTACAGAATCTGGAGTGATGTATAATTGATAGGCTTCAGGCCCTTCAAATACTGTGCTATCAGATTGATTGATGTAAATAACGGTTTCCATATTCGGAATTTCATTGACGTTCACCTGAACATCTAAGTCCGTTTTTGCTTTAATTTTTTTAGCTAGAAATTTTCCAACTTCCTCAAAACCCTCCGCATTTTCTGAAGTGTATATGGCGGTAAACTCATCCAAAGCAAAACCGTCATTTGTTGGTGTCACTTTCAACGGCTTCGGAATCATGTTTTCGGCAGCCAAATCGGTCTTCGGAAAGTTGATAACACGCTTCTTTTTCTGTTCAGTACAGGCGCTGAAAATGATAATCGTTAGAAGGAGTATTAGACTTTTTGTAAAGGTTGAATTTTTCATTTATCTGATTATTGTTAATTTATTGAATCGGTAATTTGTTTTATGATTTGATGTCAGCTTGAGCGCAGTCGAAAGGCTATTAGCAATTTGAGGCCTTCGACTGCGCTTAGGCTGACAACAATTACTCTAAAAATGGTTTTAAGGCAGTATACCAAATTTCATAGCCCTTGGCATTCATGTGCAGACCGTCTTCAATAAAAAGATCAGTCATTACCTTACCACGAACCAGCATTGGTTTCCATACGTCGGCATAATGAAGTTCAGCATCTTTTCTGCTCCATCTTTTGAATTTGCGATTGAGTCTTTTGTAGTTTTTTTTCAGATTCCATCGAGCGATACTCGGTTTTGCGGCAATCAATACAATTTCAACGGATGGATTTTGAGTGCGTATTTTATCCGCTATCGCTAACAGATCATCAATAATTTCTTTGGAATCTTTTCCTTCGGCAATATCATTATCTCCTTCATAGATAAAAACCTTTTTCGGTTTGTACCGAAGAATCAACTCCTTATGATATGCCAATAAATCGGATGCCTGTGAACCTCCAAAACCAGAATTTACAATTTGATGATTAGGAAATCGTTTTTGTAAATCTCCCCAAATACGAACGCTTGAACTACCGGTAAAGACAACAGTTTCTTTTGAAGCATCCCAAATAGTATCATATTTCTTTTGAATAGCCGCTATTTCATCAGCAAACCGCTCGGGGTCTTGTGCATTTACAGAAAGAGTAAGAAACAATAAACACAAGAGAATAGACCTCATTTACACCTAAATTAGAGGTCTAAGATACCTCTAATTTGCTAATATGTGAAGGAGAGGTAACCCCTTTTTAAAACTAATGTGCTCGAGCACATAGCAATGCTTCAATATGAATTACGCTTTAGTTATTCCTTGTGCGATTGACTAGTCATGAAAACGCTCAATCCAAGTATCAGAGGATGAGCTTTATTTTTTAATTTTCTAAATTCCAATCCACATATAGACTAATGCTGCTAGAACACCACCTGCTATGGGTCCGAAAACCGGAATCCAAGCGTACCACCAAGCACTACTTCCTTTACTGGGTATAGGTAAAAGTGCGTGCATGATTCGTGGCCCGAGATCACGTGCTGGGTTGATGGCATAACCAGTCGGTCCACCTAAACTAATTCCAATGGCTAAAACTAATAGCGCAACGGGTAATGCATTTAAAGAACCTAATGATATGGGTCCATCGGTATCATTACCACCAGCGATGTAAAAAATAGCTAGCACAAAAGCGAAAGTCGCAATGAATTCTGTCATAAAATTCCAAAACGGACTTTTTATAGCAGGTGTATTTGCGAAACTGCTTAAAATAGCACCTTGATCTTCAGTTGCGTCATAATGCTTTTTGTAGGTTAACCAAACTAGAGTTGTACCTGTCATGGCACCTAAAAATTGAGCTGCGATATAACCAGGCACTAAGCCCCATGCAAACTTTCCAGCAGTTGCAAATCCCAGAGTTACTGCGGGGTTTAAATGTGCACCACTAACATCGGCTGCAACAAAAACACCTACAAAAACGGCCATACCCCAGCCAATAGTAACACCTACCCAGCCCGCATCACCGCCATAAGTATTTTTTAGACTGGCATTTGCCACAATTCCATTACCTAACAATATGAGAAGGGCTGTTCCTATAAATTCAAATAAATATACTTGCATGTTTTCCGGTTGGTTTTATTGATTATTTATGAGCCTCTTTAGTCGACTAGAGTTTGATATACAAACTGCCGAAATATCTTTCCGTGGTAGCCACTATAGGGCTGTATTTGTGTCATTAAAATGGCTATCATTTCTTCTTTTGGATCAATAAAAAAGAAGGTGCTATAGGCGCCTCCCCAATGATACACTCCTTCAGATCCTGTGCTTTTACTGGCTGCTAAGTCAGTAGTCACTCCAAAACCTAATCCAAAACCCTCACCAGGTGCTTGTGGTAATTCACCAATCTGATTCATAGTCATTATTTCAACTGTTTTAGGGCTGAGGTATTGTTTGCCTTTCCATTCTCCTTTGTTTAGCATCATCTGGCAAAATTTCATATAATCACCCGCTGTCGAAAAAAGACCATGAGTTCCTCCATATATCGTATTACCCTCAATAGGAAGTTGTTGTTCTGAATTTACCATTACGCCCTCTGAATTGTAATTGTGAACAGGGCCCCATTTTTTTTGATTCTCTTTCGAGATATTATAACCAGTTTTATTCATCTCTAAAGGGTCGAATATACGCTCTTGAATGAATTGTTGTGCAGTCTTCCCTGAAAATTGCTCAATTAATAATGCAAGAACATCTGGTGAAGCACTATAAGACCATTGCTCTCCAGGATGACCGATTAGAGGTAAACCCGCCAATGCAATAACGCGACTTTCAATATCTTTATGGGGTTCAACATATAATGCTTTTGCGATAGCATTATCAAGTTCGGTTCCAGCAAGACCGTGGGAAAGTCCAGCGGTATGTGTCAAAATATGATGAATCGTTATCTCTTTGTTAGCAGGTTCTGTTGCCCCTTCTAAACCTGTATTTACATCTTTGGATACTTTTAAATTCTTGAATTGCGGAAGATACTTTGATACTGGGTCTGATAGAAAAAAGTGACCTTCTTCATATAGCATCATAAAAGCGGCTGTAACAATGGGCTTAGTCATTGACATCAAATGCAAGATTTGATCTTCTTGCATGGGGGTCTGGTCTTTAATACTTGCATAACCATAGGCAGCTTTATGCACTAATTGCCCTCTTCGCATAATATAAGATACCGCACCAGGAATTTTTCCTTCTTTTATTTCCTTTTGTAAAAAAGCTTCATAAGTAGCTAACCTCTCTTCGGAGATACCCGCTTTATTAAAATCAATGTTTCGGTTTTGCTGACCCTTTAAGCTGCTAAAAGTTATAAAAAGGAAGGAGCAAATGAAAACTGATACAATTCTTTTGGTCATTTCTGGCTGTATTAAGATGTTGACGGCTTGTTAACACCGCTTTGATAATTCTACAATATATATACTTTTTCAACTATTTTAATAAAAGAGAGGATTATTCAATATTTTTTATTTCCCAAAATCGCTGTACATTTAACTAGGCTTTTTCTTGACATACTTATTTTAAACCAACCAGCCAGTATCTATGATGATTGTTAGACGTGTTATTCTTACCCTCTTTTTTAGTGTTTTTTCATTTGGTATAATGGCTCAAGACCAGATTAGTACTACTGATCTTAATGCGCGACCAACAGCCGCTGCCGTAACTTTAGAAGCTAGCCCAATAATCGATGGTGAAGTTATAACTGACGTTATTTGGCAGGCTATAGACCCTTTGAAAGATTTGACCCAAGCCCAACCTAATTTTGGACAACCAGCTTCTGAAAAAACTGATATACGAGTGGCCTATACTTCTTCCGTATTTTATGTTTCAGTAGTTTGTTATGATTCAAAGCCCAAAGGCTTGGTGGTATCAGACGCTCGTCGCGATGCAGATTTAGATAATACCGATGCTTTTCTCTTTATTTTGGATACGTATAAAGATGGTCAAAATGGATTTATCTTCGGAACAAATTCAATAGGAGTTGAGTATGATGCACAAGTAGATAATGAAGGTCAAGGGAATTTTAATGCCAATCGACAGCAGGGCGGAACCATCGGAGGGTTCAATTTAAATTGGGATGGTTCTTGGGAAGTAAAAACAAAAGTCGGTGATTTTGGCTGGAGCGCTGAATTTGCCATTCCGTTAAGAACCTTACGTTTTCAATCTGGGAAGGATTGGGGCATTAATTTTAGAAGAAATATTAGAAAAAGTAATGAAGTTGCTTATTGGGCAGAAATGCCTTTGGGGCTTGATTTGAAAAGACTTTCGCTGGCGGGAACCTTGACTAATCTTGATTTGCAAAGTCCGGGTAACTTAAAATTAATTCCTTATACCTTGGCACGATTCGATAAAGATAATACGGCTGTTGATACCGATTATCAAACCGCTTTTGAGGTAGGTGGTGATATTAAATATAGTATTACACCAAGTTTAACACTTGACCTGACTTACAATACTGATTTCGCTCAAGTTGAGGTCGATGATCAACAGGTGAATTTAGATCGGTTTAATTTATTCTTTCCGGAGAAACGACCTTTCTTTTTAGAAAATGCAGGCTTATTTAGTGTAGGTAGCCCAGGCGAAGTAGATTTGTTCTTTAGTCGTCGAATAGGTATTGGTGACAACGGTAACATTGTGCCTATCATTGGTGGCGCAAGGGTTTCCGGCAAGCTAAATCGAACCAATGTGGGCCTTTTGACTATGTGGACGGAAGATATTACCGATAAGGGAATCGAGGAAAATAATTTTACCGTAGCACGTGTAAATCATGAATTCAAGGGTCGTTCTGCATTAGGTGCTGTTATTGTGAATAGGGAAGGCTTACAATCAGATAATAACTACAACCGTACCTTCGCACTAGATGGTAAATTAGGCTTGGGCAGAAAGGCCCGAATGTCAGGCTTCTTTGCTAAGACTGTAGACCCAAGTAAAAGAATTGATGCACACTCCTTAAAATTTCAGACGGATTATAATTGGAATAATTGGGAGATGAGAGCCGGTTATACCGAAGTGGGGGAGGGTTTTAATCCTGAAGTAGGTTTCTTGTTGCGTTCCGCTTTTAAAAAGCCTGAAGGCTTGGTTTTGTATCATTTGCGACCTAAGAACCCAGAAGCTAAAATATTAGAATATCGCCCTCATATTTCTTACCGTGGGTATTGGAATTTTGATGGGTTTCAAGAAACTAGCTTTTTACATATAGACAACCATTTTGAATGGAAAAGTGGTATCGAACTTCATACTGGTGTAAATATTACCACCGAAGGTGTGGTATCTCCTTTTGATATTTCTCGAGGAAAAAATGTGGTGATAGCCCCAGGGGTATACAGACATGCAGAATCACAAATCGTCTTCTTCACCAATCAGAGTAAACCTTTTTCAATAAACATGCGTTCGGTTATTGGCGGCTCTTTTGGAGGAACACGTTATGTTGAAAGTGTTACCGGTAGATATCGCGCGGGAGATAAGTTCAACCTTGCAGCCACCTTTTTGTATAATAATTTTCAATTGCCAACCGGAGACTTTACCGCTAACATTTTGCGTACGCAACTTACCTATTCTTTCAAGCCAAATATTTACCTACAAGGACTAATTCAACACAATACGTCAGATAAATTATGGGCCGCAAACCTTCGCTTTGGTTGGTTGCAACAAGCGAATACTGGACTCTTTGTAGTTTGGAATTACAACCTACAAGATGGCGATCCGCTTAATAATAGCTTTATTATCAAGTATACGCGCATCTTTGATTTGGTGAAGTAATGATTAATAAAATAACAAAAAATGAAAAAAATAATAGCAGTAATTAGTAGTGTCTTAATTCTTTTAATTTTTGTGACATCTTGCTCTGAAAAAGCACCTTCAGCAGAAATATTATTTCAAGAAGGTGCAAATGATTGGTTCAGCGAAGGTGATGCAACGTGGGAATTTGTCAATAACGAATTGATGGGAAGCTTAGATAGCGGTTCAGGATTCGTAATGACCAAAAAATCCTATTCAGATTTTATTTTAGAACTAGAATTCAAACCTGATAGTAGTATTAATTCAGGAATTTTTATCCGATGCAAAGAGAACACGATTTCAAATGTCGATTGTTATGAAATCAATATATGGGATTTACATCCTGATCAAGATAGCAGAACAGGGGCCGTAGTTACTAGGGCGAAACCTATGAAAAAGATTGAAACCCTAGACAAATGGAATACCTATAAAATCAAAAACAATAAAGATCATCTACAAGTTTGGATTAATGATGTAATGCTGATAGATTTAAAAGATAATGATCTTAAGGAAGGGCCGATAGCATTACAAGCAGCTGAATCGGGCAAGATTCTATTTCGCAATGTTAAACTTACACCATTGGATGAACTTTGAAAAGAATCTTGAATATCTGATCAAGATGAATTGTCAATAAGTATCTTATCGAATTCCATTTACATTCATAGCTAAAGTATAAACCGAGTCCATAGCTGTTATAAAGAGTATATTTTGATCAGGACCACCAAAGGTCACATTGGCTGTCCATTTTTCTGGGACCTTTATATGTGAGATTTGTTTGCCAGTCTTGTCAAAAACGGTTACTCCATCCCCTGTTAAGTAAACATTACCATGATGGTCTAAAGTCATTCCATCAGAGCCCATATCGGCAAACAGCGTTCGATTTGAAAGATTCCCATCCGCATTAATGGTAAAGGAATATGTTTTTTTTGCCCCATTATCAGCAATGTAAAGTGTTTTACCATCAGGTGAACCAATAATACCATTTGGTTGTTCATATCCTCCTTGAGCAACAATTCGGACTTCATGAACGCTCGGTGTTATATAGTAAACGCGTCTTTCTTCAATTCGGTTTTCTGTTGGTTCCCACCAAGGGCGCACATACAAGGGATCCGTAAAATAAATTCCTCCATTGAGATCTACCCATAAATCGTTGGGGCCTCCTAATAGTTTATCTTCAAAACTATCGATGAGTATCGTTACTTTTTTTTCAGAATCAATGCGCCATAATTCATTTTTTTCATCAGCGCATGATAATAAATTACCGTCATGATCAAAATAAAGTCCGTTAGAACGGCCAGAAGGTTGCATATATGTTGAAACGGAATTGGTAATAGCATCCCATTTCAAGATGCGATCGTTTGGTTGATCGGTAAAGTATACATCACCGTTAGAAGCAACTGCCGGACCTTCAGTAAAGTCGTAATCATCTGCAACTAAAGTGAGTTCTGCGTCTTCTTTGATAATACTATTTCCTTGAGCTTTACATGATGTTATGGTCAAAAATGCCAATGTTAAAAAATAAACGAAATTCCAATATTTTTTCATTTTCAATAAGTGAATAAGTTTATGCTTTGATTGCTGCTGGTTAGAAGCTTTATTATAATGCTTCTAAAAATTTCATATTATGCTTCATACTTTCTATGGGAGTACTGGCATATTCTTCTTGTTCGATAAAAATATGTTTAACCCCTGAGGCTTCTTGATTCGCCATCATTACTGCAATGTCTAAAGCACCTTTTCCGAATTCGGTACTTTCCTTTTTAGTCATATTCATATCTTTCAAATGCCATAGCGGAAAGCGACCGGGATATTTTTCAAAATAATCTAAAGGATCTTTACCCCCGACAACGACCCAACCTAAATCCAATTCCATATGTACTAAATCGGCTTGTGTATTATCCATCAAGACATCATATAACACTTTTCCATTTTCAGATTCAAATTCGTATTCGTGATTGTGGTAACCGAATTTTAACCCCAATTTTTTACAAGCTTCCCCAGCTTTATTGAATTCTTCAGCAACTTTTTTATAGTTGTCGACCGTTTGACCTTTGCTTGGCATTGACGAGCAAATCACATATTCTTGACCTGATGTAACGGCTTCTTCCATAGTTTTTTCAAACTTATCATCTAGAGCTACATGACCGCTTGTAAGTTTCATACCCAGAGCATCGCAAGCATCTTTCATTACCTTAGGTGCAAGTCCGTAATAAAGCCCTTTGTTACTGCGAGCAGATTCTATTTTCTTTAATCCTATCGATGCTATCTGTTCTAAGGTACCTAAGGCGTCCTCGGCCATTTCATCTCTAAAGGAATAGAGCTGCACTCCGAATTCTAATGTTTTTCTATTTGCTAAAGCACAAGAGGGTAGTAGCAGCGCGCCTGCAGTAAATAGACTGGACCTGAGTAAAAAATCTCTTCTGGTAGTCATAAATAATTGTGTATTAGTTGTGGTGTTTTTTATAGTGTTCTTTTAAAATATCTTCTCCATAATCATTCGTTAAATCGCGTACAACGGCATGTGCATGATTGGCATTATTTTGTGTGTTATCGTACTCGATCAGAAGTGATGGCCCTTGAATTCTGTAATAGTGCCCGGTGCCCGGTTGTAAACTACCTGCCCAAGCAAAAGACAAATTTTCAACTCCTTGTTTTCTAATTTTCTTCCAAAATCGCGCTTCAAAATCAGGTTCAAAAGTGGTTAAGTAGACATTTACAAGCTTTAACAACTGCTCTTTTTGATCTACTGCTAAGGCGGTATATGAAATTCCGTTAGGCTCTAATGCTTCTGCCCTGCGCTTGTTTATCGATATAACATCGGTAGGAGCTTCTTCAGCAAACCTTGCAATTTTTAATTGTTCTTCGCCCATTGAATTGATAAGTTGAAAGCCTAAACTAGCTTCTTCTTTTAGCACTTCTTTGCCTTTTTGTTCTGTGCTTTTGACAATACCCGGGTTGGTACCAAAAAAAGAAGGAGTTGAGGCACTAATTTTTCCATCTGACGAAGTAAAGTTTAAAGAAATATGATGGCCTTCAAATCGCCACCCCCAAGGATTCTTTGATGAAGGCTCTCCAAAAATGCAGAAGTGATAGTTTAACGGGTCACGCCTAGGTCTTCCATCGGGCATTTTATCATCATCATTATTTTCAATGATGCGGAGTACTTTTTCGAGAGCCATAATCTCTTGCGTTTTTCTAAAACCTT
>RCNE010001700.1_pt1 | contig 11909 bp, 12 predicted proteins | sample 2041361 | NCBI WGS metagenome assembly RCNE01 (sample SAMN09708229, study PRJNA481090) | Marine sediment metagenome, whole genome shotgun sequencing project.
CACCTCGTAGCGGTGCTGGCGGCCCAGCTCGACCCGGTGGAGGACCACGTCCTGTCCCCGGTGCCGGAGCTCCACCCCCTGGTGGCGGCGGAGGTCGCCCTGGTGGCGGTCGTCCCGGTGGCAATCAAGGTCGACGCCCTCCAAAGAGGAAGGGACGTCGTCGTCGCAACCGCGAAGAGTTGCAGCCGATGAACGTGCCGAGCTACAGCTCGGACGACGCGCCGGTTCCGGCTGGTCAAGTTGTGATCGAGCGCGCCATCACTCCTCTCGATCTCGGTCCGAAGTTCAACCGAACCGCAGCCGACGTTGTGCGTTTCATGATGCAACAGGGCGAGATGGTGACGGCTACGCAGTCACTTAGCGACGAGCTCATCGAGGCATTTGCCGAAGAGTTGGGCGCCGACGTCAAGCTTGTGGATCCTGGCGAGGAGCAAGAGGTCGAGCTTCGCAAGATGCTCGGCTTCGAAGACGAGGAAGAAGACGAGGAAGACGATGCACCGATTCGTCCACCCGTCATCACCGTCATGGGCCACGTCGACCACGGAAAGACCAAACTGCTCGACAACATCCGTCAGGCCAATGTGGCAGACGGGGAAGCAGGCGGCATCACCCAGCACATCGGTGCATACCAAACTGTCCGCAACGGTCACTCACTGACGTTCATCGATACTCCTGGCCATGAGGCATTCACGGCCATGCGGTCCAGGGGCGCTCAAGCGACGGACATCGTCATTCTTGTGGTAGCTGCCGACGACGGCATGATGCCTACGACGATGGAAGCGCTGAACCACGCCAAGGCAGCCAACGTTCCAATCATCGTGGCGATCAACAAGATCGATCGAGAGAACGCCAACGTCAATCGCGTCATGACGCAGCTGGCGGAGAACGATCTGATTCCCGAGTCGTTCGGAGGAGACACGATCGTGCAGGAGATTTCGGCGCTCAAGAGCATCGGAATCGATGACCTTCTCGATCAGCTGATTGTTGTTGCCGAACTCGAGGACCTCCGCGCCGATCCAGCCGATCGAGCTCAGGGTGTTGTGCTCGAGTCGAATCTCGACACCGGCCGCGGTCCAGTGGCAACTGTGCTCGTGCAAGAGGGAACCTTGCGGGTTGGAGACCCAATGGTTTCTGGTGCTGCATGGGGTCGAGTGCGTGCCCTCATCAACGACAAGGGCGAGAACGTCAAAGAGGCAGGTCCGTCGACTCCCGTGCAGGTGCTCGGGCTCAGCGAAGTGGCTGAAGCCGGCGATGACTTCGTCATTGCGCCGAGTGAGAAGGTTGCCTCCAAGGTTGCCGACACTCGTGAGCACTGGCACCGCCAGTCGAGCCTCGGACGAGATTCGTCCGCCACAAGCGGTGGAGCTCGTCTCGAGGACATCTTCGAGCAGATCCAACGTGGCGAGGCAGCAAACCTCAACTTGATCATCAAGGCCGACGTAAACGGTTCTCTCCAAGCAGTGACCGACGCTTTGCGAAAGCTCGAAACACCAGAGGTCAAGCCAACGTTCGTGCATAGCGGCGTCGGTGGAATCACGGAGAACGACATTGCGTTGGCCGCAGCGTCCAATGCCACGATCATCGGCTTCAACGTTCGTCCGGACCGTAAGGCCCGAGGGACGGCAGATTCCGAGGGCGTCGAAATCCGCACCTACGAAATCATCTACAAGCTGCTCGAGGACGTCGAGTCCGCAATGGTGGGCCTGCTCGACCCCGAATACGAAGAGATCGTCACTGGCGATGCCGAGGTCCGAGAGATCTTCTCGGTACCCAAGCTTGGCAAGATCGCTGGTTGTTACGTGACGAACGGCGTTATTACCCGCAACTCGAAGGTTCGTTTCATCCGAGAAGGCACGATCATCTGGAACGGCGCGGTCAAGTCGCTTCGCCGATTCAAGGACGATGCACGCGAAGTGGCTGCAGGCTACGAGTGTGGCATTGGCCTTTCGGACTTCCAGGACCTGAAGGACGGCGACATCATCGAGACCTACGAGGAGCGCGAGATCGAACGTTCGATCTCGTAGCCCCCGCACGGACATATGCACGTGTTAGCGCTCGACCTTCGTCTCAGATTTCGTCATGCGCAGAGCCTCAAGGAGAAGCGGTCGGTGATCCGTCCGATTATCGATCGCATCCCCCGGCTCGGTGCTGTCGTGTCCGAAGTTGATGATCACGACGTCTTACAAAACGCACGACTCGGAGTTGTCACAGTGTCGGGCTCGGCTCGTCAAGCAGGAGAGGTCATGGACGAGGTAGAGCGACTTGTCTGGAGCCGGCCTGATCTCGAGGTCGTCTCGGCCGAGCGAACGTGGATGGAGATTGAATCATGAGCTCGCGACGCAGACAGATACAGGGTGGCGGGCGCGACCAGGGCTCGCAGCGGAGCTCCCGATTGAACGAGCTGCTTCGCGAGATCATCGCCGAGGAACTCAATCGAATTGATGACGAACGGCTCGAGTGGGTCAGCGTCACGCACGTGAAGACCGACCGCAGTCTCGACCGGGCCGTGGTGAGCTTCACAGCAGCCCTCGGTTCCGAAGAAGAAGAAGCCGCGCTGACAGACGTGTTCGAGGAACATCGCAAGCGTCTGCAAGGGGCCATTGGCCGCCAGACCACATTGCGTCGAACGCCGCCATTGACCTTCGAACCAGACCTTCATCTTCGAAATGCTTCCCGAATCGAAGACCTTCTCGCCGCCCAACGGCGCAGCTCTGAAGTCGCACACACCGAATCCGGTGTGGAAGACCCCGGCGAGGGCAGCGCCTCCGAGGCCGAAGACCCCGACAGCGATGATGTTGGTGAGGCCCCCGGTGGTGACAGTCCCGGGGTGGAAGTCCCCGGCAAATAGTGGCGCGAAAGCGCCCGGATGGGCCGACTGGATTCGCCATTGTTGACAAGCCCCAGGGCTGGACGTCGCACGACGTTGTGGCGAAGGCTCGGGGAGTGTTCCAGACTCGCAAGGTCGGACACAGCGGCACCCTCGATCCCGACGCAACCGGTGTGTTACTCCTTGGCGTTGGCAAGGCGACACGGATTCTTCGGTTCCTGGATGGAGCGACGAAGTCCTACAGCGGCGAGATCAGATTTGGTTCTGAAACCGACTCGCTCGATTCGACCGGGGTGGTCACCCAGACGTATGCGATGGAGCCCATCGACATCGGAAAGGCGCGCGCAGCTGCTGCAACGTTGACGGGTCCCATCTTGCAAATTCCCCCGATGGTGTCGGCCAAGAAGGTGGACGGAAGACGCCTGTACGAGCTTGCCCGCGAAGGGATTGAGATCGAACGCAAGGCCGTGCCAGTGACCATCCACCGATTCGATCTGGAGCCGACAGACGATCCACTGACACTTCGTTGTGAAGTGGATTGTTCTTCGGGTACCTACATTCGTTCGCTCGCAGCAGACCTCGGTACGGCCCTTGGCGGCGGCGCTCATCTCCATGGCCTTCGACGCACGGCGATCGGCACGTTTACCGAGACCGATGCAGCGCCCCTTGAACAGGTCGAACTGCGGCCAGCTGCGGACTTCCTTCGCGATCTCGGCCTGATCGAGGTCGACGATGAGACAGCACGCGATGTGCGCTACGGACGAGTGCTTGAGGCTTCGCGCATTGGGGTCGAGCACGGAGGGCCGTACCCTTTGGTCGACGGGAATGGTGAGCTACTCGCGGTCTACGAAGAACATCGTGGGTCGACGGTGAAACCAGCCGTGGTTCTTGCCGAACCTCCGCCGTCACTAACCCCGCCAACCCCTGACCCGTCGGAGGACTCGCCGTGAAAATCATCCGTGACAGCGATACACAAAAGGTTGACGCATCGGTCCTCACCACGGGCGCCTTCGACGGCGTGCATCTCGGACACCAAACCGTGATCAACGAGGTGAAGCGGCGAGCCTCGGAGCGAGGTGTGAAGTCCGTAGTTGTCACCTTCGACGTTCACCCAGCAGTTGTGGTTCGACCTGACTCCGCTCCGAAGATCCTGACCCGTCTGCCCCGCAAGCTCGAACTCCTGCAGTCACTCGGCATTGACGTTGTTTACGTGATCGAGTTCGACGAAGCCAGAGCGTCGACGAGCGCTGAAGACTTCGTCCGTGACGTGTTCGTGGATCGTCTAAGCGCGAAGGAAATTCTGGTCGGGAGCGACTTCAACTTTGGCAAGGGCCGCGAGGGAACCGTCGAGTTCTTAGAAGCGCAAGGGCAACACTTCGGATTCTCGGTCGAAGGCCTCGATCTGATCCGAGCGAGTGATGATGCGACTGAACCGGTGTCATCGACGGCCATCCGCCGAGCGCTCATCGGCGGCGAGGTCGAGACCGCTGCCGAGATGCTTGGACGACCATTCGAGATTCACGGCACCGTCACCCAGGGCGACCAACGCGGACGGACCATTGGTTTCCCCACGGCAAACGTGATTCTTACGCATGATATGGCTCGACCTGCGAACGGTGTGTATGCCTGCCGGTACACGACACCGGATGGCGACATACACGATGCCGCGGTCAATGTCGGGGTACGTCCGACGTTCTATGAATCGGCCGATGCTCCAGTGCTCGAGGCACATCTGCTCGACTTCGACGGTGATCTTTATGGCCAAGTGGCACGCGTGCAGTTCGTCCAGTTCTTGCGGAGTGAGCGGCGGTTTAATGGGATTGATGAGCTGAAGGAACAGCTCGAACTCGACATCATCGAAGCCCGAAACGTCCTTTCGAGCGAATGAGCACCAGGGCCAGCCGGCCGCTCGTGTGGCTGGTCATCCCTGCGTTCATCTTGTCGACTGGCATCGGCGGTCTGGCGGTACTCGATGCTCGTCACGGCACGCTCCGCGAGGAGCACATCGATCAAACGATCGTCTGGTACATCGTTGCTGTCCTCGGGTTTCTCTTCGCGGTGTGGTGGAACGAGCGTCATCCAATTCGATGGCGGTGGATCTGGGTTGTGGCCATCGTGCTGCGATTGGTGATGTTCACGACGACGCCCACGCTTAGCGATGATGTGTATCGATACTTGTGGGAAGGGCACCTTGTCACCGAGGGTGTCAGCCCATACGAGGCGCCGATCCTCGATCCTTCTCTGGACCTCTACGAGATTCCGGCGCGGTTCGAGGCGAATACGCCCACCTTCGCCAGCCCCTACCTGCCAACGGCACACGGCGTGTTCGGGCTTGCCGCGCTGCTGTTGCCGTCTGAGCCCCTGTCGATGCAGGTCGTGATGACTGGCTTCGAACTTGTTGCCGCGGCAGGATTGGGGGTGCTGCTCCGGATTGTGGGCATGCGACGCGACCGCGTTCTTCTCTGGCTCTGGAATCCGCTCGTCATCGTGGAGGCTGCGCACGGTGCACATCTCGATGCGCTGATGGTGGCGCTCGCCGTGTCGTCGCTAGTGCTCACGCTCGATCCTCGGTTGCGAGAGTCGACCGCGGGTCGCCTCGGTGCGCCGGGCCTTCTGGCACTCGCCACGCTCACGCGACCAATCCCGATGCTCTTGTTCCCAGTCTTGTTCTGGCGTTGGAATTGGACACAACGTGTTGTGTACGTCGCGGTGAGCCTTGCGCTGCTCGTGCCGTTTGGTCTGTGGTCCGGCTTCGGTTTCGATACGGACACACCAAGGGGCCTCTTTGGAGCATCACGCGTGTATTCGGAATCCTTTCGGTTCAACAGTGCGATCTACCAAACCATCGAGTCCTGGATAGGAGGGCTGGGGTTCGATGACCAGGGCTGGAACGAGCCCGTCGTGCTCACCCGACTTCTCGTCGGCGCCATCTTCGCTGCGTTGATTCTGGGTGTGTGGGCGCGCGCCAGACGGGCGAGATCAGCGCTCGAAACGCTCCGGCTCGCTGCGGTCCCTGCGGGTGCCTATGTACTGCTCGCCCCGGTCATGCACCCGTGGTACCTGCTGCTGTTGGTGGCCTTGCTGATCTTCCAAGCGCCTTTACCGGGTGAGCCCCGTGAGCGATGGGCGCTCCTGGCGCCGTGGGCCTGGATCATCGGCGCCATTGTGCTGTCGTACCTGACCTATCGAGACCCGAATTCGTTTGCCGAGCTTGTTTGGGTTCGGAGGGTCGAGTGGTGGCCGGTACTGGTCCTCGGCGTCGTCGTCGGCGTCGTCGGACGGCTGTCTGCGGCCCATGAACAGACCAGGAACGACGCTGAGGTCTCCAAAGACTGCTCGAGTCCGCCGTTACTATGACGTAATGGCCTCCCTGCTCCTTGCGCATCCGCTCTTCTTGGCCCAGAGTCCAGATGAACAGGCAGCCTCGAGTCCGTACTTTCCCCTTGGCCTCTTGTATCTCGCCAGCTGGGTCCGCGATTCGGGGCATCAGGTTTCAATTTTTGACGGCACGTTCGAAGACGGGCCCGAAGCCTTTGGTAGGTCCCTCGAAGAGATTGGTCCGGACGTGGTGGGGATCTCTGCTCTTCTCCCAACCCGTGAATCGGCGCTCAAACTCGCTGCCATGGCAGCTGCATCTGACGCCGTCGTCGTCGTCGGTGGGCCAGACCCAACCGCCGACCCAACGGCATATCTCACCGATCCAGCCGTCGACATCGTGGTCCATCATGAAGGGGAGCAGACGATCACTCGGCTTCTCGAGCTCGTCGACTCGAGACAGCTCTCCATTGACAGGTTGGCCAACGAGCCTGGAATTGCATTTCGACGACTCGGTACTGCGGTGGTGAATGCGCCGCGACCGCCGATTGAGAACCTCGATGAACTGCCGTTGCCGGCGCGAGACCTGATCGACATGGATAGATATCTCGACACGTGGTCGGAAACAAACGGGTACTCCTCGATGACCATCTCCACATCCAGAGGCTGCCCGTACAACTGTTCCTGGTGTACCGACGCGGTGCACGGTTCGGGGTTTCGCCAACGATCACCGGAGAACGTGGCGTCGGAAGTGGCAATGCTCAAGTCCACGTTCGACATCGATCGCCTGCGCCTCGTTGACGATGTGGACGGGATCGAGCGTGAGTGGTTAGAGACTTGGGCGGGACGGGTCGAATCGGAAGACGCGTCGATTCCGTTTGAAGCATTGAACGAGCTCCAACGTCAGGACATCCCGTTGCTCGATGTTCGGGACAGTCTTTGACAGAAACGAAACGTTTTTCTCCCCACCGTGAGTGAGGACCTACACGCTCCGCCAGAGCAACCGTGACACACTTTTTCGGCCCAGACTCTCCCTACCTGACACATCCGCTGCTTACGTCGGAGCGCACGGCAGCAGAGGTCGACCGTGTACTCGAACACTGCGACAGTGGCTACCAGAGTGTTCTCGACATCGGCTGCGGATTTGGTCGTCACGCAATCGAGTTTGCCCGTCGCGGTTTCGACGTCGTGGCCATTGACCCTTCATCGACCATGATCGAAGAGGCACGCTCCCGTGCCGAACGTGAACGCGTGACCATCGACCTCCGAGAGATTGATGCAAGCCATTTCTCCTCACCCCAAAGATTCGACCTGGTGGTCTGCCTTTTCACGTCCTTCGGGCAGGTATTGCCAGGAGCGACGCAGGATGACGCAGTCGGTCTCCTCACGAACGCGGTGGCAAGCCTGCGCTCGGGCGGAACTCTCGTGATCGAACTCCCCGAGAAAGCTCGGCTCCGAGACACGCTGGTTACGTCTGAGCAGCTGGGTGCAACGACGGTTACCCGACGTTTCGATAACGCGACCTCACAGGTCCATGAGTCGTTCATGACTTCGGCGCACACGTTCGAGCTCGCGTACCGGGCCTACGGGCAACAGGAATTACTCGACCTGCTCGCAGGGTTCGACGTCACGGTCGTCGAAACGTTCGACGAGGCCCTGGTGCCACCTCCGAACACCTTCATGACCGTGTTCGCCAAGCGCAAGTGAAGGAAGAAGAAACATGAGCACTGACCTCGACGAACCTCAACAACGGCAGGCCGCCGCGGGTCTGGCCATCCTGCGCGTCGTCATTGGTTTGATCATCCTTGCCACGTGGTGGTCGAACGTGACCGACGAACCGAACTTCTACTCAGCGGACGGTCTCCGCGGGTTCTTTGACTGGGTGGCGAATCCGGTTGAAGACGGAGGCAACGGGGCGTCGCTCGGTTTCGTGCATTCGATCATTGACAACACCGTGCTTCAGGCGCCAGGTGCGTTCGGGATTGCCCAGACGGTGATGGAGCTCCTGATCGGTGTCGGACTGGTCCTTGGAGCCTTCACTCGTCTGTTCAGCATCCTCGCAACGTTGTTCTTCGGTGGCCTCTTTCTCACCTACTTCGGCGGTGAGGAGTGGATCGGGACATACATCATCCTCTCGGCCTCATCGTTCGCGGTGTTCTTGGGTTACGCAGGGAGATCATTCGGACTCGACAAGATGATCGCCGCAGCGCGGGGTTCCTCGCCAGGCGATCTGCTTTGGTAACCCCGTGACGGTGGTGATCTACTTCGTTGTCGCGACGATCTACGTCTTCACGTCGTTCTGCCTGTTCGTGTTTGGCGCGAACCTCCTGACGTTCGGCGTCCGGGTGTGGCGGCGCGGGTCGGCAAGATCGGGTGGTTCGGCGAAACAATTTGTCGAGCCACGGCCCTTGGCGGAAAACCAACTGCCGCGGGTGACGGTGCAATTGCCGATCTACAACGAGCTGTACGTCAGCGAGCGAATCATTCGTGCGGCGTGCGAGCTTGATTATCCGGCTCATCTTCTGCAGATCCAAGTGCTTGATGACTCGACGGATGACACGTCCGGGTTGATTGGTCGGATCGTTGCCGCCGCGCAGAAAGATGGCGTGGATGTCGAACATCTCCAGCGAACCGACCGCACCGGATACAAAGCTGGTGCTCTTGCCGCCGGCACAGAGAGCGCGACGGGAGAGTTCATCGCTATCTTTGATGCCGACTTCGTGCCGCCACCCGACTTCCTGCGTCGTGCGCTTCCTGAATTTACCGAAGACGATGTGGCGTTCGTGCAAGCGCGTTGGGGCCACCTCAATCGAGACCAGTCATGGCTCACTCGAGTCCAAGCTCTCGCAATCGACGGGCACTTTCTCGTGGAGCAGGCCGGTCGTGGCGACCGTGGGTACTGGTTCAACTTCAACGGAACCGCTGGCATTTGGCGGGCCGTTGCGATTCACGACGCTGGTGGGTGGACGGCGGACACCCTCACCGAAGACCTCGACCTGTCCTATCGGGCGCATCTGAAGGGTTGGACCGCCCGTTATGTCGAGGACCTGGTCGTTCCCGCCGAGCTGCCTGTCCAAGTGATGAGCTTTCGCCGACAGCAGCACCGCTGGGCGCGAGGATCGCTCGAGTGCGCGGCCCGGCTTCTTCCGAGAATCTGGCGTTCGAACGCGTCACTCGGAACGAAGTTCCAAGCATCGGTACATCTCCTTTCCTATGGGATTCACCTGCTCCTTCTCGCTCTGTTGTTGATCTACCCGCTGGTGATAGGCGCGGGCATGCACTATCCAGGATTCAGCACGCTCTACGGCGTGGGGTATCTGCTTGCCCTCAGCTCTGTCGCTCCGGCCGTCTTCTTCATCGTCGGTCAGCACCAAGGTGGTCGGCCTTGGCTACGCGAGGTTCCCCGAATCATGCTGGTCACGATCTTTGGTGCCGGGCTCATGCTCAACACTGCTCGGGCTGCGATCCAGATCTTCACTCAGCCGAACCCCGAATTCGAACGGACCGCGAAGCTCGGAATGACTCGCCTCGAAGCCAATGAGTCATGGACACACAAGCGGTATCAGCTCGAGGTCGACAAGATCGCGTTCGCCGAGATCGGCCTGGCCTGCTACGCCTTTGCCACGGCAGGGCTGGCATTTCGCAACGGCAACGTCGGAATTCTCGTCTATGCGACAATCTTTGGCCTCGGCTTGTTCGCGATGGCTCTGGCCACCATCGGACATGCCGTTGCGTCCTATCGGGGCCGCGCTGCGCGGCAAGCCAACATCGCGGTCGAGAACGCTGAGCTTGAGCACGTGGTCGTGGGTGCTGGTTGATGGAGCGGCTGATCACCGTGATGGCAAAACACCCGAGGCCAGGACATGCCAAGACCCGCCTCATGCCGTTGCTTGGCGCTGATGGTGCTGCCGAACTCGCCGCCTGCATGGTGCGAGACACAGTGCGTCTCCTGAGCAGCCGCCGCGACTGTGACCTCGCGGTCGCCATCGACTCCGAGATGTCCCGCTCGTGGTTCGAGCGCGAATTCCCGACGACTCGACTCGTGTTGCAGCGAGGGAGTGACCTGGGTGCACGACTCGATAGCGTCCTAACGGATGGGCTGGACCTCGGCTATTCGTCTTCCTTTGCCATAAGCAGCGACAGTCCCGATCTTCCTACCGAACACATCTCCGCGGCGTTCACCGCTCTCGACGACCCAGAGACCGATGTTGTCTTCGGGCCAGCAGACGACGGTGGGTTCTACTTGATTGGATGGAAGCAGCCGTGGTCTGCTCTCGTCACGGAGGTTGAGATGTCAACGCCCCGGGTGCTGACCGAATCGCTCGACCTAGCAGCCCACCTTGATGCTCGAGTGTTCCTCGCTCCCGGTTGGTATGACGTCGACGAACCGGCGGACCTCAATCGACTGCGAGAGCATGTGCGTGCGATTGATCATCCAGCGACCGCTGGCTTTCTCGAACAGGTTGGTTGACGGGCATGCTCGACTCGAAGGTCGTTGTGGTGATCCCGGCGCTTGACGAAGCAGAGAACATTTCCCGGGTCGTCTCATCGCTCGCCGAACTCGGAACAGTGTCGACGATCGTGGTCGACAACGGGTCTACAGACAACACCGCTCAGGTCGCACGGCAGGCAGGTGCGACCGTCGAGATCGAAACGCGCCGAGGGTACGGGTATGCCTGCGCCGCTGGTGTCCGTGAAGCACTCATCTCCGACGCTGACATCATCGTCTTCATGGATGGCGACGGTAGTTCACGTGCGTCGGAGCTGGCTCTGCTGTTGCAACCAATCGTCGACGGCGAGGCCGACCTTGTGTTGGGGTCGCGCATGCGCGGCGATATCGAGCCAGGCGCTATGCCCGCACATCAGGTCGCCGGCAATCGCGTCATCTCTTGGGTGATGCGTTTGTTGTATCAAGTTGACGTCACCGACCTCGGTCCATTCCGCGCCATCGACGCCTCACTCATGAGGTCACTCGACATGTCGGAGATGACGTTTGGCTGGCCCACCGAGATGATGGTCAAGACGGCGGTGTTACATCGAAGAATCGTCGAGGTTCCTGTCAGTTGGGATCGACGACGGAACGGAGAGTCGAAGGTCGGTGGGACGCTAAAGGGATCGATTCTCGCCACCGCTGACATTGTTCGGGTGACCCTTCGATACGCCCGGAAGAAGCGGAATCGGTAGTGTCCCAACACGACCAATCGAGGAGTTCGATGCCTTCTGCCGTGCCACCAACGAACGCTGCGGTCCGCCTGGTGGCCGACATCGTCGTCCCAGCGGAGGGCACCGGCAACGTGCTGTTGGGTGGAGCCATCGACATCGACGAGTCGGGCCAGATAACGGGTGTCGGCGTGCCGAGTGACCTCGGGCCAACCACCGCAGCGGTTTCTGTGGTCGGCGGGCTACTGATGCCCGGCCTGGTCAACACACATGCACACACCCCCATGACGCTGATGCGGTCGGCTGGTGATGGCCTCCCGCTCGATCGCTGGTTGGCCGAGGGTGTCTGGCCTCGAGAAGCCAAGATGACCCCAGACGATGCGAGGTGGGGAATGATCCTCGGTTCGATCGAGATGCTTTGTGCCGGTGTGACCACAACCGTCGAGACGTATCTATTCGAAGATGCGGTATTGGAAGCTGTTCGCCAAACAGGCCAACGCACATTTATGGCAGCGGGGATCATCTCGGCCCTGATGCCAGATGCCGCCGAATTTGAGAACCGAATTGCTGCCGTGTCTGACTTCGTCGCGGCCAACCACCAGCCAGA
>RCNE010001904.1_pt1 | contig 11908 bp, 12 predicted proteins | sample 2041361 | NCBI WGS metagenome assembly RCNE01 (sample SAMN09708229, study PRJNA481090) | Marine sediment metagenome, whole genome shotgun sequencing project.
ATCGTAATTTTTAGAAAACCAATCGTTAAACGGAGCTTGTTCTAATCCTTGCTTATTAATTTCTCCCAGTAATTTTTTAGTGCCTTTTTTATCAATAACACTTTTATTGATTGCTTGAGAAAATACCAATGTAGAACTTAATACTAGCACTGTAAAAATAAAAAATCGAAACATAATTTAAGGTTTTGTTATCCTCAAATCTAATCTGTCTTTCAAAAAATCACTAGTAAAATGGACATACTACTTACTTAAATATATAAATGTATGGATAAGACAACTACATGTAGTTCGTACTCATATATGTGACTTTTATACTTTCAATTTGATTCTTAGCCATTTTCTAGCTACTTTTCAATAATTGAATGAATAATATTAAAAAACATAGCTCACAAATTTTAGTACATATCTTGTTTTGGATGTTGTTCATATTTGTATCGCTTTTTCTTTTTTCAAAATATTATTGGGCTGAAAATCCGTTTTTACATTACCTCTCTATTTTAATTGTGATTGTTTATCTAAACAATTTGGTATTGTTACCCTATTTCGTGAAAAAAAAAGCCTATGCAATTTATTCGTTAGTCTTTGCAGCGATTTCTTTTTTAGCTACACAGTTGTATTGCAACGTATTTGCGCAATGTGGTTGCTCAATTATGAAGTGTTTGAGTGACTACTTATGGCAAACGTTGGTTCCGCTTATTTTTTTCTCTTTTATATGGATATTATATCGCTTTATAGCACAACAAGCAGCAATAGAAACTATTAAAAAAGAGCACACAGAAATGGAATTGAAGTTTTTGAAATCTCAGATAAATCCGCATGTGCTATTTAATAATTTGAACACCATTTATTCCTATTCTCTAGAAAAGCCAACTGAAGTGCCAGAAATGATTTTGATGCTTTCTAATAACCTCAAACATGTATTGTATGAAAGCAATACAGAAACTGTTTCGTTAGATAAAGAATTACAATTTTTAGATAACTATATTGAATTTCAACGCATCAGAACAGAAGGAGTAAAACATATTACCTACACTAAAAATATTGACTCTTTAGACTACAAAATTGCTCCTTTACTGTTAATTACAATCATTGAAAATGCCTTTAAACATAGTACACTTAATAGCTTAATTTCTATTGAATTAAAACTCAATAAAGGTATTTTAGAGTGTCGCTGTATAAATAATTTTGACGAAAAAAAAGTAACTCAAAATGAATTTAAAATTGGTTTAGAGAATTTAGAAAAACGCTTACAACTTCTTTATAAAGATAAACATGAGTTTACAATTAAAAAGAATGATTCTTTTAATGTAAATTTAAAATTAGAATTATGATATTGACTTCTATTATTATTGAAGATGAAATTCCTGCTCAAAAAATCTTACAAAACTATATTAGTAAAATTCCTAATTTAGAACTCATAGAGACCTTTAATAATGCTACCGAAGCAAATCGTTTTCTAAATGTTAACCCGACAATTAATATTGTTTTTTTAGATATTAACTTACCCGATATTTCGGGAATTGATTTTATAAAAACTGTTAAAAACCCGCCTGCCATCATCATAACAACTGCATATCCCGATTATGCTTTAGATAGTTTTGAACTCGATACCATTATAGATTATTTAGTAAAACCCTTTTCGTTTGATCGTTTTTTAAAAGGGTTTCATAAAGCAAAGAATACCCATAAAAAGATTGAACTCAACCCAACACCACAAAGTGATTTCTTGTTCTTAAATGTAGATAAAACCCTACATAAAATTGCAGTAAATGATATTTTGTATATTGAATCTGATCGGAATTATATCACTGTTTTCACCAAAGAAAAGAAGCTATCTTATATAGATTCACTAAGGAACTGGAAAGAAAAGTTATCTGAAAAAAAATTCATCCAAGTACATAAATCCTTTATCATCAATAGCACTTTCGTGGAAAAAATCTCTGGTAATGAACTCTTTATAAATGACGTCAAAATTCCTATTGGTAGAACCTTCAAACAACATTTATTACAGCAATTAAAAATTGTTTAAATTAGTGAATCTTGTTTCAAAAAAATTGTATGCAACACCAATCTAAACTCCCCAATGTAAAAACAACCATTTTTACAATAATGAGCAAACTGGCAAAAAACTATAATGCCATTAATTTATCTCAAGGTTTTCCCGATTTTAATTCAGACCCAAAGCTCATAGAATTGGTTTCTAATGCCATGAAAAATAATTTTAACCAATATGCACCGATGCAAGGTATCATTGAGTTACGGGAGCAAATTTCAGTAAAATTTGACAAACTATACAGTACCACTTATCACCCAGAAACTGAAATAACAATTACAGCAGGAGCAACACAAGCCATATTTACGATTATTTCAACTTTCATTCATGAAAATGATGAAGTTATTATTTTTAAACCTGCTTATGATTGTTATGAACCCGCTATAGAATTACATAAAGGAAAACCCGTTTTAGTACAGTTGAAAGCACCAAATTACAAAGTAAATTGGAATGAAGTAAAGCAATTGATAAATGATAAAACCAAAATGATTATTATCAATACGCCTCACAACCCTAGTGGTACTGTACTTAACAAAGATGATATGCTAGCTTTGCAAAACTTGGTGAAAGATACTAATATCACTATTTTGAGTGACGAAGTCTATGAACATATTATTTTTGATAAAGCCAAACATCAAAGCGTATGCCTTTTCCCTACATTAAAAGAACGTAGTTTTATATGTTCTTCTTTTGGCAAAACATTTCATAATACCGGTTGGAAAATGGGTTATTGTGCAGCCCCAGTATCGTTAATGCATGAATTTAGAAAAGTACACCAGTTCAATGTTTTTTGTGTGAATCATCCTATGCAAATAGCTTTTGCAGCCTATTTAAAGCAGCCTAATAATTACCTTAATTTAAATTCGTTTTATGAAGAAAAAAGAGATTTTTTTATAAATGCGATTCAAGGCTCTCGTTTTAAATGTATTCCGTCTAGTGGAACTTATTTTCAATTATTAGACTATAGCAAAATCACTAAAGAAAGTGACATAAAATTTGCTGAAAAACTTGCTAAAGAGCATAAATTGGCAGCTATACCAATCTCAGTTTTTAATATAAAAAACGAAGATTATAAAATGTTGCGTTTTTGTTTTGCTAAAAAGAAGGAAACCTTAGAAAAAGCTGCAGAAATACTTTGTAAAATTTAAGTAAAAAGGGCATCATTTTTGATATCTTTATATCAAATAATTAACTCATTTATATGAAGTTTTATGATAAAAAAAGCAGCTATATCCTACTATTTATTTTCTTATTAAGTTATTCATTTCAATTGCTTGCTCAAGAGGAAAGTTGGGAAACCTATTTGAAAAAAGCAGATAGTAGTTTAATGGAAGTTACCGTAAATATGGACTTACATTTTGAAAGGCCTAATTACAAAAACTTGTTAATTGTTACTACAAAAACTAATGATTGCCATAAAAATGGCTTTCCTAAGGAAAAAGGATTAATAGACTTCTATACTTTTTCAGACTCTCTAGCTTTTAAAATTCAAAAACTAACTAAAAATAAATTAGCTGGTATTATCACCTATAAATGTAGGGGCTTAGATATCTATTATGTAAAAGACACTACAAATTTAAGAACAAACCTTAACAAGGTTATTCAGCGTAATTTTCCTGATAAAAAAAATTATGTAGTCATTATTCCTGATAAAAAATGGACATATTTTAATAAAATGTTAAAGCCAACAGACTTATCAAATGACTTTTTTGTAAACCATGAATATTTGGTTCAATTAGCTCAAAGTGGCGATGCCTTAGAAACACCAAGAAAAATTAATCATTGGTTTTATTTTAACGATATTAAAAAACGTGGAAAGTTTATAGAGAAAGTTAAAATTTTAAGTTATTCTATTGATTCTGTGTCTTATAATAAAGAAAAAAGGTATCCATATCAAGCTGTCTTATCAAGAAAAGATTCAGTATACCCTAAAAGTATTTCCGCTATTACAAAAATACTCAGGCAACTTTCTCAACGCTATTATGGGAAATATGATGGTTGGGAAATGGAGGCTATTCTAAAAGAAGACTAGTTAAAATTCCGTTTTAGCATCCAATCTGTTTGTTTGTCATTACCCAAATAATACGGATGTGTTCTGAATTTTGTAAAATCATTTTTTTTATAAAAACGAATAGCATCATTATTATGCTCTCAGGCTCCTAACCATAAAAAAATTAACTTTTCTTACCTTGGCAATTTCAATTGCTTTATGCAATAACTGTTCTCTTAAACCTTGTTTTTGAAATGCTTCTACCACATAAATACGCTCTAGCTCTATTGTAACTTGTTCAAATTTTTCATTTTACGCCTCTTTTTCATTCAGTTTAAAATATCCGATAAGGATATCATCTAAATAAATGAAATAAAACGTACAATTAAGGTTTAACAATTCGCTCTTCATTTGTTTTTCGTTAAATACGGAAGTAACATATGCATTAAAATTTAAGTGAAAAGGGCATCATTTTTGATATCTTTATATCAAATAATTAACTCATTTTTATTTATATGAAGTTTTATTATAAAAAAAGTAGCTATATACTACTATTTGTTTTCTTATTAATTTATTCATTTCAAATGCTTGCTCAAGAAGAAAGTTGGGAAACCTATGTAAAAAAAGTAGAAACAAATCTAATGGAAGTTACCGTAAATATGGACTTATATTTTGAAAGGCCTAATTACAAAAATCTATTAATTGTTGCTACAAAAACAAAGCATTGCTATAAAAACGGGTTTCCAAAACCAACAGGTTTAGAAGGGTTTTACACGTTTTCTGATTCATTAGCATTTAAAATACAAAAACAAACTAAAAATAAATTAGCAGCTATTCTCACTTATAAATGTACTGGTTTTGATGTCTATTATGTAAAAGACACTACAAATCTAAGGAATGAGATCAATTCTGTTTTAGAAAGAAACTTCTCAAATAAACAAAATTATGTAAGTATAAAACCTGATAAAAAATGGACTTATTTCAGTGAAATTTTACTTCCTACTGATCTATCAAATGACTTTTTTATAAATCAAGAATATTTATCTGAATTAGCTCAAACTGGCGACGCCTTAGACATACCCAGAAAAATTAACCACTGGTTTTATTTTAACAATATTAAAAAACGTGGAAAGTTTATAGAGAAAGCTAAAGTTTTAAGATATTCTATTGATTCTGTCACTTATAAAAAAGAAAAAAGATATCCGTATTTAGCAGTTATTTCTAGGAAAGACTCGGTACATCCTAAAAGTATTTCTGCAATCACAAAAATATTGAAGAAGCTTTCTCAACGGTATTATGGCACATATGATGGCTGGGAAATGGAGGCTATTTTAAAGGAAGACTAGCTAAAATTCTGTTTTTAATAACCAATCGGTTTGTCTGTCATTACCTAAATAATAAGGATGTGTCGCAAATTTGGTGAACCCATGTTTTTCGTAAAAACGAATAGCGTCATTATTATGCTCCCAAACACCTAACCATAAAAAAGCTGCTTTATTTGCTTTCGCAATTTCGATTGCTTTATATAATAACTGTTCTCCTAATTTTTGTTTCTGAAAGGCATCTAGAATATAAATGCGCTCTAGTTCGATAGCTTCTTGGTCAAATTGTTCATTTTTGGCTTCTTTTTCATTCAACTTAAAATATCCGATAAGGTCCTTATTTCCATAAGCAAAATAAAATGTACAATTCGGATTTAACAATTCACTTTTAAATTGTTTTTCGCTGAAGGCGGAAGTGATATACGCTTCGAAATCATCAGGATTATTATGTTCTTTAAAAGCAGTAATAAATGTAGTTTTAGCGATATAGATGAGCTGCGTTAAGTCATCTATTCCGCAGATTTTATAAGTTATTACCATGTATTAAATTATAGTTATATATAATAAATTTGCTAAATCGCGTTACTATTAAAAGACGAACCATGAAATCAACCAAATTGCTCACTACACTATTGGTATTATTTGTAAGCTCAACTTTGTTTGCACAAAAGGTACATTACAAAGATAGTTACTATACCATAGTTAAGAGTAAAATATTCCATAGAGGTCATGACGTATTTGGCAGACTTACTGCTGGAAAAATAGATACCATTTACATGATTGCCAAAGAATTGTATGATGAAAGAGGGAAATTAAAAGAGCAGTATAAAAATAAAAAAAAACGCGATCGATATAAGTTGCCAGAAGATTTTTGGGAACAAAAAAATATCGCTGTTTCGGAAGCTGCCAATACCAATGAAAATAAAGTAACCGAAAGTACTGTAGTGCTAAGTGAAGATGAAAATCAAAAAGCTGAAACTATAGTAACAGAAACTAATGCTTCGGCGGCAAACACAGCACCAAAAATTATAGAAAAAAAAGTAATCGAAACAATTCAAAAAGAAGAAGTTACTGAAGATAAAAAAACTGAAAATATTGTATCAGAAGATAAAAAGGTTGAAAAAGAGGAAGTTACTAAACGCAAGAAAGAAAAAGAGAAAGTCGCCAAGCATGAAAAAAAACAAGAAAAAGGTGTAAATACTCAAAAAGAGGAAGCCGCTAAACGTGAAAAAGCTATGATTGTAAAAGAAAAAAGAGAGCTTGAGAAAGACAAAAAGTTAGTGCGTAACGAAGAGAAGAAGGCTGTAATGAAAGAGAAAATTAAACAGCAAAAAGAAGAGAAAAAAGAAAAGGTCAACAAACATGAAAACGAACAAAAAAAGCAGATAACAACTCAAAAAGAGGAAGCTACTGAACGTAAAGGTGAAAAAGAAAAACGTGCCGATAAAAAAGCGACAAAAAAAACTAAGAATAATGAGTCTAAAGAGCTAAAAGACCAAAAAAGCAAAACTGAAAAAGCGGTGGCCAAAGAAAAGTCTGCCGAAAAAAACGAAAGAAAACAATCTCTAGAAGCAAAAAAAATTGAAAAGAAAAACAAAGGTTTAGAAAAAGAAAAGAATGTGCAATTAAAAAAACAAAAATCATTAGAGACCCTAGGAGCGGCTCTTCTTGTAAGCACTTCAATTTCTAATAACGATACTTTTGGTACTATTTATATAAAAGTTAATAAAGAAAAAACTAGTGCTACTAAAAACGGAGATATTTTATTGTTCTTTGATGTAATAAATAATTCTAATGAAGATTTGGTTATCTTAAAACCTAATAATTCTATAGATAGCCGTTTAGATTTTTTTTCGAAAACTATGGAGTGTGGAGATATACCAATTACATCAACAGATTATATTACAAAAGATCTTAAAATTAAAGATGAAGATTACCTAACAATACCTGCCAATGCAAAAATAGAACTATTTGTAAATGGTAAGTATCGTAACTGGTTGGCATGTAATAGTGAAGATATCATACTACAAATACAGTACAATCCTTTTAAAAATGCTGAAGAAGGTAATGAGTTACAACCAGCTTTTAAAAAAGAATTAAGCAAGTCTTTAAAAAAGATTACACCTATAAAGATTGAGAGCGAAAACATTAAATTCAAATTAAATAAACAAGAGTAATCCTTAGAGCTAACATCGAATACTTGATACCATGAAAATCAAAACAATAACACTTCTATTAATATGCATGCTTTTTGCTGTTTCAGCTTTTTCTCAAAAAGTAACGTATGCCAATAAAGAATATAAAATTAAAGGTGAAAAAATATATTTTGATGGAAAAGATGTATCTGATTCGTTTTCAGAGAAAGATAAAGTAGCCCTTTTTCAGAAATTAAAAGCTCAAAAAGAAAAAAACAAAGAAGAGAAAAAGGAAGCAAAAAAGGCGAAAAAAGAAAAAAATAAGGTTGAAAAAGCCGAAAAAGAGCAAAAAAAGCAAGAAAACGTTTTAGATGATTATGATGATGCAGTAGAAAATTTAGAAACAGCACAAGCAAAATATGAGCGTTTAAAACGGAAAGGTAAACTTTCACCAAATGACGAAGTGAAATGGCTCGATAAAATTGCTAAGCTTAAAGAAAAGGTTTCTAAAAAGAAGAAGAAATTAAAATAACATCTAGATAGTTTAGTATTCTTTATTCTTACTTCGTATTTCTTGTCTCACTAGTTTTCCGGAAATTGTAAGGTCCTCTTCCAACCAGTTACCTACTGAACTGGCATTAGGTTTTAAAGCAGCTGCCATTTCTTCCTTATCGGCAATCGACCAATTACAGGAAGAAATTTTATGCTCGTCTAAAAAAGCCCACCAGCGACTAGATTCGGTTGTATCAATACTACCATCGCCTGAAGCTTCTGTAGTTCCATATTCTGTTACAAAAAGAGCGATATCATTATTAAGTGCCAACAAAGCAACATTTCTTAAGTCTTCCTTATGAGTTGCAGCGTAATAATGTAAGGTATAAGCTACATTTTTATCATCAATTTTATGATCAATAACATCATCCACATTTTGTGACCAATTACGCGTTCCACATATGATGAGATTGTCAGGAGCATATTTTCGTATCTCCGCAATTACCGCTTCATGATACGGTTTTAAAATATTCTCCCAAGAAACGTCCAATGGCTCATTGTAAGTTTCAAAAATAACGTTGGGGTATGCACCATATTTCTGAGCCATTTCTGTAAAAAAAGTTTTGGCCGCTTCTACATGATCTTCAGCGTGGTGATCATGCCAGTCAATAATTACATAAATTCCCTCTGCAATAGCCGCATCTACAACCGCTATGACTTTTGCTTTTTCTTGCTCAGTATTTACTAAATATCCATCATGTTCTACCGCCATTGCTGCACGAACAACCGTGCATTTCCAATCATCTTTTAACCACTTTACCGTTTCTTGGTTGTAATATTTTCCTATCCACTGACTCCAAAATAATGACATGCCGCGTAGTTGAACAGGATTTCCATTTTGATCGACAATTTTATTTCCTGAAACCTTTAGTTTACCATATTCTTCAACTACTGAATCAAATGTGTTTTCAGGAATTTTATTATCTGAAGAAGCGCCTCCACAAGACAGTAAGAATGCTATGACTAGGGTAAGTAAAAAATAACTGGTTTGTGAAAATTTTGAAGACATTTTTATTTATTTTCAATAATATACTAAACTACGAATTATAATTTTGTCTTAGTTATGGTAGAGGAATACTATAATACCCAAGCATTAAAATAACTGCTGATACACATCTTCAATTTTAGAAACTAAAACGACCTTAATTTTATAATTTTTTTTCGCAATCTTATTAAATTTTGAAACGACTATTTTAGAAAATCCCAATTTCTCGGCTTCTAAAATACGCTGATCTATTCTGTTTACCGGACGAATTTCGCCTGCCAAACCAACCTCAGCAGCAAAACAGGTGTCTTGAGCGATTGCTTCATCTTCATTTGAAGATAAAATGGCAGCCACAACTGCTAAATCTATTGCGGGGTCATCTACTGAAATACCACCAGCAATATTTAAAAATACATCTTTAGCACCTAAACGAAAACCTGCACGCTTTTCTAAAACCGCCAGAATCATATTCAGGCGTTTAATATTATAACCTGTTGCCGAGCGTTGTGGTGTTCCGTAAACAGCAGTACTCACTAAGGCCTGCACTTCTATCATTAATGGGCGCATCCCTTCTAACGTAGCAGCAATTGCCGTTCCGCTAAGTGATTCATCCTTTTCAGAAATTAAGATTTCTGATGGGTTCTCGACTTCGCGTAAGCCCACACTTTGCATTTCGTAAATACCCAATTCGGCAGTAGAACCGAAACGATTTTTTTGCGCTCTTAAAATACGGTAGGTATGATTTCTATCACCTTCAAACTGCAACACAACATCTACCATATGTTCTAATACTTTCGGCCCAGCTATCGTACCCTCTTTGGTAATGTGGCCAATCAAAACCACAGGTGTTGCTGTTTCTTTAGCAAATTTGATGAGTTCGGCTGTTGTTTCGCGTATTTGTGAAATACTGCCTGGCGAAGCTTCGATATAATCTGTGTGCAGCGTTTGTATAGAATCAATCACAACCACATCCGGCGTTATCTCTTCTATTGTTTTAAAAATATTTTGTGTTTTGGTTTCAGTAAGGATTAAGCAATTTGAATTTTCATTGTTCAGGCGTTCTGCTCGCATTTTTATTTGCGACTGACTTTCTTCGCCAGACACATACAATACTTTTTTGCTAATACTCAGCGCTACTTGTAACAACAACGTTGACTTACCAATACCTGGTTCGCCACCTAATAAGGTCATAGACCCTTTAACCAGTCCACCACCAAGGACACGATTCAATTCATTATTTTTCGTGTCAATTCTATCTTCTTCATTAATGCTAATCTCATCAATCTTCAACGCTTTTGAAACTCTTTTTGTAGGCGACGTTTGTTTCCAATTGCGTTTTTCTTCTTTTTGAACAACCTCTTCAACAATAGTATTCCATTCATTACATGCCGTACATTTACCCACCCATTTGGCATATTGTGTACCACAGTTTTGACAGAAGAAAGAAGTTTTAGTCTTTGCCATTATTTTCCAATTTCTTTTAATTCAGTCTTCTCCCCATCAAAAACTGCATATGTAAAATGGCTAATCCAGTCACCAGTGTTGATATACGAACTTTTATCATTTAACTCAATGGTCATTGGTAAATGTCTATGCCCAAACAAAAAGTAATCAAAATGTTTACTCTCTAATTTACGATGACAATATTGTACCAACCACTCATTATCTTCTCCTAAAAATTTGGCATCTTCGTCTCCAGAAATCAGTTTGTTTTTAGTTGACAAATATTGTGCGAATCGCATCCCTAGATCGGGATGTATCCATCGGTACAGCCACTGCGCAAAAGAATTGGTAAACACTTTTTTCATACGTTTATAGCCCTTATCTCCAGGGCCAAGACCATCTCCATGACCAATTAAGAAGGTCTTTGCGTTTGAGGTAAATTCTAAAGGTTTATGGTATACTGGAATATTCAATTCTTTTTCAAAATAATCAAGCATCCATAAATCATGATTTCCTACAAAAAAATGAATGGGAATTCCACTATCGCGTATTTCTGCCAGTTTCCCTAACACTCTTACAAAACCTTTTGGAACTACGGTTTTGTACTCATACCAACAATCGAATAAATCGCCTAATAAAAAAATGACAGCAGCATCTTGCTTTACTATATCTAACCATGCAATAAATTTTCGTTCGCGAACCAGACTGTCAGCATGATTCGGAATACCAAAATGCTGATCGGAAGCAAAGTATATTTTTTTGTTATCAGTTAGTTTAATTTCCATTTTAGTGACTACGTGCATCTACGACAAACTGCTTTGTTGGTCTGAAGCGAACCATTCAGCATAAGAATTTTGTGGGTTTCATATAGTTTTAATGAATGCAATTTAACAGAATCTGGTAACTTAGCACTAATCAACTTTGCAAAATCTACAATCATGTTTTCACTTGTGGGTTGATATTCAACTAAAATCACCTTTGGCGAATGTGGTCTAATTTGTTCTGCTAACTCTCTATGTGGCGAATTTTTATTCAGCACCGTAGCATGGTCAAACACATCGATGATTTCTTGATTTATAATTTTTTTTAGGTCACCAAAATCGAGTACCATTCCGTTTTTGACATGCGACGCATCATTGATAGGTTGACCAATTACTGTAACATACAACTGATAACTATGGCCATGTATATTTTTACACTTACCGTCGTAACCATACAAGGCATGTGCTGTTTCAAAATCGAAATGTTTTGTGATTCTTATCTTGCTCATAATTTGGTAGGTTTAATACCAACCACACGAATACCGTGTTGCGTTAATGCCTCTACTTTAGTTGCATTATTGGTAAGCATTCTAACCGATTTTATTTTTAATTCTTTTAAAATTTCAGCCGCTACTCTATAATCTCTGGCGTCTTTTTTAAAACCTAC
>RCNE010001701.1_pt1 | contig 11906 bp, 9 predicted proteins | sample 2041361 | NCBI WGS metagenome assembly RCNE01 (sample SAMN09708229, study PRJNA481090) | Marine sediment metagenome, whole genome shotgun sequencing project.
ATATTATATTTGGAATAAGGGTCCATGTAGCTTATTTGTCCAAAGAAACTATGCTTTCCCATGCTAATAGGATCGTATGTCGATAAGCCATTGGGTAAGAAATCTTTGAAGTTTTCGATACTCTGGGAAGTATTAAAATCACTTCGATACCGATATTCTGTGATTAATAAGGTCCTTGGCAAGACATTTAGCATCGTTCCCACAACAAATTCGGAATTCACGTTTTTAAAACCATTCTGAATAGAATCACTTTCAGGTAAGCCTGCGGAATCAATCAAATTGCTATTTGAGAAATTTCGAAGTAGTCCCTCCCCATAAAAGGTAAGGTTATCAGCTCCTAGGCTAAAATCTACAGCGAATTGTTGTTTTTCATATCCTAGAAAAGCATAGCTGAAAGAATACGAGAGGGTTTGAATTTTCGAACTCGCCTTGAGGGCAAAAGTGGATCTGTTAAGCCTCTCCTTAGGGGAGAATAAAGCGTTCAGGGTTAGATTCTTTGCTATGTATTCCAAATCTATCAAAGTAATGCCCTCTAGACGATTATCGATTCTAAACGGGTCTTTCTGCAAAAAAGGATTCGAAGGGTTCCACACGTTGGCGGTACCCCAATTGATTCTTTTTTTTCCGAAGGTCGCATAAAATTTATCCGAGATAGCGTATTGGACATAGAGTTCATTTAGACCAAATTCCAAAGTTTCATTAATAGGATTAAGTAAAATTTTAGGTTCTGCCTGTAACCTGATTTTATTTTTCTTGAATGTCCCCACAGGGAAAAAACGATTGACAATTTCCAATTCATTGAGCTGTAACCGATTATTGGGGTTAATTAATGAATTTTTGGAAATAGCATTGTAGGTAAAAATATTTTCATTGATGATACGATATGAAAACTCGGTTTGAGCACTTAACATGGAGGTGCTCAATAAAAGAAAACATACTACGGCAATATATTTAGCCTTTGTTTTCATTTCGTTTTTTACTATTTACTAAGTGAGGCAGTAGTGAAAAAAATATCTGTTTTATCGGTTCCTTTTAACAAATTTGTATAGGTGAAAACTGTTTTGGAATCTTTTCTTAACTCATCAAGTATGGTAACACTCGTAGGAAAATATCCTCCATCGAATTCAATGAACTTATCATATTCTATGGTTTTAATTACCATACCTGAAAGGCTTAGCATTTCTTGCTTAATTGGATATTTTGTTTTCATATCCAAGTAGAAATTCACTTTATTATAGGCTGTCTTGAGATCTTTAGCTTTTAATCTTAGTAAAAGTTCCCCGGCGACTTCCTCTACATCACCAATTACTTTGTAGTCCTCTACCAATGATATTCTAAGAATATCCCTGTTTGATGCATCCCCTCCAAGAAACGCCTGTTTATAAGGTATCTTGATCAACTTACTTGATCTTGGTAGATACATCCACATATTATCTCCATCATTTAAAACCCTCCTATCACGTTCAATGCTTGGACGTAGAATATCCAATCGCATTTTTTCACCTTTCTTGATAACCTTCATTTCGTAGGTTCTTTTCACTTTCTCATTCTTAAGGATATTCATCTCCATGATGAACTCCATATCCAGAGAAAAGAAGCTCCTGTCCAACTCCTCCAAATAGGCAGATGAATCTGCTTGCTCTTGAGGAATGGTATTTCCTGAAGTGACTAGAAGAATCAAAAAAATATAAATTGCATTTTTCATAATTACTGATTTAAAAAAGTTAGTTTATCGATCATATAGTAAAGCTATCGGATCTGCTTTTCGGACCTTTCGGGTGCTCCAAATTGCAGATAGAAAGGGGTATATTAGCCCAATGGCAAAAGCTATCATTAGATAGGGTAAATGGAAAAATGGTTTTAAGACACTACTGCCAAAGATTAGCATCGCCGAATCGCCCAAATAAATTCCATCAACTGCTAGCCAGGCAGTCAAAGCACCAAAAACGACGAGTCCGATAAGGGATGAGATAATTGCAACTACTAAGGTTTCCAAAACAAAGGTAAACCGAATGCTTAATGGTTTATATCCCATGGCCAGTAAAGTGCCAATTTCCTTGTTCCTTTCCGTTACATTATTTTTTACGACAAACACAATTCCGAAAAAAGAAATTGTCTGTAGAAAAAAAACGATGCTTAAAAAGCCATACTTATTCGCATTGGCTATGGTGGAGGCAATCATTGACTGACTTTGATAAGACTCCAAGTCCATGTTGTCCTGAAATTCGGATTCCAAAATGGAATTCACTTTCGATAAAACCAAGGGGGTTGCTTCCAGATTTTTGGAATCAATTAAAACATCAGTTGGAAGTGATGTATTGACCAATGTCTTGACATCTTCCAAATTCATGAACACCATCGTATTTGCCCATCCTGAAATATTTCTATATATCCCGCTAATCCTATAGTTGTCCATATTAAGACTTCCATTAACGGTTTGCACCAAAATGGTGCAATCATCATTCTCCGACACATCTAATCTGTCAGCGACGTTCCGACTGATAAAAATTCCAGATTTGATTAGGCTATCCTTCGGCTTAGGGTTTTCAAAACGAAGGCTTGCAAGTAAAGGCTCTTCCTTTATCCAATCAATTCCCCTTAAATTGATGTCCGCTGATTTACTATCATTATTTATTAGCGCCCTCGAATGAATTCTTTCCCGAAGATTTGATATTTCGTGCACCTCTTTTATTAATGTGTAGGCTTTATCAAGCCCTGCCCTATCTATTTTGGTTTCCCCTTCTAATGATTCGTCGCTTAAAGAAAATGATACCGCACCGGTTTCAATTTGAACCAAATTGGCAACCAACTGTTTTTCAACGCCTGCAGAAACTGATAGAATAAAGAAAAGAAGTCCTACAGCTAATGCGATACTTGACCCGATGATAATATTTCGGGCAGAATGTCGAGTTACGTTTAGAAGTGCTACTTTAGTGAATATGCTCATGACTATTAACTTATTGATTTAAATTTTCGTTTTTCCATGTCGTCCTCGATGAGGAGCTATGTAGCTGTTCTTAGCAGGGTGGATATTTCGGTTTTTGGCAATTTTCGTAAGCTTATAAGAACCGCTAAGTAGCATGCCAAGGCAAACAGAAAACAGACTTGTATGATATCTATCCAAAATATCTCGGGCATGATCCTACTGCTCAGGTAAGCTGCCTGAAGTTCTTCAACTGGTATGGGAATGCCATCTTGCAGTAAAAAGTCAAAAACCAGTTTAAGAGACAATCCAATCCATAATACTGCGGTAACCACTAAAAAAATGTACTCAAAAGCAATGGTATTTATAACTTTAAAAGGACTAAACCCGAAAGCCAATAGTGTTCCTATTTCCTTTTTTCTGTTGTTAGTGATCATCACAATGATATTGACAAGTATTAGGAAGCAGAAAGCAATGAAAATAAGTTTAATGATATAACCGAAATTGACCCAAATGGCAGCGATAGAATTCAATAGGGGAGATGATTCCTTCCATGTTGCAATATCCAGTTCACTATTTAATGCGACAATACCAGAATGTAAAAGCTGTTCCTTTTCCTTTGCTTCTTCAAAATTTTTAAAATTGATAAGAAGCTCCATGGTTTCATCTTCTTCCAGACCCATTAATGATTTACCTTTCTCGTAATGCAGATATCCAATTGGGGTAAGAAACTGGGCAAGTCCATTCGTTCGAAAGATGCCGGATATAATCAGGATAGCATCACTTAAGTAACCATCTCGATTATTCGCAAGAACAACAAGTGTATCTCCCACCTTACTGTCAAGCTCTTCGGCAAATGTTTCGCTTAACATTATTTCATCATTATTTTGAGGACTGGAACCATCTTGAAAATCTAAAATGGAACTGACCCTCTCAATATGTTCTTCGGACAATGCTTGTAAATTAATCCCGATACTTTCATCGCCTGATGAGATCATCCCCCCGAAGCGAAGTCTAGGGGAAATGTGTAGAATTCCATCAGCCTCTTGTCTTAGGGATTCCTCCAACTGTTTATTCCAACTGAATAGTTTTAGATCAGAAAATTGGGATTCGAGTACGTTCAGTTTCTTTTCTGAATCATAAATTATGTACTGACCTGAGATAGCCTCCCCTATCAATTGTTTCAAACTATTCTGGACACTATTCTTTTGTGCGGTTTGGTAGAAGATATTAAAGGCGGCGACTACGCTTAAAATGAAAATCAGAAATGATCTTGACTTTTTCCTGGTAATGTTCTTTAGAGATAACCGTATCATAACATTTGCTTATTCCTAATCGTGATACTGAAATATTTCAGGACCACTTTGATTATTTATAACAAATGTCTTCTATATACATATGACAATCGACCTAACCAGTTGGCTGGCACGTCATATTAGACCCAGCCAATAGGCTGGCACCTTTAAGGTTATCTTTCCTTGAATTTAGAAGGGGATATTCCATTATACTTTTTAAAGTATCTGTTAAATGAAGATTTTGATTTGAAACCACAATTGAAAGCTATACCCAGAACGGATAGGTTGTCATAATCTGAAGAGAGTAACATTTTTTCAGATTCCTGGATTCGATATTGGTTCACGAAATCATAGAAGTTGAGTTGAAAATGCTGGTTTAATACTTGGGAAAGATGGACGTTTGACAGATTACATTGCTTTGCCAAAATGGAAAGTGTAAGGTCATCTCGTAAATATGGTTTTTCTTGGCCCATGTGCTCACTAATTTGATTGGCGAGCAAAATAATCTTTCCCTCTGTAAGACCAGATTTGGTATAAGAGGTTGTTTCAACTTTGGAAGTGCCTAAATCTACATCATGGAAATTTTGTGTTTCAATATTGGAGAATATAGCCGTCTGCCGAAAACCGTAAAACCCGAAAGCGATTAACATCAAGCTCAGGGAAATACCAACAAAAGCAAAGGCATTGGATATGGTAAAGAGTTGAAAATGGATGGCACCGAAAATCAAAAAGGAACTTAAAAGAAATAAGATAAAATATGAGTATACAATATAGGTTACCCACTTTAAATCTATTTTATCATCGAAAGAAAAGAATGTGACTATTGTCTTTCTGTGCTTTCTCAGAAGAATTAAATCCCAAACACAATACACCAGACCTGAAACAGCAAGTGGAATTGCATAATATTGCATCCATATTGGAGCATTTTCAGATAACGGAAAATATCCGTTGATTGCTATCAATTGGACGTTGCTATTATGTTGTAAAACCATAAGAATGGTTACAAAAATCAAATAAACACCTAAGTGTGCTGTAATGGTTAGCCAAGTGACTTCATGTCCAGTTAACCTAAAAATGTAAAGAAACAAAAGCGGTGCCCCTAATAAGGGCAAACCGAAACTTAGAACTGCCCATAACCCTTGAATATCAAAATGATAAATGGTTATTTGATAAAAAGAAATCTGTAAAAGTGTAACGGCAATCCAGCCTAAGAAGATATAATCTTCCTGTTTTTTACCTTTTTTGAACACTAATACAAGGAACATAAGAATCCCGGCACCTAGTCCAACATTTAAAAAGACTTCCAAAGAGTGTAATTTTTAATTTATCTCCTAAACTAGTGATTTTAATGAAATATTGAGCCAATCACTTATTAATCTAGTTTGAAATCCTAAAGGCTAAAATTTGCTCTGTGAATCAAATCAGTAGGCTCTTTCATTTATCATAAAAAGTATACCAATTATATATAAAAACCTAGTTGAGTACGAACCAGTATTAAATAGTCCCATAAAACGAATGTTTTATGGGACTAATGATTTGCCCTTTTGTTATTCAATACCCTTAAAAAGTTCAAATAAACCTATTTATACTTAATTGAACTTTGTGTAATTAATCCCACCAATAATTGAACTTTCCATAAACAACAATTAGTTTACTTTTAGGGGTCGTATAAGAGATTGCCTCACTTATATTAGCAACATCCAACTTTCCAAATTATAACATCAAAAGGAATATTATCTGTTTTTCAAGAACCCCCTTTTACTGTAATTTTTCCTCCTTTTCTATTATAGGCGTTACCAAAGTCATCTTTCCAAACATTCTTATGTGCTTTAAATGTTTTGGAATTTGCCTCCAGCAGTTCTGCCTTGTAATACACATGTTTATTATCCTTTGAAAACCAACTCCCTTTAAATTTTTCAAAAAAGATCGGATCGGCCCCCTTGATGATTTCTTGGTCAAAATAGACATGGTTTTTGTCCCTGGCATAGGTAAGTCTTAGTCCTCCTCGTAGGACTTCAAAAGTATTTGCATCAACATCTTTGTATTTAAATAGTTCTCCGGTTACTATTACTTGCTCTCCCATACATAATACATAATCATTTAATAATCTGATCTTATCTTTTGAAGAAACCGCTACTTTTTTTAGTGCATCTCCCTCTGCTTTTGCTATAAAGTAAAGACTGTCTTCCACCATAATATATTCGCTATTTATCGCTAAGATTTTTGTAGAAGAAGCTCCAATGCCACTTAATGCCCGAGTACGTGTTTTAAGGACCACAGAATCTTTTTTATGAATAATCCCATACAATGAATCTTTATCGATAGCAAAGCCTTTGTTAAGCAATTTAAATGAATTATAGTCTACGTTTACTTTTTTAAGGTTTAAATAAAAGTGGTCCTTATCCTTGGACCAACCCCAACTCTTCAACTTGTCCTCAACATATTGAAAGGAAGTCGCATCTACATGTTCTATCGGCTGAAGCCCCTCCCGTATATTCCTCATATATGCAAAACTCTTATCCTTTGGAATATCATCATCCATATAAAAAGTTTGGTAATCTACATGCTTCTGCTTTTTACCTCTGAAGTAAATGAATTCTTTGTCTCTAATAATGTAATTGGAAAGTATTTCTATGGATTTTAAATCGGCATCACACTTTTTAATGCCAAAGGCAGTTGTATTACCCTGCTGACAAAAAACAACCCTCCCTGACCTGACAAAATAAGAATTGGACTTTTCCGCATTTATAAGCTCACCGGGTGCACACGAGACGGTGAAACAAAATAGAACGATATAGCTTAACTTTTTTATGTTCATTTTAATTTTAAAGATTGTGAAGAACCTTTATCTATCCGAAATCTGTCAATTCTGTATAACCTATCAACTTGGCATTATGTATATACCCTCAAAATAGTGATTGGGAGAGTCAGTTTAATAATTAAATGTACCAATAATATTGGAATTGAAAATCTTTTTCAAACCAATAGTTATAAACTTGAGAGGTACTAAAGAATGTAAGCGTTAGGGAATTTGAAAGTGGTAAGACCATTACACTGTGAAAAAATCATCGCTTCCCATCCTACTTTATGCTTAATCTTTTATAGAATATTGCCACATTTAATTGAACTTTCCAAAAACCCCAATTAGTTTACTTATAAGGGTCGTTTTAATATACTTTTTATGTCTTATAAAAGGTCAGAAAACAAACAAGCTATTGGATAAAGGTCCTTAAAACAGCCGTTTTAAGGGACATTAATTGGCCATGGAAAAAGGCACTAGTATAAGTCGTTATCCGGAAATATGTTAAGTATAAACGTTACATTTATAAGCATAGAAAAAATCGGATGCCTTTTATATGCCAAAATCAAGTAAATATCGAGAGCTAAAACCCGTTGAGGAGCTAACGGATTTTATTCATTCGTTTTGGGCACATAAAAACCTTACCGACAAACCGGAACAGATGACCATTTTTCCGGACAGCTATTTTAAGATTGTTCTAATTGTTAGAGACCAGAAAATAATCTCCTATTTTATGACTGGATTGTGGACTGACGAAAAACCGGTAACAGTTCCCGCGAGGGCTACAACTTTTGGTTGTCGGTTTAAGATATTGGCTCCTGAATTTCTTTTGAATCGTGAAATTGCTTCTATTCTCCAAAAATATGAGCAGCTTGAACTACAACACCTGAATGTTGATACATTTGACTTGTTGAGTTTTGAGACCATAGTATCTCAATGGCAACATGAATTGCTGAAGCGAAAACCTTCAAAGACTATTTCGGGCAATAAATTAAGATTATCCCAACTACTTTACAAAATGAAAGGCAGTATTTCGGCCACGGAGGCTTCCGAGCAGATATATTGGACAAACCGGCAGATAAATAGATACCTGAACAAATATCTTGGAGTATCGCTAAAAAAATACCTCAATATTCAGAAATGCTATGAGGCCTACATTCAAATAAGAGAGGGTAAGTTCTACCCGGAGAAAGATTATTTTGATCAAGCCCATTTCATTAAGGAAGTGAAGAAACATACAGGGGAAACCCCAAAAACCCTTCATGAAAAACAAAACGACCGATTTATACAATTAAAGAACATCAAGCGGAAATAGATTTGTAAAAAATTTATTTCTTATGAGACGTACTATATTCTTTTTATCGCTAGGCCTTCTTGTCTTGGGCTGCAAAAATGAAACAAAAAAGACAAAGACCGATGAAACCCCAAAAACAACGGAGTCATCTGCAATCAAGTCGGCTGAATTTGGCAGGACCAACTATGCAGTTGTTTGGAACTGGACAACTACAGATGAAAAATTAGTTTCTGGCAATACGGCACAAATTTCAAATGAACTTACAGATCTATGGAAAAAAGGGGTAATAGAAAATGTCTACTACGATAGTGCGGCCAAGGCCGATAAACTTGGTCATTTTCCAAACATCTCATTTTTCTTAAGGGCTCAATCAGAACAAGAGGCAGAAACCATTTTAGATGATTTGAGCATTGTAAAGAAAGGGATCTCCAAATACAAAGTTCATCCTGTAGGAACCAAATGGTTAGGTCGAAATGAAGAAGCCATTGAAAAAAATGGAATCACAAAATCATGGGTTGCCGTTTGGGCAACTTCCGTCGATCATAATTCCAAGTTAAGCAAGAACGAAGTAAAGGAAAATGCCAAAGAACAATCTGATGCGGTAATAAGCCTATGGGATCAGGGGCTAGTGGAGAATGTGTATTTTGACATAATGGGTATTGAACAAAAAAACGATATCACAGATTTTATTCTATTTATCAATGCAGCAACTGAAACTGAAGCTCGCGATATACTGAATAGCTTACCCTTTTACAAAAAGAATATTGCAAAATACCAACTGTTTTCGGTAGGTGTTTTTTGGATGGGCAGTTATGAAGAAAATTAATCCTGTAAATTCAATTTTATGCGAATTTTAAAACAGGAAATCTATTTTCCAATCATTATCGGCATCCACTTTCTCTTTTGGGGTATCGATCTGTATTTCTACAATGGAACGTTTAGGGAGGTTTCTTCTGACACACTCCTTTTTGGGGAGCTGACCGATCAGTCTTGGAAGAATATCCATCGCATATTGGGCGAAGTTTTTTCATCTTGGGTGGTCACGGTTTTTGCCTTTAATTTTCTAATGTCAACAAGGGCCAAATGGGTAGAAAGAATTTTTGGCGGTCTTGATAAAATGTACCTGATACATAGGCGATCCGGTGTAATTGCAGTTTTCCTATTGTTGGCGCATTTCATTGTTGTTCCACGTGATTTAACGGAATTCTCCCCAGGCAAGCCGTTGGGTTTTTACGCACTCGTATTGATCTTAATCGGTGTAGTTCTTTCGGCCGTGCCATACTTTAAACGGAAAATTCCTTATCATAAATGGATCAATATCCACAAACTGATGGGTGTGTTTTATGTAATGGCGGTAATTCACGGATTACTTGTCCACAGCCTGATAAAAGAATTGCCGATTACTCGGGTATATGTATTCGGAATGGCCTTTTTGGGTATAGGCGCATGGTTTTATAGGGCATTTTTATTCGGATTGTTCAATAAAAAACTTGAATATCAAATTGTTGACAATAACGATAAAAAGTACGGAATTACGGAAATAGTAATGAAGCCGATTTCCAAAAACTTGACTTATCTGGCTGGGCAATTCGCTTTTTTCAATTTTCCGACTATCAGTAAAAGGGAACAGCACCCTTTTACAATAAGTAGTCATCCCTATAACAAGGATTTACGCATTACGGTAAAGGGCCTAGGAGATTATACCAATGATCTAAATACTAAATTGAACATTGGAGACACAACCTTTGTTGAAGGCCCTTATGGGCATTTCTCGTCAAGTTATATCAAAGAAAAAGAACAGGTATGGATTGCCGGCGGAATAGGCATTACCCCATTTCTATCATTGTCCAAAGACTTGTACACCAATAAGGTACATCTATTTTGGTGCGTTAATAAACCCGAAGAAGCAGTTTATGCAGACGAATTACAATTGCTTTCAAACGACAATCCCAATTTAAATGTGACCATTTGGTCATCAAAAAAGTCTGGGCATTTGACCGTTGACCAACTGGGCATTTCTAATTACAGCGACAAGGGATACTTGATTTGCGGGCCTAATGGCCTTAAGGAAAACATGATGAAACAATTGAAAGAAAAAGGGGTTGATAGTGGAGCCATTTACGACGAAGAATTTGCATTTAGATAACCAACACTCTAAACTAATATTATGACAGATTTATTAATTGCACTTCTCATTATTATTATGGGAGCTCAATTTGGAGTTGCCTTAACTTCTTCCATCATTGTGCATCCAATTTTAAAAATGATATCTCGTTCTGCAGCTATCGAAGTATTTAAACCATTTTTCAACAAAACGCATAAAGTCGTTTTAGGAATGTCTATGGTTGTAAGTGTATTGGCCTTGGTTTTATCAATCATAACTAAAAACTGGTGGTGGTTTGGTATATCTGCGCTTATGCATCTTAATGGTCCATATACGCTGAAATTTATGATGCTAACAAACAGAAGGTTAATGGCAGATGGTGTAGATCCGAATTCGGGCCAAACTAAAAAAGACTTGTTGAATTGGGGAAATTTACACGCAGTTAGAACTGTATGGAATGGACTTATTTTTGTAGCATTCGTAGTTCTTTTAGTATACTTCAATAATTAGCTTATCTATTTTCACAATACTGTATAAACAAAATAGCAGTTAAGAACTAAACTTAAAATTTGATTCTTTTCCGCTATTTTTTATATGCAAAAACGTTAGCAAAGTTCAAATAAACCTATTTCGAGTTAATTGAACTTGGTATACTTAAACCCACTTTTTTTCTATACCTCACTGAGGCACAGCCTAAAAATTTATTATTCCCATATGTTTCCCTGAACTTTAAGAAACTTCATATTAAGGTCAATTTTGACCTGTCTAAAAGGTCCTTTAAATAGATTTTTGAATTTCTGATTGTGTGTGAAATCAAGGGTATTGAATTCTATACATCACAAAATGAATCAATGAAGCGGCCAGTTTGGCCGTTTGATTATCAACATCATATTTTGGATTCATTTCAGCGATATCCATGCTTATCAATTTATTGGATTTTATTATGATTTCAAGAGTTTCCAATACAATTTTCGGCCTAAAACCCATTGGTGAAGGGGCACTAACACCTGGAGCATAAGCTGATGAGAATCCGTCCAAATCAATGGTAACATAAATATGGTCGACTTTCTGAATGAAGTCAAGGAGTTTCCTAACGATTGATTTGGCGTTTTCTATTGAAAACTCATTATTTTCTATATAATCCACACCCAAATCGTTAGCATTTTGCAACAATGTCTTATCATTGGCATCTTTACGAATGCCAAAACAGAGGTAATTGAAAGTGCAGCCATTTTCTTGACAATCCTGTGCAATTTGATAAAAGGGTGTGCCTGAATTATTGCCATTTTCATTAGATCGCAAATCAAAATGGGCATCAAAATTTATAATTCCGATAGTTTCGTTCGTACCAATATATTTACTAAGACCATTGTAATGGCCATAGGCGATATCATGTCCGCCACCTAAGAGTATAGGAAATGTGTTATGTGCCAAAAGTTGTGAAACCTTTTGTTCCAACATACTTTGGGCAGCTTCCATATCACCATTCC
>RCNE010002817.1_pt1 | contig 11901 bp, 9 predicted proteins | sample 2041361 | NCBI WGS metagenome assembly RCNE01 (sample SAMN09708229, study PRJNA481090) | Marine sediment metagenome, whole genome shotgun sequencing project.
ACCAAATAGTTATATCTGAACTCGATCTGTCCCAAAAAACGTTCCTTTTTTGGGACAGTTTAATAGATGAGGAGATTATGTAGCTTACACTTCGAATCGTCTTACCATAAGTAGGTAGGCACGAAAAGCGAAAAGTAATTCTACCTAAAGGAAAATGGAAGGTGGATACTAATAAAGTGTCTAGAGACGGTAGATCAGTAGAAATAGACGTAGCTTTAGATAGACTCTTGTATTTTGTTAAACAATAAAAGTTCTTATCCCACTAATTATATTTTATACCAACAATTATGAAAACATTCATCACAACTAAAATATTTCTACTAGGCATACTGTTGCTGGGGTTAGCTTCGTGTAACAATGCTGTGCGAACAGAAAGAGTAAATGTAGTATTACCTATTGTTCCACAACCCAAAGAAATTCAAGTTTATGAGGGATCTTTTGTTGTAAACGCAACGACATCAATAGTTTTTTCTTCGGAAGAACAAAGCAATGCAGCCAACTTATTCAACAATGAACTGCAAAAAATAGTAGGATGGTCTTGCCCAACAGTAAAAACGCCACAAGAAAAAAATTCAATCGTTTTAAGTCTAGTTGATTCTTTAGTCAACGAAGCATATCTGCTGGATATTAATGAATCTAACGTTACTATAAAAGCATCTTCAGAAGCCGGATATTTTTATGCCTTTCAAACCCTTTTACAATTAGTTCCTGTTTCAAAAGAAAAAAAGGCACGAACTGAATTGAAATTTGACCAACTAACCATTATTGATTCCCCAAGATTTAAATGGCGTGGTGCTATGTTAGACATTTCTAGGCATTTCTTTGGCCCTGAAAGTATAAAGCAATTAATCGATCAGATGGCTGCGCAGAAAATGAATAGGCTACACCTGCATTTGACGGATGATACCGGATGGCGAATTGAGATTAAGGAATACCCTAAACTTGTTGAAATAGGTTCTCTTGGAGACAAAACGAATCCCGATGGATCAACTATGTTTCTTACTGAGGAAGAAGCTAGGGATATTACAGCTTATGCCAACGAAAGACAGATAATGATCATTCCTGAAGTAGATATTCCTGGTCATTCTGGTGCTATAGAAAGGGCATACCCTGAATTTAGCGGGGGCAATAATACACTTAACATTGCCAATGAAGACGCTATTAAAATGATCGAAACGGTTATGCTGCGTTTATCCGATTTCTTCAATACAAAATATGTGCACTACGGAAGTGACGAGGTGAGACATCATAATTGGGAAGCTCGCCCAGATATGTATGCAAAAATGAAGAAACTGAAACTCGAAAATCAACATGAATATGAAGGATGGTTTGATCGCAGAATGGCCGACTTTATTGTAAATTCAGGTTTAAAGCCCATAGCTTGGGATGAAGCCGCAGGTTTTGGTGTCAATAAGGCCACTACCTTGCAATGGTGGCGCGGAGAACATCCTGATGTTTTGCATACTGCTGCTGAAAGCGGCTATGATGTTATACTATCTCCCGTAGATTATCTTTATTTAGACTACCCGAGCCATTTAAAAGAAAGCGGTGCAAACTGGGAAGGGCTACACAATGGACCAAACTCCATGGAGGCTATATATAACTGGACCTTAATTCCTGATACTTTTACTGATACGATGGCTGCCAAAGTGCTTGGTGTTGAAGCCGGCATCTGGACGGAATTCATAGACAACCAAAAACGTTTGGAATATATGACGTATCCAAGATTATTTGCTGTCGCAGAAAAAGGTTGGACCGCTAAATCAAACATCAATTGGGGTTCATTTCAAGAACGATTGTCCAAAAAATACGAAAGATTAAAAATGCAAGGTATCAATTATCGTATTCCGGGCATTGAAATCGAAGATCGTAAAACACTTCAACCAGAAGCATTTGATGGGCCAATATCTCAAGGATTATAGGATGCTTTGGATTAATATTTCCATATTGTTATAATAGGTTTTGATCAAAAATTACAAGTAGGGGTTCTTTTAGTTAAATAACTTCTAGAAGAAAAAACAAAGCTTTTGTTACATTTAAACGGTCGTTTAAGTAAACCTTATATTCCAAAGAGGCCAATCCGATTTTTTGACAGTAGCTTCCTGATTTTTGGATATTTGCCTCTTCGTATCCAGTTTAAAGGATAAGAGTACACAAACCAACAACAAAACACAAACTCTCAACCTAAGCATGACGTATAATCTTGTATTCGCGCGATTAAAAGTCTCGGTAATTTAATTCCAAATATTGATTAGCTTCGTCTTCGGCGAATTTTGCCTTTTCGGCATCCCAATGTAAAACTTGATTTGGAAAACGGCCCGCGATAGTTCCCAAAAGAATGGTTTCGGTCAATCTTGCGGCATACGAAAATGGTGCACTGGTCTTGCCTTTACCCAAACAGGCATCGACAAACTGATGATAGTGCTTTGGCCCTTCCGTATCATAGTTGCGTACAGGTTCGCCTAAATTATTGGCTTTGGATATTTTTGCAATTTCCGAGGAGATATCAATATATTTTCCATTGACGATTTTCGTGGGCAATTGCATGAAGTGAGGCAACAATAAGCGGCCTTTTTTACCGATGAACATGGCTCCCCCCTCTGGCAACTCACCCTCGCCAGCAGTTTTGGCATCGAGAGAAATTTTATCTTCCATATTCGCCTCTTTGGTCTCCTTTTTGTCCATCTGGACCTTTGCTCCAGGTAATATAAGGTCTTCGTGCGTTGGCGGCATTCCCGGTCCGTCGTACCATACCCATTTAAGCGTTTTGGCAGTATACGGAGTTCCAGGAAACTCATAAGTAACCGTATTGTTTTCCGGATACCCGAATCCATTAGGTTCGCGGCATTCGGTCATAATGGTTGAGGGTACATCTAACTGAAGGGCATTATAAGGGGTATCAAAGATATGCACGCCCATATCGCCTAAGGTACCACAGCCGTAGTCCAGCAGTTTTCGCCAATCTCCAGGATGGTAATACCCTTCTTTGTAAGGGCGCTCTTTGGCCGTGCCCAACCATAAGTTCCAATCTAACTGAGCTGGCACTGGATCCTCGCCTTCGGGAGCCACGCCGTTATAGCCCCATGATTTGGGTGACCAGGCCCGTACGGTATGAACTTTGCCAATAATGCCTGATTGGATCAACAGGGTGGCCAACTTGTAATCGTAAAATGAATGAACCTGAATGCCCATTTGTGTGACCAGATTCTTTTCTTTGGCCACTTTCATCATTCTTCGAGATTCTTCAACGTAATGTGTCAAGGGTTTTTGACAATATACCGGTTTGTTCATCTCCATGGCCATCATTGATGCGGGTGCATGGGTATGGTCGGGGGTCGAAACAATGACTGCATCGATTTCGTCGCCGATCTCATTAAGCATTTCGCGATAATCAAAAAAGACTCTTGCCCCGGGATGCAGCTTGTGCGCCTTGGCCAGATTGATAGAATCCACATCACATAAAGCGACCACATCAACAAATCGGTGAGACGAAATGGCCGCCAGATCTTGGGCTCCCATATTACCTACACCGATATGGGCGGTTCTAAGGCGTTTGTCTTCGGAGAAGGCCCAAGCCACAGAGGGCAATAAGGCGAACGATGATACTGCTGCAGCACTTTTTAGAAATTCTCTTTTGTTCATTTTTGATTGTATTAAGATCTTGATTTAACTTTTTGTACTAAACCAGTTCAGATTATAATTTTCTTATTTTCATGTTTTTGACCCAAAGCGGACTGTCGTGGTCCTGTATACCGATATAGCCAGATTTAAAAGTACCGTATTTTTCTGAATCTTTCCATTTACCCTTGGCCTTTCGCTCTTTCCAGTCATCGGACCATGGCACGAATGACAACAATTTATTTCCGTTGAGCCAATGTTCTACGCGCTCTGGTGTGAAAATAATCCGTGATGTGTTCCATTCCCCGGCAGGTTTTACGATTTTTTGGCCTTCATCGGGTACGTACATTGCATAATCGGCGCCTGTTTTTTGCCACTCCTCTAATTTGGCGTTGTTGATTTCTTCCCATTTCAAGTCGTCTAGCATCTGGTATTCGGGCGAGATGTCTGGAATGCCCCAGTCGCCTTCCTTTATATGGTAAAGCATACCACTGTTACCGCCTTCGGGAATTTTCCATTCCCAAACCAATTCGAAATTATCGAATTCCTCACCCGTATAGATAATATCGTTACCGCCTTTTCTATCGGCTTCGGTACGCTTTTCAGTATCAAAACTCAGGGCACCATCTTCGATTACCCATTGTTGGGGCAACGATTCTTGGTTGTACGCACGCCAACCAGCGGCGTTTTTTTCGTCGAAAAGATCTATCCAATCATTTTCAACTATTTCGATTATGGCATCTGTCGATTCTGTCTCCACGGTTTCACCTTCTTTTTTGGTTTCATTTTTACAGGATACCATTGTCATGGTCATCGCTATTACTAAAAAATACTTTTTCATCAAGATATTTTATTTGTTTTTAAGAGTCATTATTTCCTTAACCGATGAAATTCGAAAGTGGCCAAAACCGCTTTATGGTCAGATGGCCAAATACCTTTTGGGAGCAAAAATTTATCCTGACCGGGATTGGTCTCTACCCGCTTTCCCTTGACAATACTTCCGACAGGTCCGACAATGACCACATCTTTTAGTTTTAGCTGTTTATTCGGGAAGTAGTGTATGAAATCTATCCGGTCCCTATCATCGGCTTCAGATGTCCATACCAATTTGTCCAACTTTACACCGGTGTTGTTCGCTGCCCAGGTAAGTCCGGGATGGGTTACCGGATCCAGGTATTTAGTTCGATAGGCATCCATAAAACCATTTTCCATGAGCTTTATGCTATTTTGCCAGGGCACTACCATTCCGTTATGGTCGAAAAATTCTTTGGATGCCTCCCCCCAATCTAAGTGGGAGGGTTCATTAAAATCACCAGCCAACAAAACAGTATTCCCCTTTTTATGTTCCTCCAAGGCATCATCAATAAAAACGTCAATGGCTTCATCACGCTTCGATTGTTTATTCTGTTCGAGTATAGTATTGACATCCAAAATTGGCGCGGACAATCTCTTCCATGTTATTCCATCGTATCCCCTTGGCAGATAACAGGCATAATGGGTATAGTCTAGATGGGCGCTGTAAAATGAAATCAGCCCGCTTGGCGCATCAATCATTGCCTTGGTAATCGATCCCTGATCATTTTTTAAAGGATAGAGGGCTTCCTGGGAAAGAATAGGGAACCTTGAAAGTATACCGGAGCCCTCACTTCGTTCTGAATAATAGGTGTACCCTTTTTCCGCCATGGCATTTACCAATCTTTCCGCAAGACCTTGATCGTTATAGTTTCTTACCTCACTCAAGGCGATCAGATCAGCCTCTGTGTTGATTACCTCGTCCACCATTGCGTCAAAGCCACCGGGAACGGCAGTTCCTTCTCCCCAGATATTAAATTGAAGTACTTTTAGTTCAACGGAATCCGTATTCATTTCAATTTTATCTCCCGTTTTGACCCTTCCCCTTTCCTTTTCATTTGAGCACGTATTACAACTGTTCAAGACTGTAAAGAAGAACAAAACTGCAGCATAAACTATAGTATGTTTCATTTTAAACGATTTAATAAAGGATCAAAAGACATGGAAGGATTACTCCCTCTTCTGGCCAAATAAAAAAGTATCTAGTGTCTTATGAAGTTAAAACCAGCTATGATGCTTGAATCCATTAATTTTAGACGGCCCACTTCACCTCTAAATAATCAGATTCCCCATCAGGGCGTAATCTGCTTAGGTATAAATCTAAACGGCAAGAGCTTTTCTCAACATGGCATAACTTTTTGGAACAGCGGTCTCGGGATTCTCTTTTCCTTCCATTTCCAATGACACATAACCGGTAAAATTCTCCTCCCGCATAATTTTCGCCATACGGTCATAATCTATGTCAAGATCATAAGAAGTGCCGCCACCATAATATGTCTTTGCTTGTATAATATTTGCATGCTTAACCAGCCTTTTGAACTGAGGGTAAGGATCTCCTACGTAATTCCCGGTATCAACATTTAGGCCCATTGACGGGGATGAACTCAATGCATTATAAATTTCCATTAAAATATCAATGTTAGACGAGAGCCCCCAATGATTTTCCAAACAGAGGATTATCCCCTCTCTTTCGGCATGCTTCAAACATTCCCCCATACTATCTATTACCCAGTTTATGGCATCTCGATCAGTATATCCTGGGAGGGGTTCCGTTATGCCCGTTTTAAAGTAATCGGCAGTCCGCTCCACCGGCCAGCTACCGGTATTCATGCGAATAGCTGGGATACCCAATTGTACTGCCTGTCTGATACATGCCAAAGTATGATCAATGTGCAACTCCCTTTTGCGACTATCCGGTTCCACAAAATTTTGATGAATCGACAAAAACGGAAGTGCCAAGCCATTGTCGAACGCCAACTTCTTAAGTTTGTTAAAATATGGAACGTCGTTATTACTCTCCAATTGCCGCTGAAGAATCTCTACACCATCGAATCCGATGCGTGCGGCATTCTCAATAACCTTTTCAATTGGATATTTTACTTTTTCAAAATGCCAATAGGAGTATGTGGACACAATAAGGCGTATAGCGTTCTGATTAGCCATCATACCATAGTTCTTTTTTGGACTTTCCTTGGACTCGGCCATTAATATCGGAGAGGTCATTGAAGCGGCACTTAAAAGTGCTGCATTTTTTAACCATTTCCTTCTGGGCGAAGGAGATTCACTTTCATTAATTGTGTTGGACATTATTATAGTTTTAGATTAATAAAAAATACTCATAACCGGCATTTTATTTCCGTTTGATGTAAGGTAAGTTATTTTTTTTTGACCCTAGTTTAAACCCCTTTATTTCATAAGGCTCGAGCTTGATATGTAATAAAAAATATACCATTAAAGAACAAAATATAAGATACATCAAAAATTACCTATGCTCGACTAAACTAGAGTCATAAAAAACTAACTCAAATCAAAAATTTTCTAACCACCTAGTGATAATATAATACAAAATGATTTATCGCAACGTATTACAATTTTTGCGCAAAAAAAGATGTTCATAATCTGATTTGGAGGAATAATTATTCTATCAGCCACATTTCTCCATTAATATTATCCCCTTCGGGAAACTGCCTAGATATCGCTTCCTCCAAATTAGCGGGATTGTTCGTTGTCTCGCTTTGTGGGTACAACCAGCGTTTAGGTATCCTACCACCGTTCAGTATCCCTCCCCCGGAAACATCGAATTCAGGATAGCCGGTACGCCTTTGTTCAAAGAAAATCTGCCAGCCTGTGTTCATGAACATGGCAATATGTTTTTGTTCAAGAATACTTTTTATTTCGTTGGTAGCGTCCAATTGAATGGCCGGCTTCGTAAGATATTCATCGACCCCGTCCACATTGAAAAATCCGAAAGATGCCTGAATACCCTCTTTGTAGTAATTATCGACATCACCAGCTATCCAACCTCTTGAGGCCGCCTCGGCCAATATGAACTGTAGCTCGGCATAGCCCATCAACAAACTGGGCTCGTTAATAGGATCAAAGTAGTAACGAGAATCTAATCTAGATGCTTCACCCGCCACGGACTTGGCCGAGATTTCGTCAAAGGGTGCGCTACCCAACAGGCCGTCGTAGGCATCAAAATCAATTTCTTCGGCATTAATGGAGCTCGACTTTTTATCGGCGAAGACAAATAGACGAGGATCTTCAAAGGATCTTAGCCGATCTACAAATGTTTCTTCCAAATAATAAGCGGTCTGAATGTCATTATCGTTGAAATAAGGATATCGGCTATCTTGAACGTTGAAATATTTGAGGGCCCCGTTATCATCGTTGGACTCAAATATGGGGTATTGGACCGGATTGGAGACCACCTCGTTAAACCTTTCAGTAACATTCAGTTCCGGAACGTCCGCTTTTCGGGAAAGCCCTAAAAGTACTCTCAAGTAATACGAGTTAATGAGTTTTCACTAGTTCAACTACTGGTCATTGCTATGAATCGTCTTTTTTATAGTAAATTTTTAATTTCTGTATTTAGCCAACATTATTATCAACAAGACAATATGACCATTAGTTATAAATTTAGCATATAACGATACCAAGATATCACTTTTTGGACTAATATCAATTGTCTCTTATAGCGGCCGTTTTAAAGGACTATTATTACAAACTGCGTTACTTTTTATAGGAGTGTCCCATTCGTGGTCTCTTTTAGTAGTTTCGTTAATTCACCTTTTATGGGACTGGTTTCCTTATAGTAAAACTCCTAGTCTCCGGAGAAAATAGTCTTGAACTTCAGATATTAATTTATAATATTTAAGAAAGCGAGCGAAAAGAAGTTTCGTGCTGCAAGCCCAAATCCTTACCAAACTAATCTGCTTGCGAGGCAGATTTTCATCTTTGATCGTTAAACATCCTTTTAAGCATAGCTAATTCCATAGGGCTTATTTCCATTTTATGGTATTGCTTTCCAAACCTAGGTTCTATCTTTTCAATCCTGTTCAAGGTTTCAAGGATTTTCTCCAAGTTGGAAAGATATTTTTGTTCCAGCCTTTCGTATTCTATTTTGGGAACTGTTTTTTCTTTCTCGCTCCATTCATCCCTGGTAAGTTTTACTAATTTACTTTCTACCAAAATAGGTTCTTGCTCTTCTTCAAACTTTTCTCCAAAAAGAGAAAGTAACATGGCCGTTGTAGGTTTTGTTTGATTTTTCTCGATGTCTTTAATTATTGCAATTACGGCATCAATCCTCTTACGGGTCTTTTCTTCTTCTTTGACAATTTGTGATGCAAATCGACTAAAAGGAGATATACCATGCCACTCAAAAAAGTCCATGATCACCTCCAGGGTTTCCGAATAGGATTTTGTCATTTTCTTTGAAAAACCCTTGTACCTCTCAATGGTTCTTATCCGCAACCGAATGGCCTTAAATCCGTCCATATTATCATCATTTATATCCCAATTGTTACAATTTATATCCCTGATTATGGGGCTTATGGGAGCAATTGTTACAATTTGGCTGATTCTCCTAATTATCATCAATCACACAAAACATTGATATACAGTATCTTATGTGTTAAATTATGATCGTAACACCGCTTTAGCGTGTTACCCTCTTGCTATTCCCCCTTTATCCGCTTCGCTACTAAATTTTGAATACTCTAAAAAGGTACTTCTCCAGAAAAAAGTAGGTCGCGCCCTATTTTTTCTTTACGCTTACCTATCGGGACGCTACAAAAACCCAACAGGAACCTTGCGCTTTTTAGTTCTGGTAAGATTTGGGGGCTTCGCTTCTTTGTTTCTTTTTTGTTTCGAAAAGATTCATCAGGTTTTGCATGTCCTCCCCTACTTTCTTCTCCAAAACCCTTGCATAAATTTGTGTTGTGGTAAGCTTGGCATGACCCAACATTTTAGAAACTGTTTCTATAGGTACTCCATTGGAAAGTGTTACTGTTGTGGCAAATGTATGTCGAGCAGAGTGGAAAGTAATATTCTTGTGAATTCCACAAGCCTTTGTAATCACCTTCAAATAGCTATTGACTTTTTGATTGCTAAAGACTGGCAGCAACTTTCCGTTAGGGTTCTGCTTCATTTCTTCAGTGTATTTTTCAATAATCGCTTTTGCCTTGGACAATAATGGGATCTTTACTGTTTCATCGGTCTTTGCTCTTTTGGTATGTAACCAATAATTACCGTCTATTCCCAAAAGCAATTGTTCTTGCAATAACTCTTTGACGTCGATATAAGATAATCCCGTATAACAGGAAAACAGAAATACATTACCTTTTCATATCCCCCACCTTTAAAACTTGTTTCTTCTATTAGTTCTAATTCTCTTTCCGATAGGTAACTTCGATTGTGTTTCTGAAAGTTGAGTTTGAACTGATGAAAAGGGTCTTTTTCCAACCATTCCAACTTCACAGCAAGATTGGTCATTTTCATCAAACGCTCTAAATGCTTCATCGCTCCATTATTAGAACAAGTTCGCCGTGCTTTTTCAGGATGATAATTTCTTATGTATTGTTCGAAATCAATAATAAAGCGATAATTCAATTGCTTTAAATAAATGTCGGGGGTCTTGAATTTATCGTTTATGAATTTGTGTAGATAACGTTCGGTGGAATAGTAGTTTTTCATAGTGCCATATTTAAGCACAGAATCCATATTCGTATTGTGATAGGCGACTAATTCTTTTAAGGTCTTATGTTGGTCGTCTTGCCCTAGATATCGGGCTTTGATGGCCTGTGCGGTAATAAACTTGCCTTCTTGAAGCAATTGTTTATGTGCCTCCATTATTTGCACGTATACCTCGTCTAAATAGCTATTGAGCAATCGAGCCCTTTGTGTAGTTCCGATGACCCTTCCTTTGGAAACGTCCCAAACATTCACCGAAGTGTACCGTTTTAAACTGATTTCTGCCCGTCTTCCATCAACGGTTATACGGGCATAAATTGTAAGTTTTTCAGGGTTATAGGTAATGTCCCTTGTAAAAATAAGTACTGTTAATGTGCTGTTGTTGCGCATGATACGTGTCTTTTGAGTTAAACAAAATTTGTTTGCAAAGACGACACTAAATAGTCTTATACACTACCAAAATTATGCACAACAAACGTACCGATCCATTCACCGAACTCTACACCTTTTATATGATATTAGATGATATCATAGGAATGCAGTAAAAATGAAAAGCACTGTCAACCAGTCAGTTAACAGTGCTTTAATACCACTTTAAAAGTGGTTCGTCGGGGTGGCAGGATTCGAACCTGCGACCTCCGCGTCCCAAACGCGGCGCGATAACCGGGCTACGCTACACCCCGAAGGTTATCAATAAAACGTTTTGTTCCTCTTTTCTTTATACGTCGTTCCAAAACCAATGCTTCAGATCGCGATAATACTTCAATTTGCAAAACCAATTTCCAAGGAATCCCACTCTTGGTAGAGGGAACAAATCCTAGGTTATGTCTTTTCAATCTTTTTACAATATCCGTAGTCTGACCTACATAATATCTTGAACGTTTTTCGCTATATAAAATATAAACGAACATCTAAACTCCTTTTTAGGGTGGTCACGCCTCTAGCGTGACGACCTCCGCGTCCCAAACGCGGCGCGATAACAATGCCTTTGGCTTTACAAGCCGGGCGAGACCTGCCACGCAAATGGCGTGGTACATCCCGAAATGGTTATCAAACTGCCTTCTCGCGCAGTTTCTAGCGGAGAGACAGGGATTCGAACCCTGGGTACCCTTGTTAGGGTACGACGATTTAGCAAATTTAGCAAACCGTTCCTTTCGGCCACTCAGGCACCTCTCCTAAATATCTTAAATGAACTTCGCCCGAAAGCGGTTGCAAATGTACATTTTTCAAACATTATAAAGCAACATTTTATTTGGTTTTTTTAGTCAATTTATAGTAGACTCGCTAATCAACTGGTACAAGGCTTAGGTATTGCATAGTTTAAAAAGCGTACGCAACATATTATGGTTACTTAGCAGCACTTCTGTTATATGATGCCGCTATAATGATATCGAATCCAGCTCTGAGAAATTGATCGTTTTCGGTCGAACATACAAACGGAACAGTTAGCCTAGTTGAAGGCTTCGGTGTTTTGAAATCAACAAAAAAGCGGAGCATTAAAAATGCTCCGCTTTACATGATCAAAAAAGACCGTTAAATTAATAACCGGGATTCTGTGTTAAATTACCCTCACTTAAATCAATAGCAGCTGTGGGAATAGGAAAAACAACATGGGCTTCATCAAAAGGTGCAACTTTTGAACCAAAATTAGGTATTGTTCTACCTTCGTTTTCGTAATAAGCATCCAAAACTTCCTTACTAACACCCCATCTGGCCAAATCAAAAAAGCGATGGCCTTCC
>RCNE010001706.1_pt1 | contig 11894 bp, 6 predicted proteins | sample 2041361 | NCBI WGS metagenome assembly RCNE01 (sample SAMN09708229, study PRJNA481090) | Marine sediment metagenome, whole genome shotgun sequencing project.
TTTTCGATATCCTCATTGATGGATAGATCTTTTTCAATATAAAGACCTGAAGTTGGTATAAATGCTTCCGGTTGGTAATAATCGTAATAGGAAACAAAATACTCCACTGCATTTTCAGGAAAGAATTGTTTAAACTCTGAATATAATTGGGCTGCAAGTGTCTTGTTGTGTGCTAAGACCAGGGTTGGTCGCTGTACTTTTTCAATGACATTGGCAACTGTAAATGTCTTACCGGAACCAGTAACGCCTAAAAGGGTTTGGTATTTTTCACCGGTCTCCATTCCTTCTACCAATTGTTCAATGGCTTTGGGTTGATCTCCCGTTGGTTTGAATGCTGATACTACCTTAAACTTCATTCTCGTAAAAATACGAATAGACACTGGTATCGGAAAGGAGGAATTTAGAAATTATTTATGCGCTTATCGCATCAATGAAAAATGCCCTCTAATCTCTTGTCTGTTCAAAAATATGGCCTTGAACCAATAATCGGATGCGGGTAATGGCCGCCCATTGAAGTTTCCATCCCAGCCGTTTTGATTTGGATTGATCTGCGTTAGGAAATTACCATATCGATCAAATATCGAAATCACTTTTAATATTTTTTCAAAGTTTTGCGGGGGAGGCATAAACTGCCAGAAATCATTGATTCCATCACCGTTTGGCGAAAAAAAACGTGGAAAATCATCTGTGGTTAAATCCCTATCGACTGATCTATTAACCGTACCGCAGCCATTTTTATCCCGTACAAAAGCGATGTGCTGACCAGCGGGTACACTTTCAAAAATAGTACTGTCTTGATAGGGTCCATTTTCCTCGTCTAGGGCAAATTCGTAATCGCCATTACCACTTACAGTTATGGTAATCATCTTACCATCTAACAAGTTGATGACTTCAATTTCTTCAATAACGGCTATTTCAGAAGCTACAACATTGAAGAGTTTTGAGCTTGAACATTCAATGACTCCATTGGCTCCATCTACAAAATTGTATGCTTCATAACGATATCTACCGGGTTCTGTGATACCGACACTATTTGTTTCAGATAACAGTGTTTCGGCACTACCGCTATTGGTTCTAAACCATCTGAAGCCGTCGGCACTATCATTAGTGTTAATGGTATAGGGCAATTCATCACTGCATATGCCTACAAGGCTAGGAAATTCAATCTGGGGTTTGCGGTATATTGTTTCACCAGTAACTTCGTCTATGATGGGGTCACAAATATAGGGGGAAGCACCGGTAATAAAACTTTCTTCTGTACAGCTACCCATACTTCCATTTTCATTGGAAGGAATAATGGTGACAAAAATCTCGGTATCTTGAGGAAGATCTTCAGGGGGATCATATCGCAGTACATTGCCCATGTCTAATTTATCTACTAAATCCCTTCCTCCGGGGGCTGTGCCCATCGATAGGTTATACCCCGTAGCAGTAGGGGCATAGGCCCAAACGATTTCCGTGATTATGGTGACGTTTGCAGCATTGTTGTCGGGAGCTAGCAGAATAGTACAGGGAGGCGGTGAGATCACATCAACGGTGGTGAATGTGATTTCCTCACATTTTATCGGAGGTTGGTCAAAAGGAATAAGACTTAGACTTAAATAAAGCGGCGTATTTTCCGGTAAGCCAAGTGGTGGTGTATAGAAGTTGTCAATTCCTATGGGTTCACTATCCAACACCTCGGTTCCGCCAGGGGTGGTTCCTATTGAAAGGACGTAACCATTTATCCCTTGAACCGCCGGCCAAGTGATAGTAGCATCAACGGGTATGTCCAAAGCACCATTGGTAGGATAACTTATAGTCGGACATGTCTGTGCCGAACTAATAAGCCATGACAACTGTAGGGCTATAAAAACCAGCTGTTTAATACTACTCTGAAGACCATCGTAATTGGTCATATATGAACTGTTATCTTTTGAGTGTAAAATGACCCATAATTTCTTGATTGTTCAAAGAAATAGCTTTGAACCAATAATCAGATGACGGTAAAGCTAGCCCTTCTAAATTACCATCCCAACCCAGTGAACTAGGAGATATTTGAGTCAGCAAAACACCGTAGCGGTCAAAAATTAAAATGGTTTTCAGGATTGGTTCATCGCTTTCATATGGTGGGGTGAACTTCCAAAAATCATTCACACCATCACTATTTGGTGTAAAAAAAACAGGAAAGTTTTCAACATTGAAGCCGTCGCTCACTTTTTCTTCTACAATTCCACAGCCGTTCTTATCACGAACATAAATAGTATGTGGGCCTTTTGCAATATTATCGAAAATAGTACTCTCTTGAAAAGGACCATCAATCGAATCAATGGCATATTCGTAGTCACCCAAACCTGCAACATTTGCAGTTATTCTTAGCGACCCGTTGCTTTCCATAACATCTAGGGCAATAATTCTTCCAATTTCAGACGAGCGAACCGTAAAAACTTTACTATTGCGACATTCGAAAGTGTCTCCCAATTGGGTTATTAAATTATAGGCTTCGTAGCGATATCGGCCTTCTTCGAATAGGGGTAGGTCTACTGTTTCAGAAAGCAAAATCTCGGAATCATCATTATTGATTTTGTACCAGCGATGACCGTCCGCCGTGTTCTTGGATGTAATTATCGTAGGATTCTCGTTTAGACATAGGGCAACCTCGTTGGGAAAATCAATAGCAGGGCTATACGTGACGATTTCACCGGTTATTGGATCTGCGACTGGGCCACAACCCAAAATTGACGTAAAGGATACTTGTTTACAGCCGATAGCATTGCCAGCGCTATTGAATGGAGTTATTGTTACGTAATAGGTTCGGTTTGGTAAAAGATCAAATACCTCGGTAGTATTATTGGAATATGCTCCATTATCCAATATGTTATTCTCTGTAGGCACAGTACCTATAGAAACCCGATATCCATCTGCTTCAGGAACCAAATCCCATTCAAGTACTGGATTTAAGGGAACGTTCACTTCTCCATCAGCAGGACTGGACAGGGAAGTACATGTGGGCAATACTACTTCGGATTTCGTTGTGAAACTAAACTCATCACAAGGTTGCAGGGCCATTCCGTTCTCGTTGAAAGGAATAATAAGCACAAAGATCTCTGTCTCAACAGGAAGCTGAAAATCAGGTTCATACGATAGCGCATCTTCAATCAAGAAATTACCCAGAAGATCACTACTGCCTTCAGCTGTTCCAAGCGAAATCCTGTAACCCGTAGCGGTCGGAGCTTGGTACCAAGATATCGGCGTCGTGGTACTCACATCGTTCATTCCATCCTCAGGAAAGAGCAACGTAGTGCAGGGTGGGGGTGTTGTCACTTCTTCTGTACGAAACATTTCGCTAGGGCAGGTTATATTTTCGGCATTGAAAAAGAACAAGGTTATAGTTACGTATATATCCGTATCCTCAGGAAGTCCAAGTTCAGGTGTATATGAGGCAGAACCGATGGTTTGATTATTTACAATATCGGTTGCGCCCGGTGCAGTGCCCAATGAAATAAGGTAACTAGGAACACCTTCGACAGGTTCCCATGTTATTGTAACATTAACTGGAACATTCGTGGTGTTTTGGATAGGACTAGTCAATTTTGGACATTCAAATTGAGCATAGACCATTCCACCGCCTAAAAATGCGATTATAATTAGCAACCTTTTTTTCATTTGAAAAAAAATCAAACATCACAATATACTTAAAGTCTATCTTTTTAATGAAAAATGACCGTTAAATTCGTTCTAACTATCGATAAACACCTCAAGCCATTATCCTAAAGAAGTTAATGGACTTCCGCTTTTTTAGTTAAATTCTTAGTAGGGGTAAAACTTGCTAAGTTACTAGGTGTTTTTTGGTCACTAATATCTGTGCCGATAGGAGGCGTTCCAAGGGGTATTAAGAATGTAGATGGCCCTGTGGGATTCTCTTTTTTATTCTGCGTGGTGTTGTTTGACCTTCGTCCATTGTGCCTCTCTGGTATTTGATTTCACAAAAAGTCTTGCTTGATCAAACCCCGTGTAAAACATAAATGTGATTAAACTTTTTTACTTTTTCAAAATGATTGACCTCTTATCTTTTCAAAGCAAAGTGGCCTTTCAAATCCTTCCCGTTTTCGAAACTAGCTTGGAACCAATAATCGGAAGATGGGAGCTGTCTTCCTTGAAAATCGCCATCCCAACCCAAGTCATTCTGGTTTAATTGTTTTATTAATTGCCCAAATCTATTGAATATTGAAATACGTACAATACCAACCTCGTTGTCAATACTGATTAACTGCCAATAATCATTAAAACCATCACCATTTGGGGTAAAGAATTTTGGAAATTCAACATTAAGCATTTCAACAGGTTCTTCAACGCAAATAGCAGGGTCAATGGTTACTTGAAAACTATGCTCGTCAGAACACTCCCCAACTTGGGCATATATGTAAATACGTTGTGAAGTTGAAATAACGTCACCCCCTGATAAAGCGGTGCCATTTCCCCCCGATAAAGTGAAATAGGTGCTATTTATATTTAGGCTTGGCAATACATAGGCCTCACAATCAGTAACATCTATTAGCTCGGGAATTTCAGGAGGAGGAATTAAAAGTAGGTTGAATAGCGTTTCTTCAATACAACCATTTTCATCCGTAGCCCTTGCCATGATGGTGCGTTGATTAACTACTGCTTGGTTTCCTATGCTAAAATCGATTGGACTTCCATCAGGATCGTGGTAGGTTACATTTAGACCGGTCTGATCCACAATCAACCTACTTTCCAACTCTGTTAAATCGATATTGAATTGCTCAAAACTGTCCCCATCCAAATCACAGGCCTGATAATCTACCACACTATTTATAAAATGGTTGCAATTTTTAGGTGTCGCATTACCCGTCATAAATGTTATTGTCCCACATGTTTGATCGGGTCTGTCGCCAAAACGTACCGTTATTTTTACTGATATCAGGGTGTTTGCTGGATATTCCCGGTCATGTATATATTCAGTGCTCTTGCCAACATCAACACGGTCTACAAGGTCTCTTCCACCAAGGGTAGTGCCTATCAAAACATAATATCCGGTGGTATCTTCAATTTCCGTCCAAGTTATAGCTGTACTATTTGATACATTTTGCTGATTATTGGTGGGCATTGTTATACTGGGGCAACCTTGGGCAAATGAGAAGCAGGCGTAGAACATAAAAATGAGAAATGTGAATTTATCGTTCATCTGAATTGCCCTTAATCTTTAATGGTTTAACGCTTTAAGGTAAAATGACCTTTAATTTCTTCACCGTTGAAAGAGACCGCTGCAAACCAGTAGTCGCTTGCGGGTAGTTTTCTACCGTTGTAGGTGCCATCCCAACCTTTTGATTTTGGATTTAATTGTTGGACCAATTGCCCGTATCGTGTATAGATTCGAATGTACTCTACGTTTATTTCCAAATTGTTAGGTGAAGGTATAAATTGCCAAAAATCATTGATGCCATCTTGATTTGGTGTAAAGAACCGTGGAAAATTTTGTTCCGATAGCTCCAATTCAATAGACCTTTCGGCCAAGCCACACCCGTTTTTATCCCTTGCAAAAATTATTTGTCGCTCATTTCTCAGGTTTTGAAATACTGGAGAATCTTGATAAGGGCCCCTTTCTGAACCAATAGCATATTCATAGTTTCCAATTCCGCCCATTCTTATTGTTATTTGTAAACCTGATGGCTGACGTTCGATGTCAACCCCCTGGATTATAGGGGTTTCTGAATTCACCACTTCAAATTCTTTTACATACGTACATTCGACCGCATTCCCGTTTTGATTCAGTGTATTATATGCTTCAAAGCGATAGTCTCCTATTTCGTCGGGAATAAACCCAATACTTTCAGAAATAAATATTTCGGTATTGTCCGATGCTATTTTGTACCATCGGTATCCTGAGGCCATAATATTTCCTAATTCTAAGGTGGCCAATGTTTCAGTTGCACAGATACCTACTTTATCAGGAATTTCATAAGCGGGTTTAAAAGGGGTGCAATCTAATTTAGGTTCAGTGATGATAACCTGCTGCTCACTACAGGGCACACTATCCCCGTTTTCATTGAAAGGTGTAATTGTCACGTATATTTCTTGATCACGAGGTAACTCTTCTAGCGGACGATAACTAAGTACATTACCTACCTCGACATTATCGATTAAGTCATTTGCTCCAGGTGTGGTGCCAGCTCGTATTCTATAACCAGTTGCTGATCGTGCATAGGCCCAATTTAGCGTTCCAATAACATAATTCGGATTTTCTTCGCTCCCCATTAATAGCAGGGTACAGGGAGGTGGCGTCAATACGTCTTCCGTAGAAAATACTTCGCTTGGACAGTCAATGAATCCCCCCCCGGCTAGAAATATACTGATGGTTGCATAAATTAAGGTATCATCGGGCAGCCCTACATCGGGCTGATAAGAATTTACCGGTCCTGCGGATCTTCGGTTCAGTATATCTGTTCCCCCCTCTGTAGTGCCTAGAGAAATTAAGTAACCTTCAACGCCACTGGTTGTATTCCACCGAATTATTGCGTCAACGGGCACACCTATCGCATTATTGGCTGGTTCTTCTAAACGAGGGCATGTTTGGCTATAACAAAATACGCCCAAAAGGGATATGAATATAAAAAGCAGTTTTTTTTGCATTTGAAAAAATCAAACATCACAATATACTTAAAGTCTATCTTTTTAATGAAAAATGGCCGTTAAATTCGTTCTCAGTATCGATAAACACCACAAACCAGTATTCTGAGGAAGGTAGTGGTCTTCCGTTTAGCGTTCCATCCCATCCTGAAGAATCAGCTTCTATTTGAAGTAGGAGAACACCATAGCGATTGAAAATGGAAATAGGCCCCATTGCTGTTTTTTTGTCTCGAAAATTATCCCTTAGTTGCCAAAAATCGTTGATTCCATCTCCATTTGGAGTAAAGAATTTAGGAAAGTCGTCGACTTCAACATTCCATTGAACGAGACTTTTAGAAACTCCACATCCATCGGTATCTCTAACAAAAACAGTATAGGTCCCAAGGGGTATGTCTTCGAATACATTGCTATTTTGATAAGGCCCCGCTGCGGTATCGAGGCTATATTCGAAAGTGCCAGACCCCTCAACGTCAATAGTTATGCTGAGGTAACCCAATTGTTCAATAGCTGTTGCTTTCGTTATATTTGGACCTTCATCCATGACAACTTCAAACTCACTGGAACTTGAACATTCAATTGTTTTTTCAAATAAAACTACGCTATTATAGACCTCATATAAATAGGACCCTGGTTCAAAGAGTGCTACTTCGGTACCCTCAGAAATTAAATCAATACTTCCATTTAAATTGATTTTATACCATCGGTAGCCATCTGCCCTGTCTGGCGCTGTCAATAGGTTTGGCAGTTGATTATTGCAAATCAGTATTTGATTTGGGAGTGTTGTTATAGGGTTTGAAATGACTACTTCACCCGTTAGATCATCAGTAAAAGGACCACAATCCACGATTGTTGTAAATGATTCGTTCGTACAGCCAATAGCCTCACCCACATCATTGTAGGGCACAATAGTAACATAGTATTTGTGAGAAGACTCTAATTCGATAATATCAGTTTTGGTCTCGTCACTAAATGCGGTATAAAAAATATCAATGGGAAAAGGAGAAATGCTCACTGATGTTTTATAACCACTAGCGCCGTTAACGGGCTCCCATTCCAATGCAAGTGATTTAGGAATATCAATGGCACCATCAAGGGGATATGTCAGGCGAGTACATTGTAGACTGCTGCTTACGGTTCTGACAGCAAAACTTTCTTCAGTACAAGTCAAAGGCGCTGAACCATTCTCATTATAGGGAAGAATTTTCACATAAACCTTTGAGTTTAATGGTAAATCATATGGAGGGTCATAGAAGAGGGAATTGCCAATATTAAAATTTTCAACAATATCAGTTCCTCCCTGTGAAGTACCAAGTGTTATTCTATACCCTGTTGCCAATGGCGCATAATTCCAAACAATATTGACCTCTTCTCTAACGAATATAGCATTGTTCAAGGGATCTCGAAGGGTAGTACATGAGGGAGGTGTAAGAACATCTTCTGTTAAAAAACTCCCTATCTCACAATCAAAGCCCGCGAGGTCATTACCAATTACCCTAAGAGAAACAAATATTCGCGTTTTTTCAGGTAAACCCTTAGGAGGGGTGAAATTTGCGAAGGTACCGGATGTTTTTTGGTCCATTATATCAGTGCCTCCAGGAGTAGAGCCAAGAGATATTAAGAAAATAGATTGTCCGGTAAGATTCTCCCATTTAATCTGCGTTGTAACGGAAACATTCTCATCACCATCAAATGGTCCAATAAGTTGAGGGCAGACTTGCGCTCGACCAGAGACCAAGCCTACAATTAAAATAATAGATACCAATAGCTTATTCACAGCAAATTATAAAATTGGATTTATCTTTTTAATGAAAAATGACCGTTAAATTCTTTCCCACCTTCAAAGCTTACGTTGAACCAATAGTCTGAGGCGGGCAGGCGTTTTCCTTGAAATGTTCCATCCCAGCCTGGTTCATCCGAATTTAACTCAATCATTAATTGTCCTAATCTGTTGAAGATCGAGATACTTGCTGCCATTTTATTTTCGTCATGACCAATTAATTGCCATTGGTCATTAAAACCATCTCCGTTAGGTGTGAAAAACTTAGGAAAGCCCAGTACTGCAATTTCTTCCTCAGAAACCCCACACCCCCTTTTGTCTCTTACGAATATCGTGTAGAACCCGGCATCAATATTTTCAAACGTATTGGCATCTTGGTATTCCCTGCCATTTAATGAAAATTCATAATCACCATCACCCGAGACTATTATTTCAATACTATTGTTATTTGAAGCATCTTCTATTTTTATTTCTTGAATTACTGCTTTATTTGAGGGTATAACAATAAAATCCCTACTCGCCGTACAAGTGACCATCTGACCATCTTTTTCATAATTCGTACCTACTTCGATAGTGTATGTACCCCCTTCGCTTATCGCTAAATAGACATTTTCGCCAATTTTTTCTATTCGATTTTCATCTATTTTATACCAAGCGTAAGAATCAAAACCCATGGGAGCTTGAAGCTGCAGTTCTTGTCCATCGGTACATATTTCATACGAATCGGTAAATTCAAAATTGGGTAGGGCGCTTACGACCAAATCTATTTGCTCTACCCCAATACATTGATTGTCTTTTTCCAAGCGTACATAAATCGTGGTGTCACCCGAGGTATATTTGTTTTTCAGAGGATTTTCTTCAAGCGTTAAATCTTCCAGATTGGAATAAAAGGCTACGTCTAGGTTCTGATATCCATTTTGTCCAATCTTTTCAAGGTCGAAGGTACTTTCCATAACAGCATCATTAGGATCTTCATCACATGTCATTATCGGACTCAAAATACTTTCATTTAAATTGGTCGGGCTGACCTGCAGGGTGATTTCACCAAAACCCTCACATCCTGCTTCATTGATTGCTCTATAAAAAATAGTTTGATTGAATGCGGTTGTATTGGTATAGCTATTCGAGTTTGCAATCGCATTGTTGTTGGTCCTGTCCAATGTGTTTTCGTAGAAGAACAGTGTATACCCTTCACTGCCGGTCAATTGGTTCAAATCAAAAACTGCGTATCCGTCAGATGAATCGTTCATCTCGATATCACACTGGGTCAGCACCAAATTGCTCGTTTCGGGTAATGCAGATACCTCGATTAAGGCCTCACCAAAAATGGGACATTCCAAAGGATCAAGCAAAGTGATTTTCAATTGATAACGACCTGAATCTAAATCTGAGGCGGCAGTTATCTCAAAAGTATTAGTAGTGGAATTTGAAAAAGAAACCCCGTCTTTTTTCCACACATAGGTCGCATCGGGAATGCTTTCAGCTTCTAATCTAAGATATTCACCAGGGCATAAGGTGATGGCACTTATCTTTTTTCCAGTAGAGTCCGTTAACAAATCTGTCTTAGTAAAAAATGATTGAACGAAGGGAGGGAGACCCTGCATTGCCATTTTTGTTCCCAACGAAAAGGCGTTGTGCTTATATCCGGCAGCTTTTCCTTGTTCATTTGGCTTATTAATCACACCTAAAAAGGGTGTGCCTACTAAAAAACTTTCAGCAATAGTTCTATAGATTTTTCCGTTTTCGCCCAGCTGAAGCGCCCCACGGAAAATTGACCTGTCATCTAAAACTACTTGGGAGGTTGCTATATTGGAAGCCCGTAAATCGAATTGGAGTAAGGTCGAGGAATGGCCTGTTTCTTCACGAGAATCTTTTGAGGCGTGTACATATAAGTACCCTCCATTTGGTGAGAATTCCACGCCATAGGGCGCTTTATTTTTACCCGTAATCGAAATGCGTTTTTGGTTAGAAACAAGCCCCGTTTCCAAATCAAAATCATATGTAAAAAGGCCTCCTACCATATTTGCACTCGCTATTTGGGTGCCGTTCGATGAAATTTTCAAATACCCTCTCGGGTCTTCAATAGACAAATTTTCGAAGGTGGACTTTATTGAAGTGCTTACTACCCCCGAGGTATTGATTTCGAAGGCATGATAGGTGTTGAAACTACCGTTTTTTCCATTAGAGGATGCAAGTGTTAGCAACCATACGGATTGATCTACACAATTTTTTACCACAGCTGCCAATTTTTCTGAACTGTGAGCCAAAAGGGGGATGTTCTTTTCTAAGACCGCACCTTTTCCGCCGTTCCGGGAGATGTCTACTATTGAATAATTTAAACCATTATCCCTATCGTTTTGAGATAGGGCAGTATCTACCGTAAATATGTAGAATACATCAGGGTTGCCCGGTTGCGGTACTATGATGGCTGATTGTGTACTTGATGGGTCACCAAAAAGATCAGTACCATTGTCCATGATTTGATGGTCTTGATTGTAAACAAGAATACCATCGGTGTAAAAAAGAAGATTACCTGAGGCATTGGATATCGTTGCACAGCCCTCAACTGTATTCAATTGACCATCATCGGTCGCGTTCACCGTGCCATCACCGTTAAAGATAATGCCTGCACCGTTTCCGAAATACCAATTAGAGGTTTCTCCCTGCCCAAATAGTAGGGTAGGGAAAGCCAAGCACAATAGGATGACAATTGTGACCTTCTTAATCATAGCGTTTTCTCAACGCCACAAGATACTATAAATCTCTCTTCTTCAGCAGCGTATAAGACAAATAGATAAAAATCGCCGTCCAACTCAGTACAATAAGAATTTCGTACCAGTGAACGGCGTAGTCAAAGTTGAGATCTTCACCTATTTGATCACCGAGATTCTTAACCGCTGAAAGTCTTGTAAAGGGTTCATTTACAAGATTTTGCATAGACTCTAAAGGGAAGAAATTTTTGATGCTTTGGGCGGTTTCCCAACTGGTAAATTTCCAACCGATTAGCCCAAATAAAAGCTGTTCTACAATGAGCCATAATATCAAAAAGCCAAGTGCAAATGCAGACCTTTTTATGAAAATACCCAAGAATAAGCAAAATGAAAAGAACCCGAGCAATTTAACAAAATAGGCCAAAATGAACTCGAGATCAGAAAATATAATACTGAGCTCATCAAATGAAGAATAGACCAAACCTAATGACAGGGAAATTACAAAAAGAAACACGGTGGATAGGGCAGAGAAAGCCAAAACAGTGAGAAATTTTGAATATATGAACTCCCATTTGCTTAATCCATCAATTAAATTCTGTTTTATCGTTTTGTTGCTATATTCATTCGCCATCATTGAAACGATAACCACAGCTAGAAACAATTTAAAAAAAGCAGCTATAAACGCGTTGAAGTGCCATATATAAGGGAAATCAAAGATACCCAGTTCGGCCAGGTGGAATTGAATGGGGCCAATATCAAATTTGATGGCAGCGACCAAT
>RCNE010001707.1_pt1 | contig 11893 bp, 10 predicted proteins | sample 2041361 | NCBI WGS metagenome assembly RCNE01 (sample SAMN09708229, study PRJNA481090) | Marine sediment metagenome, whole genome shotgun sequencing project.
GCCGTAGCAGGCGGTCCGCACGGATCCTTCGAGGCCTGGGCAGAGGACTGTCTCTCCTGTGCCGTCGATGAGATGCTCAGCGACGCCGGAGGCCCGGTATGGGACCGGGGGGCGTTCGAGCTGATCCTTGAACTCTGCCGCAAGGAGAGTGCCGACGTCCTCGTCGGTGTGGCGTCGGATGCCTTGGAGATCCTCGATGAAGTCCGGACGGCTCGATCCGCCATGAACTCGCTGGAGGGCGATCGCTTCGCTCCTGCTTTGGTCGACATGGAGGATCAGCTCGAACGTCTGATCTACCCGGGATTCCTCACCGCCGTCGGCATCGACCGGCTCACCGATCTGACTCGTTACGTACAAGCTATCGGTCGACGAATCGGGCAACTCTCGGATCACCTTGACCGTGACCGTGAGCGTATGGAGCGGATCCAGGACCTGGAGTCAGAACGCGACGATCTCTCCGACGCGGTGCCGGGATCAACAGAATTGATCGGCGTCGCTTGGATGATCCAGGAGCTCCGAGTCAGTCTCTTCGCCCAGGAACTCGGCACCAAGGGAAAGGCAAGCGAGAAACGCATCAGGGAGGCGCTAGCGAGAGCCATGGCGCCGTGAGGCCTTCGGTCGGTGCTGAACACATGGCTGGAGGCGATCCGGGAATGTTTGCTGCTCCGACCGCATTGACACATCGAACCGAACGCTTCGAGAGGATCTCACCATGACCGCCTTTCCTGCTCTTCCTGACGACTTCGAGCCAACTCGGGCGACGCTGCACGCGTATGCGAACGCCGTGGCAGCGCTGCCGCGAGTCCACGCCGTGGCTCACCCGAAGTGGTGGCACATCTCGCTGAAGGTCCGGCCCGACGGCCTGGTCACCGAGGCGATGCCGCTCCCCGAAGGCGGGGCGTTGTTTGTGAGGATCGATCCACGCCACGACGAGATCGTTGTCGAGAGTTCGAACGGTGATCGGCGTTCATTCCCCATGGATACCGGGCTGACAGCGACCGAGATGGGAGAAGCTCTCATTCGATCCGCGGCTGAAATGGGACTCACGGGTGAGTACAACCGGGGAAAGTTCGAGAACGACGAGGAGCGTGCCTACGACAGCGGACACGCCGGTGCGCTGTTCCTGGCACTCGTCACCGCAGAGGCTGCCATCGCCGGACATCGGAACCGGATCGGGGGAGAGGTCGGCCCCATTCAGCTGTGGCCGCATGGGTTCGATCTCGCGTTCGAGTGGTTCGGGACCGTGATGGTCCCTCACGAGGAGGACGGCGAAGTTACCGAACTCCCAGCGCAGGTCAACTTCGGCTTCTACCCGGCGGGCGACGCCTACTTCTACTCCAATCCTTGGCCGTTCGACGGCGATGCTCTTCTCTCCGTCGAGTTGCCGAAGGGCGCTCGATGGAACACCGATGGCTGGGAAGGATCGATATTCCCGTATGACGCTCTGGCCGGAGAGTCCGACGGTGTCGAACGCCTTCTCGAGTATGCAGGGATCGTCTACGACGCCTCCTCACCGCTGCTGACGGGATAATACGAGACCGGTCGCCGATCGTCCGAGGGGACGTCACTGTGGCTGGGTTCTCTTCCTCCCCCTGAGGGGGAGGAAGATGATGAACGCGAAGGAGGGTCCTTGGTTGGACCCTCCTTCGCGTCAATTGCAGCCGTCTAGTTCGTTGCTTGCTCTGTCTCGCGCTGCTTGAGCCAGGTGAGTTGGCTGGCCACGTCTTCGGTCATCTCTTCGAGGTCTCGCTGGAATTCCTCGAGGTACGCGATGCGTTCCGTGGTCGACGGTCGGTTGAATCGCCGTCCGTGGCGGTGAAGCCCGTGATGTCCGAGGCCCATCCCCATGCCGCCGGGGCGGGGGACATCGTCGTAGTTTTCGAAGCGGTCGGGGTTCATTCGCCCTCGACCCATTCCGTTTCCATGTCGTCTCATGTGGTTCCTTTCTTGTCGCCGTCGTACTCCCGAAGGAAGCGGGCGACTGTCGTGTTTGTGGACCGCAGGGACCGGATCCAGGCATCGAGGAGGAGCTCCCCGGCGGTGGTCAGCTCGTAGGTGCGCTTCGCGCGACCGGGGGCGTTGTCCGACCACTCGGATTGAACGATCCCCTCGTCCTCCATCGATCTGAGCATTCGGTAGAGATTCCCCAGGTCGATCTGCTCGTCCGGTACCCACGCTCTCAGGGATTCGGCAAGGTCATATCCGTGAGCGGGACCATCCCGGAGAATGGCGAGGACGAGCGGTTCGTTGAACCGTTCCATCCGTGCTGCGACGCTCCAGGATCCGTCGTCTCGGCGGTGCCGGGAACGGCCGGCGCCTCGTCTGCGGCCTCTGTGGTGGTGTGGTCCTCGCGGTTCCATGGCATCAGTGTATGTCAAACACATATAACTGTCAAGAACATATAGATGTGGTACACACTGTCGATGGAGAGCGCCGACACGGCCTCGGCTACGCTCTCGGACGAGGAGGCTGCGTGGGATTTCCTGATCCGTTCTATCGATGGCGACCGCATCCGTGGCATGGGCTTGAGACCGACCCCGATGCGCCCGAGATCGTGACAGCCTTCATCGAGATCACGCCGTGATCACTACGGCGGGTAGCAACGATGCTTGATAACGGGTTGTGACCATCACGGGGGAGGCGACGGGCCTCACATCGGCTGAGGTTCGTGACCGGATCGCGGCCGGGAAGGTTAACGTCGTCGACTCACGGGTCTCGCGATCCGTGTCGAGCATTCTGAGGCAGAATCTCCTTACCCGATTCAATGCGATCATGTCGGTGATGCTCGTGATCGTGCTCGTCTTTGGGCATCTTCCGGACGCTCTCTTCGGGTTCGTGATGGTGGCCAACGCCGTCATCGGGATCGTTCAGGAGCTTCGGGCGAAGCGCACGCTCGACAAGCTGAGCGTGCTGGTGGAGCCGAACGTGACGGTGGTGCGCGACGGCGCCGATGCGGAGTTGCCGACCCACCAGATCGTCCTTGGTGATGTCATCCGGCTCATGACCGGTGATCAGGTGCCGGCCGATGGGACCGTGTTGGTTGCGGGAAGCGTCCAGGTCGACGAATCGCTGCTTACGGGTGAGGCCGATCCGGTTCACAAGGAGACCGGCGATTCCATCCTATCCGGCTCGTTTGTCGTCGCCGGATCGATGACGATTGAGATCACAGCTGTTGGAGATGACTCATATGCACAGCATCTCGCCGCCGAAGCGAAGGAGTTCACCCTCGCGAAGAGCGAACTCATGGGCGGGATCGACGAGATTCTGCGTGTGGTCACCTGGTTGTTGATCCCCATCGGTGGCCTTCTCTTGTGGAGTCAGCTGCAGACCGATCACTCGGTCGCAAGTGCCATGGTTTCTACTGTCGCCGGCATCGTCGGCATGGTCCCGCAAGGTCTTGTTCTTCTCGTATCGATGGCCATGGCGGTGGCGGTGATCCGGCTTGGCAAGCGGCGGGCCCTCGTTCAGGAACTGCCAGCGGTCGAGACTTTGGCCAGGGTCGACATCGTTTGTGTCGACAAGACGGGGACGCTTACGACCGGTCTCATCCGGCATCGGGAGACGGTTGCCCTCGATGGAAAGGACCCCGAAGGATTCGCCGAGGCGCTCGCGGCACTTGCGGTCGCTGATCCGTACCCGAATCCCACGATGTCCGGGATCGCTGAGGCGTATCCGTATGATCCAGATTGGACGGTCGATCGCTTCGTTCCCTTCTCCTCGTCAAAGAAGTTCTCGGCAGCCGGATTCGCCGACCGGGGCACCTGGGTCATTGGCGCCCCGGAGATCATCCTCGGTGATCAGTACCCGGAGTTGCTCGATCGTCTGAGCAAGGTCGCGGCGACCGGTGATCGGGTCCTGCTCGTGGCGGTTACGGACCAGCCGATCGCTGTGGATGTCGACGGTGATCTGCCCGGTGGGCTCGAACCATTCGGGTATCTCACGTTCGCCGAGGAGATCCGGAGTGACGCCGCCGATACCGTGAGCTACTTCGTGAGTCAGCAGGTGACACTCAAAGTCATTTCCGGCGACTCAGCGTCGACGGTGGGGGCGATCGCGGCGATCGTCGGCGTCCCAGACGCGGATCGATCGGTTGATGCACGAACCTTGCCCGCATCCGATGTGCCGGCGTTCGGCACAGCCGTCAACGAGGATTCTGTGTTCGGGCGGGTGACACCCGACCAGAAGCGCTCCATGGTGACGGCCCTTCAGGGTGCGGGTCATACCGTCGCAATGACAGGGGACGGGGTCAACGACGTTCTTGCGCTCAAGCGGGCGGACATCGGGATCGCCATGGGTGCGGGCGCACCGGCTACCAAAGCCGTGGCCCAAATCGTCCTCCTTGACAATGAGTTCTCCGCGCTGCCGTTTGTTGTGGCCGAAGGCCGTCGGGTGATAGCGAACATGGAGCGGGTCGCCTCGCTCTTCGTTACGAAGACGGTCTACGCAGCGATCCTGGCCGTCGCGATCGGATTCGCTGGATGGGCGTTTCCGCTGCTTCCGCGTCATCTCACGCTGATCGGTTCGTTGACGATCGGGATTCCGGCGTTCTTTCTGTCGTTCGAGTCAACCGAAGAGCCGGTTCGGCCGGGGTCCTTCAGACGCATCATGCGTTTTGCCGTCCCCGCGGGAGTTGTCGCTGCCGGTGCTGCTTATGGGGTCTACGCAGCGACGCGTGCGATCAACGCGGACCTCTCGGTCGCCAGGACCGCGACGACAGTCACGATGGTGCTCGTCGGTATGTGGGTTCTGGTTGAGTTGATCAGCCCGCTGACGCTGAAGCGGGTTGCCCTGGTCGGTTCGATGCTTGGTGGGTTGGCCCTGATCCTCGCGCTGCCTCTCGGCAGGACGTTCTTCGATCTTGTGATTCCGCCGCTCAACATCATCGCCGTCATCGCGGGGATCTCCATCGCTGCTGGAGCCATCCTGCACGTGATGCTACGAATCGTTGACCATCACGGAGGCCAGTGGGTACCGTGGCTTCGGATCGAAGAGGAGGCAATGTAGTGAGCGATGGCGCCGCATCGGTATTGAGCCGTCGAGAACGAGTACTCAAGAACATCGCGAACCTGGCGGTCCGACTGGTCTACCGAAGTGTCGATGTTCGCCAACAACCGGGCGAGACGTCCGCGGGCCCGCAACTCACCGTGTCGAATCACTTCGGTGGATTCGCCGACGCGCTTGTCCAGGCCTACGCCCTCGATCGAGTTCCGAGATTCATCGCTCGTGACGTGATCTGGAGAATTCCGATCGCCAAGCAGATCATGGAGTCTGTCCGCGCCATCCCCACGCACAAGCCTGAGGACAAGGGCCCCGCAGGCAATGATCAGATGTTCGGATCTACCTACGACGCCTTGGGAGAGGGCGACCTCGTCATGATCTTCCCGGAGGGCATCACCGTCGAAGATCCGTCGATTGCACGGGTCAAGACCGGGGCCGCTCGCATCGCTCTTGGAGCCCGGGCGAGTGGCGTCGACGGGATCCAGATCATCCCGTCCGGCATTCACTACGACGACAAGGCGTCGCTCAGATCGAAGGTCTGGGTGAACGTTGGGGCGCCACTCGATCTTGACGCCGAGATCGAGAAGTACGCTCCACCGGGGACACCCCAGGATGCGTCAAATCGTGAAGCAGTGCGAGCGTTGACGGCCGACATCGAGGAACGTCTCAGGCGATCTGCCCCCGACTACGTCGACTGGGAGGAAGAGCGCACGCTGTCAGAAGCGGCTGCCATCGCACTACGAACCGTGCCGGGAGCGACGCCCGACGTCGACTACGGAGACGAGTCGGATTTGGCCAACGTCCTCTCGCAGCGGCCCAGAGAAGCGAAGGCTGCGATTGCTGGAGCGCTCGACCGGTACACCGCCGATCTCGATGCCGCTGGCCTCAGTGATCGACATATGGTCACGTCGCATCAATCTCGAAGGTCGTTCCTCGGTCGCATCGCATGGAATCTCATTGTCGGTCTGCTGTTGTTGCCGTTCGCTCTCGCTGGCTTGGTGATCAACTTCCTGCCGTTCGTGCTGCTGTGGCTCATCGGGCGGCTGAAACTCGCTCCTGCAGTGGCGGCCACCGTGAAGCCCGGTGCCGCGATCCTGCTGTTCTCGATCTGTTGGGGCCTTGCAGGGTGGGCCGGTTGGACGTGGTCCGGCCTCGAGGGGCTTGCGGCAGTGCTCCTCGTCATGCCCCTCTACCTCTTCGCTTTGTTCGCTTTGGTTGAACGTGGCCAGCTCATATGGCGGGCCTGGTGGGGCTTCTGGAGATCGAACCGGAGCGATCTCTACGAAGGAATCCTCGATCACCGACGCGCGGTGGTAGGAGCCGTCGTCGACGCGATCTGACCGGTTACTCGCGAGGTTCCTTGCCGTCGGCGATCTTGGCCGCCCGTTCGACTTCTGACCGTCGGAGCCTGTCCTCGATACTCGCCATCTGATCGTCGGTGACGTCCGTGAGCCCGTATGCGGCGCTCACGAACTGTGCCAGATCGGCCCGATAATCGTGTCCAAGGGCCTTGAACTCGCCGGGGATCACGGTGGCGGCGTTCTTCGTGTCGATAGCGGTCTGCCAGAACGTGACTGCAGGGACCCACTTCTGCGACGGCGACACGGTGGGTGGACGCTGATCGACGGATCCAAGCCATGAGGGGCGGCGATAGGCGAGGTCGAGACCGAACCGGGTCACCGGGTCTTCGTGGTGATTGAGGAAGAAAAGGCGAATCTCTGATCGGGCTTCGTCCGGTGTGTCGCGGTAGTCATCGATCGATGCGAATCGAGCGAAGATCGAGGCGTCGATGCCTGGCCCGCCAGCGAAGATCTCACGATGCCACCGACTTGCATACGGCGTTCCCGCCCACAGCGCCCGGTTCACTCCGAGGTCATCGAGAACCACGGTTCCGCCGCCCGTGAACGCCCCCTGGCTCGCCTGTGCCCCGAGGCTCTCGCCGTAGAGCACGACCCGCGGCCGGTCGGCAGGGTCTCGTTGGTCGAGCTCCGCGTTGATCGCGTGAAGCAGGGCGCCGTGCTGTTCGACGGCGAGCGGAATCTTCGACGTCGAGAGCATCGAAGGCAGCGACCCGTACTGGATGGCGACCGACGCGATGTCTCCCCGGGACAGGTACTCGGCGGCCTCGACGGGGATGTAGTTGAAGTAGCCCGTGCCGGCGGGTGATCCGACGATGAGGAGCGAACGATCGAATGCTCCCGTTCTCCGCAGCTCTTCGATCGCGAGGGAGACCCGGCTTTCGATCGAGTCACCCGACTCGACGCCGACGTAGACCCGGATGGCGTCCTTCGCTCCGTCCTCGCTGAGCACGTCGTTGATTCGATCGGCGGGAGATGCTTCGCTTACGAACCGGCGTCCCTGAAGGCCGAGGTCGCTGAACTGCACCTTGCTGTCAGGTGCACCGCTGACCATGCTCGTGGCCGGTGGTTTGGAATAGCTGATCTCGGTGCTGCTGTTCGAAGCCGCGATCTTCCCGAGGAGCTGACTCATCCCGTATCGACCGGCGAGAACGGCGCTGCCGCCGATCAGCGCGTGCGTCAACGGGAGCCATGCCGTGGCGGGTCCTCCGACCATTCGTCCCAGAGCAGAGGCAGAAACATTCGCCACCGTTCGCTCCGCCATCACAGCACCACCGACTGCCGTCGCAATACCCGTGCCGACAGCCAACGTCCACGCTACATCGGAACCGTCCGGTGGGATCCTGTTGCCGGTGTCGTATCGATCGAGGCGATCTCGGAGGTAGAGGAATGCTCCTCCGGCGAGGGCAGCGGCTGTGGCAACGCCTGCGGCGCTCTCGGCGAGACGACCGTAGGTCCCGGCCGTTCGCACACCGTGTCGGAGGACACTCGTGGCGAGCGATGTCGTTGCCGCGTATGACCGTGCGCGGGCAGCTGTCACGGCAAGAGATCCGGGCAGTGAGCTCTCGATCTTGGGCCCGATCGTCGACACGAACGTGGCTGCGACGGCACCCGCCACAGCATCAATCGCTATTGGGGAACGAACCGGGAGTCGTTCGATGACCTGCCCATACCCACTGCCGACGACATATCCGGAGGCGATCGAACCGGCAACCACGAGAGCCTGATCGGTGCGCGGGCGAACCATCAGGGACGGTTGGTTGGACTCGATGGCCGCGGCCGCGCCGAGGGCGAGGCCGGTCTGGACGTGGGGCTTGCCAAGGAATGAGAAGAGAGACCGTGCGGGGTTCAACATAGATGTTCCTCAGATGTGGATGGGACTCAAGAGTGGGACGTGAATCCCCTCTCGTCACACGTTACCCATGGCGATGTCGTTCAGTCCCGGCTGAGCAGACTCAGGAACGATCCGACGACGGTGAGTACGAAGCCTCCCAGCAGCGCGGCCCAGATTGAGTCACTGGACAGTCCCACGTCGGCATCGTTGGCGATCCAGATGGCGAGGGTCATCAATCCAACGTTGATGACCAGTGTGAACAGCCCCAGGGTGATGATGCGGATCGGAATCGTGAGGAGCTTGGCGACCGGCTTGATGATCGCATTGATGAAACCGATCGCGACGCCGAACACGAGCCAGCGCCACCACTCCCCGGAGTACTGCAGCCCCGGGACGAGCCACACCGTCAGCCAGGCTGCAGCGGCACCGATCGCGATTCTAAGAAGCAACTGCATGTCGATCTGTCTAACGCCGGAGGACCCGTGATGGGTTCCCCGTCTTCGATCGGCTCAGACGATTCGCCGTTCCGTCGCCCAACGGGCCAGTTCGTGGCGGTTCGACAACTGGAGCTTTCGAAGGACTGCTGAGACGTGGGTCTCAACGGTCTTGACTGAGATCGAGAGGCGAGTGGCGACTTGTTTGTAGGCATAGCCTCGCGCGATCTGGCGCAAGACCTCTCGCTCCCTCGGTGTCAGACGGTCCAGTTCCGGATCGGCCTCGACGGGGACTGTTTCGGAGAAGGCATCGAGTACGAAGCCGGCGAGTTTCGGCGAGAACACGGCATCGCCGGCTGCGATCCGTTCGATGGCATCGACGAGGGCATCGGGTTCGATGGACTTCGTCACATACCCACGGGCCCCGGCACGGATCATCGCGATCACGTCCTCGGGTGCATCCGATACCGAGAGGGCGAGGAAGCGGATGTCCGGATTGGTCTGGTGCACGTTGTTGACTACGGAGAGTCCGCCCCCTCCCGGCATGTGAACGTCAACCAGCACGACGTCGGGGCGGTTCTTCCGGATACCGTCGATGGCACCATCAACATCCGTGGACCAACCGCACACATCGAAGCGTTCGGAGAGTTCGGCTCGGACGCCGCTCAGGAACAACTCGTGGTCATCAACGAGGTAGATAGTCGTCATACGGATTCCGATCGTAGATGGATCTCAGTGCCTTCACCCGGCTGGGACACGATGATTGCTTCTCCACCGGATCGGGCCATGCGGGCGACAATCGACTCGGTGAGCCCTTTGCGTTGATCCGGGATCTCATCGACATCGAAGCCGGCGCCCTGATCCGTTACCCAGGCCTCGACAGTATCTCGTGAGCACTCGACGTACACGGAGACGGAACGGGCCCCGGAGTGCTCGGTCGCATTGGCCATCGCTTCTGCGGCGGCAGCCACCAGTGGTTCGGTCGCTGCGTCGAGGCTGCGGTCGCCGACGACAACGACCTCGATGGGGATGTCAAAGTCGGATTCGGTCTTCGCAGCGGCCGCCGAGATGGCCTCGCCGATCGTTCCACCGTCTGTTCCCTCGGTCGGCTCGAACAGCCATGCCCTGAGATCACGCTCCTGAGCCCGGGCGAGCGTCGTCATCCGGTGGGGGTCGTCACTCCGCTGGATCAGCGCGAGTGTTTGGAGGACAGAGTCGTGGAGGTGTGCGGCCATGTCGGCGCGTTCCTCGGAACGGATTCTTGCCGTTCGCTCTTTCGTGAGGTCCTCGAAGAGCCCCAGCATCCACGGTCCGAACAACAGCATGAAACCGGCGGCCGTGATGAGGACGGCAACCGCTACCGGTCCGAGCGCTTGGAAGGAATCAAGCGAGGTGAGCACGACGACGATCCCCACGGTCATCAGGCCGACACCGGCGATGATCTGCGTGCGACTTCTGCTGCCACCGTCGTTCGACGGTTTGGCGAGCCGGGACATTCGATCGCGAGATTCTGCGCTCGAGCGATCCCAAACAAGGGCGGTGCCAAAGATGAAGAGGGTCGCCGGCCACACGATCGGTCCGAACCAGAGACCGACGCCGTCGAGAGCGACGAGCAGGGCGGCGAAAGCCAGCGAGAGGCCGGCCTTCTGAGGCGGAGTCGGCGGCTGATCGGCGGCGATCATCGATCCGTACTGCGTGTCGTCGGGCACGGTCAACCACCCAGCGAGATAGCAGATGATGCCGAAGCCTCCGGCCAGGGTAAGCGAGACGAACGCCGCACGGACGTAGACGGTCGGAATACCGAGACGGGCAGCGATTCCACCCGCAAGGCCGGCGACGATCCGGTCACGGGTCGAACGCGTGAGGCGGCCCCGAAACACTTGAAAGCGATCGGTCGATTCGCTCGGAGTTGATTCGTCCTGGGTGATCATGCAAGAGTGATGTTGTCACACGCTGGTGCGGCTCACAACCGGTGACAACCCTGAGATGCCCCTGAGGCCTCAGGGTTCGATCAGGAGGATTCCCGATTCCGCTCGATGCCTGCGGCTTGCATGATGGGCTCATGACCAATTCAACTCACTCCGCAAATCGGCTGCTCCGCCGCCCCATCGAGGGCCGGGCGTTCGCAGGCGTGGCCGCAGGCCTCGGGCAGCGGTTCGACATCAGTGCCACCTGGTTCAGGGTGGCCTTCGTCCTGATGACGGTGTTCGGCGGCATCGGCCTCCTGCTGTACATTCTCGGCTGGCTGCTCATCCCGGAGGAGGGAAGCGATGAACCGCTCGTCACCCAGTGGCTCTCCGGATTCGACACGTCGAACACTGGGATGGTCGTCGGGGTCGTACTCGTCGGCGTAGCGGCGGTCATTCTGGCTTCGAGCTTCCACCTGATCTCGGGCAAGTTCGTGTTCGCAGCGATTCTGCTCGTCGTCGGCGTCCTGTTGTACCGGGGCGATCTCGACCGGCGATCTGGACCACCGACCGGCGGTGGAGGAGAGACTCCATCAACCGATGATGTTCGTGAGGCCATCGTCGATGATCGGGCGGAGAGTGAGCAGGCCGCGGCCGAGCTCGACGTGTCCAAGGCCTCTGTCGAAACCAGGGTCGTTCCGCCGCCGCCCCGTCGCCCACCCCGGCCGAAGTCGATCCTTGGAAGAATGACGGTGGCGGCGACGCTCATCGCTGTCGGCGGGCTCGCCGTTCTCGATGTTGCCGGCGTCCTCTTCCCGGACCCGGTTCACTACGTCGCTGTCACCGTGGGAGTCATCGGAGCCGGTCTGCTCGCCGGGACACTCTTTGGTCGCGCTCGATGGCTCATTGTCGTTGGCCTGCTCCTGATGCCGCTGCTGTTCCTCGCAAGTGTCGGTCCCACATGGTCGATCAGCGGCGAGGCAGGCGAGCGGTATATTCGCGTCGAGTCCATCCAGGATCTCGAGCGTGTCGATTTCGCATTCGAGCACGGTGCAGGCGTCCTCGAGATCGACCTCAGGGACTTCGAACCGCCAACGGATACCGATGGCATCTACCCAATCCCGATCGGAGCGAAGATCGGCGCAGGTGAGATCAGAATCTGGCTGCCGGATCCTGCGAGCGCAACGGTGCACGGCCGTGTGGGCATCGGTTCGGTTGACATCCTCGGTCATCAGAGCGCAGGGCTCGGCGTCTCGAGAACAGAACAGACCTTTTCGACAGGAGACGATTGGATGTTCAGCATCGACGTGAATGCCGGTGTTGGATCCATCGTTGTCAGTGAATCCGAAATCCGCTGGGAGG
>RCNE010001709.1_pt1 | contig 11887 bp, 10 predicted proteins | sample 2041361 | NCBI WGS metagenome assembly RCNE01 (sample SAMN09708229, study PRJNA481090) | Marine sediment metagenome, whole genome shotgun sequencing project.
TAGATAAACTAGTGAATAATAATGGCACACATTCTGTAGATTACTTCCATAAAAAATTAGGGAAAATCATGTGGAATAAATGTGGTATGGCTCGAAATGAAAAAGATCTTAAAGAAGCGATTGTTGAAATTGCCGAATTAAGAGAAGAGTTCTGGAAGGATGTTAAAATTCCCGGAAAAGCCGATGAATATAACGAGGAATTAGCCAAAGCAGGACGTGTAGCAGATTTCTTGGAATTGGGTGAATTATTTGCTAAAGACGCACTAGTAAGGGAAGAATCTGCTGGAGGTCACTTCAGAGATGAGTATCAAACACCAGAAGGTGAAGCGATGCGTCGTAAAGAATTCCAGTTTGTTTCTGCTTGGGAATATAAAGGAGAACCGAAAGATGCTGTGTTACATAAAGAAGACTTAGCATATGAAAATATAGAAGTTAAAGAGAGAAGTTACAAATAAAAAAGAGCTATGAATTTAACGTTAAAAATATGGCGTCAAAAAGGTGCTAGTGACAAAGGAAAGATAATTGATTATGCTATTGGTGATGTGTCTCCAGATATGTCCTTTTTAGAAATGCTAGATGTTTTGAATCAAGACCTCATAGAAAAAGGAGAGGAACCTGTTGCATTCGATCACGATTGTCGAGAAGGTATCTGTGGTTCTTGTTCTATGTTTGTTAATGGGCAAGCACACGGACCAGATTCCATGGTAACCGTTTGCCAATTGCACATGCGTAGTTTCAAAGATGGCGACACCATCTATATCGAACCTTGGCGTGCAACAGCATTCCCTGTAATTAAAGATTTAATCGTTGACAGAAGTGCTTTTGATAGAATTCAACAAGCTGGTGGCTTTATTTCAGTAAACACCTCCGGTAACACGCAAGATGCTAACTCCATACCAATAAATAAGCATAATGCAGATATGGCTTTTGATGCTGCTACCTGTATTGGTTGTGGCGCATGTGTTGCAAGTTGTAAAAACTCGTCTGCTATGTTATTTGTTTCTGCAAAGGTTTCACAATATGCACTGCTACCCCAGGGAGAAGTAGAAGCTACAGATCGTGTTTTAAACATGGTAAAGCAAATGGATGAAGAAGGATTTGGTAACTGTACCAATACAGGAGCATGTGAAGTTGAGTGTCCTAAAGGAATATCTTTAGAAAATATAGCGCGGATGAACCGAGAATATCTTGGTGCCAGCCTTAAAGGTTAAATCAATACAGCCTAAAATAAATAGAAAATCCCATACTTAAACCTATGGGATTTTCTATTTTTCAGACATGTTCAAGAAATATTCGGAAGAACGCGTCATAGATACTCGCTTTAACACCGAAGTCATTACCCATTCAAAAAATCAAGATATCTAAACTATCTTTAGAACAAAATAATTTTAAACATGAAGTACACCTCTAAACTTCCGGATGTACAAACGACTATTTTTACAACGGTAGGGAATTTAGCACGTAAACACGGAGCCATAGATCTATCACAGGGGTTTCCAAATTTTCCATCAGACCCAAACCTCATAGCACTTGTTTCTAAAGCAATGCAAAACGGGCATAATCAATATGCACCCATGCAAGGCCATTACGGACTTCGGGAAGCTATTTCAGAAAAAATTCTAAAAACACACGATTACGCATATCACCCAGAAACAGAAATCACCGTTACGGTGGGTGCGACACAAGCGATTTTCACAGCGATTACAGCCTTTGTCAATTCGGGTGATGAAGTAATTGTTGTAAAACCGGCATATGACTGTTACGAGCCTGCTATTGCCTTGAATGGAGGAGTTCCTGTGTATTTGCAGTTAGCACACCCTGAGTATTCCATCGACTGGGAGGCTCTTCAAAATTTAATTACATCAAAAACCAAGATGATAATTTTGAACACGCCACATAATCCGACCGGACGTATACTTTCCAAAGATGATATGCTCATGCTCGAAGTGATATTAAAGCCTACCAATATACTGCTATTAAGCGATGAGGTATACGAGCATATTATCTTCGACGGAAAAGAACATGAAAGTGCTTGCCGCTATCCCGATTTGGCCAATAGAAGCTTTATCTGTGCTTCTTTTGGAAAAACCTTTCATGTTACTGGATGGAAAATAGGCTATTGCGTAGCACCAGAACATCTTATGAAGGAATTTAGAAAAGTACATCAATTTGCCGTGTTTTGTGTAGATCATCCTGTACAAAGAGCTATGGCAAAATATCTAGAGAATGAATCTCATTATCTTAACCTCAACGACTTTTATCAGCAAAAAAGAGATTATTTTATTGATGGGTTATCGGGTTCTAACTTCAAATGGGAACCTTCCAAAGGGACTTACTTTCAGCTTTTAGATTACACGAACATTACAGATGATAATGACGAAGTATTCGCAAAAAGACTTATTATCGAAAAAGGATTGGCGAGCATTCCAATTTCATCCTTCAATCTTGACGGTAGAAACGATAATGTGCTGCGTTTTTGCTTTGCCAAAAAACAGGAAACTTTAGAAAAAGCCGTCGACATTCTCAACAAAATTTAATGCAAAGCAGCATTAACCTTCGTCATAAACTCGGATATCTTACTAGGTTCTAACCATCTGGTCACCACAACCATATCATTTTCCTTATCTATAACGATAAAATTCCCTCCAAATCCGGCAGCATAATAGATATCTTCTGATAACCCTTCCCAATGTCTATCTCCCTTTTTATTCAACCACCACATATAGCCGTAATTTATATTGGGATTTGATGGTGCTATAGCCTTCTTAATCCAATTTTCACTAATCAAACGGTCTTGCCTCCATGTGCCATTATTCAAAAACAAAAGGCCAAAACGTGCCATATCCTCTGTATTGATAAAAAGTCCTGCGCCGGAATGCCCTCCACCGGTTACAGATTTTATTTCCAATCCATCAATCTCTGTCCAGGCGTGATCATAGCCATACCAGCGCCATGTTGTTGATGCCCCAATTCTATCCATTATACGTTCCTTAAGTACCAAAGGCATAGGCTTACGCCATACATGTGTAAGCGCATAGGCCAACACGTTTACGCGAATATCATTGTATTCCATAAAAGTTCCTGGCTCCTTAGGTTTTTCAAACTTCCAATCGTCAATATCTCCTTCCTTTGGTGGTCTATCGGCCCAATCATCGCCACCCCAAATAGTTCCCGACCAAGCAGAATTCTGCTGTAGCAAATGCTCCCAACTAATTTTTGAATTATGGTTTCCGCCAAAGGTTCCGTCCCAGATATACTGACTAACTTTATCCTTTGTATTTACAATGAGTCCCTCATCAACAGCCAAACCAGCCATGGTACTCAAAAAACTTTTGGTTACACTAAAGGTCATATCCACACGTTTGGCATCTCCCCATTGGGCGACTACATACCCATTCTTAAGTATCATACCTGCTGGCCCACCTCGCTTTTTGGTTGGTCCCATAATTTTGTGGAACGGCTCCCTTTCAAATCCTTTGAGGATAGCGATTCTTAAATCTCGAGAACCCGAATACTCGTTGGACTTTGCAAATGAAACAGCTTCTTGTAATCTTGAACTATCAATACTAAAATCTTTGGCCGATTTCTGTTCCCAAACAGCATTACGCTCTGGAAAATAATACTCTTGGGACTGTCCAACTAAAACAAAAGAAAATAGAAAGAAAATAGTGATTAAGAATCTCATATGTAATTATCTATTAGGTTAGTACGTTAGTTAAATCACACCTCATTAACCAATCTGTCTGTTTATCAGCTCCAATGTAATAGGGGTGGGTTCCAAACTTAGAGAAACCGTGCCGTTGATAAAATCGTATGGCCTTTTCATTCTTCTCCCATACCCCGAGCCATACAAAACGTTTCTGTAAGCTCACGGCTATTTCTTGTACTTTTAGAAGTATACCTAAACCATATCCGTAACCTTGAAAAGCCTCCATTACGTAAATACGCTCTAACTCAATACCATCAGCTTCTCTAAGCTCTGTTTGGGCTTGCTTTTGATTAAGCTTCACATACCCTATAACTTGGGTGTCTAAATAAACAAAATAGAAAAAACTATCAGGGTTTCGTAGCTGTGATAATAACACCTCTTCATTAAACGCAATACTGATATACGCTTTAAAGTCATCAGGTTCGTTATCCTTCTCAAAAGCATTTATAAAAGTACTTTTGGAAATCGTCAAAAGCTTATCAATATCATTACCTGTGCACTGTCTAAAATCTAAATCCACCCTCTAAAGATAAAATATTTCTAACTAATTTGTTTCACTCGCAAGCAAGATAAAAGTAACTTGGGGCAAAATAATAGGCACAAAAAAAAGAGCAACTTGGGGAAGCTGCTCTTTTACTATCATTCTTATAAAAGAATGCTATAGCATAAATAATTTTTTGGTCAATCGAATGATACCGCTAAAGAAATCATTGTGATATACTTGTACTTTTTCTTGTGGCGCCATGGAGTTCTTATTAGGTTAATTTTATAGTTTTACTTGGGACGTTTTATAGTTTTAACTCTATAAATATAACAGCTAACGCTTTTGAAAACCATATTATTGTTGTGAACCTATTCTAAAATGTTGTGAAAAAAAATAAGTGCTACTTTTCATCGACAAAATACAGGTATAAACTACTCCATTTTCATCTCGGGCACTGTCCCGTGTATAATAAGCTTACCCTCCGTAGCCGCTTTGATCTCCTCAACAGTAACACCAGGAGCCCTTTCCAATAATAGGAATCCACCCGAAATAATTTCTAATACAGCGAGGTTGGTCACAATTTTCTTCACACAACCCACACCCGTTAATGGCAATGAACATTTTTTTAATAATTTAGATTCTCCTGCTCTGTTCGTGTGCATCATGGCTACGATGATTTGCTCTGCCGAAGCGACCAAATCCATAGCTCCTCCCATTCCCTTAACCATTTTACCCGGAATTTTCCAGTTGGCAATATCTCCGTTTTGGGCAACTTCCATTGCTCCAAGAATGGTCAGGTCTACATGCTTTCCTCTTATCATACTAAAACTAAGGGCTGAATCAAAAAAAGATGCCCCAGGTAAGGTGGTAATTGTTTGCTTGCCCGCATTAATGATATCGGCATCCTCCTCGCCTTCAAATGGAAAAGGCCCCATACCTAAAACACCATTTTCACTTTGGAACTCTACACTAATATCATCCCTAACAAAATTGGCCACCAATGTAGGTATTCCTATTCCTAAGTTAACATAGTATCCGTCCTGTACTTCTTGTGCAATACGTTTTGCAATTCCATTTTTATCCAGCATGGCTTAGTTTCTTTGTCTTACAGTTCGTTGCTCTATTCTCTTTTCAAAGGTTTCTCCTTGGAATATACGTTGCACGAATATTCCGGGTATATGCACTTGATTAGGGTCTAGGCTTCCTGCGGGCAAAAGCTCTTCTACCTCTGCTACCGTAATCGTTGCTGCTCCGCACATAGCTGGATTGAAATTTCTGGCGGTTCCTTTAAAGATTAGATTCCCTGCTTCATCTCCCTTCCAAGCCTTTACAAAGGCAAAATCAGCCTTGTAAGCTTCTTCCAATACATACATTTTACCATTAAACTCCCGAGTTTCCTTCCCTTCTGCTACCTCGGTACCATAGCCAGCTGGTGTAAAGAAAGCTGGAAAACCACCTTGCGCAGCCCTACACTTTTCTGCAAGTGTTCCCTGTGGAGTTAACTCTACTTCCAATTCTCCACTTAACATCTGTCGTTCAAACTCATCGTTCTCACCAACATAAGAAGATATCATTTTTTTTATTTGACGTTTCTGTAATAATAGACCTAAACCAAAATCGTCAACACCGGCGTTGTTAGAAATACATGTAATATCTTTTACGCCTAAAGCTACTAATTGCGCGATGGCATTCTCGGGTATTCCGCAAAGACCAAATCCGCCCAGCATTAGGGTCATTCCATTTTCAACACCTGCTAAGGCTTCATGTACATTCCCTACTGTTTTTCGTATCATAAGACCATAAATTATTGTCTGTCTAATTTACTGCTAATAATAACGTTTTCCCAAAAAAAGACCCCGCATTATGCGAGGTCTTTACTTTAGCAGAGGGCTGTAATAGCTTTTATTTCATCGGTTTTAAAAATCCAAATCATCTAAATCCTCTTCAATATCTACATCCTTTCGTTGTTCTTCATCGAATTTTGTGCAATCGGTTTCAATGGTCATGTTCTCAGGTTTTTCAAAATCGTCCGTGGATACGCCCAGCTCCTCATTAGCGTAGTTCTTTTTCATATATAGCCCCCAAATTGGTAAGGCCATAGTGGCACCTTGCCCATACCTAATGTTTTTAAAGTGAACGGCACGCTCTTCTCCTCCGACCCAGACACCCGTAACCAAATTAGGCACCATGCCCATAAACCAACCATCACTATTGTTTTGTGTGGTTCCCGTTTTACCCGCAATAGGATTGGTGAGCTCATAAGGATATCCTGTCATCACCTCTTTATAGACTGAATTATCCTTGTTGAAATTATGACGTAATCGGGTTCCCGAACCTCCCTGGGTAACACCCTTCATCAAATCTACCATAGCATAGGAAACCTCCTTGCTCAAAACGTCTTTAGTTTCCGGAACATATTCATATAATACTGTCCCATTTTTATCCTCTATTCTAGTAACCATTACCGGTTTTACATATACCCCTTGGTTGGCAAAGGCGCCATAAGCCCCAACCATTTCGTATACACTAACCAATTCTGTTCCTAATGCAATAGCAGGAACGGGTAGAATTTCATTGGTGAAACCCAAGTTTTTCACAATGGACACCACCGACTTTGGGCCTACCTTATCAATAAGTTGTGCTGTTACCGTGTTTACCGAGTTCGCTAGGGCATACTTTAAAGTCATATCCTTACCAGAATACTTGAAATCAGAATTTCTAGGACACCATGGCTCCATGTTACCGTGTTTCCCAGCCTCAATACAGTATTGGGTGTCCGGCAGTGTTTCGCAGGGTGATAACCGTAATTGATCTATAGCCGCAGCATATACAAAAGGTTTAAACGTTGATCCCGCTTGCCTTGACCCTTGTATTACATTGTCATATTGAAAATGCTTGTAATCAACGCCTCCAACCCATGCCTTAACATGACCGGACTGTGGTTCCATAGACATCATAGACGCTCTTAAGAATGTCTTATAATACCTAATAGAGTCCATAGGCGTTAGTATGGTGTCCTTTTCTCGAGTATCGCTTTTCCAGTCAAAAACGGTCATCTCTGTTTTTTTTGTAAAAGATTCCCGAATTTCCTTTTCGGATTTTCCAGCATCTTTCATTATACGCCAACGTTCCGATGTTTTTACGGCGCGTTCCATAATACGATCCGTTTCCTCTGTCGTCAAATCTAAAAATGGAGTTGTAGGATTTCGTTCCTTAGTGTTCTGAACAAAAAACTCAGTCTGTAAGCGTTCCATATGCTGGGAGACGGCTTCCTCTGCGTTTTGTTGCATTCTAGAATCTATGGTGGTATAGATTTTTAATCCATCTAGGTACAAATTATAACGATCACGCTCCCCTTCCATAGCCGGTTTAGGATTTTTGTCTATCCAACCTTTCATAAAGCGCTGCAAATACATCCTAAAATAAGTAGCCAAACCTTCGCGGTGGCTCTCAGGATTAAAGTTGATATCCATTCTTAGGGCTTGTAACGAATCTTTTTCGTTCTCAGTAATGTATTCGTATCGCGCCAACTGTCCCAATACTATATTTCGTTTATTCAGCGTAATCTCTTCTCGTCGTAACGGGTTAAAAAGCGATGAATTTTGAAGCATACCCACCAACATAGCAGATTCTTCCACTTTTAGGTCTTTTGGTTCTTTGCCAAAATAAATTCGGGATGCAGAGCGGATACCGTCAGCATTATTACCAAAATCATAAATATTCAAATACATACTTATGATTTCTTCCTTGGTATAGCTGCGTTCCAAGCGTATGGCTAAAACCCATTCCTTTAATTTCTGCTGAATGGTTTCAAACTTATTTCTAGACCTTACACCTACAAAGAGTTGGCGTGCCAACTGCTGGGTAATCGTACTTGCCCCTCCTCGCTTTCCTAAATAGAATGCTGCTCTAAGTGTTCCCCGAGCATCTATTCCTGAATGGTCCCTAAAACGAATATCCTCACTTGCTATTAGCGTATTAACTAAGTTTTCTGGTAGATCCTCGTAGGTTACATCGGTTCTGTTATCATCTAAATAGAATTTCCCCAAAAGCTTTCCATCAGAGGAAACTATTTGCGATGCCAAATTCGTCTGAGGATTTTCTAAGTACTCATAAGGAGGTAGCTCGCCGAAGAGACCCCAAGAAGCAGATAAAAATAGTAATGCAAAGAGTGCAATACCAGAAACGAAAAGTATCCAGAACCATTTTATATATTTAAAAAACCCTTGAGGTTCCTTCTTTTTAACCGTTTTTGCCATTAAACTAGGGGTTGATTTTTGTTATTTCTATACCCACATCCGTAATGCCTTCCAATCCGATAACACCGGAAACGTTGCCATTTTTACGCATTGCATGTGAGACCTGTAAGGTATATACGCCAGAAGTAGGAAAAACGATGTTTTCCTTGTACCACAATTTATTCTCTTTAATGCTACCACTGCCCTTTCCCAACCAAGTGCCATCTGGCAAGGCCATTGCATATTCTAGGGTGTCTTGTACTACTTCCCCTTCAGGAGTATTAAGCGAGGCTATTAAAAAAAGATTGCTGTATCGGAAATTTTGGTCGTTCCTTACATTAATAAACATTTGGTATTCTTGGAGCGAATCCATCTCAGAAAAAGTAAATTCCTTAACATCATCCTTATTCCAGACTGCGCCACTAACGCTTTTGTATTCGGAACGGACTACATCGGTTTTACAGGAAATTACCATAATACCAAACATGACAAGACAACTGAGATTACGCATTATTAGGCTTTCCTTTTCTATTGTTGTTCTTTCTTCTGCTATTATTACCGCTATTACTCTTGTTGTTACTATTGTTAGGATTAGCGTTGCTATTCTTGGAGCTGGCAGTGCGCTTACCTTTGTTTCTATTTCTGTTACGGCTGTTTTTACTACCCTTAGGCTTGTCAAAACGGGTAAGACTATCTTGGCCAACAACATTTTCGAACACAACTTTTTCCTCGATAATATTATCTACCGCATAAGCTTCAAGACTGGGCACTTTTTCCTTATTCTTATTTTTCTCTAAAATCTCATTAACCTGATCTTTAGAAAGTACGTGCCAGTTAGCAGGCTCATCTTTATAAGAAAACCATAGTTGTTCCTTAAAAATATCTGTTTTTTGACAAAAAGCTATACCTTTTTCCGTAGAAACCCTGGTTTCTTGAGATGGAAAATCCTTTAAGGCATCTAAATAGACATCTAATTCATAGTTTAAGCAACACTTAAGTTTTCCGCATTGCCCAGCTAATTTTTGAGGATTAAGCGACAGTTGTTGGTACCGAGCCGCAGAGGTGCTTACCGATCTAAAATCCGTAAGCCACGTAGAACAACAAAGTTCCCTGCCACAGGAACCGATACCGCCTAAACGCTGTGCCTCTTGCCTATAACCGATTTGACGCATTTCTATTCGAATGCCAAAGGCCTTGGCCATATCCTTGATTAGTTGTCTAAAGTCTACACGGTCCTCTGCTGTGTAATAGAATGTAGCCTTAGAACCATCACCTTGAAACTCCACATCTGAAATCTTCATTTGCAGCTGCAGAATAATAGCAATTTCGCGGGAGCGTTTTTTAATTTCATCTTCTCTGTCCCTACATTTTTGCCAAATATCAATATCCTTTTGAGAGGCTTTCCTGTAAACTTTTGGAAAATCTTCCTTTTTAAAATCTTCCTTTTTACGCTTCATCTGTACCCTTACCAGTTCTCCGGTTAAGGTAACCATACCAATATCATGACCTGAAGTTGCCTGTGTGGCAACGATATCGCCAATGGAAAGTGATAGATTTTCTGTGTTTTGGAAAAATTCCTTTCTACTATTCTTAAATCGGACCTCTACAAAATCAAATGGCTTTTCTCCGTTAGGAAGTGCCATATTTGAAAGCCAATCAAAAACTGTTAATTTATTGCAACCATCCGTACCGCAAGTGCCATTATTCTTGCATCCCTTAGGTTGTCCATCCTTACCGGTAGAACAACTGCTACACCCCATAATATATATATTGACTCCAAAAAACAAGTCGTTTTTTGGATTAAGGTTCGTAAAAAATTTAATCTTAATTGTAAAGATACTATTTTTTTGATGTGAAGTAAAAGGAAGATATCGGGTAGACCATAGTTTTATATAGTGAAAAAATAAAAACCAGCGTAAAACTTACACTGGTTTTCCTGCTATTCCCTTAAGCGTTTTTAAGTAGGCCGCACATGGCATAGGCCATCTTTTGAAATCTGAACGTAAAAAAGATGAACCTTACTAGCAGCGAGTAGCCAAATCTCTTCTTAGTTCCTCTTCGGGAAGACAGCAAAAAAAGTATGTATTGGGAAAAGTATATAGCACAAAACTACTTCTTAAACTTCAAAACCTCGGAACGGCCTTTCTTGAATATCTTATTGCTTACCGTTTTTCCTTTTCGCAGTGCCTTCTGCTCTTCAAAAGGTAGTTCATGCACTTTCTTACAATTATCTGAGCAACAATCGTTCATTTTCTCCGCACAGGCCTCACACTGTATAAATAGTAAATGGCAGGCTTCGTTGGCACAATTCACATGCTCATCACACGCTTGCCCGCACTGGTGGCAACTGGCTATAACATCTTCCGAAATTCGTTCTCCTCGACGGTGATCAAAGACAAAATTCTTTCCTTTGAACTTATTCACTAACCTCTGGTTTTCTACCTGTTTGGCATATTCTATAATTCCACCTTCTAATTGATATACCTGCTTAAACCCTTTATGTTTGTAATACGCACTGGCTTTTTCGCATCGTATTCCTCCAGTACAGTACATAACCAATTTTTTGTCCTCTTTATGGTCTGCTAATTCCTTTTCTATAATGTCCAAAGAATCCCGAAACGTATCTACATCTGGTGTAATCGCATTTTTAAAGTGTCCTATTTCACTTTCGTAATGGTTACGCATATCCACTAAAACCGTATCAGGATCTTCTATGAGTGCATTGAACTCCATTGCATTTACGTGAACCCCTTTATTTGTTACATCAAAGGAAGTATCGTTAAGGCCATCGGCAACAATTTTATGCCGCACTTTTACCTTCAATTTTAAAAAAGACATATTGTCCTGTTCAATCGCAATGTTAAGTCGTACTCCTTTCAAAAAAGAAATACCATCCAAATGCGCTTTAAAGTCATCAAAATTATCGGCAGGAACAGATAATTGCGCATTTATGCCTTCATCTGCGACGTATATGCGGCCCAACACTTCTAGCGCATCCCAATGGATAAATAAATGATTTCTAAAAATGGAAGTATTTACTATGTGTGCGTACTGGTAGAAAGAGATTGTTAAACGCTCTTTGCCTGCTTCTTCTATCAAAGCAGCTCTTTCCTTCGCACTTAATGTATTGTACAGTTGCATGCTATACCAATTTTAAGTTAAAGAATTATGATTATTACAAAGGTACTACTAATTGAAATTAAATACCGATTCTTTGACTCACCATAAGCGATGAACTAAAAAGAGTCTCAGTTTCCCAAGACTCTTTATTGACTATTCCATTTTTTCCTCTTCATAGCAATATTTCCGCATACTTAAAAGGAGATAGCCACCTATTATCTGTTGCTAAAACAACAGAATCAACCATATTAATCACTATTATACTTTTAAGATACTCATTTTATAAAATGGTTGCGTAGGATTGTCTATTTATTTCATTTTTACAACAAGCAGGTT
>RCNE010001711.1_pt1 | contig 11877 bp, 11 predicted proteins | sample 2041361 | NCBI WGS metagenome assembly RCNE01 (sample SAMN09708229, study PRJNA481090) | Marine sediment metagenome, whole genome shotgun sequencing project.
AAAATCCGGCAGCGTTTTGGCGGTCGTCTTCATGGGACTCTGACAGCCAGCGCTATGATGAATATGGAGGTCGCCCAATTTTTTACGGATATTGGCCTACCGGTATTCGACGCCTATGGATTGACCGAAACGTCTCCGGCCGTGACCATGAACAACCGTGAGGCCAACAAACCCGGCAGTGTGGGCCGGCCCATTGATCAAGTCCGGGTAGTCATCGACCACAGCCGTTCCGATGACAATCCTGATGAGGGTGAAGTGGTCATCGACGACATCATTCGGGGCGAGGTTCGTTTCAAGAATGCCGAGCTTGAAGACTTCGTGATCCGACGAAGTGATGGCTCGCCTACCTTCCTCGTGGCCAATGCCGTCGACGATGCTGACATGGGAATCACGCATGTGATTCGTGGTGAAGATCTGCTCAACACCACACCGAAGATCATGCTCCTTTGGGACGCGCTCAACCTCGGAGAGAAACCTCGATATGCACACCTGCCGTTGCTGGTAAATGCGCAGCGCAAGAAGTTGTCGAAGCGCCGTGACGACGTATCGCTGATGGAGTTCTTGAGCAAGGGGTATCTGCCCGAGGCAATGGTGAACCACCTTGCTCTCCTCGGATGGGGGCCTCCCGATGATAAAGAGATTCGTCCCATAGAAGAGATCATCGAACTCTTCAAGCTCGAGAACGTCAACAAGGGGTCGGCGTTCTTCGATGTCACCAAACTCGATCACATCAATGGCGAGTACATCCGGGCACTCCCTGTCGAAGAATTCATTGCGCTCGCCGAACCGTTTGTGTACGGCGTCGACACCGACATTCCGTGGGACACCAGCGACTATGACCCAGCGGTTTTTGCGTCTGTCGCTGCAGACGTCCAGCAGCGGGTGAACACGCTCGCCGAGATCCCACACTTCATCTCGTGGTTGTTTCTTGATGACGTTCCCTATGACCTTGAGAGCAAGGCCTGGAACAAGGCAATGCGAAAGGGCAAGCAGGTTCCTGAAATTCTCGACGGAATCATCGATGCCTTCGCCGATGTCGAATGGACGGGTGAGGCAATGAATGCAGCGGTCGGTGCTGTCGGTGATCGCTTGGAAGTTCGATCGCAGGTGCCCGCACGCGTGGCCATCACGGGAACAAATGCAGGAATTCCTCTCTGGGATGCAGCATCGACGATCGATCGAGAAACCGTGATCCAGCGACTGCGCAACGCCCGAGCCCTGCTCTAATCAGGACTCGTTTCGTGGTTCAGCCGGGCCGATCGATCATGAACAGAGCATCGGACGTTCGGCTGTACCAGCCACCCGCCAACCGGCCAACAGCGCGTAACTCGTGTGGATCGATGTGGAAGGCATCGTCCACCACGCGCTCGGCGACGTGAATCCGTTGTGCCTCACCGATCACCAGCATTCCCGACGGCTCAGCTCCATCGACGCCTTTCCCCACGGGGATTGACTGGACGACCGAGCACTCAAAGTTCGCGACCGCTTCAGCGACGAGCGGCGCATTACTGGTCTCCGCGCTGATTGCAGTCAACCCGCACTCAGCGAACTCATCGACGTCAGGGGGGAACGTCGCTGCTGTGGCGTTCATGGCAACAACCGTCTCTTCGGTCACGATGTTGATGGTGAACACCCCGGTTGATTCGAGATTATCGAGGGTGTCCTTGCGTCCGGTGAGCAGCGGGGCCACTACGAAGGTCGGAGGGTACATGGCAACCATGTTGAAGAAGGAGTACGGCGCAAGATTGCGTACGCCGGCTTCTGAAACAGTGCCGATCCAGCCGATCGGACGGGGAACAGTCAGGCCGGAGCCCAGTTTGTAGGCCTCGATGGGATCGAGGTTCGCAACGTCGTAGGTTCGTTTTGGTTCTGCGGGCATTCCTCGGATGGTAGTTGTGGGTCGGTCAATGTTGTGCGCCAGACTTGAGTCATGGCAACACCCGAAGCGCGACGCACATGGATGCGTGTCGTGCTGGCGCTTGGAGCGCTCGTCATTGGATGGTTTGCCCTGATGTTCCTGTTGGTGGCGAATGCGGCGTCGAATGCACAACGACTCGACGTCGAGGGTGATGCGATCATCATCCTGGGTGCGGCCCAATACAACGGCGAACCGTCGCCGGTCCTCGAACGACGACTCGAGACGGCACTTGTTTTATGGGGTGCTGGCGCAGCACCGATTGTGGTCACGACCGGTGCAAACCAGCCAGGTGATCAGTTCACCGAGGGTTTTGCCGGGTTTCGTTATCTTCGAAACGCCGGAATAGCAGAGGACGAACTAGTGGTGATCGTCGATGGGGGAGACACCTACGAGTCGCTCCTTGCGGCTGCGAACCAACTCGACGACGATTTGAGAGACGTGGTGATCGTGACTGACGCATACCATGCCCGCAGATCGGCAGACATCGCGTCTGAGGTAGGGCTGCGACCAACCGTTGTCGCTGCGAGTGATGACACACAGTTCGGTCGTCTCGTTCGGGAAAGCATCGCCGTTGGCGTGGGCAGGCTCATCAGTTACCGGCGGCTCAGCGCTCTTCGCTGAGAGAAGAGTACTCCCTAGTGCCTCGCCAGGACCTTGGGTCCGCCGATCCGTGGTCCTGGCGAGTTGCACTTTGGGAAATGTTGACCACACGAGATCGAGTCCGCCGATCCGATCGCGTGCAATCGCATTATGGGTTCGTGCGCTTCGCTGGGGAGTTGGGTCCGCCGATCCTCGGCCCTAGCGAGTTGCACACTGGACCTTGGGGAGGCCCAAGAAACCTATCGGGTCGACGTACACCCACTTAAGGATTACCGACGAATATCTTTGGAGAAATCGGAATATAGGAAGACGATCCATTATCACGACGAACGTGACTAAGGCAAGGTCTGATGACGCCAGAGAGAAGTCTCGGGAGATAGTGCTTCGCCAGGAGCTCGGGTCCGCCGATCCGAGGTCCTGGCGAAGTTCACCATCGTTGTGCCGCCAGGGCGTCGGGTCCGCCGATCCTCGGCCCTGGCGTATGCACAACATTGGGGTTTGGTTGAGACGCCGATCCCGCCGACCGGTGTTTCGACCTGTGCGACCGCCAATGCATCGATTCCGCCGATCCGATGCCCTGGCGATTTGCACAAGGTGGGCCTGGGGTGGCCCAGATGATCTATCGGACCTACTCAGAACCCGATGAGGTTTAGGCGCTCATTTGTTATGAATCTGACCAAACTAGTAGGTCTATCTATTATGGGAGTGTTGAAAAACCAACAGAACCCGAGCCGAGGCTCGGGTTCTGTGTTTGCACCCCGTACGGGATTTGAACCCGTGTTACCTGCGTGAGAGGCAGGCGTCCTAGGCCGCTAGACGAACGGGGCGTGGTGCACTGGCGACCAAGGTCGCCAGCTATGTAGGTCCGAGCCGAGGCTCGGATTGTTCGGGGAGGAGGACTCGAACCCCCAACGACTGGACCAGAACCAGCTGTGTTACCAATTACACCATCCCCGAAGGACCCTCGAAGTGTAGTGAAACGGAGTGAATCTTCCCACTCCGACATACAGATGGTCCGTCAGGACTTTCGACACACGAAGTGTGAATTGCTACGGTCGGAGCGAACCGAGGTCACCTTGATGTCGACGAATCCCGCTTGATCGAGGAACTCCGTTGTGCGTTCGGTGCCCCACGCCGTCCCCAGTCCCTCGCCCCCGCCAGCGATAGACACGCTCATGCAATGCATCGTCGAGACCGTGTACTGATAGGTCGCCATTGGCTCGTGCATGTTGTCGGCGAGGGCTGAGGCAGCTTTCGGCTCAACACAGAGATACACGCCGCCCGGCTTGAGTGCCTGTTCGATGTTGCGCAACACGGTTGCAGGGTGGGCTTGATCATGAATTGCATCGAACGACGTGACGAAGTCGAATTCGTCCTGGCGATCGAGTTCGACAGCATCGACGGCGATGAATTCCACGTTCATCAGGCCGGCATCGGCAGCATCGGTCCGTGCAGCCTCGAGGCCTTCGTCGGAGAAGTCGAAGCCCACGAAAGTGCTATTGGGGAATGCCTTCGCGAGGAGTCGCACCGCATGGCCGCTTCCGCACCCAACATCGGCGAGACGGGCTCCCCTGGTGAGGGCCACGACGGCACCAGGCATGTTCGGCACCGTCTCCTCGAGCAGGCCCGCATCGAAGCGAGCAGCGCTCTCCTCGGCCATCAGGCTCTGAAAGCCCGGGTATCGCGAGTACGGCACGCCTGCACCCGTCTGGAAGGCTTCGATCACATCATCTTCGACCTGACCGAGAAGCGAGATGTTCTGCATCGCGTTTGCGAGGTTCAACGGTCCTCCAGCCCGAGTGACCAACGCTCGGTGCTCCTCGGGAAGTGAGAACGCCTCATTCTCCGCGTCGAACTCGACGATGCCGCCAGACACCATTGCATGGAGCCATTCGCGGACGTATCGCTCGTTGAGCTCGGTTGCGTCAGCGAGCGTTTGGCTCGTGACGGCTCCCATCGGCGCCAATGCGTCGAAGAGTCCAGTGCGGTGCCCGATGCTGCACATCATGGCTAACCCGCCACCATTGAGCACACCGATCATGGTGCCCATGAAGGCTTTCGCCCGTTCCTTGTCCACCCTCACAACTCCCGTTGTCGTGTTCTGTGGGCACGACTGTACGGAATGAGGTCAGGCACTCACCAGTTCGGGTGATGCAGCGGGGTAACCAGCAGCAAGAAACGCTGCGTGATCTGCGAGATCGGCGAGGCACGACATCCACCACTCCGAGCTGACGACGAGTCGTCCGGGTACCGACTGGAGCATGTCGTCGACCGTCAGTTCCAGACCGAGGTCTCGGCCGTGGCCCAGGTTCCGTAGGTCGAGCAGTCGATCGATGATCTCCGCCTTGCCAATGGTCGGGCCATTGATCTCGTTGGCGAACTGTTCCGTTTGTGTCTGGAGGTCCTGGTACAGCGTTTCATCGGACGCCAGCTCCGTATGTTGTTGGATCACTTGCTCTGTTTCGGCACCTGGAGGCCTGGTTTGAGGTGAGGGAGCAAATTTGTTCCGGATGACTCAGCCCGACATAGGTAAAAAGCACCATCAATGTGCCCTGGACACCTGCCGTTTAGTTGGGCGTGACTTTCGGACGGAACTTCGACGACGACAGTGGGCGCCGATCGGGGCATCGCCTCGGCGTGGTTGCCATGGCAGCGACCTTGGGGTTCGTCGCGGCATTGCTCGCTACGACGAGTGCCGCAGGTGCTGGTACCACCGTCATGTGCGGAGGCAGGGTCGCAACGATCGTCGGTACGACTGGTGATGATGTACTCCACGGAACACCGGGGGACGATGTCATTGCAGCTCTCGGAGGAGATGACATCGTCTACGGCAAGGGCGGCGACGACCGCCTGTGCGGTAGTCATGGAAACGATCGTCTGTACGGGGGCGCTGGCAGCGACAAGATCTACGCCTTCAACGGCGCAGATCATCTCCAGGGCGGGACGGGCTACGACGTGCTCTATGGCGGCCGTGGAACAGACATGCTCATCGGCAATGATGGCCAAGACATCCTGAAGGGTGGGCCGGGTCTCGACACCCTGAAGGGTGGAGCGCAGCGCGACGTCCTCCGCGGTGGGATGCATCTCGATCAACTCTTCGGCGGTACTGAACTCGATACGTGTTATTCGCCCGGCGATGTCCTAAGCGAATGTGAGAAGGGCGGCGGCGGAAGTGTCGCTGGCCCGTCGATCTCGGTGCAGTACGCCAACGAGATGCTTCGGCTCATCAACAACGAGCGAGCGCTTGAGTCAGGTGTGGCACCGCTCACCCGGCACCCCGATCTCGACAGCTATGCCCGGGCATGGGCACAGGAGATGTCGGCCGTTCCGCTCCCGCTGACGTCATACAAACACCACTCGCCAGCCTTTACCGGAAGCAACCACCCATTCCAGCCACTCCCGAATTCAGTTCAGTGGACCACGGCATTCGAGAACGTCGGTTACTCGACCGTCGGAACGAACGAGTCGGTCCAGTCGGTCATGAACCGCCTCTTCTACTCACCAAACGGTTACGGGTTTATGAGTAGCGCAGGCCACAAGTGCAATATTCTCGAGACCGCGGCGAACGAGGTCGGCTTGGGCGCCTACGTCGACTCGGTCGGCCAGGTCTGGGTTGTGCAAGTGTTCTGGGGTACTGACTATCCGCTGCCGTCACCGGTCAGTCAGTGCGCCAGCGTGGTCAACCGCTAAAAAGTAAGACGGCCCCCGGCGTGAACCGTGGGCCGTCTCTCTTTGAGTCGGGAAGGAGAGATTCGAACTCTCGATCTCCTGCTCCCAAAGCAGGCGCCTTAGCCGAACTAGGCCACTTCCCGGTCCCGTAGAGGTTAGCGGCAGCCGCCCGAAACCGTTGCTCATCTGTGCCGAATGACCCGCCGATAGGAGCACATGCGGTCTGAACATGCCCCTGCTCCAGATCGCGTCGAGGCTGCCTTTGCGGAGGTGGTTGAACGTCGAGCAGCCGATGCAGCTCATGAGCGGGCCTGGAAGACGCTCTGGCTGGCACATCACTGGCCTCATCGATACCAACGGTGCAGCGTGATTGCAGGTCGGCACGTGTGCCGACGATGCCTCTGGTTCTATTCGGTCTCGCTCGTCACTCTTGCTGCGGCTGCTATTGGCGTGAGTCCATGGCCCAAGACATGGGACATGACCCTGGTCTGGCTGCTCTCGATTCCGGCAACCGTCGAGTTCATCGGTGGCGAGCTCGGTTGGTGGCGGTATGACGCGCGGCGTCAAATCGTGGTCACCAGTGTGTTGGGTCTGGCAGTGGGCCGCGGTTTCTACGCCGAACTGACGAATCCCGGCAGCTGGACGTTCTGGGGTCCAGTGTTTGTTTTTGGCACGCTCTGGTTCGCCGTCGCCGCAGTTTCCTGGCTGATCGATCGCGGCCAGTATCGGGAAAGTTAGGTGAGGGCGCCTTCGACCCGAGAGGTCGCTTCCTCTTCGGTGATCTCGAGAGCAAAGCTCAGCTCGCTCACGAGCACATTGCGTGCCTTGGTGAACAGCGACTTCTCACCAGCGGAGAGTCCTTTGTCGGCCTCGCGCAGCGCCAGGTTTCGAACGACCTCGGCCACTTGGTAGACGTCGCCAGACTTCAGCTTCTCTTGGTGGTTCTTGAACCGACGGCTCCAGTTCGGAGGCTCGCGGATGCCACGCTTTTCCAAGACCTCGAAGAGGTCTTCGACATCTTCGGTGCTGATTGGCCAGCGCATGCCAACTTCTTCGACCTTGTCGACCGGCACCGACAGCGTCATTTCGCCGTGTGCCATCTCGAGGACCAGGTATTCGGTCTTCTCCCCGAAGGCCTTGCGGACCTCCTTCCGGGTCACAATGGCTGCGCCATGGTGGGGGTAGACGACTCGGTCACCAACATCAAACATGCAAAAAGACCTCAGTGGCAGTACAGGGCGGACAACTCCCAAGGATGCCACTTTCCCCAGCAAACACCAATGCAGGCAGTCCGATTTGTTGCGAAGGTGACGAGGAACACGTTTTTTGGGGCTTAGTCAACCTGCAAAGTTGCCCGAGTTCGTTCGCCTGAAGCCTGCAAAACAGCGGGGTTGAGCACTGCGCCGATAGCCGGTGGGCTGTCGGTGCTGATGATCTTCCACGTTCCACCGACATCGACCCAGGTAGGGTTCGCCACGACTTCAACGACACGAAGTGCCCCATCATCCCCGCGTTCGACGACGAAATCGAGCAACACACCGTCCTGGCTGTCGAGCGTGCAATCGTTGGGGCATTCGGGGATGTCTTTGGCCTGGTTCGAGAGCAGATTGCCGAGGCCGTAGGCGATGTACTTGCCATCGATCTCGTCGACTCGCTGGGGGACGTGTGCGTGATGGCCGATGATCAGATCGATGTCGGGTGAGGCCAACAATCGGGGCCCGAGATCGGACTGCTGTTCGGTCAGATCGTTCTGGAACTCTGTTCCCCAGTGCATGCTCACGACGGTGAAGTCGCTTCCAGCGGCTCGCTGGCGGGCTGCATCGGCAAGAATCTTCTGCTCATCGATCTGGGCCACCCGCTCGACCGGGACTTCGCCAGGTTCTCGACCGTTGAGTCCGTACGCGTAGCTCAGGTGTCCCACCGTGTTGCCCAGCACATCGAACTGCCAGTTCTTGGCAGCCTCAGCGGCAGTATTCGCGACGCCTACGTGTGGAAGCCCGACGCGGGTGAATTGTTCGATGGTGGAGATCACGCTGGCTTCTCCTGAGTCCCACGCGTGATTGGACGCAACGGAACAAGAATCGAATCCTGCGCCTTTGATCGCGTCGGCCAGTTCCATCGGGGCCCGGAAGACACCTTGGGTGTATGCGAGGTCCTGATTTGTTGATGAGATCGGAACCTCGAGGTGACAGATCGCAAAGTCCCGGCTCGCGATCAGGTTCTGCGCGGGGGCGAAGAGAGGCGCGAAATCGAAGCCATCGCTCGTCGTGGCAGCATCGGCCACTCGCTCATGGATGAGAATGTCACCCGACGCCGAGATCGTGAAGCGGTCGGCGCGGGAGTTCGTCTGGCCAGCGACAGCAGTCGAGAGCGGGTCACCGTCGGGCGTGGTCTCACCAGGTGATGTTTCGCCGGCGGCGACTTGGTCCTCGTTCCCCGATGTGATGTTTGTGCTGTCGTCATCGCGGAACGACGAGGCGAGGCCAAGGGCGCCCAACGCGATGAGCGCGAGGCCCAGGTACCAACTGATCCTCTCGATCCGCAAGTCTCGTCGTCGGCGACGCGTCGGAGGACGCCTCGCGGCGGGTCGAGCAGGTGGTCGTGCCGGAGCCGTTGGTTTATTCATGCCCGATCGGATCTGATGGCGACACCGGGCTTGGCGGAGGTGACGTTGCCGTCGAGGTTCCGAACCTCAGTGCCGTTCACGAACACATATTTGACGCCCACAGACTCTTGAGCTGGGTTCTCGATGGTCGAGCGGTCCTCGATCGTGAGGGGGTCAAAGACGGTGATGTCGGCATCGGCACCAATCTGGAGGCGGCCTTTCCGGCTCATCTGCGGAGAGCTGATCTCGAGCAACTTCGCTGGGCGAATAGTCATCATCGCCAACGCTTGACTCAGCGACACCAGACCCTTCGTTCGGGAGTACTCGGCGATGGTACGACTGAAACACCCGGTCGACCGAGGGTGGTTGTTGTGTGGGCGTTCGAGTATCGCATCGGACCCAATCATCATGAACGGCGCCTGGATGCCGAGATCGAGATCTCCGACCGGAATCGCGAACGCTGCCGTAAGTGCATTTGCATCGAGTGCGGCAGCATAGGTCTCTGCGGTCAGCCGTTCGTTGGTTCCTGCCACTTGGAGGTCTCCATACGAAAGCCCGTACTTCTCCTGCCAATCGTTGAACCGGTTGGCCTGCAGGTAGGTGGCCCAGAACTCATACGGATACATACACGTGGTCATCCGAAGTCCTTCGGCGATCGCCGAGGACACCTCTTGAAGGGCCTCGGCCATGCGCCCAGTGCCACCGGTCGAGTTGAGGTGTTCGATGTGGACGTGGCATCCGGTCTCGCGGGCGACGGAGATCAGTTCGTTTGTCGCGTCTGCTTGGACGCCGGGTGCCTGGTTGTCCGAGAAGCGAGCGTGAACGCAGAGCGGTACCTCGAGGTCAGCGGCGATTCGGCCCATGTCCATCAGTTCTGTCGGGCTGACACCGGGCGCATACTCGGGCTGCACGTGAATGCCGAGGTACCCGGCCCTGACTTGTGCCTCGATCTCTCTCGAGATGTCGACGATGCCTGATGCATCAGCCGTGTCGAGTGGTGGAAACCCCAGCTCGGAACGGACGTGACTGTTATGTACGGCACCGCCGAAGTTGATCGGAACCCCGATGGTCGACCACTTGTCATAGAACTCGCCCGCGTCGAATCGAAGGCCGTGCATCCCAACGTTGGTAGTCACGCCGTCGGCAACTTTCCACCACTCGCCATATTCGTTCGGCGCGTACGACAACATGTCGATGAAGCCCGGAGAGATGACGAGATCGGCTGCGGGGATCTCTCGGGTGGCCGCAATTGGCTGATCGGAGATCTCGACGATGGTTGTGCCGACGAGTGCCAGGTTGCCAATGCGGTCGAACCCCGAATCGGGGTCGATGATGCGGGCCCCGGTGAACACGACGTCGGCGGTCTGACCCAGCGCCAGACGCTTCGACGGGTCGAGCACCGGAGCCTCGAAGGAGCCCTGTGTCTGCGGGAGGTCGCTGGACGTCGTGATGGGAGACTCGGTGTTCTCCGCTGTTATGTCGTCCGCTGCTGCGTCGTCTGCCGCGCTCGCCGGTGTCGCGGTGTTGGCCGTGGACACGGTCGATGAGTCGGCGGTGTCGAGATATCGCGCTCCCGCTGCAGCGACAACCCCGAAGCCGAGTCCGAAGACAACTTTGCGTCGGTCGACGACTGGATTCTCCGGCTCGGTCGGACGCCGAGGGTCGGGGCCAGGAAACGGGGCCTTCGCGGGGCGATTTTTCTGAGGCGAATCCGACACGGGCCGAATCGTATCCGCCCAGTGTCGCCCAGCACTGTCACATCCGCGTCACATCAGCGGGTGAAACAACTCGAGGCACGCATCGTGAAGAGCGCCGCGTCCGAGGCGAAGGGCGCGGCGTCGCCCACAGGACTCGTCGAGTTCTGTTGCCGACGCACCGAAGCGGTCGACGGCATGAGCGACAATCCCGCGGCCGGGCGTGCCGTTCATCTTGGCCGTGGACGCCACGACGACCAAGACATCCCACGGGTCTGGCGCTGCCAGGTCGGCAAGATCGTCGATCGGGTCCGCTTCATCGAGCTCGACAGCGTGGAATTGCACGTTGGCGTCGCCGAGCACCACGCCGACGAGCATGGGTGGGCCTTCACCAAAGGTGTCGAGGCACCAGCTGGCCAGCGGTTGGAGTAGGCCGGAATACGCGGACAACGGACATGGAGACATCGCAAGAGATCCTGAGGTGAGAACGATGGCTGCGACATGCCGCGGCGAGAGAGGTCAGTATGGCAGTGAGCTGTGACGGGCTCGTCACGCATCGACGCTCATGGTCGCTCCGAGAGGCTGTACGGTCGATAAACGTCCGATGGGAGGCAACGATGAACGACACCCGCATGCGAGAGCTGTACGAGGGTCACGTTCCCCTCGACGAGGCATTGGCCACTATCGAACTCTCCGCGTATCAGAAGGTCGAAATCCGGGTGCTCATGGCTTTGGTCTCCATCGTGCGGCCGGTGTACTGGGGCGTCCGTCGGCTGCTTGGCCGCCCCTTCGCGGTAACAGAAGGTCTTGACGAGCTTCGCGAGTTGCCGACCCCCACGCGAGGGTCGCGCACGCAGGAATCCGATGGCGCCGACTATCTCTCCGAAGAGCAGATCGCCGCCTATGAGCGCGACGCGGTACTCGGCCCGCTGCCGCTCCTGGCACCCGAGGAGGCTGACGCCTTTCGTACCTTCGTCAAGGAGACCCATGCAGCCGATTGGTACGGCCGGTACGGCCTCGGCGCCGAGGCCGTCGACGACCTGAAAAAGAACAACCAGTGGACCGTTGACCACGGCGCGATCTGGCAAGAGCGCAATTTCGACGAGTTCCGCGACATCGCCACCCACCCCCTGCTCGCTCAGCGCGTCGCAAGCCTGCTCGGCGATGAGGTCGTCGCCTGGCGCTCCCAGGTCTTCGAGGTGAAGCCCGGTCAGAAGGGCACGTTCTGGCACGCTGCGACCACGTTCACCGAAGATGGAGACCGGCCAGCGCTCTCACCACCGCCCGAAATCCCGTCGTCGATGGTCAACCTCACCTGTTGGATCGCCTTGCAGGACGTGGGTCCAGAAAACTCTTGCTTGCGTATTGTTCCGGGGAGTCACGGTGATGCC
>RCNE010001712.1_pt1 | contig 11877 bp, 8 predicted proteins | sample 2041361 | NCBI WGS metagenome assembly RCNE01 (sample SAMN09708229, study PRJNA481090) | Marine sediment metagenome, whole genome shotgun sequencing project.
CCAACCGAGCCTTGTCGTCCTCCAGAAGCCCTCTGAGAGCCTCTGTAAGCCCTCTCTGGTCTCCTGGGGCCACTAAACGCCCGTGCACGCCGTCCTCGACGAGCTCTCCCACACCAGCAATCCGTGTGGCGATCACCGGAGTCGCACTGGCTAGGGCCTCCATCAACACAACTGGCAACCCTTCCGCAAAGCTAGCCAGAACAAACACATCCGCCGCCTTCATGTACTCAGCCACTTCTTGTTGCGTCTGGTATCCAGTAAAGCGCACCACGTCCTGTAACCCCAGCCCCTCTGCCCGCACCACAAGCTCCCTCTGCTCTGGTCCGTCCCCCACCAGTATGGCTTTCAACGCCGGCAGGTCTGCGCGCAGATCCGCAATGCTTTGCAGAAGCAAGGGAACCCCCTTAACCCCGGCCATCCGGCCGACAAAAAGCACATGGTGACGGTCCTTTGGATCCTCATTTTCGTACATATCAGGGTCTAATGCGCAGTGAATGATATGAAACTTGTCCCAGTGAGACTTGTCGGAGAAGAGCATTAACTGACTGCGGCAGAAATGGCTGATACACGCGACAAAAGCCGCGCGCTCAAGCTTTTCGGGCAAGGCCAGTCGATACACATCAAAGAATTCCGTGGGCCCGTGCATGGTGAAACTGAAAGGTCTGCCGCACATCTCTGCTGCCAACATGCCCACGGTGCAGCCCGCATTCGCAAAATGCACATGCAGATGGGTCACATCGTCCTTACGCACCTGGGCGGCCAAAATACCCGCCTCGGCGAAATAGGCCAGTTGGTAGATTAACGCCTTGAATCCCGCCGAACGCGTACGCAGCGCCAATCGCAGGGCGGACAGATAGCGCCCCGGCGCCTGTGTAAAGCTTCTTGCATGGCTGCTCAGCAGCGCCAGAGGGGATTTCAGCCTCGGAAAAATATAAAATGTGCCCTCATGCTCGCACCGCTCGACTGCGCCGCGCAGACTCTCTGCCAGAGGTTCGCGGATGGAATAGGTCGCAACCGTGACCCCATGGGCGCGCAGACCCTCGATCTCGCGCTGAATGAACGTATGGGAGACAGCCGGGTATTCGCTGATCAGATAGCCAATGGCCTGCAAAGGGTCAGATGTCATATCAACCTGTTCCACGAATATAGGGGTGGGTCCGCCACATGAGTTTGCCAAGACCGGCAGAATACCGTGAAATGTTCAATGGCGCCGATTTCGACCCTATTAGAGACTGTATTTCCCCAATAGAGCCGAATATCACGACCTGGACGGCACCAATGGTCATCCACTTGGCAAGGCGCGGCCATTTGGACAACCCCGGCGCACCGCTTTCCACCACACAGCGCAACATACCGCCCAGGTATTTACGTTCCTTGATGAAAGCCAGCGTACAGCGTCGGTCCGGCACCTGTTCCAGAACACGCGCCTCGGCCACCCAAGAAAAGGCAAGGCCCTTGTCCTCGGCCAGATGGCGCAACAGCCAGACGTCCTCGCCTCCGCCGTTGAAACTGGTGTCAAAGGGGGGACCATCAAAACACACGTCCCGATCGAACATGGAGTTTCCCGTCCCGAGGTAGGCGCGTTTGGCACTGATCTCGGCACCGCCTTCATCGGGTAATTCCCGGCTGAACATAGGGCGCAGGATGGGTTCAAGCTCTGGCGGAGGCGGGCTAACAAATTGCGCCTCGACAGGTCCAAAACAGACGGGATCCCCAGCCTTCGCCCGTTCGAGAAAGGCATCAAGCCATCCCCGCATCGGGATTTCGTCGTCGTCCAGAAAGAGGATGAACCGCCCTCTGGCCACCTCCACACCCGTATTACGCGCGTGGGCCACCCCGGTGCGGGGCTCTGCCAGATAACGAAACGCTGGCACTTTCTGCGGCACCACGTCTTTGGCCGACCCTTCTGGGTCATTGTCTACAATCACGACCTCAACACTACCGTCTTCTGGCAACTGCTGCCGCACCTCGGACAGAATTTCGCGTAGAAAGTCCGGGCGCCGGAAGGTCGGTATGATAATCGAGATGGTTGGAGACATGAGAAAACTACTGGTCACTTTTGGTGATGTTGATTTCCAACACCCCGGTTTCGGATACGACACCGTCAAAGGCCGTAAAACTCAGGTTCACCGTACCCTGCGGAACTTTTGAAGGATCAAAAAGAATGCCATCGTCGCCCTGCCGCACAGCGCGGCCCGGGCCTCGGACCGGCGAGATCAACAAGGTATTATCTTTATCAGGGTCTGATACAGGCCATTCCAACACTACCGGCGCATCCCCTGTCACAGAGATCTTTCTGGCCACTACAACAGGCGCTGTGTTCCCGACCTTTGCAAATGCCCCCTGTGAAAGGCGATAGAAAGAACCCGCGTAAACCTTGGCCAATCCCCTTGCCCGGGCCATATACCATGCACTGGGCAAGGGATCGGTATCCACAAAGGTGTCGCCGGTTTGCATCTCGCCCCCCGCCATTGGTCGGTACGGCCCGCCGCGGGTCTCTGCACGGTAGAGCATGACCCCATCTGCGGCCTCGGGTCGCCGCCAACTCAGATGCACGCCGTCGGTGCCGGCTACCGCTCGTAACGCCTCTACCGGCGTCAGGGGGAAAGGTTTCAGAGTTGGATCGCCCAGCAGATTTACCCAGGGCGGGTTGATCCAATTATATTTTCCCGTTGGCACGTATTCGCGCGAGCCCATGCCCCCCTTGGACGCCCTGCCGTTATTTACCGTGCGCATGAGCGCCTGACCAATGCTTTCGCCCATGGCCAGCCCGTGCATCTGCCAGGATGGCCTGCCCCCCCACCCCACAGTCAGCGGGTACCAGGGCTGTGCCAGCAGCGCGACCATCGGGTTATCCTTGCCGTCAAAGATATGCTTGCCGCTTCCGAAATTGATGGTGAAAATAGCCTCGGACGGCGGCAGCACTGTATATTCCTTACCCTTCCAACTGCCAAAATCAACGCCCAGCAAAAACGGCCCCTGCCCTGACATGTCGTGATGCCCGCCTTCCTGGATCGAGTCGGGGCCAACAATGTTTCGCAGGGCATATTTTTCTACAAACAAGTGCTTGCTTCTCCAATAGGCCTGCCGCGGATCTCCTAGCCGGCCCTGACGCCAGTGATGGTTCTTGTCGAAATAGGCTCTAAGAAGGGGTAATTCGCCCTCAAGGCCCGCAAAATCGATGCGGCCAATCTGCATTCTGATGTGATCCGCAGGCAGCACACCGTGCCAGAATTGCGGTTTGCCGTCAGCATTCGTGATCTCTGCCCAATGCCCTACAGGATCGGCGTAATAAAGATCCGTCGGGACCTCCTTCTTTTTATGACCATCAGGCCCCACCCGACCCGTACGAACTACAGGTACGTGACCGATCAGGATCACCGCATGTGTGGAAAACGGATCTTTCCAGTAACGCTCGGTAATCCAGCTGTGTAGCGCCTTGGCACGGCGCATCATTTCTTCGGCATCCTTTTTACGCGGCCCGCGAGGGGTCAGATGACGCTCGACGGTCCAGCCATCCCCGATCAGGTCGAGCTCAAAACGGTCCAGATAGAGCGCCAGCGCGTCGGCAAGCGTCTCGTCGACGATGACAAACGCCGTGCGCTCATCAACGACCTCGGGAACCTCCTGACCGGCTGTCCAATATCCGATCTGCGGGGGGCCCTGCCCTTCCAGCCGAACCTGGTACTCGTAGGCTAGCCCTATTTCCAGACCGTCATCCAGAAAACGCGACGGGGACACCACCCGAGGTGTGATCTCGCGCCAACTTTTAACGCCGGGCGTTCCCAACGTACGGCGGAAAACCCGAACCCGGGCAGGCTTGGACGGCTTCCAGCTCACCCCGATCTTGGTGCCATCCTCCGACATCTGACCATCCAGCGCCAAGGGCTCCTCGGCAGATTGCGCCGCCGCCCCACCCGACCATCCGACGTAGAGGCCCAAAACGGTCACCAGGGCCAGAAAAAGATGCAAGGTGCGCGTCATGCTGGCACCACCGGGCGTCGCCTGTCTTTTAACAACAGGAAATACCGCTCGAAGGTTCGAAAACTGATCTCGGCAATGAGAAGCGAGACCACCAGATAAATGCCCGAGATGGCCCAGAGTTCGGCCATGCCGTTCAGACCCAGGCGCGATCCGATCTCATTGCCAAAATGAAGTCCAATGAGGTGATACAAGTATAATCCGTAGCTGATCTGACCTATTCTCGCGATGGGTCCTGCTTTGAGCACGGGCATCAGGGCATGATCTTCGCGCAGAACCAAGGTCATCAGGCAGAGGGCCATGGTCAGATGCATCAGAAAATCGGGCCAGCCGCGCAAAACGCCCGGTGTTTCGTTCAACACCACCGCCAGGGCGACAAAGGCGAGCACCGGCATCCAGACGAACCCGAATGCCCGGTAGCATATGGCAAATCCCTTGGGGTTATGCAGGATAACCGCCAGAAGGGAGCCAATCAGGATTGCCGAATAGCCCGTCACCGAGAATGTCCAGACAGCGTGCTCTGTCTCTATCGGGCGCAGCCCCAGAAAGGCCAGATTCCCGGCGGCGGAAAGCACGCAGATCGTAATAAGCGTGATCAATACCGCAGGTCGCATAGACCCCTTGATGGGCAGAAACAGCAAAAGCGCCGGCCATATCAGGTAATACTGCTCCTCGACAGAAAGGCTCCACGTTGGCTGCAAAAGAGGCAGATCCCCGATGAGCACATTGGACAGGAACAAATAATAATATGGTAGTTTCGGAAGATACCCCGCCTCGCCTTTGACCCCGATCCAGTAGACAGCCGCCAAAGTCACGATGAGGAAATAGACCGGAATGATCCGCAAGGCGCGCCGCCAGTAAAACCCACTGATCGAGAAGAATCCTTTCCGGGCCTCTTCGCGCAGCAACAGCGTTGTGATCAGAAACCCGCTGAGCACAAAGAAGAAGTTCACACCCACAAAGCCCCGAAAGAAAATCTGCGCAGCTCCCTCCATCTGGTCGTGCAGCGGGCTGTGATGCCAAAGCACCGCCATCACGCACAGACACCGCAGCCCGTCCAGCGCGCCAAAGAAGCTTACACTCCTGTATCTGTCATAAGCTGCCGCGGTATCGCGCATGGGATCTTGTACCTATAATTTTATCCGACGGATCATACCGTGCACCTCCGAGAGAGGCGAGGAGCTATTTCGCACGCGAAACAATGTCGGCTAAGTATTTGTTTTGAAATTGTTAATATTCGGAATGCACGTATTTTCTCCGCCACAATCACGCCAAAGAAAGCTGAGTGGGGAATTTTTATTCTTTTACATCAGGGCGTTATGTAAAAAAATTTCGCACGCGAAATCATTGGCGACTGGCCAACCAGCGTTCCAGATCGCGCACCATGTCTTCGGTGACGTCTTTTCCTTTCAGAACCACCTTGCCCCGATGTGCCTCCAGCGTGATCCCGGCAGTGATCTGTCGTGCCGTTGGCCCCGGTGCGGCGGGGCCTTTCATGCTGCGCTCCAGAACCGCGCGTTCCTGTGCCGCATCCCGGTCTGGAGCTTTGCGCAGGGCGGCCTTCAGACGCGTCTCAAATCCGACCTCACCCTCCAGAGCCTTTGACAGGGCCAGCCCCAGTTTTTCCGGGATCTGCGTCGGGTACTTCAACACAGACCCGATCCGTTCATGCACTATCAGAAAAGCGGTGATCTTTGATCGCTTCGGTGCAGGCGAATTGGCAAAAAGGGTTGCAACCGCACGGGCAGGGGTCGGGTAAACGCCGATTCTGGCGGCCTCGGCAGCCAGCCGGGCGCGCTCGTAGAACGACAGGTTGGCACGAATTTCATTTTCTTCCACCATGGCCATATAGCTCGTCGCAGCGCTGTCCAAAGGTTTGATCAGGGCCAGCACCTGCCCGAACCGGTCATCTCCGGTCTCCACCAGAAGCAATTGCAGGGCCGTCAGACGCCTGTGGCCCGAAATGAGCCCATAAGCCCCTCCTGAGAGTTCAACAACCTCAACAGGAGTCTGCTGCCCTCGCGCGGCAATCGATGCCTTCAGTACTGCCATTTCCTCCGCATCGTGAAGCATGCGGTCTCGAATTAGGTGATCTGCTTTGATCGCACCCAATGGCAAGGATTGGACCAACCGCCCTTGCGTACGGGCTGTCTTCATCTCGCCGGCAAGCTCTTCCAATGCCGCCGTTGCAGCTGCTTCGCCTGCCACCTGTGCAATTGGCACCCGTCGCAGCGTGTGGTTTGTGGTTGGCGACAGGTCTTCGGTGTCCGGCTCGGGCGGCTGCCCGACCAGAGCGGCGGATGTCAGTCTCTTGCGTTTTGCCATATGTGCACTCCTTTGTCGGAACGGAGATAGGAAAGCCGCGCCCCCGTATCAGCTGGCCTCAGCCTGAGCCGCCAGTTCGTCACGCCGCCAAATACCCAGAAGCAGGGTTTTGAAGGCGGCATAGGTCTCGTCGAATGTTGCGCGTCCGCGGGTATAGGTTTCACGGTTGAAGTCCCGGTAATCGGCCTCGTAGATACCATTTACGCTTTCCCCAGCCTGTCCGATGAGCGCGGTGAAGTCCTGCCGGTAAGGCGATAGTGTTCGACCCAGATAGGCCTGTATCAAACCGGCCATCTCAGCCTGCTGGCTGCTGTCAAAACGGGTGATCACAGCGCGGACTGCATCCCATTCAAAGGCCATTTCCGGACGCCCCAAGGCCCGAGCTGCAGTGTTTTCTCCGTCCTCGATCGATTGAAACGTGGAGTGAAGCATGTCGAAAAAACGCCCCGTAGAGTCGAATTCGAGGAAAGATGCGCCCAGTGGGACCAGTAGGATATCCGCTGCCGAAAGTCCGTTGATCGTAAGATAGCCGAGGGCAGGGGGGGTATCAAGGAAGATCAGATCATAGTTCTGCAACACACCATCCGCGCTCAGAACATCCGTCAGGGCATCCCAGAGTTTCCAGCCCCGTGACTGCATGCGCCAGACGGGGATCTGAAATTCGGCCCAGTACAGGTTCAACTGCGCACCGATCAGATCAATGTTTGGCCAATGGGTGCTTCGTATGACATCCTGGGTTTTGACGGAAAGTGCCTCTGTCAGGGTGTCATCAAGGGCAACAGGAGCCTCGCCACGGTCCAGCCTGCGCTGGTTGTCCGCTTGCAGCGTATGTGCGTAGTGGCGCGCTAGAAGCGGGAAGACAGTCTGCCATTCATCCTCGACCCGTCCACCAAAAATGGATGTCATCGATCCTTGGCTGTCCAGATCGACGATCAGCACTTTGTAACCATCCAATGCCGCAGACATGGCCAGATGTGCGCAGGTTGATGTCTTGCCAACACCCCCTTTGAAATTGGCCACCGCGATGATCTTTGCGGGCGCGCCTTCTGGCCGGTAGGGTTGGTAGCCTTTGGCTTTGGAGCCTTCTGCCGCGAAATGGGCCCGCAAGCGCAAGACCTCATCGAGCGTAAACCATTTTGCACCGCCGGTGGTTTCCGATTGGCCTTGAGGCAGGTTCTCATTCTGGCGCAGGACACGCCGAAAATGGGCAGGCGCTACAGGAATGAGATATTTAGTAATTTCCCAGGTGGAGAAAAGACGCAGGCTTTTGGCGCCTTGTGCGTCGAGTCCTCGCCCAGCAAGATCGCTACGACCACGGTGGCAGGCCTCAGCAATCTGGGCAAAACCATTTGTTCGGGTGAGGGGTGGAAGTTGTTTGAGCGCATCATCGGGTGAGATGTTGAAATAGGGGGGTGGTAAACTGCTGCTCATTGCTCTGTCTTCCTCGCCGTTTTCGGCTTTATGTAACATGATTAGGGAAAAGTATCACGAAACATGTTACATGGGAAGAAGAGTGAGATAATCAGTGCGGTTCCTTAATAATTTATGCTGATTTTGCCGTTTTTAGTGCCCTTTTGGGTGAAAAAATAAAAATATGTAGTTAATTAGTTGTTATTAATAGTTACGGTGGCTTTGAACTTTCCTAAGTATCTGTGAATAAAGCGCTTAATCTAGGCTTTGAGGTCTCAAGTGACTCTGATCCCCCGAAAGGATGACTCTGATACAACAGTGAGACGACTCTGATCCCCCGATCACGGTGCTCGACATGCCCCCTGTGGATAACTACCGTGGGTGTCAATGAAACGACGAATCCTCCGGCGCCCGAACTACTTGGCGAAACGGCGGGATCATGCACAAAAGCGGGATAGCAACATGGGCACTCATACGGTGGCACAAAGAGGGGTGCGGACGCAGGATTTTTTTGTGTGCGATTTTCTGGGTGCCGTGCCCAAGCATGATCTGGCGAGTATGGAGCACCCGATCTTTTCACTCTCCACGCGGCCGGACAGGCGTATCCTGAGTTACACCCACAATGCATCCGAGATCACCATAACGCCCTCGGTCAAAGGCCGTGCGACGATCTTTGATGCGGATATTCTGATCTTCTGCATCTCGCAACTGATGGCGGGGCTGAACGCGGGTAAATCGGTCTCGCGGACGCTTACGCTTACGGCGCATGATTTGCTTCTGGCTACAAAACGCGAAACCTCCGGGGACAGTTATCGCCGCCTGCGCGATGCTTTTGAGCGTTTGGCGGGCACACGGATCACCACAAATATTACCACTGGTGATCAGGAGATCACTTCCGGGTTTGGTCTGATCGAGGCTTGGGAGATTGTGCGCAAAACCCGGGCAGGCCGGATGGTCAGCGTGTCTGTGACGCTGTCGGAGTGGCTGTATCAGGCGGTTCTGTCGAAATCGGTGCTGACCCTCAACCGGGCGTATTTCTCGCTGCGCAAGCCGCTGGAGCGCCGTCTGTATGAGCTGGCGCGTAAACATTGTGGCCGACAGCCAGACTGGCGCGTGTCGGTGGAGACCCTGTCCAAGAAGTCAGGTTCGCAGTCGCCGCGCCGCGTCTTTCGGGCCATGATGCGCGAGATCATCAAGGCAGACAGCTTGCCTGATTACGAGTTAGCAGAGGAGCCCGGCGATGTGATCCGGATCTCGCCGCGCCGCGTGATCGATGTGGGGGTGGGCCCACAGATCTCTCCCGATGCGCTGGAGGTCGCGCGTAAACTGGCGCCTTATGCAGATGTCTACGCGCTGGAAGCCCAGTGGCGGGCTTGGTGGACGCGCACAGGGCGCCCGCGCCTGCATTCGGCCGACAAGGCGTTCCTAGGCTGGGTGAGCAAGCAGAAGCCCTAGGCCACTTTGGAGCGTTCTGTCCAGGGAGATGGCGATTTGTCTGGGGCGTTCTGGGCAATGGCGCCAGCCGCAATGAGGGCTGGAAAGAATAAAAATGCGTTCAGAACAGAGTCTATCAAGGCAAAAAGGACGATTAGGGCCAACGGGAGCGGAGCTGAAGACACAACCCAGACCTGGGCGGCCCGAAACCTGCGCAAGCTCCGGCCAACCAGCGCCAGCAGACTGCCGTAGCTGAGCAGAAAGCCGATTATCCCAAATTGCCCGATGAGCAGCAGCCAGAGACCCCAAGGCCGGCTTGAGGAAGGTCGCCACCAGTCCCAGATGCTGGTGCCCGTTACAAAAGCCGTCTGGATGATCTCAAGGGACTGCAGATCTTTGGAAATACGCCACAGAAAAGAGCCTCGGCCCAAAGAACGGAAGGTCTCCAGAATAAATTGCCCGACCGCGGTGTCGCGGGCTATCCGTTCTATCGGGACAATGCCGCTGAGATGCAGGGCGGCCAGCAGGGCCAGTGTGCCCATACAGACCGCCAGCAGCGGCCCGGTGAGGGCCAGCCGCCAGCAAAGTAGGATGAGAAGGCCCAGGATCAGCAGCAGCAGTGCACCGATGGACTGGGCTGAGAGTGTGAGGGCAAGGGTCAGCAGGGCGACGGGCAAAAAACCTATCCCATTAACTCTTTTTCGTGTCGTGATGGCCACCCATGTGGCCGCGAGAGCCGAAGCCGCAACCCATATCCCGTATTGGTTACCATGCTCAAACAGGCCAATGGGCCTGAAACCGACATAACGCGCCCATCCGTCGGCATGAAACGGATGGGTACCATAGAGACGATCGTAAAAGCGCAATGTCCCGGTGCCTTCGAGCACAGCAAAGGGCAGGCAGGCTACCCCGGCCCATGCGCAGCCCTTTAGAAAGAGGACGCGCCCTTCAGGAGACGAGAACCAGACCCGGCCCAATACCCACGGCAGCCCCCAGCATCCGGTGAGATAGGCTGCTGCGATCGCGGCAGGGGGGCTAGCTGCATCCGTAAAACGGCCCGAGATCAGGGGCCACAGACACCACAGAGCCATGGGGGCGTCCCACCACGATAGAGAAAACCGGCGTAGGGCTGAGGTGTCAGATAAAAGCGCGCCTGCCAGCGCCACAGTGGGCACAATCCAGGCCTTGGACACCAGCATGTCGGCAGGAAGGGCCAGCCCTGTGATCCACCAGGGAAACCCGTCTGAGGCCTGAAAGGGGGGGGGATAATGTCCCACAGGCAGGACGAGCCAGCCACCAAAGAAGGTAACTAAAATGGCCACACGCGTCTCGAACCGCCAGAAGAGAAGGGCGGATAGGACTGGAAAAACCAAATACGACGTATCAATATCAACCATAGGAAAAACTCAAAACATCACGGGGGTATCTGGCAGCATGATGGACGTGAACGCAACACAACTCGTCGGATTTCTGAGCTTTGGTGTTGCGGCGGCATTTTGCTATCTGGCGTGGCGTGCTACGAGAGGGGTCTCATCCCTTTGGGGATGGGTCACCTTGGTGTACATCCTCATGACGGCCGACACCGTTCTGGGCACCCGCTATATCATATCTGACGCGGTCCGGACCGTGTTGAAATCCGGCGAAACCTATCAGGATCGTAGGATGTGGCAGGCAGGTATCGTCATCTGCCTTCTGATGCTGGCCGGTATACTTTTGCGGTTAGGCTTTCGATCGGGCCGTCCCCAACGAAAAGGAACATCATCGGCCGTTTTTCTTAGCCTGTTGGCTCCACTTTTCTTTGTGTTAGAGGCAACCTCCCTGCACAGTATTGATGCCTTTTTATATCATCCGGCTGGGCCTGTTCTGTTGGTTGGCTGGATTTGGATGGCGCTTACCTTGCTGGCCGCGGTACAGGCAAATGGGGCACGCATGCCCTAATTTGGGGCGTCTGTACACTATCGTTCCCAGCCGTAGAGGAGAGACCCGAATGCGAAAAGGAAGGTGCCAATCTGATCAACGAAGAATACCGTGCGTTCATTATCTCAAAACTCGGTTTTGATCTCGAGAAGCGTGCGCAGTTGACCTACAGCCTGTAGCTGTTGATCTGCGCGTGCGCTGCAAAACATGTCCTCAACCGCTTCGTTGGAAATGCAGATCGTAGTGCGTCGATTTGTTGGATGGGCTTTGGTTTTTGAAGGTTATTGAAAATCTGTCGGCCTCAAGCTCTGCCACCATTTTGGAGACATCGAATTTATCCTCGTCCATCTCAATAAAAAGATCGTGGATAGCGGGCCAATGCTTACTGCCCTTCAAAGCAGCTAGGACCATGGGTTCATGTCCTTCGGTGTCTATCTTAACAAAAATACGGGCGTTTTCGGGAAGTTTGATTTCCCGGTTCAAGAAATCGGAGCTTTCGATCCGTACTGCAAAGGTTGTTGCGTTTTCTTGTTTAGAATTAAGGCTGCCTGCACCGGAGTGTTTGAGAGGTACATAAAGCGTTAAATCTTCCGCTTTACTGCCGAGTCCGATGGGCATCAGTATGGCACGATCCACTTGGTTTTGACTGAAGTTCTGTTTGAGTACCTCTTGCAGCTCAGGATTGGGTTCAAAGCTATAGATTTCAGTTACTGCCGGGTTTTTGGCCGCTATGAGACTGTAGAGCCCCTGATTGGCTCCAATATCAAAAAAGGCCGTACTTTTTCCCTGCCGTATACAATCTGCAAGATA
>RCNE010001713.1_pt1 | contig 11875 bp, 12 predicted proteins | sample 2041361 | NCBI WGS metagenome assembly RCNE01 (sample SAMN09708229, study PRJNA481090) | Marine sediment metagenome, whole genome shotgun sequencing project.
AAATTGATTTTCAGTAAAGGTTATGGCTTGGCTAATATGTCTTATAATATGCCTAATGATCCTAAAATGGTTTATAATATTGGTTCAGTTGCCAAGCAATTTCTTGGTTATGCTTATGCCATGTTACAAATAGAAGGTAAAATTAATATTGATGACCCCGTTAATAAATATCTAGTAGATTGGCCGAAATTCGAACACCAAGTCACCTTAAGAAACCTACTCACGCATACAAGTGGTTATCGAGAAGCTTATACCATGTCTAGCCTAGCTGGTAGAGATATTGGAGTTGATAGATTGTCTCGCGAAGAATGTCTCGAGGTTGTTAGAAAACAACCGGAACTTGAATTCATTCCAGGTTCACGATTCACCTACAATAGCACGGCATGGGTTATTCTCGCGGAAATTTTTGAAACCGTTACAGGTGAATCTGCCGAAAATTGGATAGAATCTAATGTGTTCACTCCTTTAGAAATGAATGACACCCAAATTGAAACTTATGTTGGAGAGGTTATTCCTAATGCTGCAGAATCTTATTCTTATAATGCCAATAAAGGCTATACCAATGAAAAAAGTAATCGGGCGATTTTTGGTGCTGCAGATATTTATACCAGTATTGATGACTTAACCAAATGGATAAATAATTATCAATCTGCCGAGATTGCGAGTAAAGCGGTAAATACATTATTCTTTGATCCTTTTGTTCTTAATAACGGTATCAATTCAGGTTATGCGTTAGGCATTGGAATAGGAACCTATAACGGATTAAAACGCTATAGACATACTGGCGGTCACGAAGCATTTATTACCCAACTCAGTTATTACCCAGATCAAGATACAGGAATTATAGTCATATCTAACTTTGGTCGTAAAGGCGCTTTTGCATCCACTAAAATCGCCGATATTTTATTGGCGGAATACATGACACCAGAAGAAGGTTCACAAATAGAACCAATAGAAATTAAAAAAGAAGATTTAATAAAGTTCGAAGGCCTTTATTTAAAATCGACATTAAACCAAACGGTTAATTTAAATGTTGTAGATGAATCACTTATGTTAAATGGTAACACGAAACTTATTCCAATCGCACCGTTCACTTTTAATTTAGATGGTACGGATAGCGAAATTAAATTTGAAGTTCTTACAGATGATAGTTTTAAATTAATCAGGACTAATAGAACGAGTATTGATCTTTATAATAAGGTCGATTCTTCGAATTTAAAATCAGAAGAACTAATTGCCTACGAAGGTGATTATTGGAGCGATGAATTAGAAACCGTCTATCATATTACTTCAAAAGATGGTGTTTTAAACATGCAACATCGTTGGCTTGGCGACATCTCTTTAAACCCAATTTCAAAAGATTTTTTTGAAACTGATTTCGGTTTTTACTTGAAATTTGTTCGTGGAGAAAATGGTAATATATCAAGCTTAAGTATTAATAGTGGTCGCACACTTAATGTGGTTTTTAAAAGAATTTAGTAGAATTATAGTTTAATTTCGCATTATGGTTAAAGAGCTTCAATTACGAGTTTCACTTGCAGAAGAATCACGTTCTGACATACTACTTATAAAATCAGTACAACAGCTTAATATCAAAAAAAGTGATATTACAGGTGTAAAAGTACTCCGTAAATCTATTGACGCGCGTAAGGCTAAAATCATGTTTAATTACAAGGTTGCGGTTTATATTAAAGAACCTGTTCCTGAAAACTCAGCATATACCTTCGACTATAAAGATGTCTCGAAAGCAAAACCTATTCATATTATTGGTTTTGGCCCAGCAGGCATGTATGCGGCTTTACGCTGCATAGAGCTCGGCTTTAAACCCATTGTCTTAGAACGCGGAAAAAATGTTCGTGATAGACGTCGCGATTTAAAAGCTATTAACCAAGATCATTTTGTAAACGAAGATTCCAACTATTGCTTTGGAGAAGGTGGAGCGGGAACCTATAGTGATGGCAAATTGTATACACGAAGTTTAAAGCGTGGCGATGTACGGCGAATCTTTGAAAACCTCGTTTATCATGGTGCTACTGAACAAATCCTAGTTGATGCCCACCCCCATATAGGCACCAATAAATTACCTAAAGTGGTTCAGAATATTCGGGAAACCATTTTAAAATATGGTGGGGAAGTCCATTTTGAAACCCGTGTCACAGATTTCGTTATCAAACAAAATGAAATTAAGGCGCTTCATTTGCAGAATGGTGACGAACTTACTGTTAATCGCGTCATTTTGGCTACAGGACATTCGGCTCGGGATATTTTTTATCTACTCCATAAAAAAGAAATTGCATTGGAGGCCAAATCTTTTGCCATGGGCGTTCGTGTGGAACATCCGCAAGAAATTATTGACTCTATTCAATACCATTGTAGCGGTAGTCGTGACGAATTATTACCTGCTGCTGCCTACAGTTTAGTCCAACAAGTAAATGACAGGGGTGTTTATTCATTTTGCATGTGTCCTGGCGGTTTTATAGTGCCCGCGGCTACAGCTAATGGCGAAGTCGTTGTTAATGGTATGTCACCTTCTAAAAGAAATAATGAATTCGCTAATTCAGGTATTGTTGTCGAAATTGACGTGAATAAAGACTTACCAAAATATGAGCACTTTGGTGCACTAAAAGGATTAGAATATCAAAAAGATTTAGAACGTTTAGCATTTACATCTGGTGGACGCACACAAACTGCACCAGCACAGCGCCTCACTGATTTTGTAAGTGGACATTTATCTGAAACACTAAATACTACCTCCTACCAACCAGGCTTAAAATCGGCGCCATTACATTCTTTATTACCAAAATTTATTGGGAGTCGTTTACGTCAAGGATTTAAAGCGTTTGGCGAAAAAATGCATGGTTATTATACCGATCAAGCTAATGTTATTGGTGTAGAATCTAGAACGTCTTCACCTGTTAGCATCCCTCGAAACGAACAATTAGAACACATTCAAATTAAAGGTTTATACCCTTGCGGCGAAGGTGGTGGCTACGCTGGAGGAATCGTATCTGCGGCTATGGATGGGGAACGCTGTGTAGAAGCTGCAATTAAAGGATTGTAAGTTTAATATTATTCTTATTTTTACATCATAAAATTTGATATTTATGAATGCATATATATTTCCAGGTCAAGGCGCTCAATTTTCAGGAATGGGATTGGACCTTTACGAAAAATCGCCTTTTGCTCAAGAATTGTTTGAAAGCGCTAATGATATTTTAGATTTCGCTATAACAGATACTATGTTTGAAGGTACTGCTGAAGATTTAAAAGAAACTAAAGTTACGCAACCCGCTATTTTTTTACATTCGGTTATTTTAGCTAAAACTTTAGGTGATAGCTTTAAACCAGATATGGTTGCTGGTCATTCGTTAGGTGAATTTTCTGCATTAGTTGCTAATGGCGCTCTAACCTTTGAAGATGGTTTAAAATTAGTTTCACAACGTGCTATTGCTATGCAAAAAGCCTGTGAATTACAACCTAGCACAATGGCTGCTGTTTTAGGTTTAGATGATGATATCGTTGAAAAAATTTGTGCCACAACAGAAGGTATTGTTGTAGCCGCTAACTATAATTGCCCAGGACAATTAGTCATTTCTGGTGAAGTTGATGCAATTAATCGAGCTTGTGAATCTCTTAAAACAGAGGGAGCAAGACGTGCTTTAGTATTGCCAGTTGGCGGTGCATTTCACTCGCCATTAATGGAACCGGCTCGTGAAGAATTGGCTGCAGCTATTGAAAATACAACATTTAGCAAACCCAATTGTCCAATTTATCAAAATGTAACAGCTCGAGCTGTAACAGATGAAACAGAGATAAAAGCAAATTTGATTTCTCAATTAACGGCTCCTGTGAGATGGACACAATCAGTACAGCACATGATAGTTGATGGTGCAAGCTTATTTACTGAAGTTGGCCCAGGAAATGTATTGCAAGGTTTAGTACGGAAAATTAATAGAGAAGCACAAACCGCTTCAGCTGCATTTGAAACAGAAGCATAATGAAATTAACACGTACAGCTTTAATCGTTATATTGATTGTTTTTAATATTGCAATCGATCAAGTTTCAAAAATAATTGTAAGGGCACAAGTTATTCCTGGTAGCGAAACCGATATACTTGGTAGCTTCTTAACATTACACAATGTAGAAAATTCGGGTGCTTTTTTAGGCATGGGTAGCGATTTCAATCCGACCTTAAAACTCATACTTTTATTGCTATTACCTATTGGAGTGCTTGGCTATGTTTTATATTATATCATTAAAAATAAAGACCTTGACAAATTATCCCTAATTGGATTTTGCTTTGTTATTGGTGGTGGTATTGCGAATGTTTACGACAGAATAGTTTACGGTTCGGTAACCGATTTTTTCCATATTGATTTAGGTGGTGTTTTCAGAACAGGTATTTTTAATGTCGCAGATATGTCGGTAATGCTTGGTATGGGGCTGCTACTATATGGTGGTTTTAAAAACAATAAAAAAGAAAAAACCTCAAATTAGTTTGAAGTTTTTTTTATTTAAAATATACTGTCTTATTTATTCTTTATAAATTTTCCCATCTTTCATTACAAAAACAACATCTTCAGTTGTCAAAATATTCTCAACCGGATTTTCATTAGTTGCAATAATATCGGCTATAAAACCTGACTTTAATTGACCTATTTTATTCTCCATTTTTAAGATTTTTGCATTGGTAACTGTAGCACTTTGTAGGGCTTCCATTGCTGGCATGCCAGCCTCAACCATATAACCAAACTCTTTAGCATTCTCGCCATGAAAGAACACGCCTGCATCTGTTCCAAACGCTATACCTACCCCATTTTTATAGGCTCTCCCAAAAGTATCTTGAATTCTCGGACCAATATCTAAAGCTTTACCAACCACAACATCTGGATAATACCCTGGAATTTTAGCCTTTTCTGTAACCGATTTTCCTGCTGTGATTGTAGGAACCAAATAGGCATCATGCTTCTTCATGAGTTCCATAGTTTCATCGCTCATTAGGGTGCCATGTTCAATGGTTTTAACGCCGCCCAGCACAGCTCGTCTCATACCTTCATCACCATGAGCATGCGCAGCTACATGGAATCCGTAATCTTTTGCCGTTTCACAAATTGCTTTAATCTCTTCTATTGTAAATTGTGGGTTTTGCCCACTTTTAGCTACACTCAATACGCCTCCTGTTGCTGTTATTTTTATTAAATCGGCTCCGTTTTTATAACGTTGTCTTACCGCTTTTTTCGCATCCTCTGCACTATTAACTACGCCTTCTTTTGGCCCAGGATCTTTCATTAAACTTTTTTTTACACCGTTCGTTGGATCGGCATGACCACCTGTGGTTGCTAATGCCTTTTCCGCAGTAAATATGCGTGGCCCATCAACTTTACCAGCATTAATGGCATTTCTTAAAGACACATTTACACCACTTCCTCCTAAATCTCTAACAGTTGTAAAGCCTGCCATTAATGTTCGTTCAGCAAAAGCTAACGAGTTATAGGCCACGTCGGCATCGTTCAATGTGAATCCTTGAATATATCGTTTTGGATTAGTTTCCCCTTCCAAATGTACATGCATATCAATAAAACCAGGCATAACGGTTTTATCTTTTAAATCCACAACGGTATCTTCTGATGAATTAGGTTCTTTAAACCCGTTTTCAACAGATACAATTTTATCACCTGAAACAATTATAGTTTTTGACTCTAAAACTTTGCCACTTTTAGTATCGATTAACTTTCCGCAATGCAAATAGGTATTCTGACCTATTATTGCTGTTGTGAATAATAGGGCGAAAAAATAAATGAGATTTTTCATTATGATGGTTTTATAAGTTTCTAATCTGCTTTTCCCATAGCCAAGCCGAATCCATTGCATCATCTAATGTAGATTGCGCTTTCCAACCTAAGTCATTATTGGCTTTAGCAGTATCTGCATAAGCTGAAATCACATCACCTTCGCGTTTTGGAGCTATTTTATAATTCAAAGACATCTTTGAAACGCGTTCAAAAGATTGAATAACATCAAGAACAGAACTTCCAACACCTGTTCCAACATTAAATGTTTCAAAATTAGATGCATTGGTATTGGATAAAAGGCGCTGTAAAGCCACAACATGAGCTTTGGCTAAATCAACAACGTGAATATAATCACGAATACAAGTCCCATCGGCTGTAGGGTAATTGTCACCAAAAACAGATAAACAATCCCGTAAACCAGCAGCTGTTTGTGTAATAAATGGCACTAAATTTTGTGGTACACCTATTGGTAATTCACCAATTTTTGTACTTGGATGCGCACCTATTGGATTAAAATAACGCAAGGCAATAGCTTTCAAGTTTGGAACAACCTTACAGGTATCTTTAATAATCTCTTCACCAATTTGTTTTGTGTTCCCATAAGGCGATTCTGCAGGTTTTATGGGTGCACTTTCTGTAATAGGCATAACATCAGCCTGACCATAAACCGTACAAGAAGAGCTAAAAATAAAACTAGCCTCTGGTAAATTGGATAGCTCTTGGAGAACATAAACCAAGGTGTTTATGTTGTTTTCATAATACATTAAAGGTTTCTGCACACTTTCGCCTACGGCTTTGCTTGCAGCGAAATGTATTACACCTTTTATATCTTGATACTTTTTAAAAAAATCTTGAACTTTAGATTTCTCCTTTAAATCAAGCTTTTCGAAAATTGGGGTTTTTCCCGTTATGGCTGTTATACCATCTAAAACTTTAATTGAAGAATTTGATAAATCATCAATTATAACCACTTCATAACCGCCGTTCTGAAGCTCTACAACAGTATGAGAACCAATAAAGCCCAGTCCTCCTGTTACTAATATTTTATCCATTGATATATTCTAAAAATTTAGAAGTGATGAAACTGATTTGTTCGTCATCTAATTCTGTATGCATAGGTAATGAAATAACTTCTTTAACCAACTGATTAGTTACGCCAAAATCTGCTTCATTATAACGCGAATCTTGATATGCTTTTTGATTGTGTAACGGAATTGGATAGTACACACCACATGGAATGCCATTGTCGTTAAGATGCTTAACTAAACCGTCACGATCAACACCATTCACCTTTAAGGTATATTGGTGAAATACATGGCAATCGCAGGTATCGCAATTTCCTGAACACCCATTACTTTTTCTATATGGTATTTCAATATTTGAATGGTTTTTAAAGGCTTCATCATATTTATATGCTGCCGCCTGACGTGCTTTATTATAGGTGTCTAAATATGGTAATTTAGCATCTAAAACTGCTGCTTGTATAGAATCTAATCGAGAATTCACACCAACCACATCATGATGATAACGCTCATACATACCGTGATTAACAATTCCACGAATGCTATGTGCTAATTTATCGTCATTAGTAAATATAGCACCACCGTCGCCATAACCTCCTAGATTTTTAGATGGAAAAAAAGACGTTGACGATACATGACCTATAGTTCCCGTCTTTGCTTTAGTTCCGTTACCAAACGTATAATCTGCACCAATACCTTGAGCATTATCTTCAATAACAAATAAATTATGGGCTTTAGCTAAAGACATAATGGCTTCCATATCGGCAGCTTGCCCAAATAAATGAACAGGAACAATAGCTTTGGTTTTAGGTGTAATCGCTTTTTTAATAGCTTCAATACTGATATTGAAATCGTCTGGATTAACATCTACCAAAACAGGTGTTAACTGCAATAATGCAATAACCTCGACTGTTGCCGCAAATGTAAAATCTGCTGTAATAACCTCATCACCTGGTTTTAACCCCAATCCCATCATGGCAATTTGCAAAGCATCAGTACCATTCGCACATGGAATAACGTGCTTAATGCCTAGATAGTTTTCAAGATTTTTTTGAAACTCATGAACCTTTGGTCCATTTACAAATGTCGTAGTTTCTATTACTTCTTGAATAGATGAGTTTACAACATCTTTTATCCGATTATATTGACCTTTTAGGTCAACCATTTGAATTTTTCTCATAAGAAACGAAATTACGAAATTCGCAGATGACAAGCAATGAAAGATAAGCGAATAATATCAATTTTAACAAAGAAATTATTTCAAAGAAATGTACTTTAGCAACAAAGTATAGGATTTGAGTATTGTTTATAACATCGCTATTAGTGCCGCACAACTTGTCTTAAAGTTTGTAGCGGTATTCAATAATAAGATTAAATTAGGCGTAGATGGCCGTTCTAATACTTTTGATATTTTAGAAAAAAATATTGAAACTAGCGACACATGCATCTGGTATCATTGTGCTTCTTTAGGAGAGTACGAACAAGGTCTGCCAGTTTTTAAAGCATTACGCAAACAGTTTAAAAATCATAAAATCATTCTTACTTTTTTCTCGCCTTCTGGTTATGAAATTCGGAAAAACACGGATATAGCAGATCTTGTTGTCTACTTACCATTAGATACCAAAAGAAACGCACGTCGATTTTTGAATATTGTGAATCCGGAGTTAACCGTTTTTGTTAAGTATGATATCTGGCCAAATTATTTAAGTGAGCTAAAAAAGAGGCACCTCCGAGCTGTTTTAATTTCAGCTTTATTTAGAAAAAATCAGTCATATTTTAAGTTTTATGGTGGGTTTATGCGTCGAAAACTATTTGCTTTTGAGCACATTTTCACACAAGATGAAAAATCTAAACAACTATTAGAGTCAATAGAGTATAAAAACGCATCAGTATCAGGGGATACACGATTCGATCGTGTTTTTAATCAATTAGAGCAAAACAATGAATTACCTTTTATTGAAGAATTTAAAGGTGGTAAGTTTTGCTTTGTAGCAGGCAGTACCTGGCCTGAAGACGAAAAAATACTGATTCATTATATTAATGAAACAACTCACGATCTGAAGTTTATTATTGCGCCTCACAATATAAAAACAAGTCAAATTCAAAAACTGAAAAATAGTATCACAAAAAAAACAGTTTTGTATTCTGAAAAAGACCTTAATACCTTAAACGACAATCAAGTTCTTATTATTGATAATATAGGATTGCTTTCCAAAATCTATAGTTATGCTGATATAGCTTATGTTGGCGGTGCAATAGGCACTACTGGGTTACATAACACATTAGAACCTGCTGTTTTTGGCATCCCCATAATAATTGGTAATAGGCATGAAAAATTCCCAGAAGCCAAAATTTTATTGAAAAATGGCGGCGCTTTTGAAATTGCGAACACAAAAGATTTGAATCTGACAATGAATACATTAACTCATGACAAGCCATTATTAAAGGCTTGTGGAGAGAAAAACGCTAGTTTTATAAAAAAAAATACAGGCGCCGTAATCCAAATCATAGATTACCTGCGTATATAGTTCCATAAGCGAAAAGAAACAAATGTTAAATAATGTTAATTTTTTAAATTAGGATCCAAAATTTGTTTCTACATTCGCCAACTTAATTAACACTAAAACTTTAAACTAATGAAAAAATTATTATTAAGTATCGCTATGCTTTTAGCTTTAAGTATTTCTTTGTCTTCTTGTAGAGATGAGAATAAAGCTGATTCTGCTGAAGAGACTGCAGAGAATGCAGTAAATGAAACTGAAGTTGCAATGAAAGATGCTGGTGAAGCTACTGAAGGTGCAAGTGAAGCTGTTGAAAATGCTGCTGATGCAACAGGAGAAGCTGTTGAAGGTGCTGTTGATGCAACAGGTGAAGCTATCGAAACTGCTGTTGATGCAACAGGAGAAGCTATTGAAACTGCTGTTGACGCAACAGGTGAAGCTATCGAAACTGCTGCTGATGCTACTGTTGAAGTTGCTGAAGATGCTGCTGACAAAGTAAAAGGGGACGAATAAATCTCTTCTAAAATTAATGGAAAAGGCTTTGGTTTTAAATCAAAGCCTTTTTTATTTGCTTAAAAATTCAGTAAAATTACCCTCATAAAATCTAGGCACGGTTAGATTTGCACCATGAGACTTATCTTCCCATATAATATCAATTCCTAATTGATCATTTAAGGAATAACTATCCGTTCTAGAAACAAAGGCCCCATATAAATATAGGCCTTTAACGTTTTTAAAAAACTTGATAATCTGTCCCGATAGATAAAATAAATTCTCATTACAATCAGAATTTATATCATAAGCGTAAAATATTGGAGTCTCTTCTTTTTTATAGTCAACTAAATCATTTATTGTTATATCCAATTCATGTATTTCACGATTTTTCAACTTCTCATAACATGATTTACTCAATGGCAAAAACACACAATGTCCTGAATAGTAGTAAGAGGTATCGAACATTATTAAATTTAGTTCAGGTAAGATTGAAATAGCCTTTTTAATTAAGTCTCTATCTATTGTTTTAATAATATGCTGTTGTATTAAGGCACACCGAAGAACATTATCAATATCCGAATCATATTCAATCGTTCGAATTCTATTTGTTGAATAATCTAATCGTGCCTTTAACCAATTGGCTTCCGGAATTTGGGTAGACAAACTACTTAAAGAATAGCGTCTTAATGCAAAATCATAATAAGTAGGAATTGCAACCGGTGCATTTAGATTTCTTATAACTTGGTATGGTATAAATGTAATATCTACCATAGCCTCTTCCTTTTCAGGCTTTAAAAGCGTATCGTTTTTTTCCCATCGAATAATGGTTCGAACATCAACATCAAATTCAGCGGCTAAATTAGATTGAGAAATTTTATTATACTCCCGATAATCAACTAATAATTCACCAAGTGATGTATATCTCTTCATTGTTATTAAGCATCTGTACATCCAAATTTAATGCTTTTTAATGAGATGACATGCTATGTCATGAAACCACCCACCATTTACAAATAACTTTGCCCCCTAATAACAGTAATACTAAAATTATGACAAATAAGGTTGTTAAGCTGCGTCCTGTTGAAATTGATGAAAACAAACTTCAATTGAATAGCCAGTCAAACCAAATGCGTCTTGAAGTGGCACTAAATAGCCTAGAAGAACTTAATATCGAAAAACACAACGGCACTATACACCTTACAGAATACTATTTACGAAAATCAAAGATTATTAAAAACTTATATACTCCAAATCCGAAATGATAAAAGAAAAATTACTCATACTTGAATATGAAACAAAAATCAATAATTGCATTGATAACTCAAAGCTAAAAGCGCTTAAAAGTTTAAAAACCGCATTAATACAAATTGATACTAATTCAGAGATTATACCGCATTGCGATTACAATCGATTATTAAAACTTTTTGAATCGCTTCTAGATAGACAAGTAAACCAAAGTGAAAGATCGATTATAGAACACTTAATAGAATCTTAAGATGAAAGCACTACTATACACGCAAATTTTATTATTAGCTATTACCGTTTTTTTTATGGGCTGTAATCGTTCTGGAACATCAAATACAAATAATCGCAATGGCTATGTTAAAATATTAGATACTATTTATGAGTCCAATAATGAAAACGACAAATTCGTTTATCAAACATTTTATCAAAAGATAGCAACTCCAAACAATGGGTTTATTCAAATAAAAACCAATTTACGTGATAGCTCTTTCTATTTCTCAGTCAGCAAAAAAAGAGGTGATGATCCTGTTGTTTTTAAAATAAATAATTTCGATACATTCATGGAGCAGGCAGAATTCACTATTAACAGTAATCAAACCGATTATACTGTTCCTTTGGATTCTTTGAAGACAACATTCATGAGAAAAAGCTTATCGTTTAAAAAAGGTGTTTTTATTATACATATTTATAACACGAATAAAAATGTGCTTTTTGATCTTTCTAAAAACGATGTTAAAATCTTAAAGCAGGCTTATGAGACCTTTTTAGAAGAATCATGAAAAAGAAAGAAGAAGTGATTACTATTTTTTTGCCCTTAAA
>RCNE010001715.1_pt1 | contig 11873 bp, 6 predicted proteins | sample 2041361 | NCBI WGS metagenome assembly RCNE01 (sample SAMN09708229, study PRJNA481090) | Marine sediment metagenome, whole genome shotgun sequencing project.
TTTGCTCCAATAATGCTTCGGAATTCACAAAATCTTTGGTGAATTTAGTGATCCAACCAAGCCCCGCCTCTATAGGTGAAGTTTCGTCATTGATATCATTCCCATAAAGGCAATACCCCATTTCAAGTCTTAAGGTATCTCTCGCTGCTAATCCTATTGGTTTAATACCATAATCTGAGCCGGCTTCAAATACTTTTTTCCAAACTTGTTCAACTTCACTATTTTTACAATAGATTTCAAAACCACCGCTTCCGGTATAACCCGTAGCTGAAATAATAACGTGATCAATTCCTGCAAAATCAGCCACCTTAAATTTGTAAAATGGGATTTCATTTAAATCAACGGAAGTTAATGCTTGCATACTGTCAACGGCCATTGGTCCTTGAATTGCCAATAAAGAATAGTTGTCGGAGATATTTTTCATTTCCGCATTGTTTTCATTATGAAGGCTAATCCAATTCCAGTCTTTTTCGATATTTGAAGCATTCACCACCAATAAATATGTTTGGTCTTTAATTCTATAAATGATAAGGTCGTCAACGATCCCTCCTTTATCATTAGGCATACAACTATACTGTGCATCCTCAATTTCAAGTTTTGAAGCGTCATTCGAACTGATTCTTTGAATTAATTCTAAGGCATGTTCCCCCTCAATCAAAAATTCTCCCATGTGTGATACGTCAAAAACACCAACTCCCTTGCGCACCAATTCATGTTCCACATTTATTCCTTCATATTGAACTGGCATCATATATCCTGCAAAGGGTACCATTTTTGCTCCTAAAGATTCATGTATATGTGTTAACGCTGTATTTTTCATGGATTCAAAATTTATGCTAATTTATAAAATAAGGACGGAAGAAGAATCATTTTGGCTCAAATTCCTATTCTCATTTTTGCTAATATTTTTTATATCTTTCAGGCCCGAAACTAAACCCCATGAGAAGCAAATTCATACTTTTATTATTATTCCTATTGATTGCAAACAATATTAGTGCCCAAGATAATGGTCCTAATGACTATTTGAGCTCTGATTTTCATAAGTCAAGGAGAGATGCATTAAGAGCTACGATGCCAGAAAATAGTGTAGCGGTCTTTTTTTCAAACCCAATTCGTAATCGAGCTAATGATGTTGATTTTGTTTATCATCAGGACCCAAATTTCTACTATTTAAGTGGATTAAAAGAACCTCATTCAGTATTGATTATTTACTCAGAAGAACAGGAAAAAGAGGGAAGGAAATTCGAAGAAACACTATATGTCTATGAAAGAGGAGAACGTTATAAGATATATATGGGAGAAGGAACCGGTGTGAAGGGAGCGAAAGAAGCGCTTGGATTTTCAGATGTATATGGCGGAAAGGCTTTTATTGATGATCCCATAGATTTTTCAAAATTTGATAAGGTCATGTTTAAAGAATTTCAGAATGACGTTAGAAAAAAGGGCCGCGAGCAACCTAATCTATATGCACTTATGGAACAATTCCAAACTAGTGTTAATAGTATTCCAATGCCAGACGATAAAGAGATAGATTCAGAATCTAAAGGTGCGCAAACTATTGTCGACACTAAATCATTAAGAAAGTTGATGGGTGGTTTACGTGAAATAAAATCGGCTGAAGAATTGAAGTTGATTAAAAAAGCTGTAGAAATTTCATGCGTTGGACAAATAGAAGTGATGAAAGCGATGCATCCCGGAATGTCTGAAACTGAGACCCAGGGCATACATGAAATGGTATTTAAAAAGTATGGTTCTGAATATGAAGGTTATCCTTCAATCGTTGGAGCAGGAAACAATGGTTGTGTTTTACATTATATTGATAATAATAAACTAAATGTAGGAAACGAGCTGGTTCTCATGGATTTAGGCGCTGAATATAGAGGGTATACAGCCGATGTCACTAGAACCATTCCAGCAAATGGAAAATTCAGTAAAGAACAAAAACTCATTTATGACCTGGTTTATGATGCCCAGGAAGCTGGAATCTCAACAATGGTCATAGGCAATGATTATAAAAAAGTTGATGCGGCGGCCAGAGCTGTAATAAATCAAGGTCTTTTGGATCTTGGTATTATAGATTCTTTGAAAAAAGGGCGTACTTATTTCCCTCATGGAACTTCTCATCATATTGGATTGGATGTCCATGATTTGAATAATAGAGGTTCATTTAAAGAGAACATGATTCTTACTGTTGAGCCAGGAATTTATATTCCTGAAGGAAGTAATTGTGATAAGAAATGGTGGGGTATCGCAGTGAGAATTGAAGATGATGTTCTTGTCACAAAGGATGGACCAGTCAATTACTCAGCTTTAGCACCTCGAAAATCTGAGGAAATAGAAAAAATGATGGCTGAGGAAAGCATATTTGATAAGTTTCAGCTACCCGACCTTGATTCGGATGAATAATATGAATTTATTTGCCTGAGAAGTTGATATAAAAGTTGGGGTCAATATCTATTTCTGAATCTTGAGATGGTAAATTGAATTGCTGCCATTCTTCAGTAGGTGTAAGCCAAAATTCCTTTTTGTCGACATAAAATCGAACGGGGATCTTAAAGTCTTTCACGGTTTTTCTGTAACGATACTTGAGGGTTCCGTTTTTCTTTTCGTATTGGATTAGCGGAATTTCTGTTGTTCTTAAGTACTGATTGAAGAAACCGGTAAGATCCAAGGAAGTCTGCTCCATGATATAATTTTCCAATTGCTCACTGCTAAGAGTTTTATGATAAAATTTCTTGTTGATCCTTCTAAGTAAAGCTCTGAATTTCTGATCGTCATTAATGACTTGTCTGAGCGTATGGATCATGGCTGCTCCTTTAGCGTACATGTCATCCGATCCGCGTTGATTTACCTCATAGATTCCTATCACCGGGCTTGAATTTGAGATTCTTTCTCTGAATCCAATTAAATACTTATTTCCCGATTCGGTGCCAAAATGGTAGTCTAAATACAAGACCTCACTATAGGTCGTAAAACCCTCATGAATCCACATATCTGCCACGTCATAATTGGTTATGCTATTTGCAAACCATTCATGACCAGATTCATGGATAATGATGAAATCAAACTTCAAACCTTCACCCGTATTACTCAAATCGCCACCCAGATAACCATTTTGATATCTGTTGCCATAGGTGACTGAACTTTGATGTTCCATGCCCAGATAAGGTGCCTCAACCAATTTATAGCCGTCCTCATAAAATGGATAGGGGCCAAACCAGTATTCAAAGGCTTCAAGCATTTTGGGGACTTGTTTAAATTGCTCCTTTGCTTTTTCCAGATTGTAGCTCAGCACATAGTAATCAAGATCCAGAGGGCCATTCTCTCCTGGGTATATTTCATTAAAATGAACATAGTCTCCAATGTTCATATTGATACAGTAGCCATTAATAGGATTGGTCACTTTCCATGTATAGCTGTCGGTTCCGTCTAAATTCGATTTTTGACCGATCAGTCTGCCATTTGACACACTCACTAAATTAGAAGTGGCTGTGACCTGAATTTGCATGCCATTGTCAGGCTCGTCATAAGGAATGTCTTTTGATGGAAACCAGATACTTGACCCGGTTTTCTGATTTGCATTCGCAACAAATGGCTTCTGATTTTTATCTTTTTTCCATACAAAACCACCGTCCCAAGGAGGATTTTCCGATTCTGGAGGAGTTCCTTCAAAGTCTATACTTATTTCGTGAATACTTCCAGGTTTCTGAGGCTTGGTCAATTTTACAAAATAGGCAGAATACTCTTTTCTGTAAATCAGAAATTCACCTTCTTGTTGTATGCTTTTAATCTTCATGGGCGCCTGTAGATCAATATGGAGTTCTTTATAACTGTCTATTACACGGTATCTGATTGTGTTTTTTCCAGAAATTGACTTATGATCGATATCAACTGCTACCTCTAGGTCATAGTGTAAAAGATCCCACCAGGCTCTTTCTTTGGTAATACTTCCTCTTAGGCTGTCTTTACGTCCAAAGTCCTGCGCCATGAGAGAAAGAGGTAAGAGGCAAATTACAAGAAACCAGATAGACTTCATTTTTCAAAGAATTTAAGAGATGTATAAATATTATAAATAAATTAGGCTTCAGGTATAAAGCAAAACGCCTTTTGCCCGATACGTTATTCGATCAGCAAATACTCTGCAAGCTGCTTATAATTTGAAATAAAACTTGCTTCTTTGGTTCTATGCATGATATTTTTGATCTGCTCTGGAAACTCAATACGCTGCCCAATGACAGGTTCAACTACTTCAAGAAATTTTACCGGATGTGCTGTCTCAAGAAAAATCCCTTGAATATCTTTATGATTTTTCATGTATTGCTGCAGGCCCAGATACCCAACAGCTCCGTGAGGATCCATTACATAGCCAGATTCCTGAAATACTTTTGACATCGCTTCTTTTGTAAGGTCATCAGAAAAGGAAAAAGAGGAAACATTTTTTTTGATCACTTCAAAATCATCCTTATAGATTTCTCTGATACGAATAAAATTACTTGGATCTCCTACATCCATGGCATTGGAAATCGTAGCAACTGACTTCATAGGCTCGTATAAGCCATTTTCCATAAAATTGGGTACCACTTTGTTAGCATTCGTTGAAGCGATAAAATGACTTACAGGTAGCCCTAACTGCTGTGCCATAATACCTGCACAGATATTTCCGAAATTCCCACTAGGAGTCGAAAAGACTAGTTTTTTTGAGCGATCCTTTAGTTGCTTATAGGCAAATGCAAAATAGAACATTTGCGGCAGCCATCTGGCTACATTGATAGAATTGGCTGAGGTGAGTTGAATTCTATCAGTTATATTCTTATCCAGAAACGCTTTTTTTACCATGGCCTGACAATCGTCGAAGGTGCCCTCTACTTCAAGAGCTCTAATATTCTGTCCCATGGTAGTAAGTTGTTTTTCCTGCACCTTACTTACTTTACCACTGGGGTAAAGAATCACCACATTTACACCTTTTACGCCCAGAAACCCACTGGCCACAGCTCCCCCCGTATCGCCCGAGGTTGCAACAAGAACCGTTACCTCATTGTTTTGTTCTTTATTGAAATACGATAAGCAACGCGCCATAAATCTTCCTCCAACATCCTTAAAAGCCATAGTAGGGCCATGAAAAAGTTCCAGACTAGATATATTTTTTTCGATGGGTACTAAAGGAAAATCAAAACAAAGGGTGTCATGGATGATTCGTTTCAGTTCAACATCGGGTATATCTTCACCAACAAATTGACTGATCATTTTAAAGGCAAGTTCTTCATGGGTATAAGAATCTATGCAATTAAAAACCTCCTTATCAATTGGATGGATACTGGATGGAAAATACAAACCTTTATCAGGTGCAATACCTTTAATTACCGCTTCCTTAAAACTAACCTTAGGTGATTGATGGTTTAAACTGTAGAATTGCATTAGTGTTGCTTTAAAATTTTAACCCCTATTTCATTGATTGTAGACGTATACAGATGGTATGGGATTTTTGTTTTTTTATAAATATCATTTATCGCATTATTCACATATTCAGCAATTTGAATATCTTTACTGAATGTAAAAATAGAAGGTCCTGATCCTGATATTCCACCGCCAAGGGCTCCGGCATTAACGGAAGCTTTTATTACCTCGTTAAACTTTGGAATCAATTTAGACCTATGGGGTTCTACAATATAATCCTTTAAAGAATCTGCAAATAATTCATGGTCATTCTCATGCAGGGCATGTACAAATGCACCTACGTTGGCCCATTGTTTTACCGCATTTTTTAAACTCACGCTTTGAGGTAAAATATCTCTTGAAAGAGAAGTCTTAATCTCAATTTGAGGATGAATGATAGTGGCATAAAGTCCTTTGATAGAAGGTAGTTCAACTACCTTAATAGGATCCGTTGACTTTACCAGCGTAAAGCCTCCAAGCAGGGCAGGAGCTACATTGTCTGCGATAGGTGATCCACAGGCAACACGTTCGCCTTCAGCGGCAAAGGGAATCAACTCATGTTTTGAGAAAGGCTTTCCCATGAGTTCATTGGCGGCAAAAACGGCACCAGCTGCACTTGCCGCGCTACTGCCAATTCCGCTCCCGGGCTTGATCTTTTTATGAATTTCAATTTCAAAGCCAAAGTCAGGTTGAATCTCACAGGCCTTTAGCATGGCTATTATAGCCACTCCAGCTACGTTTTTCTCTGGTTCCAGAGGGAGGTCTTCCCCAATAATCTTGCTAATTCGCACGCCTTTTTCGGCTGTTTTCCGCAAAATCATTGTATCTCCAATTGAATCAAGGCAGCATCCCATAACGTCAAAACCGCATGAAATATTTGCTATGGTTGCCGGGGCAAATATTTCTATTTCTTTTAATTCCATGGCAAAAATTATTTATTACCTGTTCTTATAATATCTCCAAAAATACCCGAAGCTGTTACTTCCGCTCCTGCACCCGCTCCTTTGATGATCAAAGGCTGGTCTTTGTAACGATTTGTGTAAAAAAGCACAATATTATCTTTCCCGTCTAAATTATAGAAAGGATGTTCCTTGGGGATATGTTGCAATCCAACTTTTGCTACGCCATCCTTAAAGGAAGCGACATACTTCAATCGACAGTTGAGCTCCTCAGCTTTTTTTCTGAGTCCTTCAAAATGTTCAGCTTCCGTTTTTAATGTTTCCATAAAATCAGCGACCGACCCGGCTTCGAGCGAAGCTTTCGGAAGGAAGGAGTCATTTGTTATATCTTTTAATTCACATTGAATTCCACTTTCGCGCATCAGGATCAGAATCTTTCGCATCACATCAACGCCACTCAGATCAATTCTCGGATCTGGTTCGGTGTAACCTTCAACACCTGCCTGCTTTACAATGTCATAAAAAGAGTGTTCTACATCGAAATGATTGAATACAAAATTCAAACTACCTGAGAGTACTGCCTGTATTTCAGTGATCCGGTCGCCTGAGGCGATCAGGTTATTCAGGGTGTCTATCACAGGAAGTCCTGCACCTACATTGGTCTCAAACAGGAAAGGCGCCTTATATTTTCTCGATAAATATTTTAATTGTTTGTAGATGTCATAACTTGACGAACAGGCTATTTTATTGCAAGCCACTACCGCAATACTGTTTGACAGGCATTCAGCATAGAAACCGGGAACCGAATTGTTAGCTGTATTATCAACAAATACACTGTTTCGTAAATTCAGAGCTTTCATTTCTTTTATAAAGGCTTTCATGTCAGAAAGAACCCCCTGACTCTGCAATTGCCCTTGCCATTCATTAAGGTCTATTCCCTCTGGTTTAAACAGCATCTTTCTGGAATTGGCCACCGCGACAACCCTTAATTGCAAATGCTGCTGTTCCATCAAAAAACTAAACTGTGATCGAATTTGATCTAATAATTTACTTCCAACATTTCCAATTCCAACCACAAACAAATTGATTTGTTTGATCTGATCCTCAAAGAAAACTGCATGCAATGTATTAAGCGCTTTCTTTACATCTTTTTTACCTATTACGGCTGAGATATTCTTTTCCGTTGAACCTTGAGCAATGGCTCTTATATTTACATTATTGGTTCCTAATTCTGAAAACATTTTACCACTGATCCCTTGGTGAGATTTCATATTGTCTCCAACAAGTGCTATAATGGCAAGATCCTCTTCAATAATAAGAGGATTTACTTTGTGTTGTAGAATCTCGAATTCAAATTCAGCATCCACAGATTTTTTGGCAAGCTCACTCTCGCTGACATCAATGGCAATACAAATAGAATGCTCACTTGAGGCCTGGGTAATAAATTTAACGTTGATATGATTTTCAGCCAAGGCACCAAAAAGTCGTTTGGAGATTCCTGGAACACCTACCATTCCGTTTCCTTCAAGGGTCAATAATGCAATATCTTCGATATGACTGATTCCCTTTATTGTCGATCCTGAAATCAAAGATTTTTTGGTAATAAGAGTACCCTTATCCTGAGGAGAAAGGGTGTTTTTAATCAATATCGGGATTCTTTTGTCTAAAACAGGCTGTATGGTTGGGGGATAAAGAACCTTAGCTCCAAAATGTGAAAGCTCCATGGCTTCCTGATAAGAGATTTCCTCAATAGGGTAGGCCTGTCTTACCAATTTCGGGTTTGCTGTAAACATACCGCTAACATCAGTCCATATTTCTAAAGCATTAACTGACAAGGCATTGGCTATAATGGCTGCAGTAAAATCTGAACCACCCCGCCCAAGTGTTGTAGTTTCTCCATTTTCATTGGAAGCAATAAAGCCTGGTAGTAGAAAAACATCGCTATCCTTATCGCCTAAATGTTCATTTATAAGGCTATAAGTTTCTGTAAAACGGACCTGAGCATTCAAATAATCATCGTTTGTTTTAATAAGCTCTCTGCTATCCACAAGTTTTACTTTTGTATTTTCCTGCAGCATGGCATGATAAATAATAAAGGAGGAAAGTATTTCACCCAATCCGACAATTCTGGCTGATGTTTTGTCTGAAAGGTCGTTTAATAAGGCCACTCCATTAAGTACTTCTTTAAGCTTGTTTAACCTTTTAGCCACTTCAGCTTTGCAAACTATTTGGTTGTCATGATGCAATAGCTCCTCTATCGCACTGAAATGACGTAGCTCGATCTGATCTACAACCTCTTGGTACCCTTCATCATTATTCAATGCCAGTTCAGAAGCTTTGATCAATAAATTGGTAATTCCTCCAAGGGCCGAAACCACGACAACCGTTTTTTGATTTTTTTGCTGAACAATATGAATTACTTTTTTTATGTTTTCGGCAGAACCAACTGAAGTTCCACCAAATTTTGATACTATCATTGTATTGATTTTATAAGCTATAAATGTATTTTTTTAATAGTAAAGAATATTTTTATTTACTTCTTGTAAATTAGTCCTTTAATGACGTAGAAATATATGAAATACAACCCCTAAAGGGTGAAAATAGTGAACGTAGCGGTCGATGTGCAACTGCGAAAGGAAGTGTATATGTCAACTATTTTTTGCATGTGGGCAAATATATAGTACTTTTTTTAATTGTTGAAGAATAAAATATTTTTTTTGAGAAAATGCTATTTTTAAAATCAAAACTTACGCATTTGATATGATTTATATCAATCTCTTGTCAATTCTAAGGTTAAATGATTGAGTTGTTTAAAGAATTTGGTTTTATTGGCACAGGGATATGCTACTTGGGTTTTGTTTTAACCAACAAAGATGGTATAGACAACTTTGCCCTTTACGTGGCTAGTAGTGTTCTCTATGTAATCATTGATTTTTCGATGATTTGTAAAAAAAATGGGTGGCTCCTGAGCCACCCATTTTTTTAATTGGATTCCTTTGTTTTGTCAATTTTGATTGTGAGTTCGTTACTCTCTTTATCAAGGTCCATAAAAATCGTATCATTTTCATTTAGATTGGCATTAACAATCTCTTCTGCAAGGGCATCCTCAATGTATTTTTGGATGGCTCTCTTAAGCGGACGTGCGCCGTATTTTCTGTCGAATCCTTTGTCAACAATATAGTCTTTTGCTGCATCACTTAGTTTGAGTTGATATCCCAGGCCTGAAATACGAGATAATAATTTTTCCAATTCAATATCAATGATCAAATGGATATCTTCTCTTTCCAGTGCATTAAAAATGATCACGTCATCGATTCTGTTAAGAAATTCAGGAGCAAAACTCTTTTTTAGGGCATTTTCAATAACGCTTTTCGCATTGGCGTCAGCCTGATCTTTTTTAGAGCTCGTACCGAATCCAACTCCCTGGCCAAAATCTTTTAGCTGTCTTGACCCAATATTTGAGGTCATGATGATAATGGTATGACGGAAGTCAATCTTTCTACCTAAACTATCAGTAATATAACCATCGTCAAGAATCTGCAGTAACATATTGAACACATCCGGATGAGCTTTTTCAATTTCGTCCAGCAGTACAACGGCATAAGGCTTGCGTCTTATTTTTTCTGTAAGTTGTCCTCCTTCTTCATAGCCTACGTAGCCTGGAGGAGCTCCTATCAATCTGGAAATGGCAAACTTTTCCATGTATTCACTCATGTCTATCCGCACAAGGGCATCCTGTGAATCGAACAATTGTGTCGCCAGGATCTTGGCGAGCTGAGTTTTACCAACTCCTGTTTGACCAAGAAAGATAAAAGAACCAATAGGTTTGTTAGGATCTTTCAAGCCTACACGATTTCTTTGAATCGCTTTTACTACTTTGCTCACGGCTTCATCCTGACCTATTATTTTTCCTTTTATGAGCTCCGGAAGGTCTCTGAGTCGCTTGCTCTCAGCCTCTGCGATCCTGTTTACAGGAATACCAGACATCATACTTACGACTTCTGCAACATTGTCTTCTGTGACCGTTTCTTTGTTAAGTTTTGATTGCTCTTCCCAGTCAGTCTGGGCGATTTCAAGCTCTTTTTCGATGCGTTTCTCATCGTCACGTAACTTGGCGGCTTCTTCGTATTTCTGACTCTTTACAACATCATTTTTATTTTCTCGTATCTCTTCAAGTTTTTTCTCGAGCTCCAATACAGTTTCGGGAACCACAATATTTGTGATATGGATCCTGGATCCGGATTCATCCATGGCATCAATAGCCTTGTCTGGCAGATATCTGTCTGTCATATATCTGTTTGTAAGCGTTACACAGGCCTTGATTGCTTCGGGGGTGAATTCCACATTGTGATGGTCCTCATACTTGCCTTTGATATTTTCTAATATCTGGATGGTTTCCTCAACACTGGTAGGTTCTACAATTACCTTTTGGAATCGACGTTCCAGAGCTCCGTCCTTCTCGATATTTTGTCTGAATTCATCAAGAGTGGTAGCGCCAATACATTGTATTTCGCCTCTCGCGAGAGCAGGCTTGAACATATTGGAGGCATCCAAAGATCCGGTGGCTCCACCAGCTCCAACAATGGTATGAATCTCATCAATGAACAGGATGATATCATCATTTTTTTCCAATTCATTCATCAAAGCTTTCATTCGCTCCTCGAATTGACCTCTGTATTTTGTTCCGGCTACAAGACTTGCAAGATCCAGAGACACAATTCGTTTATTGAATAAAATTCTCGATACCTTTTTCTGAATTATTCTCAGTGCTAATCCTTCTGCTATTGCTGATTTACCTACACCGGGTTCTCCAATTAAAATAGGGTTGTTCTTTTTTCTACGACTCAGAATCTGAGAAATACGCTCTATTTCAAGTTTTCTGCCCACTACAGGATCGAGTTTGCCATTTTCGGCCATAAGGGTCAGGTCCCTTCCAAAATTGTCTAAAACAGGTGTTTTAGACTTTTTCACGACCTTTCCTTTTGATCCTTGATAGGGATTTTTCTGAGGCTCGCTAAAATCTTCAGGAGGAGTTTCTGCCACCGGACTTTCAGTAATATCATCTTCCTTAGAGCTGGCAAATAATTCCTGAAATACTTCTTTTACATCTTCATAGAAAACGTCAAAATTATGCAGGACCTTAGTCGTTGGGTCATTTTCATTTCTTAAAATACAAAGTAATAAATGCGCGGTACTGATGGCATCGCTTTTGTATAATTTGGCTTCCAGAAACGTAGTTTTTAAAGCCTTTTCAGCTTGTTTGGTAAGGTGAAGACTTTTTTTATCATTGACATCAGCAACCATAGAACCACTTTCGTGCAACAGTTCTATTTTCTTCCGTAAAGCGGAAAAATTAAGTTCGAAGGTGTTTAATATGTCATAGGCTTCGCCTTTTCCTTTGCGTAAAATACCAAGCATCAAGTGTTCAGTACCTATAAAATCATGTCCCAATCTCAAAGCTTCTTCTTTACTATAGGCAATTACATCCTTTACTTTTGGTGAAAAATTATCGTCCATATGCTTGTTGTTTATGATGTAAAT